>Ga0255338_1005324_pt1 | contig 12007 bp, 9 predicted proteins | sample MeOH1_35cm_T4_19_FD_203715 | JGI IMG/M metagenome (GOLD analysis project Ga0255338, IMG submission 203715) | Sandy soil microbial communities from University of British Columbia, Vancouver, Canada - MeOH1_35cm_T4_195 | ecosystem: Engineered > Artificial ecosystem > Sand microcosm > Unclassified ... | reverse complement strand
TAAAATGCACCGTGCGCCTCGGGTTGTCATAGAGCACACTCCCAATCGTGTTGTAGACCTGTTCGGTCCAGTTGGTCACCGGCATCGCGGATCACCTTTCTGCAGCGTCGCCATTCCGAGGGGTCGTTCCTGGAAACATCGGTCCTGGAAACAATGGGCTCGTCCGGACGCCTCTTTCGCATGCGCGACCCGATTCCCCTGTCTAGAGGTACTTCATCCCAGGCCACCGCGACCCAGGAAGTAAGATTTGCCTTTAACACGCGGAATTCAGGTGAAGGACGGGAACCTGCGGCGCCCGAATGGGTCATGAGGTGTGGGATCAGGAGGGGTCGGTGAATAACCCGGATGGGACCGGCCGTTGAAATTGACCGTGGGCCGTGAGTTGACCGGAAACGGCCTGCTGTAAGGATAGATTTATGAAGAAGACACTCTGGCTTCGGGCATTACCGCTGTTGTTCATTGCGGGCGTCGCCGTTCCGGCGTCGCAACCGGTGTCGGCGCAATCGCAGTCGCAGGACATCGGACGTCAGATGGAAGCGGAATACGGCGTTCTCGGGGACGAAACCTCGGAAGGCCGCCGGCTGAACGCGATGATGGACCGCACGGTCGAGCGTATCGTGCAAGGGGTAAACTCCCAAAAGCGGAATAGTAGCTTCAAACTTCGCAGCGCAAAGATTCTCGGCGGCCGTGATGCGAAGCACGATCAGGTAGTGAACGCGTTCGCCCTGCCGGACGGCCGGATCTACGTGACTTACGGCCTGCTGAAGCTACTCCGCGACAGCCAGTATCCGGAAGACGAGCTCGCCTTCGTGGTTGGGCACGAGGTAACGCACGTAGCCGAGCGCCACAGTGCCGGTCAACAGAAGAAGGCCCTGCCGTATTACCTGGGCGCCGTGCTGCTGGGGCAGGTGGTCAAAAGTGGGGCCGCGTCCCAGGCGCTCGGGCTCGGACTTCAGGCAAAGACCGCAAGCTTCAGCCGCAAGGACGAGTATTCCGCTGACAAAGGCGGGCTCCTCGCGATGGAGCAAGCGGGCTACGACCCCCGCGCCGCCGCGACCATGCTGCGACGGCTGAAGGGTCCGGGTGAACAGAACAAGTTCATGAACGGCGTCTTCGGCTCGCACCCGATTTCGGATAATCGGATTGCTCGCGTCAAGGAGATGGTAGGCGACATGGAGTCCGGGCGCACGCTGGGCTCCGCAGCCGACTACGAGAAGGGCGGCCGGCGCGATCCCGATCGATAAGACGATCCGGCAGCACCGTTTAGGGGGGTGGCAGCGTGAAGCGGCCACCCCCTTTTCGCGTTTAGGCGCTGAATGGCCGCCGGCACGGGCCGGGCGATATGATGAGTGCGGCCATTTTTGCCCGGCCGGGTGCGGTTCGGTGCGGAGCTAACCACAGGAGGACACGCGGTGAGAAGACCGATCATTGCCGGCAACTGGAAGATGAATAAGAAGGCGTCCGAAGCGGGCGCGCTGATCGGGGAGCTGGCCGCGGCGGCTGCAGCCTCGACGGCGGAGGTGGTGGTGTGCCCACCGGCCACGTCGATTCCGGCAGCCCTGGCGGCGGCCGAGGGAACCTCGATTGCGGTCGGCGCGCAGGACCTGTTCTGGAAGGAAAGCGGCGCCTACACCGGCCAGATCGCACCTTCCATGCTCACGGACCTTGGCGTGACGCATGTGATCATCGGCCACTCCGAGCGGCGCGGCCGCTTCGGCGTAGCGGAAGAAGGGTTCACCCCGGAGGTCGTGGCGCTGTTCGGGGAGTCGGACAAGACGGTCAACTTGAAGCTGCACGCCGCCCTGAAGCACGGTCTGGTGCCGATCGTCTGCTGCGGGGAAACGCTGGACGAACGCCGCGCCGGCACTACCGACCAGGTGGTGGCCGGGCAGATCGAGCGAGGCCTGGACGGCGTCACTGCCGAGCAGGCCGCGGCCCTCGTAATCGCCTACGAGCCGGTCTGGGCCATCGGCACGGGCGAGACCTGCGCCGCGGAAGAAGCGGACCGCGTGTGCGGTGTGATCCGCTCCACCGTGGGACGGCTGTTCGGCGCCGATGCCGCGGACGCGGTGCGGGTGCAGTATGGCGGCAGCGTAAAGCCGGACAACGCCGTCGACCTCCTCTCGCGCCCGAACATCGACGGCGCCCTCGTGGGCGGCGCCAGCCTCAAGAGCAGCGACTTCAACGCCATCATCGCCGCCGCAAAGTAGGCGAGTAGCCTACCTCTACCGACTCCGGGCAACAAACCGAACGGTTGCCCGGAGTCCCGCTGTCAGACGGGTGCAATCTCACGATTACTGCTGCCACATCGAAAAGCGAAACTGAGCGAACACTCGGACCGTGGGCTATCTCCCGATTGGCTAGCCCCAGTTCCAAAGTCCAGCGTATCGTCTCGGCCCGGCATTAAGGGCATCCGTTTCCGCCGGAACCTCCCATCGGGCCACCTGTTGGAGCCTCGTCGAGCACGCCGAAGTAGCGGGCGCGCGCCGCAGCATGGTCCTTTCGGGCAAGGTGCTTCTTTTGATGCAGCCAGCCCTGCTCCAGAATCGCGACGGCAGTCTCTCGCTCACCACGCTTCAGGAGTAGCCGCGCTAACCGGGTATGCAAGGCGTAGTTCTCTCCGTCAAGCGCCAGCGCAACTGCCAGTTGTAATGCTTCTTCTCCAGGTTCACCCAGTTGGTGATAGGCGGTCGCAGCAATCAGGCGAATCAAGCCATTGTGCGGCTTAAGCTGGAGAATGGTGCGGATCAAGGGTCGGGCCGCCTCATACTCCCCTGCGGTCAACGCCTTCGCAAGCATACGGCCGTAGTAGATGTCTTCCATCGGATCGCCCACCACCTCTTCCGGGGTCTTTTGGTCGAGCGCCTCCATTTGCCGCTCTAACTGGACCATCCGCTCCCGGAATTCAGCTTCGGTCTCAGGTCTCTGACCCAGTCTGAACATCGACTTGTTCTCCCCGCGTGCCCGTCTCCGGAACACGCCGTGCGCACGCACTCGCGACACTCCAAGCTATGAAAACGACCAGGCCGCCCGTCCATACGTCATCGCGCTTTGAAACCCACCAGCCGAAGCAGCCAACGAGAAACCAGGCAAACACGAAGGCTCGCACATAAGCGGACTGCCATAGAGCTGCATCTTTCCAGCGAAAACTCGCCAGCGCGAGCCCAAGCGCAATGGCGAAGGACGTAAGCGCCCACACTTCAGGCATGGTAAGCAACTCCTGACAACACTCTTTCGGCAGGATTGCGTTTCCCCCTTCAGTTTCCCGCCATCCGTGGAAGTCTGTGTTTTCACCGGGCGGTTGGTGGGGAAACGACTAGGGCGCCACGAGACTCTGAGTGGCCGCCCGTGGGGCGCGATGGGGTACACTGACGTCTATGCTTCAACCGCTTCCAAATCTGCTTTCTTCGATCAAGCTAGCTGGGCTCCTGATCCTGATGTGCGTGTCGCTATTGCAACCCGTTCAGGCAGACCCGGTGCGCATCGAGTTGGAAGATGCCGCTCCGCCGGAAATCGCCCGGCAACTGCAGCACGTGCTGGGCGCGCCGGTGGAGATCCGGGGCGGCGAAGGCAAGCGGCTCACGCTGCTGCTGGCAACCACCTCCCCCTTCCGGATCCTGGACCGGGTTGCCACGCAACTGGGAGGCACCTGGCGGATGCGGCTCCTGGTGCGTCCGGGCCGGCCGGAGATGATGCGCCCCACACCGCCTATCGACTACACGATGGCGCTGGGAGTACAGGACGTGCCGGCCCAGCGTGCCTTTGCGTTGATCGCGCGTGAGCTGAAGGCAGACCTGGACGCACAGGGAGACTTGACGCAGCGGATAAGCATCATCGCAGCGAACGTGCCGGCCAGTGTGGTGCTGGACCGAGTGGCAGAGCAGGCGGGCGTTTCGTGGGACGTATCCTATCGTCTCGACGTGCCGGACGTGCCGATCCCGATCGTGGTGGCACCCCAAAAGCGAGAGGTGATCGAGGCTCCCAACGTAGCACCTCCTCCACCGACCATGCCCATCACCACTCCCTCTGGACCGTCACCCGAGGGACTGCGAACGGAGTTCTCGACGGGCATCAGCCGAATTGTGCGCGCCGCACCAGATCAGCGGGCGGCGGTAGTCCAGGAGTTCTTGCAGCGCGGGGACGTCGTGCTCCAGGGATTGTCGCGCCTCTCGGCAACTGAGCGGGCGGACCGGCTGCGGGTGCTCGGTACGTTGATCGGATCTTGGAAGCGCCTCTACCAGGGACTCGCCCCGGGGGTCCGGAGTGAGCTGGCACCAGTGACGGCGCTCTTGGAGCGGCTACAACCGTAGCGCCAAGAAGGGTGCTCTGGCGTTCGGTCACTACGACTTCGTGCACTCCCATCCTAACCGCGACCGGGTGCCCCAATTCTACGTCAGATTGGCCCGTCCGCTCCTGTCGCCCATGGGGCACCCGGTCGCGGTTAGGATGGGAGTGCGTCGGATTGCGGGAACTGGCCATCTGTGGCCAGCGGGAAGCGGACGCGAATCAGGGTGCCTCGGCCGACCTCACTTTCGACCTCGATTTGACCCTCGTGGGCTTCCACCGCCCAGCGGGTGATGCTAAGTCCTAGCCCGGTGCCGCCGGCGGCGCGGGCGCGGCCTTCGTCCACGCGGTAGAAGCGGTCGAAGATGTACGGAAGGTGCTCCGGGGCAATCCCAATGCCCGTGTCCCGTACCGTCAATTCCGCCTGCCCCTCGGCCGCCCGGAGCGCTACGCTCACTTCCCCGCCTTCCGGCGTGTACTTGATCGCGTTGCTGATCAGGTTGACGAGAATCTGGTTGAGCCAGAGCGGGTCGCCGGACACGGTGAGGTCCTCTACTTCGTCGATCAGCACCGAGATGTGCTGGCGCGCCGCCAGGTCTTCCAGGCTCTCATAGGCCCGGAGCAGCACGTCCCCGAGCTCCACCGGCTCACGCCGGACGAGGTTTTGTCCCGAATCGGCACGCGCCAGGAGCAGCAGGCTCTCCACGACCTGCGACATCCGTTCAGCGGACTCCAGGATACTACCGATCGCCTGGCGATACTCCTCGGCCGTATGATTCCCCATCAAGACCACTTCCGCCTCACCGCGGATGGCGGTGAGCGGCGTCTTCAACTCGTGCGAAGCATCGGCACTGAACTGTCGGACCTGCTGGAAACTGCGGTCGAGGCGGGCAATCATCTGATCGAACGCCTGGGCGAGGCGTCCGATCTCGTCATCCGCGCCGGCGTGCTTGATGCGGCGCTGGAGGTTGGTGCCCTGGATCTCCAATGCCGTGCGGCGCAGGTCGTCGACCCGCCGCAGCGCACGACCCACTACGAGCCATCCGCCCACCAGTGCCATCACGAAAACCGTGGGCGTGAGAACGAGGAGGATCCAGCCTGCACGCTGCAGCGCGGCTTCCACGCCCTCCAGCGACGTACCCGCCTGCACCAGGTACGGCACGCGGCGCCCCATCAACACCGGGGTGGTGATGATCCGCACGGGATGCTCGCCCAGACCGGGTACTGTCTCGAAAGTCGTCTCACCGGCCAGGCCGCGGCGCAGGGCATCCGCACTCACCGGCAGCGGGTGCGTGTTGAGACCGTCCGACTTCTCGACCACGTACCCCTGCGTATCAACCACCTGAATGTAGCGGCCCCAGGAGCGGAGGTCGTTCGAGAGAAATCGGGGAGTGCCGGGCGGGGGAGTACTCCCCCCGGCGTAAAGGGTCGTCGCGATCTGCCGCGCCGTGGTGTCGGCAAATTCATGGAGCGCGGCGTCCGCCCGGGAGTGGAGCACCCCGATCAGGAGCGCATAAGTGAAGCCGGACAGCGCGAGGAGCGTAAGCGCCATCAGGCCGGCGTGCCACAGGGTGAGTTGGGCTCGCAGACCGCGCACGAGCTACTCCTCGTCCTTCAGAATGTAGCCCACCCCGCGCACTGTGTGGAGGAGCTTGCGCGGAAACTTGCTGTCGATCTTTTTGCGCAGGAAGTTCATGTAAACTTCCAGTACGTTGGACGGCGTCTCGAAGTCGTAGCCCCACACGTGCTCCAGCAACTCCGCCCGGGAAAGGACCTGTTCCGGCCGGCGCATGAGGTACTCCAGCAGCGCATACTCTTTGTTCGTGAGCTCGATGCGTTTACCGGCGCGGGTTGCCACTCGCGAGGCGGTGTCGAGCGCCAGGTCCTGGTAAGAAAGGTTGGCGATGCGCGTAGCGGAACGCCGCTGGAGCGCCTTGACGCGGGCGAGTAGCTCCTCGAACGCGAACGGCTTGGGTAGGTAGTCGTCGCAGCCCGCTTCTAGCCCCGCGATGCGGTGTTCCAGCTCTCCGCGGGCCGTGAGCGCCACCACCGGGACGTCCGATTTTCGCCGGCGCAGCTCGCGGACCACGTCGAGGCCGCTGATGCCGGGCAACATCATATCCAGCACCACCGTGTCATACTCGCCGGCCTGTAGGTGCTGGAGCGCCTCTTCTCCCGTGCCGACTGCATCAACGGTGTAGCCGGATACTTCCAGCCCCTGCTTGATGAACGCGGCGACCTTGTCTTCGTCTTCAACTACCAGAATATGCATCGGAATTGGTTATTCAAATCAGGCGAAGGAATTACTCCTTACGCATTACGTAATACGCATTACTTAATCCGTAAGAACTCCGAGGAACCGTTCAACGACCGGCGCCCTCGACCAGGTGCAAGCTCCGGTCCACGCCGGGACAGGGAAAGCTCTCCACGTTACCATTTGGCCAGCGGACCTCGATCTCCTTGACGGAGGTGTGTTTCCCCAGGCCAAATGTAGCCTCGAGCGAAGACTGGGAGAGGTAACTGGAGCCACTGCGAACCATGCGGGTCTGCACGAGGTCGTCACTGCGGACGCGGATGGTAGCGCCAATGGCGCTCCGGTTGCTGCCGCGCCCTTCCAGGCGAACGCTCAGCCAGTGGAACCGCGGCGGGCCGGCCTGGCGCAGCAGTGTGGCCGGGCCGGCGTTAGTGGTGATCAGCAAATCGAGGTCCCCGTCGCCGTCCAGATCGCCGTAAGCGGCTCCGCGCGCGACGCGACGGACGGTGAGTGCGCCCGCCGTACGGCTCACGTCTTCGAACTGTCCGCCCCCCACGCCGCGAAAGAGCAGCGCAGGTTGGGCGTACCCAACTCCGGCATTGCGAACGGCAATGTCATCCTGGATGTGCCCGTTGGCGACCAGGATGTCCTGCCAACCATCCAGGTCCGCATCGAAAAAGAAGGCCCCGAAGCCGAGGTAGCGCTGGCTCGGAATGCCGATCCCCGCGCGGGCTGCCACGTCCATGAAAAGGCCTGATGGATCGCGGTGATAGAGGCTAAGCTGCTCGCCGGCAAAGTTGGTGATCAGGATTCCGGGCTGGCCCTGATTCTCGTAGTCCGCAACGTCGATGCCCATCCCCGCTTTAGCGGTGCCCGCCTCGGCTACCGCGATTCCGGCCTGGACGGCGACTTCCTTGAAACTTCCGTTTCCCTGGTTGTGGAGCAGGAAGTTCGGCACCGTGTCATTGCTGACCGCGAGGTCAGTCCAGCCATCGCCGTCGAAGTCGCACAACGCCACGCCCAGTGCTTTAGCTCCCGGCTTATTGACCCCGGCCGCGGCGGAAACATCCGTAAAACGGCCTCCATCATTCCGAAAAAGGCGGCAGGTATCGCCCGGGAAGTTATCTGGCCGGGCGTACGACTTGTGACTGCCGTCCAGGGAGACGAAGAGCGACTCATCCAGGGCCGGCGTCCACCGGACATACCGGCAAACAAAAAGGTCCAGCTTGCCGTCACGATTGTAATCCAGCCACGCAGCGCTGGTCGGCCATCCTTGAACCCCCAACCGCACGCGCGCGGTGACGTCCTCGAAGCGTTTTCCCGCGAGGTTACGGAGTAGCCGGGAGCCATTGAGCGCGGTAACAAAGAGGTCCGTGTAACCGTCATTGTCGAAGTCGCCGCCGGCTACTCCCATGCCGTATAGACCGGGGGGGATCCGATATTGGGAGGTCACATCCTGAAAGCGGCCCTGGCCCAGGTTCCGGAAGAGGCGGGACTGCCCGGCCGGTCCGCCGCTGCCGGGCCACGCACCTGAATCGACCAGGAACACGTCCAGACGACCATCATTGTCGACGTCCACCAAGGCGCAGCCCGATCCCATCGTCTCCGGCATCCACTTCTTTCCGGTGGCGCCGTTGTGGTGCTGGAAGCGGACGCCGGACCGGGCAGTGATGTCTTCGAAGGCGCTCGCAGGATCAGTAGACGACTGTTTGGTGGGGGCCTGGTTGACGGTTCGGGGGGTGCAGCCGGTGAGACTGGCGCAGAGTAAGATCGCCCAGTAAAACGTCGGTGCCCCTGGCAGCACGTCCTCGAAAGTAGCGGCATTGCGAGCGAAGCGTGGCAATCCCTTCCGTGCCCAGGCAATCCAAAGCACTCGCCCAGAAGAGTCATTGCGAGCGAAGCGTGGCAATCCCGACCGCCTACAGGCAGCCCAGAACTCATCAGCCCCATGACTACAAATCCACAAGCGGGCCTGCCACACCGCCTCACGAACGAGGAACCCCAACCTGGCACCAGACACCGGCCCGGTAGAGACGGACCGCCGTCTCAGTCTATCGTCTCCGCCGTGCACCCTCCTCCCGCAAAGAAGTCGGGTTAGACCTCGTTGCGAGAGGCACCCTGAAACCGCAGGCGACAGAAAGGAGCGGCGGCCCTTCCCTACAGTTCGGAATACCGGCACGCATTGCACCCAAAGCTTCCCGTCTCCGGGACGGTACGGACAGGCCAAGGTCTGCGGTCGAGGGACCTCTCGACGCTTCCAGAACGCCGTCCCGAACGGGAGCGAACCCTGGATTCTTGAAATCCATCCCAAGAGAAACGGGAACCGCTTCATTTCCTGGTTTCCAGGTGGTGAAGGTGCAGCGGACGGTCTTCGAGGGAGTTCGCAGTTTCGGAGGCGTGATTGGGCTCCTGGCGGAGGAGGCGATAGATCGTCTCTTCGCGGCGGGCGTCGGTCAGACGATTCAGGTGCAGGAGAGAGAGCATCAGATTATGGTGCGCGGACACGTTGAGTGGATCGATAGCCAGCATCGCCTCGAACTGCTGGGAGGCGTCTGCGTTCCGGAGCGCCGCGAGGTAGGCCGAGCCCAATTCGAAGCGGAGGCGAAGCTCGCGCGGATAGCGGCGAACGAGCGGCTCCAGCAAAAGCGCGGCCTGATCCGGCTGTCCGATGCCCCGAAGAACGGCGGCTTCCCACGCCTGGGCCCGCTCTGGGTCACCGGAGACCGCCTGGCGGAACTTCTCCTGAGCCGCTAGAAGGTCTCCCTCCTCCAGATATACTCGACCAAGAGCCAGGATCGTCTCCACGTCGGCAGGATTTGCCTTCAAGGCGCGATTGAGGGCCTGTAACGCCGCAGGGTAAGCTTTGACCCCGGCCAGTGCGAGGCCATAATGCCGCCACCCACCGGCCTCGTCCGCTGGTGGCGTTAATGAGCTCACGTCGGCACGGGCACTCTTCGTCCCCACCTGCGCCAGCACTTCCGGCTCACGCTGGACTACCTCCCCTGCCCACCGGCTGAAATCCGGCCTGCGACGACGCAGAAGCCTTACCCGAACCTCCCCCACTCCGCCCGGAGGCGCGTTGAAGGCGAAGCGGGCCACATCCGCCGCTCCCGCGGGAATGCGGCGCCATTCCGACACAGCGGTCATCTCATCCAGGTTGCCGTGCAAAACGGGGCGCTGCCGCTGGTTTCGACCGATCAATCGATAGACGTGGGCAGTGGCGGATACGGGCTCGCCTGGCTCGGTCTGGCCGCTGGAAAGGCGGACGCGGCCAGTACGATCGACGAGGGTCACCTCCAGCCACGATTCCTGGAGGTCCGGCATACCCGTCGGAAAATCGTGACCGATGCCTGCGTTGCGGACTACCACATCCAACAGCAGTGGCTCTCCCGGTCGCGTCTGCGGAGCTTCGTCGCTTCGGCTGACGAGTCGCCCTGCGGGTCCGCTGCGCAAAAAGAGCGAAAGCTCCAGTGCAGGCGTCCGGTAATCGGATCGGGTTGAGGACTTGGAGTGCGCGTCGTGACAGCTCAGGCAGCCGCGGGCGGTCACCCGCTCTCCCGGAGCGAAGAGTGACGAGGCGTAGCGGCTGGTCTGCCACTGCCCGAATTCGTCTGGGCCGGGCTGCCAGTGGAAGCCATTCTGCGGCAGGTTCCAGTTCTTGCGATGACAGGCGCCACACAGTTCCGCGGAACGGTGAAGTGACGGACGCACGTTCTGCGCCGCGTGCGCTTTGGGGCGCAGCGAGACCTGCCAGGAATGCGTCTCCGGTTCCGGTCCGCCGCGCAGGCGTAGAGCCGCACTGCCGTAGAGCGCGTGCACCGCGTCGACCTGGTGACAGGAGGTGCAGGTCAAGCCCCTGGCGGTTGTGGGAAACTCGCCTCCCCGTTTCTTACCAGGAAGGGGGAGGCTGCTGGTGATCGGCTCCGGTGCCGCTTCGGGAGAATGACAGCCGCGGCACCAGCGCGCGGCCTCGACGCCGCGACGTTGCACGAAATCGGCGAGAGTGCGGGTGTAGGCTAAGGAAGCACCCGCAGTGGAGTGGGCATGGGTGCCGGCCCGCTGGTGCACCTGCGCGTGGCAACCCGATTCTTGACAGCCCCGGCCTGGCTTACCCTGGACGCGCAGAGCACTGGGAAAGAGTGGCTCGCCCGATTGCTCCGCGGTAGTGGCCGTGAGGAACCGGTAGCATGCCTGGGAGTCATACCGGGGCGACTGCCAGGTGGACCAGGCCCACTCCCGGAACGTGTAAGCGGACAGGAGCAAGAGCGCGGTCAAGATCGGGAGGGCAGAGAGCCATCGGAGCTTCCGGTCGCTCGATGCGCCGCGAATGGTCGCCCGAAGCAGCCACGCCACGGAGATCGTACCCGCGGCGACGTGCAGGTAAATGAGGACGAAGCGCGGCGTACCGGCGAACGCGGGAAGTAGTGCGAGAAGCGCAGCCACCGTGCATCCGGCGCCTCCCAACCGTTCAGGAAGTCGCAGGAAGCGGCCGGCAAAGATCAGCCCGGCTAAAAACAGCACCGCGTGAGCGATGACGTAGACCAGGGCGAGGTTCGGTGACCAATGACTGCTGCCGGCGCCGAGAAGCGCCGCCGGGAGGAGTGCCGCGGCGGCGACCAGAGGCCCAACGATCCGCGCCGGTGCCCGTGACCGTCCAGAAGCCGGACTCTCATTCGACACGGATGAGGCGACCATTCGGAATACCGCTGGGTGTCGGGGCCGCCGAAACTGGCAGCCCCTCATTCGCGGCTAAATAGGTTCACACGAGTTACGCCGCATGCCTGGCTAGATAGCTGCCACAAGGCTTTGCCGGTCTTCGCTGCGGAGTGGTGGAGTGGTGCATCCGTTCCGGTCCCTCCCTACTCTACCACTCCATCACTCCACTACTCCGTCCGGATAGCAATGCAGAGCTATCAATCCTGCGGAACGACTCGGGTAAACCTACCTAGGACGCGCTCTCAATGACGTGACGGATCCGGCGGAGCCCTTCGCGGAGTAATTCCATCGAGGTGGCGAAGGAGATGCGGATGTATTCCTGGTCTTCACCCTCGTTCCGAACGCCGAAGTTGCTGCGCGCCAGCACCGCAATGTTGCCGTCGTAGAGCATCGTGTGCTGGAACTCTTCCGCATTTTTCACCCCCAGCAGGCGACACGCTTCCGTAATATTCGGGAACGCGTAGAACGCACCCTGTGGGTTGACGCAGGAGATGCCGGGGATGCGGTTCAGCTCCGCCACCGCCATGTCGCGGCGGGCACGGAACTCGGCGATCATGGCCCGCACGGAATCCCAGGAGTTGGCGAGGGCTTCCACGCCAGCGTCCTGCACGAAAGTTGCCGTGCAGGAGACCGTGTTGGTGTTCATCTGCGCGATCTTCTCGGCCAGCGGAGCGGGCATGGCGCCGTAGCCCATACGCCAGCCGGTCATTGCGAAGGTCTTGGAGAAACCGTCGAGGACGATGGTGCGCTCTT
>Ga0255338_1005323_pt1 | contig 12009 bp, 9 predicted proteins | sample MeOH1_35cm_T4_19_FD_203715 | JGI IMG/M metagenome (GOLD analysis project Ga0255338, IMG submission 203715) | Sandy soil microbial communities from University of British Columbia, Vancouver, Canada - MeOH1_35cm_T4_195 | ecosystem: Engineered > Artificial ecosystem > Sand microcosm > Unclassified ... | reverse complement strand
ACGCGGGATTCGCTGACAGATCGCGACGCCCGTCCAGCGTTGCGCGGGCGTTGCGAGCCGTCGCGGCGGGTCCGCGATGCCGGCTTTTACGTCGTTGCAATCCCTCTCCGGGTTTGAGGCAAATGCAAGCGAAGGAGCAGAAGGACGCCGATCTCCGCGAGCGACCCGGCGGGAGGCTGGCGGCCGTGCCCACGCATTGGGCGAACGCTCGAGTCGGAGGGTGGTGACCGATTGGCGCGTCATCGACCGGACGACATTCCGCCCGGCGGCCGGATCCTCGTCTTCCGGGCCCTGCCGGGGCTCGGCGACCTGCTGTGCGCCGTGCCGGCGCTCCGCGCGATCCGGCGCATGCGGCCCGACGTCGAGATCGTCCTCGTCGGGTTGCCGTCGACGGCGCCCCTGGTCCGGCGCTTTCCGGCCTCCGTCGACCGGTTCCTGCCCTTCCCGGGCTTCCCGGGTCTGCCGGAGCGTCCGGCGGACGTTCGGCGCCTGCCCGGCTTCCTCGCATCGGTCCAGTCGTGGCGCGCCGACCTGGCGATCCAGCTCCACGGAAGCGGCGACCTGACGAACGCCGTGACGGCGCTCTTCGGGGCCCGGACGATCGCGGGTCACCACCCGGCCGGTACGGTGCCACCGGACCCGGCGCGCTTCCTGCCGTGGATCGAGTCGACGTCCGAGATCCGGCGCGGCTTGCGGCTGATGGCGCACCTCGGCTGGCCATCCGACGACGAGAGCCTCGAGCTGCCGATCGATCCGCTCGCCGACGCCGAGGTCGATGCGTACGTCCCGCTCGCGGCTGGCGGCGCCCTGAGCGACCCATTCGTCTGCCTCCACCCGGGCGCCGCGACTCCCGCGCGGCGCTGGCCCCCGGCGGCGTTCGCCGCGGTCGGCGACGAGCTCGCCTCGGCCGGCTACGGGATCGTGCTCACGGGCGGGCGCGACGAGCGGCTGATCACGGCGGCGGTGGCGGCGTCGATGCGCGCGCCGGCCCTCGACCTCGCCGGTCGGACGACCATCGACACGCTCGCCGCGGTCATCCGCCGGAGCGCGCTCCTCGTCTGCAACGACACCGGGGTGTCCCACGTCGCGGCGGCTCTGCGCACGCCGAGCGTCGTCGTCTTCCGTGATTCCGATCCCGCACGCTGGGCGCCCCTCGACCGACGCCTTCACCGCGTCGCGCGCGGGTCGGTCCGCGAGGTCGTGGGCGAGGCACGACGGCTGCTCGGCGACCGGCATCCGCATGCCGCCTGACCGCCGCGCCGCACCGGCCGGCCGACCCGTCGTCGGCGGGCCCCCGGCCGGACGAACGATGGGTCGCCTGCGTGTCCTGACCTGGCATGTCCACGGCAGCTATCTCGAGTCGCTCGGGGCGATCGGCCACGAGATCCTCGTCCCGGTTCGCCCGGGTCGGCCCGAGGGCTACCGTGGGCGGCCGCCCGACGCCGACTGGCCGCCGTCGATCCGCGAGGTCCCGGCGGAGGAGGTCGGTGATATCGAGGTCGACGTCGTCCTGTTCCAGGCACGCCGCAACTGGCTCGAGGACCAATGGGCGATCCTGTCGCCGCGCCAGCGACGCGGGCCGCGGATCTACCTCGAGCACGACCCGCCGCGCGAGCACCCGACCGACACCCGTCACGTCGTCGACGACCCCGACGTGACGATCGTCCACGTCACGGCGTTCAACGAGCTGATGTGGGACAGCGGCGCGAGCCCGACACGCGTCATCGAGCACGGTGTGACGATTCCGGCAGGCGTGACCTGGACCGGCGAGCGGGCCCGGGGGATCGTCGTCGTCAATCACCTCGTCGAGCGCGGCCGGCGGGTCGGGTTCGACGTCGTCCGGCGTGTCGCCGCGGAGGTCCCGCTCGACCTCGTCGGGATGGGCTCCGAGGCGCTCGGGGGGCGCGGCGAGGTCCGTCGCCACGACCTCGCCGGTGTCGAGGCGCCGTACCGGTTCTTCTTCCATCCCGCCCGCTACACGAGCTTCGGGATGGCGGTCTGCGAGGCGATGCTCCTCGGGATGCCGATCGTCGCCCTCGCGACGACCGAGATGCCGACGGTCGTCGAGAACGGGATGTCCGGCTACGTCGACACGAGCGTTCCTCGGCTGGTCGAGGCGATGCAGGGTCTCATCGAAGACCCCGACCTCGCGCGCCGCCTCGGCGACAACGCCCGCCGGGTCGCGGAAGCGCGGTTCGGGATCGATCGTTTCCGACGGGAGTGGGACGCGGTGCTTCACGAGGTGACGGGGACGACGACCTCGCCGGACGGCCCGGTCCCGGCGGCGGCGGAGGCGCGCGCGTGAGCCGGCGGATCGCCCTCGTCAGCGACCACGCCTCGCCCCTGGCCGCGCTCGGCGACGTCGATGCGGGCGGCCAGAACGTCTACGTCGGCCAGCTCGCCCGCCACCTCGCAGCGCTCGGCGACCGGGTCGACATCTTCACCCGCCGCGACTCGCCCGACGTCCCCGAGGTCGTCCCGTGGTCGGACGGGGTCCGGGTCATCCACGTCGATGCCGGGCCGCCGCGGCCGATCGCCAAGGAAGCGCTCCTGCCCCACGCGGCGGCGTTCACCGCGCGCATCGCGGAGTGGATCGCGCCGGGCGGCGAGCGGCCGCGGGCGGTGGACGGGGCGGGCGGCTACGACCTCGTCCACGCGAACTTCTTCGTGTCCGGGCTCGTCGCAGCGGACCTCAAGCGTGCGTTCGGGATCCCGTTCGTCGTGACGTTCCACGCCCTCGGCCGCGTCCGGCGCCAGTTCCACGGTGACGCCGACACGTTCCCGGACGCGCGGTTCGCGATCGAGGACCGGATCGTCGCGGAGGCGGATGTCGTCATCGCCGAGTGCCCCCAGGACGAGGAGGACCTCATCCGGCTGTACAACGCCGACCCGGCCCGGATCGCGATCGTCCCGGCGGGCTTCGATCCCGCCGAGTTCGCCCCGATGAGCCGACCCATCGCGCGCGTTCGGCTCGGGCTCGACCCGGCCGAGCGGATCCTCCTCCACGTCGGCCGGATCGTGCCGCGCAAGGGGATCGACGCCGTGATCCGGGCGCTCGCGCATCTGGAACGGACGCACGGGCTCTGGACGAGGCTCCTCGTCGTCGGAGGGCCGGATCGCACGCCCGACCTCGCGAACACGCCGGAGCTCGCTCGGCTCGGCGCCGTCGCCGCCGAGGAGGGCGTCGCCGACCGCGTGACCTTCGTCGGACGGCGCGACCGCGACGAGCTGGCGGCCTGGTACAACGCCGCGGACCTGTTCGCGACGACGCCGTGGTACGAGCCGTTCGGGATCACCCCGCTCGAGGCGATGGCGTGCGGGATCCCGGTGCTCGGGTCGAACGTCGGCGGGATCAAGTTCACCGTTCGTGACGGCGAGACGGGCTACCTCGTGCCGCCCAACGACCCGGGCGCGCTGGCCGGTCGCGCGGCCGATCTCTTCCGCAACCCGAAGCTCCTCGCCCTCCTCGGCCGGCAGGCGATCCGCCGGGTCAACGACCTCTTCACCTGGGAACGCGTGGCGGCGGCGGTGGCCGCCGTATACGACGAGGTGCTGATGACCGGGCGCGTCGTCGAGCGCCGCGACGCCGCGCGGCTGGCGACGATGGACCGCGGGTTCGATGGGGCGATCGCGGCGCTCAAGGAGTCGAAGCGCCGGCTGCGGGGCCCGCTCCTCGACGCGGCGGAGCTCATGACCACGACCTTCGCCCGCGACCGGAAGCTCCTCGTCGCCGGCAACGGCGGAAGTGCGGCCGAGGCCCAGCACCTTGCCGCGGAGCTCGTCGGGCGGTTCCGGCTCGACGAACGGCCCGGGCTGCCGGCGATCGCGCTCGGCGCCGACGTCGCTTCGCTGACCGCGTGGTCGAACGACGTCGGCTACGACGATGCGTTTGCCCGCCAGGTCGAGGCGTTCGGGCAGCCCGGCGATCTCCTCGTCGGCCTCTCGACGAGTGGCCGCTCGGCCAACCTCGTCCGCGCGTTCCAGCTTGCCCGCGACCGCGGGCTGCGAACGCTCGCCCTCCTCGGCCGCGACGGCGGGGTGCTGCGGAGCCTCGCCGATCGCGCCGTGATCGTGCCCGCGTCCGATACCCAGCGCACCCAGGAGGTGCACGCAGTGCTCGTCCACGTCCTGTGCGAGATCGTCGAGACCGCGCTCGCCGAATCCGGGTGGTTCGAGGCGGGCCGTCCGTCCGCTGGCCGGTCGGCCGGAGCTGGATGGCAGGGTGGGGAGCGGACGCCCGCGCGCTCGGTCCTCGGGTCGATGGCTGCCGGCGCGGCGCGGCGATGACGGCCCAGCGGGCTCTTGCGGCGCCAACGCGGGACGGAACCCTGGGCGGGCGGGTGGCGCTGGTGACCGGTGGCGGGAGCGGCCTGGGGGCGGCGACCTGCCGGGTGCTCGCGATGGCCGGGATGGCCGTGGTGGCCGGCGACATCGACGCACGCCGCGCCGCGGCGACGGCGAGCGGCCTCACCGCTGACGGAGGCCGCGCCCTCGGGTTCGAGCTGGACGTTCGCGATGCTGCCTCGGCCGATGCCGCGGTCACGACCGCCATCGACCGCTTCGGTCGACTCGACGTCCTCGTGAACAACGCCGGGACGGACGTGACCGCCGAGTTCGAGGCGATCCCACCGGATGCCTGGGACCGCGTGCTCGACGTCAACCTCCGGGGACCGGTCGTGATGACCCGCGCGGCACTGCCGGCGCTCCGCGCGACCGGCCGAGGCCAGATCGTCAACGTCACCTCGACTGCGGCCCTGCGCGCGTGGCCGAACGCGTCGGCGTACCACGCAAGCAAGTGGGGCTTGCTTGGGTTCAGCCATGCACTGCATACCGAGGCCCGCCGCTACGGCGTGAAGGTGACGGCGATCATCGCCGGCGGGATGCGCACACCGTTCCTCATCGGACGCTTCCCGGACCTCGACCCCGGGCTCCTCCAGGATCCGGCGACCGTCGCCGAAGCCATCCGCTTCGTTCTCAGCCTTCCGGCGGAGTCGGTCGTCCCGCAGATCACCGTCCTGCCGATGGGGGAGACGTCGTGGCCGTGACGCTTGGGCTCGGGCCGGTCGCGAGCGTCCGTAGCCCCATGACGCGCCAGTGCCGGCCATGAGCCAGCTCTCCGCGCTCCTCCCGTCGTTCGTCGGCCGTCGGGTCGTCGTCCTCGGCGAGGCGATCCTCGATACGTACCTCCACGGCCACGCGGAGCGCCTGAGCCGCGAGGCGCCGGTCCCGATCGTCTCCCTCGACCACCGCGACGACGCGCCCGGCGGCGCGGCCAATACCGCCGTGAACCTCGCGCGGCTCGGTGGCCAGGTGACGCTCCTCTCCGTCCTCGGCGCGGACGGGGAGGCGGAGCGCCTGCGTGCGAGGCTCGCGGAAGCGGGGGTCGACGACGATGCACTCCTCACGGCCCGCGGCCGCGCGACGCTGGCGAAGCAGCGACTGCTCGGCGATGGCCAGATGCTCGTCCGGTTCGACGCCGGCACGACGGAGGCGATCGACGCCCCGACCGAGCACCGGGTCATCGACCGCCTGGCGACCCTCCATGGCGCCGCCGACGCCGTCGTCGTCTCCGACTACGGCTACGGGGTAGTGACGGAGCGCGTGATCGCCGCGCTCTCCGAGCGCCACCGGCGCGGGCCGCGGGTCCTCGTCGTCGACGCGCGCGACCTGCGCCGCTACCGGCGGATCCGGCCGACGGCGGTCAAGCCCAACTACGGGGAGGCGGTTCGGCTGCTCGGCCAGCACGAGCTTGCGGCGGGACCGGCGCGGGAGCGCCAGATCGGTGCGGACGGCGTGCGTCTGCTCGAGCGGACCGGGGCGCGGATCGTCGCCGTGACGGTCGACACCGACGGGGTCTTCGTCTTCGAGCGCGATCGGCCGCCGTACCGGACATATGCCCATCCGCGCAGCCATGCCCGATCGGCCGGCGCCGGCGACACCTTCGTCGCGGCACTCGCGCTGGCGCTCGCGGCCGGGGTGTCGACGCCCGCCTCGGCCGAGCTCGCGTCCGCCGCCGCGGCGGTCGTCGTCGCGAAGGACGGGACGTCGAGCTGCTCGCTGGCGGAGCTCCATGCGGCGGTCTCGACGGCGTCCGGAAAGCGCCTCGACTCGGGGGACGGGCTCGCGAGCCGGGTCGCCATCTACCGCAGCCAGGGTCGCCGAATCGTGTTCACGAACGGCTGCTTCGACATCCTCCACCGCGGCCACATCACGTACCTGAGCCGGGCGAAGGCGCTCGGTGACGTTCTCGTCGTGGCCGTCAACAGCGACGCGAGCGTCCGCCGGCTGAAGGGCCCGGAGCGACCGATCAACCCGCTCGAGGACCGGATTGAGGTCCTCGAGGCCCTGAGCTGCGTCGACCACGTCGTCGCGTTCGACGGTGACACGCCGATCGACCTCATCGAGCGCGTCCGGCCGGATGTCTACACGAAGGGGGGCGATTACACGGCCGACCGCCTGCCCGAGGCGCCGGTCGTCGAGCGGCTCGGTGGGACCGTCCGGATCCTGCCGTTCGTCGACGATCGATCGACGACCGGCCTGATCGCCAGGGTCCGGGAGGTCGGTCGCGCCGAGCGGGACGGGTGGGCGAGCAGCGTCGCGGTTACGCGACGGGCGCGGCAGGGCGACGGTGGCTGAGGTGGCGGGGTTTGTGGCCGGCGGCTCGCCGCCCGCCACGGACCGTGACACGCAGCTCGACCGCAACCGCCGGTGGTCCGAGGTCCGGTCGGTCCTCGCCGTCCGACTCGACAGCATCGGCGACGTGCTGATGACGACTCCGGCGCTCCGGGCGATCCGGGCGTCGGTTCCGGCGGCGCGGCTGACCCTCCTCACGTCGCGGGCGGGCGCCGAGGTCGCCCGTCATGTCCCGGAGGTCGACGCGACCATCGCGCACGACGTCCCGTGGATGAAGGCCACGGCTCCGGGTGCGCTGCCGGGCGCCGAGCTCGCGCTCATCGACATGCTCCGGGGCCGGTTCGATGCCGCGATCGTGTTCACCGTCCACAGCCAGGACCCGCTCCCGGCCGCCCTGACGTGCTTCCTCGCCGGGATCCCGCTCCGGCTCGCCCAGAGCCGCGAGAGCCCGTACCAGCTGCTGACCGACTGGATCCCCGACCCGGAGGCCGACGCGCCGACGCGGCACGAGGTCCGCCGCCAGCTCGACCTCGTCGCGGCCGTGGGCTACGCGACGCCCGACACGCACCTCTCGTTCCGCATCCCGGCGGACGCGAGCGAGCGCGTGGAGGCCCGGCTCGACGGTCTCGGCCTCGGCGCCGGGCTCGGCCGGCATCGAGCCTGGGCCGTTCTCCATCCGGGGGCGTCGGCGGCGTCGCGCCGGTATCCCGCCGACCGGTTCGCCGCAGCCGGTCGCCAGCTGGCTCGCGACGGGTGGCGATTCGTGGTGACCGGGACGGCCGACGACGCACCCATCGTCGCGTCGGTTGCCGCGGGGATCGGTGCCGCGGCTCACTCGCTCGCGGGCGCCCTCGACCTCGCCGAGCTCGCCGCGCTCATCGCGCACGCGCCGCTCGTCATCACGAACAACACGGGACCGGCCCACCTCGCCGCGGCGGTTGGCACGCCGGTCGTCGACGTCTACGCGATGACCAACCTCCAGCATGCGCCGTGGCGCACCGCGCACCGCCTCGTCGTCCACGATGTTCCGTGCCGGGGGTGCCGGAAGAGCACGTGCCCGCTCGGGCATCACGCGTGCCTGCTCGCGATCCCGCCCGAGGCGATCGTCGACGCCGTGCGCGACCTCGCGGAGACGGGCGCGCACGGTCGCCGCGCGACCGAGACCACCGAGACAGCCCGGGACGGGCAGCCCGAGCCGACGTCCCTCGGGCCCGTGCTCCCCGCGTGACGAACGGTCAGGACACACCGGCGTCCGCCGTCGTCGACGTCCTCGTCCCGACGTGGCGTCGTCCGGCGGCGCTGGCGGTCACCCTGGCAGGCCTCGCAGCGCAGTCGTACCGCGCGTTTCGCATCGTCATCTCCGACCAGACCGAGACGCCGCCGCTCCCCTCCGAATCCCCCGAGGTCGAGGCCGTGGTCCGCGTCCTCAAGGCGACGGGCCGGCCGGTCGAGCGCCATCGCCATCTGCCGCGCCGCGGGATGGCCGAGCAGCGGGCCTTCCTCCTCGAGCACGCCGCGGCGCGGTACGCGCTGTTCCTGGACGACGACGTCCTCATCGAGCCCGACCTCCTCGAACGGCTCGTCCGGGCAATCTCCTGCGCGGGGTGTGGGTTCGTCGGCGCCGCGGTCGTCGGGCTGAGCTACCGCGACGACGTCCGACCGGCGGAACAGGCGATCGAGTTCTGGGAGACGCCAGTCGTGCCGGAGGTCGTGCGACCCGGGACCGCCCCCTGGGATCGGCATCGCCTGCACAACGCCGCAAACCTCCAGCATCTCCGCGACCGGCTCGCGCTGAGCGGCGACCGACTCTACCGGGTCGCGTGGGTCGGCGGATGCGTCCTGTACGACGTGGCGAAGCTGCGCTCGGTCGGCGGCTTCGGGTTCTGGCGCGACCTGCCGGCCGACCACGCCGGTGAGGACGTCCTCGCCCAGCTGCGGGTCATGGCCCGCTACGGCGGGGCCGGGCTGTTCCCGTCCGGCGCATACCACCTCGAGCTGCCGACGACGATCGACGACCGCCGAGTGGACGCGCCGCATGTCCTGGCGGCGACAGCGAAACGGGCCGAGGTCAGGGCTCGCGGACGAGGAGGCCTCGCCGGAGGCACTCCTCGACGTCGAGCATTCGGTACCCCGCGTCCTCGAAGGCGACGACGATCCGGCCATCCTCGACCCGGGTGACGATCCCGGGCCCGTACCCGACGTGCCGGACGCGGTCGTTCATCGCGAACGGCCCTCCGGCATGGGCGTCGTCGGCCGGCACCGGCTGACCGGCTGCCGCGGCGGCGAGGCAGTTGTCGCATGCGCCGCACGGGGGCTCGTATTCCTCGCCGAGGTCATTGAGCAGGAAACGGCGGCGGCAGCCGTTCGTCTCGGCGTAGCCACGGAGCAGGTCCACCCGCGATCGCTCACGCCGCCGGCGACGCTCCTGGGCCGTGACGACGTCGACGGAGAGCTCGCCCGCGTCGAGCTGCTCGCCGATCCGCACGACCCGGTCGTCCGGCTCTACCCGCACGGCGCCGAGGACCTCCAACCGCTCGACGATCGCCTCCGTCCGGCGGACCGACAGGCGCGCGAGGCGGGCGAGCTCCTTGACGGGCTCTGGCGGTCGACGCGCGAGCACGCGCAGAACCGCGCGGACCGCGTCCTCGTCGATGACCGCCGGAGCGCCCTGGAACCGACGCAGCCCGAGGTCGTCCGCGCGGTAGAAGAGCCGCGCCTCCGCCGGTTCACCGTCGCGGCCGCCCCGCCCCATCTCCTGGTGGTAGGCCTCGAGCCCGTCGCTCACGTCGTGGTGGGCCACGAACCGGACGTCGGGCTTGTCGACGCCCATCCCGAACGCGACCGTCGCGACGATGACCCGGACATCGTCGGTCATGAACGCGTCCTGGATCTCGCTCCGGCGCCGCGCGGCAAGGCCGGCGTGGTACGCGGCCGCGGCGATCCCTCCGGCCGCCAGCTCGTCGGCGACCTCGACCGCCGCCCGTCGGGTCGCCGTGTAGACGATCCCCGATCCCTCGCGGCCGCGCACCCAGTCGACGACCGCCCGCCGTTTCGCGGCCGCGTCGGCGAACGTGTCGACCGCGAGGAAGATGTTCGGGCGGTCGAAGCCGCGTGCGACGATGACCGGGTCGCGGAGGCGGAGCCACTCGATGACCTCCTCGCGGACGGCCGGCGACGCGGTCGCCGTCAGCCCGAGGATCGGTGGCCGGCCGAGCGCCTCGGCGACGCTCCCCAGCCGCCGGTACTCGGGCCGGAAGTCGTGTCCCCACTCGCTGATGCAGTGCACCTCGTCCACGACGAACAGCGACGGCCGCCCGGCGGCGAGCCGATCGAGCACCGCGGGCTCCGCGAGCTGCTCCGGGGCAAGGAGGATGAACTCGAGGCGGCCCGCGGCGAAGGCGTCCAGCAGCTCTTCGCGGCGCTCACCGGTGAGGGTCGAGTTCAGGGCGGCGGCAGCACCCAACCGGTCGTGCTCGTCGAGCGCCTCGAGCTGGTCGCGTTGGAGCGCGATGAGGGGGGAGATGACGACCGTCGGGCCGGGCCGTTCCGCGGCGGCGAGCTGGTAGATCGCCGACTTGCCGCCGCCGGTCGGCAGCAACGCGAGCGTGTCGTGCCCCGACAGGACGGCCCGGATCGCTTCCGCCTGGCCCGGTCGGAGCTCGCGGTACCCAAGCGCCTCGCGCGCGGCACGGCGGATCTCGCTCGGGGAGACGACGCCAGGCGGCGCTGGCGGAGCCCCGGCTCCTTGCCGACGATCGGTCATCGGTCGACCACCTCGTGGGGGGCGCGTGGGCAACACGCGGTACGACTGGCGGAACAGGTGCCCGCGCGACGGTCCAATGCGGGTCGGCGGCGTACGATACGGGCGTCCGGGTCCCGGCAGCGACGCGTTCGCACCGGCCGGACGTGACAGGGGGATCGCAGCCGTCATGTTCCGACCTCGTCCGACGGGCGACCGGGCGGATCCGGGTTCGTCCGTGTCGCGCCCCGGCGCACGCGACCGCACGTCATCCAGACGGCAGGAGGACGGCGACATCGCCCGGCTCGCCGCCCTCATCGGAGCGCTCCCCGAGGCGGTCATCGTTATCGACGGCCACGGGCGGGTCGTGGTCGCGAACGCCGCGGCGGATCGGCTCCTCGACGGCAGTGTCGCGGCCGAGCCGGGGCCGGAAGCGCCCGGAGGCCTGGCCGTCGCGCCATCGCTGGACCTGAAGCGGCTGCACCGGCGGACGGCCCACGGCGAGACGTTCGTCGAATCGCTGGTCATCGTCGCGGAAGATGGCCGGCGTCGATGGTTCGAGGCGCGAGGGCGGCCCCTGCCGGACGAGACGGACGGTGGCATCCTCGTCGTCGTCGAGACGACCGACGCCCGGCTTCGGCGGCTCCAGGAGGAGTTCGTCGGGATCGTCGCGCACGAGCTCCGGACGCCGCTCACGGCGCTCGTCGGCTACCTCCAGATGCTCCAGCGCAGCGCGCCACGCGATGGAGAGGGACGGGTGCTCGCGTTGGCGGTGGAGCAGGCCGATCGGCTCCGGGTGATGGTCGACGAGCTGTTCGACGTGACGCGGGTCGAGCGCGGTCGCCTCTCGCTCGAACCGGGCCCGGTTCACCTTGCGGAGCTCGTCGACGAGACCGTCGCGATCGTCGCCCGGGCGACCGATCGACACCGGTTCCGGATCGAGGTCGGCGACAGCGACGCCGCAGAGCTCGTCGTCCCCGTCGACCGCCAGCGAATCCAGCAGGCGCTCGTCAACCTGCTCATGAACGCGATCGTCCACGCGCCGGCGTCGCCGGAGATCGTCGTCGGGCTGCGCAGCACCGGTGGGGCCGCGGAGGTGCGGGTCGAGGATCAGGGCCCGGGGATGTCGCCGGAGATCAGGGAGTCCCTGTTCATCCCACCGGTGCGCGGGGGCGTTCGCGCCGGGCGTGCCGGCCTCGGGCTCGGCCTGTTCATCACGCGCCAGATCGTCCGCGCCCACGGCGGCACGATCGAGGTCGATTCGGCGGTCGGCCGCGGAACGTCGTTCACGATCCGGCTCCCGCTGACCGGCGCGTTTCAACCTGAGGTCACCCTCGAGCCGGCGCTCGAGGACGAGGGTGACGCCGAGGCCGGCGCGAACGTCCGCCGAGTGGAGGTGGTCGGCGCCGCCGACGAGGCGCGCTGATCCGGGCCGGTCTCGACGGGCCGGAGACGCTCAGGTCCGTCCCGTCCAGGGGCGCGACGACGTCGCCGATGGCTGGCGCCGCGCAATCGCGACCGCCGTCGCAACGGCCCGTCGGAGCGTGGCCAGGTCAAACGGCTTCCGCAGCACGGCCGCGGGCGCGAGCGGGAGGCGGTCGAGGTCTGCCCCCTCCTCGCCGACCGCGGTCACGAGC
>Ga0255338_1005322_pt1 | contig 12009 bp, 7 predicted proteins | sample MeOH1_35cm_T4_19_FD_203715 | JGI IMG/M metagenome (GOLD analysis project Ga0255338, IMG submission 203715) | Sandy soil microbial communities from University of British Columbia, Vancouver, Canada - MeOH1_35cm_T4_195 | ecosystem: Engineered > Artificial ecosystem > Sand microcosm > Unclassified ... | reverse complement strand
GGCTTTGTCATACTGTTCGCGCTGATGCTGCTGCGCGTGCCGGTCGGCATGGCCATGGGCCTCGTCGGCGTGTGCGGCTTCGCCTATCTCAATGGCAGCGGCCCGGCGTTGAAGATCGTCGGCCACACGTCGATGCGGACGGTGACCGACTATACGTTCGGCGTCATCCCGATGTTCCTGCTGATGGGCGCCTTCGTCACCAATTCGGGCATGAGCCGGGAACTGTTCCGCGCCGCGAACAGCTTTCTCGGCCACCGCCGCGGTGGGCTTGGCATCGCAACCATCGCGGCCTGCGGCGGCTTCGCCGCCATTTCCGGCTCCTCGGTCGCGACCGCGGCGACCTTCTCGACCGTCGCTTATCCGGAGATGCGCCGCTACGGCTACCCGCAAAGCTTCGCTACCGGCGTGATCGCTGCCGGCGGCACTTTGGGCGCCATGCTGCCGCCCTCCACGGTGCTTGCCGTCTACGGCATTCTCACCGAGCAAGACATCGGCAAGCTGTTCATAGCCGGCGTCATGCCCGGCCTGCTCGCCGCTTCGATGTACATCACCACCGTGCTGCTGATCGGGTTCGTGCGTCCCGACTTCCTGCCGTCCGGCCCGCGGCACAGTTGGACGGAGCGCCTGCATGCTCTGCGCGACGTGTGGGCGACGCTGCTGCTGTTCGTGTTCGCGATCGGCGGCCTTTACGGCGGGCTGTTCACGCCGACCGAGGCCGGCGGCATGGGTGCCGGCGGCGCATTCCTGATCGGCATTCTGCGCGGGCGGCTCGATCGCAAATCCATCCGCCGTTCGCTGCTGCAAGCGACGCGCACCGCCGCGGCGGTGTTCACCGTGCTGATCGGCGCGCTCCTGTTCGGCTACTTCCTCACCGTCACGCAGACGCCGCAAAAGGTGACCGAATTCCTGACCGGCCTCGGCATCGGCAGCTACGGCGTGCTCGGCCTGATCATGCTGATGTATCTGGTGCTCGGCTGCCTGATGGACGCCCTGGCGATGGTGATCCTGACCGTGCCGATCATCTTCCCCGTCATCGTCCATCTCGGCTTCGACCCGATCTGGTTCGGCATCATCATCGTCATGACGGTGGAACTCGGGCTCATTCATCCCCCGGTGGGCATGATCGTCTTCGTCATCAAGAGCGTCGTGCAGGACGTCAGCTTCTCGACGATCTTCAAGGGCGTGCTGCCCTTCATCGTCACGGACCTGATCCGCCTGCTCATCCTCATCGCCTTCCCCATCATCGCGCTCTGGCTCCCCTCTCACATGTGACCAAGCGCCGCTTTTCTTTTTTTGTCCCTGTTCGATAGTTGGGCTGCCAACTATCTTGGCGAGAGGAAGCACCACGTGTACACGGCCGGAACCGCATTTCTCGAAGCGCTGAAGGAGGCCGGCGTCTCCTATGTTTTCGCCAATCTCGGCAGCGACCATCCGGCCATCGTCGAATCGATCGCGGAGGGCCAGGCGAGCGGCCGCGGCTTTCCGGCGCTGCTGACCTGCCCCAATGAAATGGTCGCGCTGAGCGCGGCCCACGGCTTTGCCCAGGTGAGCGGCCAGGCGCAGGCGGTCATCGTCCATGTCGAATGCGGCACGCAGGCGCTCGGCGGTGCCGTGCACAACGCGTTGCGCGGCCGCATGCCGGTGCTGATCTTCGCCGGTGCCACGCCCTATACGCAGGAAGGCGAACTGAAGGGATCGCGCAACGAATGGATCCAATGGATACAGGACATCGCAGATCAGCGTGGCATTGTGCGCAATTACGTCAAGTTCGACTACGAGTTCCGCACCGGCAGGAACGTCAAGCAGGTCGTGCACAGGGCGATGCAGCTCGCCAAGAGCGATCCGATGGGTCCCGTCTATCTCGTCGGCGCGCGCGAGGTGATGGAAGAAGACGCGACGCCCGTCGCGATCGACATGGCGCAATGGCCGCCGATCGCGCCCTTGCCGATCCGTGAGGAAGACGCACGGGCTATCGCCGATGCCCTCGCCAGGGCGAAACGGCCGCTGGCGGTCACGAGCTATATCGGGCGCAATCCGGGTGCTGTTGTCGGGCTGACAAAGCTCTGCCGCCGCCTCGGCATCGCCGTGCTGGAGCAATCGCCCACGCATGTGAACTTCCCGCCGGACGATCCGCTCTATATGGGCAACCGCTGGAGCGAGCCGCATCAGGAGCCGGTGCTGGCGGACGCGGACGTCGTGCTGGTCATCGACAGTGACGCACCTTGGATACCCTCGACCAGTAAGCCGAACGACAACGCGGCGATATTCCACATCGACGTCGATCCGCTGAAAGACGACATTCCGCTTTGGTACATCAAGGCGCAGCGCGTGCTGCGCGCCGACGCTGCGACCGCGCTCAAGCAAATCAACGCCGCGCTCGACCACATGAAGCCGGACACCGAGACGGTGGAGGAACGCACAGCACACTACGGCCAATTGCACGAGCAACGCGCCCAGGAGCTCGATCGCCGCGAACAGCCGAGCCCGGTGCTCACCGGCGAATATTTCACCGCTTGCCTGCGCAAGTTCGTCGACGACGACACCATCGTCTTGAACGAGACCATCACCAACTATCCGACCATCGCCAACCACTTGCGGCCCTCGCGGCCGGGCACCTATTTCCTGAGCGGCGGCTCGTCGCTCGGCTGGAACGGCGGCGCCGCAATCGGCGCCAAGCTCGCCGCGCCCGACAAGACTGTCATCAGCCTGACAGGCGACGGCTCCTATATGTTTTCGGTGCCGTCATCGGTGCATTGGATGGCGCGCAAGTATCAAACGCCGTTCCTGCAGATCGTGTACAACAACGGCGGCTGGCGCTCGCCGAAGATGTCGGCGCTCGCCGTACATCCCAAAGGCTATGCGAGCCGCGCCAATGCGATCGGCGTCGAGTTCGATCCCGCGCCCGATCACGGCGGCATCGCCGCCGCGGCCGGCGGCGCTTACGCCCGCAAGGTCGAGAAACCGGAGGATGTCGAGGCCGCCATCACCGAGGCGCTGCGCGTCGTGCGCGAGGAGAAGCGCTGCGCGGTGCTCGATGTGAAGATTCCGCATCTGTGAACTGAGCCGGGATCGCGGCGCCGGCGCGCTGGATCACCATCGAGAGCCACCGGCACTACCCGTTTTAAACCCCTCCCTGCCCTCAGGGGGAGGGAATGCAAGACTGCGGCTCTCGTGCGTATGTTCTGCACGCGTAGCGACATGCGTTACGCGCCGTTGTAACGCCACTTCCCGTCGGTTAAAACGCGCGCAAACAAAAACGCGTCCGCGCTCGCGGGCCTTTGTCGAAGGGATGAAACCACATGTCTGTTGCGCCCACTCCACGGCCCACGATTGCGGGCGAAGCTTTCCTACGGGCGCTGGCCGACCACGGCATTGACTATTTCTTCGCCAATCCGGGCACCGATTTCCCGCCCATCGTCGAGGCATTCGATCGGGCCAAGAAGACCAACGCCAAGGTTCCCAAGCCGGTGCTGGTGCCGCACGAGAACCTGGCGGTCGCCATGGCCCACGGTGCCTATCTGATGAACGGCCGTCCGCAGGCCGTGATGGTGCATGTCAACGTCGGCACCGCGAACACGATCAACAACATCACCAACCTCTCCCGCGACCGCATCCCCCTCGTGCTCGCCGCCGGCCGCACGCCGATCACCGAAAAGGGCCAGTTCGGCTCCCGCTCGCGGCCGATCCACTGGGCGCAGGAAATGTTCGACCAGGCTGGCATGCTGCGCGAACTGGTGAAGTGGGATTACGAACTGCGCATGCCCGGCCAGGTGGGCGACGTGGTGGCGCGCGCGGTCGAGGTGTCGATGGCGCATCCGCGCGGCCCGACCTATCTCGTACTGCCGCGCGAGCCGCTCTCGGCGCCGATGCCGGAGCCGACCGGGCCGATGCAGCCGCGCGCGCAGGCGGCCCCGACGCATCCCGACCCGCAGGCGATCGCCAAGCTCGCCGAATGGATCGCCGCGGCCGAACGGCCGCTGATCATCACCTCCAATTTGCCGGCGGACGCCGTCGCGCCGCTATCGCGTCTCGCCGAGCGCTGCGCCATCCCGGTCGTCACGCAGAACCCACGCAGCGTCTGCCTGCCCTCGAGCCACGCGATGCATTTCGGTTACGAGACCGGCACGCTGCTCACCGAAGCCGATCTCGTCATCGCGCTCGATTCCGACGTGCCGTGGATGCCGCACCTGCAACAGCCGCAGGCCGGCGCGCGCATTGCCCATATCGGCGAAGATCCGTTCTTCGTGCGCTATCCGATGCGCTCGTTCCCGAGCGACGTCACCATCCAGGCCGGCGTGGTGAACGCCCTGCGGGCGCTGGACGAAGCTGTCGGACATAAGCTGCAAGCGACGGAAGCGCGCGTCGCCTCGCGCCGCACGCGGCTCGCCGAACGCATGCGCAATCGGCAAGCGCAGTTGAAGAAAGACTCCGCGGTGGGCGACCGCATTTCGCCGGCCTATCTGTCGCGTGCCATCGGCGAAGCGGTCGGCGACGACGCGATCATCTTCAACGAATACCCGCTGCGTGCCGATCATTGCCCGCGCGAGAAGCCCGGCACCTTGTTCGCGCTGGGCCCGGCTGGCGGCCTCGGCTGGGGCCTGGGCGCCGCGTTAGGCGCCAAGCTCGCGGCGCCGGATAAGCTCATCGTCGCCACGCTCGGCGACGGCGCCTACATGTTCTCCAATCCGATGGTCGGACATTGGGTGTCGGCCGCGCACAATCTGCCGATTCTCACCATCGTGTTCAACAACAGCCGCTACGGCGCCGTCCGCAACTCGACCATGTCAATGTTCAAGGACAGCGTCGCCGGCGAATACGACTGCAACACCCTCGCCGACCTGAACCCCTCGCCGCCCTACGACGAGATGGCGAAGGCGCAGGGTGCCCATACCGAGCGCGTCGAGAAGCCGACCGACCTGCCCGAGGCGCTGGCGCGCGCCCGCCACGCCGTCGAGGTCGAGAAGCGGCAGGCCCTTCTCAACGTCATCACACCTTACTAGAACGCTTCGCGACAACAAGACCCGCCAGGAGTAACGCATGCGCGTCGATGCCTATACCCATTTCATGCCGAGCCGGATGTTCAAGAAGCTCGTCGACTCCGGCTATCCCGACATCGGCAAGCGCATGCGCGAAGTGCCGTGCATCCATGATCTCGACGAGCGTCGCCGCGTCGTCGACTCGTTCAAGGACTACGCGCAGATCCTGTCCTATCCGATGCCGCCCCTGGAAATGCTGGCCAAGGGCGACGGCGCGCAGGTTCAGGCCGACGCCAAACTGATCAACGACGAATTTCAGGAAATCTGCGCCAAGCACAGCGACCACTTCCCGGGCTGGGTCGCGCAGGGCGCCCTCGGTTCGGCCGACGCCGGCGTCGCGGAAGCCGAACGCGCCATCAAAAACGGCGCTCTCGGCGTACAGATCTACACCAACGTTGCCGGCAAGCCGCTCGACGATCCGGCCTTCGAGCCGTTCTTCGCGACGATGGAAAAGCTCGACAAACCGATCTGGTTGCATCCGGCCCGCGGCGCCGCCTTTGCCGACTATGCCAGCGAGAAGAAGTCGAAGTTCGAGATCTGGTGGGCGTTCGGCTGGTCCTACGAGACCGGCGCCGCGATGGCGCGCCTCGTGTTCTCGCGCATCATGGACAAGTATCCGAAGCTCAAAGTCATCACCCACCACTTCGGCGGCATCGTGCCGATGCTGGAAGGCCGCATCGGTCCGGGCTGGGATCAGCTCGGCGCGCGCACGTCGGACGAAGACCTCACGGTGCTTCTGAAACAGCTCAAGAAGCGTCCGCTCGACTACTTCAAGCACACCTTCTACGCCGACACCGCGACCTTCTCCGCCAAGCCGGCGCTCGACGCAGGCTTCGCGTTCTACGATCTCGACAAGATCGTGTTCGCGTCGGACTGCCCGTTCGATCCGGAGAAGGGCACGATGTATACCCGCGACGCGCTGCGCATGATCGAGGAGCGCGACATGCCGAAGGCCGAGAAGGATATGGTCTGGCACGGCAACCTCGAGCGCATCACCGGCGTGACGTTCAAGAAGTAAACTCTTTCAGCCTCATCCTGAGGAGCCCGCCGCAGGCGGGCGTCTCGAAGGATGAGGCCGCCCCCGTCCTTCGAGACGCGCCCTACGGGCGCTCCTCAGGACGAGGGCGGAGAAAGTCCACAGCGTGTCCTTTGCGCTGTGAAAGCAGGCTCGCCCTCTGCTAACGTCGCGCCCCATGGCGCTGACCAACACAATCGGCCTCGAAGAGCCTGACGACACCCCGCCCGCCGCACAGCCTGCGGCGGAAACGACCGGCCATGTCACGCCGGTGATGGCGCAGTTCATCGAGATCAAAGCCGCCAATCCGGATTGCCTGCTGTTCTACCGGATGGGTGACTTCTACGAACTGTTCTTCGAGGACGCCGAGATCGCGGCGCGCGCGCTCGGCATCGTGCTGACCAAGCGCGGCAAGCATCACGGCCAGGACATCCCGATGTGCGGGGTGCCGATCCATCGCTCCGACGAATACCTGCACAGATTGATTGCGCTAGGCCATCGCGTCGCGGTGTGCGAGCAGCTTGAGGACCCGGCCGAAGCCAAGAAGCGCGGCTCCAAGAGCGTCGTGCGGCGCGACGTCGTGCGCCTCGTCACACCCGGCACGCTCACCGAAGATTCGCTGCTCGACGCCCGCCGCAACAATTATCTGCTCGCCGTCGCCCGCGCGCGGCTGTCGTCGGTCGGCGAAGAGGCGCGCTTCGCGCTCGCCTGGATCGACATCTCCACCGGCGAGTTCCGCATCACCGAGACGACTCGCACCACGCTTGCCGCCGAGATCGCGCGACTGGAGCCGGGCGAGATCATCGTTTCGGACGCGCTCTACAGCGACGCCGATCTGGTGCCTTACTGGCGCTCATTGCCGGCGGTCACGCCGCTGACACGCGACGTGTTCGACTCGGCGACCGCTGAGCGGCGCCTCACCTCGTTCTTCTCTGTCGCGACGAGCGACGCCTTCGGCGCGCTGACGCGCCTTGAGCTGACCGCCGCCGCGGCCTGCGTCACCTATGTCGAGCGCACGCAGCTCGGGCAGCGCCCGCCGCTGTCGCCGCCGATGCGCGAAAGCGCCGGCGCCGCGATGGCGATCGACCAGGCGACGCGCGGCAATCTCGAACTGACGCGCACGCTTGGCGGCGAACGGCGCGGCTCGCTGCTCGACGCCATTGACCGGACCGTCACATCGGCCGGCTCGCGCCTCCTGGCGCAACGTCTCTCCGCACCACTGACCGCATCGGCCGAAATCGACCGCCGGCTCGACGCTGTCGCGGCCTTTGTCGCTGACCTCGCCGTCCGCGCGGACGTGCGCTCGCGCTTGCAAGCGGCGCCTGATCTGGCGCGCGCTTTGGCGCGCCTGGCGCTTGGGCGCGGCGGCCCGCGCGACCTTGCCGCCATCCGCGATGGCGTGCAGGCGGCCGTAGATCTCACGCAGGCACTCGGCGCGCTGAAAGGTACTCCTGCGGAGATCGCCGATGCGGCCAAGGCTTGCCGTCGGCCGAGCGCAGCGCTCGCAACCGAACTCACGCGGGCGCTCGGCGACGAACTGCCGCTGATCAAGCGCGACGGCGGTTTCGTGCGCGAAGGCTACGATGCGGCGCTCGACGAATTGCGCGCCTTGCGCGACGAATCGCGGCGCGTCATCGCGGCCTTGCAGGCGCGCTATGCCGACGAGACCGGCATAAAGGCCCTCAAGGTCCGGCACAACAACGTGCTCGGCTATTTCGTCGAGGTGACGGCGCAGCACGGCGACAAACTGATGGCGCCGCCGCTCAATGCGACGTTCATTCACCGCCAGACGCTCGCCGGCCAAGTTCGCTTCACCACTACCGAGCTCGGCGAACTCGAAGCCAAGATCGCGAGCGCCGCCGACCGTGCGCTCGGCCTCGAGCTCGATATCTTCGAGCGGCTGTGCGCGTCGGTGATCGCCGAAGGCGATGCCATCAAGGACTGCGCCGAAGCGCTCGCGCGGCTCGACGTCGCCGGCGCGCTGGCGCAGCTTGCGGCCGAGCGCGATTACGCGCGGCCGGATATCGACGACAGTCACGCCTTCACCATCGAAGGCGGCCGCCATCCCGTCGTCGAGCAGGCGCTCGCCCGCGACGGCACGCCTTTCGTCGCCAATGACTGCGATCTGTCTCCCCCCGAGGAAGGTGAGGCTGGCCGCATCTGGCTGATCACCGGCCCCAACATGGCGGGTAAATCGACCTTCCTGCGTCAGAACGCGCTGATCGCGATCCTGGCGCAGATGGGTTCGTTCGTGCCGGCGCGACACGCGCATATCGGCGTCGTCGACCGACTGTTCTCGCGCGTCGGCGCCGCCGACGATCTCGCACGCGGCCGCTCGACCTTCATGGTCGAGATGGTGGAGACCGCCGCCATTCTCAATCAGGCAGGCCCGCGCGCGCTGGTGATCCTCGACGAGATAGGCCGCGGTACCGCGACCTTCGATGGCCTGTCCATCGCCTGGGCGACGGTCGAACACCTGCATGACATCAACAAATGCCGCGGGCTGTTCGCGACCCACTACCACGAGCTCACGGCGCTTTCCGCCCGGCTTTCCCGTCTGCACAACGCGACCGTGAAAGTGAAGGAGTGGAAGGGCGACGTCGTGTTCCTGCACGAGGTCGCGGCCGGCGCTGCCGACCGTTCCTACGGCATTCAGGTCGCCAAGCTCGCCGGCCTGCCCGCGCCGGTGATCGAGCGCGCCAAGCTGGTGCTGGCCAAGCTCGAGCAGGAAGACCGCGCCGCGCCGAAGGGCTTCGAGGATCTGCCGCTGTTCGCCGCACCGTATAAGGCGGCGCAACCGGCCGTCGACGGCACGCATGACGCGCTCATCAAGGCGCTTGCCGCGCTCAATCCCGACGACATGTCGCCGCGCGAGGCGATGGAAGCGCTCTATGCGCTGAAGGCGAAGCTTGCCGATGACGCGACCTAATTGTCAGCGGCGCCGCTGACGGACCAGCCACAGCATCACGTTCCAACCGAGGCCGATGCAAAGGCCGAGACCGTAAGCCCACCAGACGCCGAGCGGCTCGGCGAGCAGATAAACCGTCAGAAGACCCAGCCCAAGGCCGATCAACGGCGCCTGTACGTGCGCGGCAACGCTTGCGGCGGTCGGGCCGCCGACCCGCGTATGCAGGATGATGAAGAACGATCCCATCGCGACGGGAAAGAACACGAAGATGCCCGAGGCGAAGCTGCCGATCGACGCGGCAGCGGCTGTGACGGTGATGACGCAAACGGTGACGACGATGGCGCGGCCCGCGAGGTCCTTGGCCGTCAGGCTGACGCGCTTGGCCGCGCCCGTGACGCGGAATTGCGTACCGGCGACGATCGTCAGCGGAAACACGATCGCACTGAGCAGCACCGCGCCCGGCATGCTCCAATCGATGAAACGCGTCGCATAGACGGCGAGAAGCCACACGCCATAGGCGGAGCCCAGACTCACCGCCAGGCTGTTGCGCTGCGCGAGCGCCGCGTAGACCAAGGCGAACACCGCGCAGACCGCGTTCGACACCACACTGCCAATCATGCTCTGCGCGACGAAGGATGGCGGATGCTCCAGCGCCAGGATGATCAGCGCGGCGCCGCCGGCCGTCGGCAGCGACGCAATGAGCGAGCCGATGAAGGGACCGCTGCGCTCGACGACGACGGAGGCCGCCACCACGATGGTGGCGGTCATCAGGATCTTGAACAGCAGGGGAACGAGAAAAGCGGTCACACCGAAATTCCATGCCGGCGCGCGAGCAGCACCAGGAGACTCCAGGCGACCGATGCGCAGAGCGCGAGTGAAAGTCCGATCGCCGAGCCGAGCAGCACCGCCGTGAGATGCAGCGTGATGCAGGCGAAGGCGAAACCGACGAGGCCCAACACCGCATTGGCCATCACCGCCGCCGTCGGCTTGCCGCCGACGCGCGGATGCAGGATCAGGATGACGCTCATCAGGATGATCGGGAAGATCGCGATGATGCCGCTGCCCGACGGGCCGATGCGGAAGCTCAAGGTGACGGTGATGCCGACCAGCGCCGCAACGAGCCCGGCGCGCAGCAGGAGATCGTACCAGCGCCTGTATAGCAGCGGGATTTTCACGTTGCGCAGCGGCCGCGCCAAGGTGATGCAAACGGCGAGCACCACGACGTTGAGAACGATCGCCGTGGGTACGGTCCACGCCACAGCATAGATCGCGAGTGCGAACACGACCCACGCCAGAAGCGCCAGCGACAGGCTGATGGCGAGCGAGCGCGTCTGCGCCAGCAGCGCATAGATGAGTGCGAATGACACGTTGACGGCATTGACGGCGAGACTCATCACCGCGCTGGCGGCGATGAAGGCTGAATCATGGTCCATCGCCAGGAACACATAAACCGGCCCGCCGCCGAGCGGCAAAGTGGCCACCAGTCCGCCCACCAGCGGCCCCGCGCGCTCGGCCGTCACCGTCGCTGCGAGCACGAACACCGCGGTGACCGCCATGCGCAGGATGAGAACGACGGCGAAGGGAAGGTCGAGGGGCATTGAATGATTTTGTCATGGCCGGGCTTCTCCCGGCCATCCCGATTAGACGAGCAGCGCGTTCCTAAGCGAGATCGCCGGGACAAGCCCGGCGATGACAACGACTTGGGCCATCGCCAATTGCATGTGAAAACCTAGGCCGGCGTCAGCACCACGCGGCCGACAACCTTGCCGGCCTTGAGGTCATTGATGACCGTCTGCGCGCCCTCGAGCGGCTGCGTCTTGGTCGGAACCAGCGGCAGCTTGCGATTGCCGATGAGCTTCACCAATTCGCTCAGCTCCTTGAGGCTGCCGGTGTACGAGCCCTGCAACCGCATCGCCCGCATCGGGATGAACGGCAGCGGCAAGGTGATCTCGCCGCCGAACAGACCGACCATGATCAACGTGCCGCCCTTCACCAGACTGTCGACGCCGAGACGCGCGGTCGCCTCCGAGCCGACGAAATCGATCGCACCCCAAACGCCGCCGCCGGCCGCCTCCTTGAGCTGCGCTAGCGCGTCGGGCGCCTTGCCGTCGATCGCCGCCAGCGCGCCGGCTTCCATCGCCGCCTTGCGCTTGACCGGATCGATGTCGACGACGATCGCGCCTTTGCCCTTCATCAGCTTGAGAATGGCAATGCACATCAGCCCGAGGCCGCCGGCGCCGATCACCACCACCGGCTCGCGCTTGATCAAGGTCCCGAGCTTTTTCAGCGCGCCATAGGCGGTGAGTCCCGAGCAAGCCAACGGCGCCACCTGCGCCGGCTGCATCGCCTTGCTATACGGCAACAGGTACTTCGCGTGCGGCACCATCAGATGCGTGGCATAGCCGCCATCGCGGTAGACGCCGAGAAACCGCGGCGCCTGGCACAATTGGTCCTCGCCGCGCTTGCAGACCGCGCAGGTGCCGCAGCCGATCCAAGGATAAACGAGGCGCTTGTCGCCGACCTTGACGCCGCGCGCCTTGGGGCCGACCGCAACGACCTCGCCGACATTCTCGTGGCCCATGGTCAACGGCAGCTTCAGACCGCGGTCCTCGAGCCGCAGGCGCTTGCCGGCGCCGAGCTCGTAGTAGCCTTCCCAGATGTGCAGATCGCTGTGGCAGACGCCCGCCGCCAGCACCTTGAGCAGGACCTCGGACCCCTTCGGCTCTGGCGTCGGCTGCTCGTTGAGTTTCAGCGGCTCGCCGCACACGCAGACTTGGAACATGCGCATTGTCGTTTCGCTCCCGGCTCGATCGTTACGGGCAGGATAGCCCGATACCCGCCGCTGTCACCACGGCCCCGAGCACGACAGCAATGCCCGGATTTCGTCGTATATGCGCCCAAAATACCCTTCGCACGTGCACAAACCGCCCAAAATTTGTGCCGGAATCCTGCAATCTCGCCCTCGCCTAACTATCTTTCTTAGCAATCGATGACGTAAGACATCGCTTCCGCTGCCCTGGTTGACGACATGGCCTCCCTCGCTCTCGAAC
>Ga0255338_1005321_pt1 | contig 12012 bp, 8 predicted proteins | sample MeOH1_35cm_T4_19_FD_203715 | JGI IMG/M metagenome (GOLD analysis project Ga0255338, IMG submission 203715) | Sandy soil microbial communities from University of British Columbia, Vancouver, Canada - MeOH1_35cm_T4_195 | ecosystem: Engineered > Artificial ecosystem > Sand microcosm > Unclassified ... | reverse complement strand
CGGTATTCAGCCTGGCGTGTGCCGTGTGGTTCGTCGCACTGGCGACCTCACACCCGCGGCTACCGGATATCGCACGAGGTGGCCTGCTGTTCGGGGCCCTGTTTGGGGCAGCCTGGTGCGCCGGAGCGGTACGCGTGCTGCGGCGAGGTACATTGCGCCCACAGTCCGACGAGCCGGCAGTGGCGGTTTGGGCATGGTTGTGGGGGGTAGGGCTCACCACGCTCTTCCTCTTACTCGCCCCAAGGCTGCCCGGGAACCAGGGGGTTTTGCTTACCCTTTCCGGCCTCTGCTTCCTGCTCTACGGTGCGGTCTTTCTCATCACCGGGCGGCTGCGGCAGTCGGAGACGAACACGCGGCTGAAGCTCCTGGAGATCGAATTGAGCCTGGCGGAACTCCGGGAGCACCTGGCTAAACAATAGACGCATGACAAGGCGGGGCTCCTTTGGCACCAATACCGTTCAATTAGAGGCTGGAGTAGGAGTAAGAGAAGGATTGAATACTCGGAAAACGAATAGGCTGTTCCGACACGCTTCCGGCTCTTTCAGGGATCGATCTTACTTCTACCCTCAGCTCCCTTACCTGGCGCGCATTTGAACGGTATTGCCTTTAGCCGGCAAGGCGCGCAAGAGTCTTGTTATCGGAGAGGGGGCCGGTTATCGTTTCCCGAATGGCCCTTCAGGAAACGTGCCCACCATCCGGATTTGAGGAGTCCCCGCAATGAAGCTCGTCCTCTTCGTGGTCCTGCTCCTGCTTTGTTCTGCAGCGGCGCCCGGCACCGGAGCGCCGGAAGGCCGGTCTCTCCTGTTGGAAAGCCGGGCGGCGAAACTGCGAATCGAACTCGCCGGTGGAGTGCTCTCCAGCTTCCAGTTGTCCGGTGACACGGTCAACCCGTTGCAGGGGATGGGGCATTTCCTCTGCCTGGACCGGTGGGGACCGCCCTCCGCGGCCGAGGAGAAGAACGGCATGCCGTTCCACGGAGAGGCGTCCAAGGTGGAGTGGCGGGTCACCCACCCGCCGGAGCGCCGAAACGGGGGAATCGAGGCGGAGATGACGGCAGACCTCCCGCTCGCCGGCCTCGCCGTGCGCCGGAAGATCCGGATGCCGGATGCGGCGGCGCAGGTGCTGGTGCAAGAGGAGGTCACCAATCGCAACCGGCTGGGGCGGATCTTCAATATGGTCCAGCACCCCACCATCGGCGCGCCGTTCCTGGACCCGCAGACGACCGTGGACGCCTCGGCGAGACGCGGCCTCATGCAGAGCAGCCCCCTCCCGAACCCGGAGCGGCCCACCGTCCGCTGGCCGAGCGCGCTGCACGCGGGGAAGCGGGTGGACCTGCGCCATTTAACGAACGACCCTGATCCCAACGTCGTCTCATTCGAGGTGCCGGGCGCCCTCGGTTGGACTACCGCCTGTGCTCCGGCGCAGGGGCGCATGCTCGGCTACGTTTGGAAGGTGGCGGACTACCCATGGTTCAGCGCCTGGCGTCACGTGGAGAACGGCAAACCGGCGCTACGGGGATTAGAGTTCGGCACCACCGGCCTGCACCAGCCGTTCCCCGTGCTGGTGTCCAAAGGCCGCATCTTCGACCTCCCGCTGTACACCTACCTGGACGCCGGCGAGAGCGTCACGCGCTCCTATACGATGTTCCTGCTCCGCACCCCGGAGCGGTTCGAAGGCGCGCAGAGCGTGACTTATCGCTCCGGACAACTGGTTATCCAAGAGCGTAGCGGCCACCGCCGGCTCTCGCTCCCCGCCGAAGACCTCCCGCCCAAGGGGTAACAACGCCGTCAGTCTCCACTTCCTTCACATTCCTCCGCGCAGGGCAACCGCCCTGCAGCTTGCAGAACAAACGGCGGGGCTGAGGCGTCAGGAACGTATCCACCCAAAGGCGAACCATCCTCCATCGTTAGGCGTAATTACCAGATATGAACTTCCCTCCTGAAGCTTATGCGTGGCTGGCCGGCTCCTTCGTTGTCGCCATCCTGGTCGATTTCGCGGTGGTCCGGCTGTTGTTCGAGGTCGCAAAGCCGGTATCGGCCTACGTCTTCTGGATCGGCCGGGCGGGCAAGCTGGCCGGACTCGTCGCGTGGGTGCTCTTCTTCAACCAGCTCTTCTACGCGCGGTATCTCTTGCCGGCGGGTCAGGAAGTACCGCAGCCGGTCAACCTGGTCGAGTGGTCGGTGATTGCGGTGGTGGCAGTGGTCGCGGCGGCGACGCATCCTAAGGTGCCGCGTAGTGCGTAGGCCCAAACGGGGCGCGGGGTTAAAGAATTGACAATTGACAATTGGAAATTCTCAATTGTCAATTGTGTGAATCAGTCCGGAAGGAACGCGAAATGACGGCGGAAACGCTCGTGATCGGGCTCGGGGGTGTCGGCAGCCAGGTAGTGCGGCGGCTGCAGGAGCGACTGTCAGCGTTGACCTCGCCCCTGGCGGCCTTGCCGGCTCGGTCTGGCGGGGCAGAAACGCGTCTGCCGGAATTGCTGGCGTTAGATACGGACCGGTCCGTGCTGCAGGGACTTAGCGACCGGGGGCTACTCCTCTCCACATCGGCGGCCGTTATGGACGCGGCCTACCGGCAGCCGGAGCGGTTCCACGCCGAGTGGATGCAGCGCGACGTACTGCGGGCGCGCCCTTTTGTGGAGCAGGGCACGGCCGGGGCACGGATGTTGGGGCGCTTCCTGCTGCTGCTGCCGGAGAACCGCGCTCGGGTAGAAGCGCCCATCCGGCAGTGGCTGCAGTGGGGGAAAGGGACGCCCATCCGCCGCCGCGTCTATGTGGTCGCGGGTGCCGCGGGGGGGACGGGAAGCGCCCAGTTGGTAGACGTGGCCTACCTGGTGCAGTCTCTCGCGGCCGCCGCAGGCTGTGAGGTGGACCTCCGCGCCGTGGTGCTGGTGCCTTCCATCGCGGAGCGGGCCGCCACTCCGAACGCGTTCGCCACTCTCACGGAGCTGCACTACTTCTCGGATCCGTACACCCGCTACCAGGCGCACCTGGCGGACGGCGACACGCCGTTCGAAACCCGGCGACCGCCGTACCAGCGGATCAGCCTGCTCACCTCGGTCACCTCTGAAGGGGAGCTGATCCCGCTGGCGGAGCAGCAAGAGCGAGCGTCCGTGTACCTGATGACCGCCTCCGTAGGGGATGAAGGAAGCTGGGAGGCGGAGCGCGGCCAGCGGGAAGCTTCCGTCTCGTTCGTCGATCCGGAAGGGAACCCGCAGGTCTTCACTACGTTCGGCACAGAGTGGGTGGAGTATCCGGAAGAGCGGCTGGTGAGCGCGGTTTACCGCAACCTCATTCGGCGATCGCTCACGCCGTGGCTGCAGGGCGATCACGCGATCCACCTGCGTGAGCTTCCTTCCGACGTGCCGCTCAAAGACTCGGACCTGCTGTCGCGCCTGATCACCGACGTAGGTGAAGACGGCGAGGCGATGGAGCGATACCTGCGGCCGGTGAATACCCGGCTGCCGTGGATTCACAAAGCGCCGCCGAGCCAGTGGTCGGTGATGGACCAGGAGCTCCAGGCGGCGATCGACGAGACGGTCGGGACGCCGCCCGGAACGGGGCGGTTGGGCAAAGGCCCGATGGCCGACCGCTTCAAAAGCATCCGCGAGCAGGTGATCACGGGACTGCGCGGACAGGCGGCCACCTGGCTCAAGCGCGAGGGCGTGAGCCTGGAGCGGGTCTCTCGCACGCTCGGGGAGGCAGGCACGGAGCTGCGGACCGCGACCGACCCCGGCCAGCAGTGGGAAGACGCCAGCCGCATGTCCGGCGAGGCGCGGCGGCGGCTACTCGCTACGCTGGTCCAGATCCGTCGCGATCCGTTCCTCACGTTCTGGAAGCGACAGGCTGCCCACCGGCTGGCGCTGGAGTATCATCGGGTCGCGTCCATCCACATCCACCACTACCTCCGGGCCAAGTCGCTGCCGTACATGACGGAACTGCGGGCGCAGGTGCTGGAGCCCGTGCGGGCGTGGACCGGTCGCATCGCGGAACTGGCGGGCCTGATGGGGCAGCTCAGCCGGTCGATGGCGGATTACGAGTCGTCGCTCCTGGAGCGTTTGCGCGCGGATGAGGAAGACAAGCGCCTGGTGTTGGGTCTCCTGCAGTTGCCGGGCGCGGAGACGCCGTACGTGGCGAACACCGGCTGGCGCCTGCCGTATTGCCGTCCGGAGGATGAGCTGGCGGTGATCCAGGAGCTGCGCCGCGGCTGGATCGAGCGGCTGGTGGATGCGCCGGACGGATTGCTGGCCGATCCGCGAAAGTCGATCGTCGACGGCCCCGCTGACTACGGTCGAGAAGACCGGCTGCCCTGGCTGATGCCTTCGAATTACACCCCTGCCGCGGAGGCGCAGGACGGGCCGCAGCGCCGGATGCGGGACGGCCTGATGCAGGTAGACCGCGAGCTCCGGCTGCGGGTGGAAGACCGCCTGCGCGCCTGGCTCTCCGCCACCGCTTTCCAACGTTTGGCAGAGGCGTTCCGGGACCCGGTGCAGTTAGAGTGCGAGGTGCAGCGATTGGTAACCGGCGCGGCCCAGTTGCCCGCGTTGGAGCCGCCACACGTGCGTCCGGCAGGTTTCCCGCCGGAATACGAGCTGGTCTTCTTCGCGGAAGCTAAAGCGGGTGAGGTGCCTACAGCGCTGCGGATGGTGGTGGAGGCCTCGGAACGCGATCACCCCACGCGGATCGTCCCGTCGCGCTCGACGCACTTCCTGACGGCGATTGCCGAGCACCAGGGCTTCTCGCTGTCCCGGTGCCCGGCTTACTACCACCTGGATGAGGGCTTCCGGGAGTGGCAGGCCAGCCCGGCTTGTGCCGGACAGAGCCCCTTCAACCGGAACGACATGCCGTGGAGCTCCGCCACGCTGGTCAGCCGTACTGCCCTGCGGGATGCCTCCGACGTGCTTTACCTCGCGCTGGCCTGGGGCGTGCTGCGAGCGAACCCCGACGGAAGCGTTCCCATCCCCGGCAGCCTGGTGCCGAACGAGCCGGGGGAGCGCCGGTTCTCACTTCCCGGGGAACTGGATCTCGCGATACGCCAGCTTGCCGGCGACCTGCGGCTGCTGGATGGGGTCGGTAAGTCCGTGGACCGCACCTTCCAGTCCAAGGGCGTCGAATGGTGCGGTCTGCAGCTCGAGCGCGTGGTGAAAGGCGAAGTCGCCATCGGGGCGCGCTTCCCGGGGAGCGACCCGCAGATACAACAGCGGATTGCCCGTCTGACCGCATTACGGGCAGCAGCCCGTTACGAGGACTTATTCTCCGAGTATGCCCGCACGCCCACGGCGCGCGAAACGGAGTGGCTGCGCGCGGGCGATACGTACTACTGCCCCGCATGCTCGCAAGAATTGGGCAGCGATCCGGCCGCAATTCCAGGAGCGTGCCCGCGCTGCCGGCAGCCGCTGCTGCCCCACCTGGTCACGGACCTCGGCCCGGCGGACGGCTTCCGGCGCATTCCCAACCCGTTCGTGGTCGGCACCCCGTTGGACACCGGCAGCAACGTGTTCATGGGCCGGGAGGACATCATCTCCCAGGTCCACGACCGCCTCATCCGGCCGGCCCAGCGGACCATCCTCATTCTCATCGGCGAGCGGCGGTGTGGCAAGACCTCCGCCCTCAAGCAGCTCCAGTACCGGCTCACCGGCGACCTGACCCCCCTGTTCATCGACATGCAGGGCCTCACCGCCCAGGACCTGCCCGGCTTCCTCTGGTGGCTCGCGTGGCGTATGAAGGAAGCGCTCGACGAGCGGGGGATTCACATCGAGCTGCCCTCGTTCGAGGAGTTCACTTCCGGGCCCGCCGACTACCAGTTCGAGACGGTGATCCTGCAGGAAGTGCGGCGGAAGCTATCCGGCGGGCGGGTGCTCCTGATGCTGGATGAATTCGAAGTGCTCGCCCAGCGCGTGATGAACGGCACCTTTGACGCTCGGGCGTTCGACTACATCCGGCACCTGATGCAGCATGGCGAGGGGATCGAGTTCCTGTTCGCCGGAACGCACGTGCTGCGGCAGTTCGCCGCCAACTACGTCACCTTCCTGTTCAATATCGGCGTCTTCCTGAACGTCGACTTCCTGCGCCCCGGCGACGCGCTGCGGCTCATTCAGGAACCCGTGGCCCACGCGGGCGTCACGTTCTCCGAAGAGGCGCTCGAGTCTGTGCTGGAGCAGGCCGGCGCGCACGCCTACTTCACGCAGATGTTCGGCTTCCACCTGGTGGAGCGGCTGAACCGGCTGCGCAAGCGGAACGTAACGCGGGAAGACGTGGAGGCGGAAAGCGCGCCGGTGATTGCCGCCGCGGGCGCCCACCTGGATCACCTCTGGGGGCAGCTCACGGCGCCGGACCGGCTCCTCATCTCGTTCTTCGTGGATTACTGCGGCCGCGGTCAGCGGTGCCGCGAAGAAGAACTGCTCGCCGCAGCTATCCGAGATGATGCCACACTGCGGCCGTTTGTTTTCCGGTCTTCCGTGGAAAAGTTGATAGCGGTGGGGTTGCTGCGCGCCAGCACGGAAGAGACCCCCGAAGGCCGGGAGGCCAGGATGTTGGGTCTTACGGCCGAGGTGTACCGACAGTGGCTCCTCACCGCGCATCCGTATCGCCGGCTCCGCGATGAGGGATTGACCTGGGCATAGTGCGTTAATGGAAAAATGGGGCAATGGGGAAATGATGGGGGTGGCCAGGAGGCTGCGGGTTACTCATTTATTCATTTCACCATTTACTCCAATTAGCCACGAGATTCGTCGCTGCCCGCCGGGGATACCGGACGTGGATGGAGCGCGGCCGTTCGAACGCCTGGTTACCTTTTCCATCTCCGGATTGATTGATTGCTTGGACTGAAGGCAGGAAAGTCGGCCTGGCACGGGCAAGAATAAATCGTTGCTAAGATGCCAGACTCGGTCGATCAGGATCGAGTAGGAACGATGGATGGTCGATGGAGCGTTGCGCTTTTATAGGAACGCGGCAGCCGAAGATGCTGCCGCGTTCCTGGTATCGCCTGTATACGGATGCGGCAGAATGGGTGGCGCAATCGGGCGCGGTGGTTGCGTCCTGCGCGACACCGGGGGCGGAACAACTGGCCGCTCAATGCGCGCTGGCGGCCGGCGGTACCGTGTGTCTCTACTTGCCGTGGAGCGACTTTGAAGCGGAGTGGGTGCGGCGCGTCCAACTGGAATATCCGGGTAAGGTAACCACCCGGGTCTACGATCCGGATGTGCATTCCGCCTGGACGGAGGCCATCCATCGCACGCATCCCGCCGGGAGCTACCTGGCCCGGGCGGCGCTGGCGCTCTACGCCCGCAGCTACGGCGCGGTGTACGAAGCAACCGACGTGGTAGCGCTGCCCTTCACTCGCAGCCGGAATGGTGCGGCCGATAAAGGTCAAACGGAACAGGGATTACAACTGGCGCGAGACCTGGGGTTAAACCTGTACGATCTCTCGGTGGAAGAGGATCGGTCCCAACTCCGCGCGCTCATCGAGGGCTAAAACGCGAAAGCGGCGGGCTCGCCATCGGGAACGCTCGCGTTCGAAGGCCGGTAAAGGGGGACGCCCAGGGTTAGCGGCATCCGCCGATCATCAGACCCTGGCGCTCCAGCACCGCCAGCACGTTCGCCAGGGTGAGGTAGCCCTCGTCGATGCAGATGCGGCCGATGTGGCGGTGAGGCGTCCGGTCGCACTGCTCCCGGTGCTGGAGGTCCAACGCTCGTTGAAGCTGCTCCTGGCTGAGATAGCCCAGTTCAACTGCGACTTCTCCAAACCGCGCCCGTTCCATGCGTCCTCTCCTGCGGCGCGGCTCCTTCGTAACCTGGGCCGCGCTATCCAGCATTGTGGCGACTTGCGGCAGCGGCTTGAGGGTTGATTAGGCGCCTTTGCGGACGGACTCCGGGTAGCAAGCACCCGGTAGAACGTTGAAGGTCGGTCGGGTCTAGCTGGGCGGCACGTCCATAATCGCAGTAGGGGCGTTGGGAGTGGCGCAACCCGCATGGCAGTCCGATGGCGGACTTCGCACGGGGTGCGGTGGACTGCTAACGACGACGGGATGCAATCCAGGCGCTGAGCGCCCAGGTGAGCAGCACGGACGCGAGTAGTGCTCCGGGGATGCGCAGCATTACGATTCCGATCACCACCGCGGCAGCCGCGGCGATGCGCGCAAAGGACGGCAGCTCCTTCCAACCGCGCCACGCAAACAGCGACAAAAACACGAAGGCTGCAATCAACGCGGCGCGAAGGAGCATGGTTGGAGGCGGAGCCCTTGCAGGCGGCGCGATGGACGCACGCCACCTACTATCGACTGGCCGGTACGGCGTCACCTTCCCACTGGCACTGCTCCGGCTGAGCGTCTTGCACCAGTTCCAGGAACGTCGGGGCGCGCATATGGCCAGTCTCATTCCAGCCCTGGTATCGAATCCGGCACACCAGGTGCGGCCGTACCCAATGCGGGCTGCCGGTGAGCGCCGGCGGTTCCGCGAAGGGGCAGGCGTAGGTGCCGAGGCGCAGCATCTCCGCGTGGATCTGCGGCAACGTCTGCGCGCCAAGCCCGGTACCGGTGTGCCCCACGTAGGTAAGCTCACCTTCCTGATAGACACCCAGCAGCAGTGAGCCGACAGTGCCGCTGCGCGCTCCGCGCCCTTCGGTCCAGCCGCAAATGACGGCATCCAGGACTTCCAGCGGGCGAATGCTGAGCCAGTCTCGAGTACGGTCGCCCGGATAGTAGCGTCCGCGTAAGCGTTTACCCAGCACGGCCTCCAGTCCCAATGAACGGGCCATTGCGAGCGCGGTGGCCCCCTCATTCCAGACCGGAGAAAGCTTGAGGTCTTCCGTAAGCTCCAGGGTGCGCGGCAAAATCTCGCGGCGATCCTCCCAGTTGACGTCCAGCAGCCAGCTATCGCCAATACGCAGGACGTCGTACGCCATGAACGTGGCGGGCTGCTCCAGGGCGAGGCGCTGGACCGCGTCATAGTCCTGGGTACGGAGCCGCTGCTGCAGCAACGCCTGGCTAGGGCGGCCGTTCTCGAGGATCACCATCTCGCCGTCCATCAACGTCCACGCGGGTTTGACCGCCTCGCGGAGGTGCTCCAGCTCCGGAAACCAGAAGCGGCAGTCCTGGCCCGCCGCGGTCCGCGTATAGATCTGGGACCGCTCAAAACCCACCAGGGTCCGGAGGCCCTCCCACTTCAACTCGTAGCCATAGTCGACGCTATCGAGCGGCGACGTAGCAGACGTAGCCAGCATGGGCTGAAAGCCATCCGGAAGGATGGTCTGTGTGCCCCATGTAGTGGGAGGGGTGAAAGCTTTGCTAGGGTCGAGCTCGTCTGCCATAGTGTTCGATAAGCAGCGGCGCCAAACCGCCCGGACGCCAGGTTCCTCTACATCTGCAGTTCCCGCGTCAGCCGTTACTGAAACCGGGGGAGCGGGTGGACCGTCCCGAGTCTCCTAGCTCAAAGGGACGGACGACCAAGTTCAGGATGACACCAGGCAACCGATTCCGCAAGGGGAACGCGGTCGCTGGGGGGTGAGATAATAGATTTTATACCAATTTTAGGAGCGCAACACCAGGTACCGTACTCTACCTGTTTCTTAGTGGACGTAGTTTTAGGATCAAAGGGTTTCCGAGACCGGTGCCAAAAGATAGCAGAGGATCAAGCACTTAGGAGACAGCGGAATGCCCAGTAAGTCGTATCGTGCCGCGGTCATCGGCAGGTCGGGTCAGGGGGACTATGGTCACGGGTTAGACGTGGTCTACAACGGGATGCCTCAAGTCACGGTGATTGCGGTGGCGGACCCGGATTCGGCCGGCCGGGCAGCCTGTGCCGCGCGCACCCGGGCGACCGAGCAATTCGCCGACTACCAAGAGATGCTTCGAAAAGTGAAGCCCGATCTGGTTTCCGTCGGTCCGCGCTGGATCGACTGCCACCATGACATGGTGTCGGCGTGTGTGAGCGCTGGAGTCAAGGGGATCTTTTGCGAGAAGCCGTTCGCCCGGACGCTGGCAGAAGCGGATTTGATGCTTGCCAGGTGCCGAAAAGCCGGCGTGGCCGTGGCGGTTGCGCATCAAAATCGCGCCATCCCTTATCTGGATCGGGTTAAACAACTCGTGCGGGACGGGGCCATTGGAAGGCTGATGCGAGTGCGGGGCAAGGGCAAAGATGACACGCGCGGCGGCGCGGAAGATCTCATCGTGCTGGGAACACACGTGTTGGACATGATGCGAGCGTGCGCCGGAGATCCGTTGTGGGCGTTCGGTCACATTCGGAAGGATGGGGCCGAGTTAACCCGAGCGGATGTTCGTGAGGGAGCCGAGCAACTGGGCCCTATGGGTGGAAACAATCTCACGGGTTATTTTGCATTTCCTAACGGCGTTGCCGGCAATTTCGAATCCTACGTAGGGCATGGCAGCGGTCGCTACATGGGAATTTGGCTCGAGGGCACCGAGGGCACCATTGCTCTTCATGGGGGTTTCGATAAGCAGGCGTATCTTTGTAAGTCGCCACACTGGACGCCCGAACTGGGCGCGGCCGCGTGGGAGCGTATCCGGATTCCGGAATGGGACCAAGGTCCTGACGGGCATGCCCGTTCCGGCGCCGAATTGCTGAATCTGGCGAACCAACGAATGGTTCTCGGGCTCATCGAGTGCATCGAAAAGGGCGGCACCCACTTCTCGAGTGGAGAAGACGCACGTTGGGCGATGGAGATGTACTTCTCGATTCCGGAAAGCCAGCGCACGGGCGGACGCGTCCAGTTCCCAATGAAAACGCGAAACAATCCGTGGTCGCTGCTTTAACGAAGTCGGGAGATCTGGTACGTGAGAGATATCGAAATCTCACATCGTGGGCCGATATTGTTATAGATGTTTGCGATGTATCTACATCGCGACAGGCGTTAATGCTCTGGCCCGCGCCATTCGGGTAGCCCGAGCCTGGATCTTTCGTCGTTTGAGCTGATCAATTCGAGAACGGAGCTGACACACGGATGCAAACCCGCGGACTGCTAACGGTGGTGCTATTGAGTCTCGCTGCTGTCTCCACCACCGCCGCGCCCGCTGCGGCGCCTCCAGCCGACCTGGCGCCCTACTTCAGTCCTCCGGCTGCGCTGGCCGAGGATTTCGGTGGTCTCCGTTCGCCGCTCAAGTTCGACGATGGCCGGCCGGTGAAGAGCCTCAAAGATTGGGAGCAGCGGCGGGGAGAGATCCAGGCCTACTGGCAGCGGGAGATGGGCCAGTGGCCGCCGCCGCTTCTGAAGCCGAAGACGGAGACGCTGGAAGAGGGCCGGCGTGAGAACTTCACCCAGCGCAAGCTGCGGTTGGAGGTGGCTCCGGGTCGCCAGAATGACGTCTACCTCCTGCTCCCGGAGGGCAAGGGGCCGTTCCCGGCCATGCTCGTGGTCTACTACGACCCGGAGACCGGCGTGGGCCTGGGGAAGGCGGGTCGCGACTTTGCCTATCAGCTCGTCAAGCGAGGATTCGTGACGCTATCGGTAGGCAGCCCCTATCAATCCAACTATCCGTCTGAGGGGAGCGCGCCCCTGCAGCCGCTGTCGTACCTCGCCTACATGGCGTCCAACTGCTACAATGCGCTGGCCAACCTGCCGGAAGTGGACCCGAAGCGGGTAGGGGTAATGGGGCACTCCTACGGTGGGAAGTGGGCCATGTTCGCCTCCTGCCTCGATGAGCGGTTCGCCTGTGGGGTGTGGTCGGACCCGGGAATCGTTTTTGACGAAGCACGCTCCAACGTGAACTACTGGGAGCCCTGGTACCTGGGCTACGATCCGGCGCTGACGCGGAAGCCGGGGATACTGACGCCTGAGAGCCCGCGTACCGGAGCCTACAAGCGGCTGATCGCCGCAGGTCGCGACCTGCATGAGCTCCACGCGCTGATGGCGCCGCGCCCGTTCCTGGTATCGGGAGGCGCGGAAGATACGGTGGAGCGGTGGAAAGCCCTGAACCACGCGGTGGCGGTGAACAAGCTCCTGGGCTACGAGCACCGTGTAGCGATGACTAATCGCCCAGCGCACGATCCGACGCCG
>Ga0255338_1005320_pt1 | contig 12013 bp, 10 predicted proteins | sample MeOH1_35cm_T4_19_FD_203715 | JGI IMG/M metagenome (GOLD analysis project Ga0255338, IMG submission 203715) | Sandy soil microbial communities from University of British Columbia, Vancouver, Canada - MeOH1_35cm_T4_195 | ecosystem: Engineered > Artificial ecosystem > Sand microcosm > Unclassified ... | reverse complement strand
TGCGGCTTCATCCGGTCCCGCGCCGGCGTCCGCTATCCCGACATCCAGTACCACTTCCTGCCGCTCGCCGTGACCTACGACGGCCAGGGCCTCGCCTCCGAGCACGGCTTCCAGGCCCACGTCGGCCCGATGCGCTCGAAGAGCCGCGGCTTCGTCCGGCTGCGCTCGAAGGATCCTCTCGAGAAGCCCAAGGTCGTGTTCAACTACCTGAGCCATCCCGACGACCGGGTGGAGATGCGCGCCTGCGTGCGCCTCACCCGCGAGATCTTCGCCCAGGCCGCCTTCGATCCCTATCGCGGCCGCGAGATCCAGCCGGGCGCCGACGTCGTCTCCGACGAGGCGATCGACGCCTTCGTCCGCGACAAGGTGGAGAGCGCCTACCATCCCTCCTGCACCTGCAAGATGGGCAGCCCCTCCGACCCGATGGCGGTGGTCGACCCGACGACGAGGGTGATCGGCCTCGACGGCCTCCATGTCGTCGATTCCTCGATCATGCCGTCGATCACCACCGGCAACCTCAACGCACCGACGATCATGATCGGCGAGAAGGCCGCCGACCTCATCCGCGGCAAGCCCGCCCTGCCCGCCTCGAACGCCCCCTACTACGTCGCCGAGAACTGGCAGACGGCGCAGCGGTGAGGGCTTCCAAGCTACACGGCGGCTTCCTATCATCTACACGGTCCACGCGGAGAACCCCATGGCCGTGCATCTCAGAGACCCGGAGACCGATCGCGTCGTCCGCGAGCTCGCCAGGCTGACGGGCAAGTCGCTGACGGAGACGATCCGCGACGCTTGCGCCGAGAAGCTCGCCGCGGAGACTGAGCGACGCGCCGAAGAGGAACAGAAGCGGCCGCTCATGGAGCGGCTCGAGCCGCTCTGGAAAGAGATTCGAGAACATCCAGAGACGGGCCTGAAGGCAGACAAGGCCTTCTATGACTGGCTGTCCGGCGAGGACGAGCGATGATCGTCGATGCGTCGGCGATCGTCGCGATCATTCGGCAAGAACCAGGCTACCAGACGTTGATCGAAGCGCTCGGGCGGGCGGACGGCAAAGCCACTCACGCTGTCTCGATCTACGAGGCGGTCCTCGCGGTGGCTCGCACTCGCGGCCTGCCGATCGCCGCCGCACTGAGCATCGTCGAACGCTTTCTCGACGCTCTCGGCGTCGACGTGGTCCCGTTGACGCGAGCGACGGCGGCCGAAGGCGTGGCCGCATTCTCCCGCTACGGCAGAGGGCGAGGCAGCAAGGCGGCGCTCAACATGGGCGACTGTTTCTCCTATGCCGTCGCCAAGGCCTCGAGCCGGGCGATCCTGTTCGTCGGCGACGACTTTGCCGATACGGATCTCGCCTCCATCGATCGGTAGAAGCACGCCACCCACCGCCTTCCGCGAGCCTCCTTGCCCCGCGGCCCCGGCCGCCGCATGCTCTGCGGCAAGCCCGTCCGGGTTTCCGAGGAGCGGGCAAGGGAGGAAACGCCCATGCGGCGCCTGCCGGCCTTCGTTCTCGCGGCATTCGCCGCGACCGCCCCGACGGCGCTCCACGCCCAGGAGGCCGGCGATCCCCTGCTCGGTCGTCGGCTCGCCCGCAGCGAGTGCGCCGCCTGCCACGCGGTGGAGCCGGGCGAGGCTCGTTCGCCCAACGGGTTCGCACCGACCTTCATGGCGGTGGCGACGACCTCCGGCATCTCCGCGATGGCGCTCTACGCCTTCCTGCAGACGCCGCACGCCGACATGCCAGACCTCGTCCTGAAGCCCGATGAGATCCGCAACGTCGTCGCCTACATCCTCAGCCTGCAGCAGAGCCGGTAGGCCAGGCCGCGCCGCGGGCATCACCGGAGCGCGGAGGCGAAGCGGTCCGGGCTACCGCGCCCGCACCCGCCGGCGCGGCGGCGACGCGTCGGCGTGGGCCGCGTCGAAGCTTGCCCGCGCCATCTCGATCCCCGGCTGATGCTCGTTCGCCCAGCGGACGAGGTGACCGATCGGCTCCGCCAGGGAATGGCCGGCGGCGGTCAGCGCGTATTCCACCTGCGGCGGCGTCGACGGCACCACGCGGCGGCCGACGAGGCCGTCGCGCTCGAGGCTGCGCAGCGTCACGGTCAGCATGCGCTGCGAGATGCCGCCGATCGACCGCTTCAGCGCGTTGAAGCGCACCGGGCCGTCGGCGAGGCGGAGCACGACGAGCACGGTCCAGGCGTCGCCGAGGCGATCGAGGACGTCACGGACGGGACAGGGCCCGCCGAAGACGCGATCCGGCGGAAAGCCGACCGCCTCGCGCACCGCCCGCATCGGCGCGATGTCGCTTTGCTCCGCGCCGCGCCCTTCGCGCGGCCGCAGCACCTCCACCTTCGCCATGCCGGTTCCCTCCGTGTGCCTTCGGAACGTCACGATGCGTTCTTTTCGGGCGTCGGTTCAAGGCTTAACAGTTCCCTATCGTAACTATGCGACCGCGCCACCGAAGGATGTTTGGGCCGGTCGCCACAGGAGATCGACACGCCATGAAGATCGCCCTCATCGGTGCCACCGGCCACGTCGGCTCGTGGATCCTCAAGGAGCTCATGTCGCGCGGCCACGCCGTGACGGCGCTGGTGCGCGACCCGGCGAAGCTCGCCGGCAACGCCGGTGTGACGCCCGTCGTCGCCGACGTCACCGACGCGGCGGCGGTGGCCCGTGCCGTCGCCGGCCACGACGTGGTGATCTCCGCCTACAACAGCGGCTGGGGCGACCCGGCGATCTACGACAAGTTCCTCGCCGGCTCGCGCGCCATCGTCGCCGGTGCCGAGGTAGCCGGCGTCGGGCGGCTTCTCGTCGTCGGCGGCGCCGGCAGCCTCGAGGTGGCGCCCGGCGCCCAGCTCGTCGACCAGCCGCAGTTCCCGGCCGAGTGGAAGGACGGAGCGCTGGCGGCCCGCGATCTACTCACGGAGCTGCGCGGCGAGACGGCCCTCGACTGGACCTTCTTCTCCCCGGCGATCCTGTCCGAGGACGGTCCGCGCACCGGCAAGTACCGGCTCGGCGGCGACCAGCTCCTCGTCGACGAAAAGGGCGAGAGCCGCGTCAGCTGGGCCGACTTCGCCGTCGCCGTCGTCGACGAGGCGGAGGCCGGCAAGCACCGCCGGACGCGCGTCGCCGTCGCCTATTGAGCCGTCGGCGCGGCGAGCCGCCGGGCCGGTGGCCGCCGGCGCCTTGATGACACCCATCCTTGACGATAGGGTCCGCCCGGCCTGCGCACCGCCGAGGATCGGCGGCCGCGGGGTTCGCGGCCGCCGTGGCGGCCCCGCTCGCCCGGGGGTTGGTTTGGACCGCAAATACCTGTTTCTGTTCGGCGTCGCGCGGTCCGGAACGACCGCCCTGGCGCTCATCGCCAACACGCACCCGGCCGTCGCCATCGGCATGGAGCGCTTCCTCGAGCTCGGCAAGAAGGGCACGCTCTCTCCGGAGCATTTCACCACGGAAGCCTTCTTCGACCTGCCCGAGGGCCACGACCGGCGGCTCAACAAGTCGGAGCGCTTCCGCGAGCGCTTCGACGAGGCGACCGTCGTCGGCGACAAGATCCCGCACCTGACCTCCGGCCTCGCCGCCATCGAGGAGCGGTTCCCGCAGCCGACCTTCGTGGCGATCGTCCGCGATCCGACCGAGGTGGCGCACTCCTGGCACCGCCGGGCGCTGGTGCCGAAGGGCGCCTGGGCCGAATGGATGGCGGACACCACCTCGGTGGCGGCTCAGGCGGCGTTCTGGACGGCGGCGCTGACCGAGGCGCCTCCCGAGCGCGTCATGCTCGTCTCCTACCGCACCATGCTGCGCGACGCGGCGTCGATGCGCGAACTGGTGCGGCGGATCGCGGCGCTCGTCGGCATCGACGACCGCTGCCGGGAGCGGCGCATCGCCTCCCTCGCCCGCAAGTCGGAGATGGTGCGCGACCGCCCGCGCGGGCTCGACGCCGCCGGCGCGGATTTCGTCCGCGACAACTACTACCGGCCGGCCCTCGACTTTCTCGACGCGCGCGGCACCGCGACGATCGCCGAATTTCCGCCGGAACTGCGCGCCGAGACCCTCGCCTTCTATGCCGCCCGGCCGCACATCGAGCTCGACGCCCTCGACAACCTCGCCGCCCGCGGCCTCGGCGGGCCGAAACTGCCGGCCCGCCGAGCGAAGCTGCTCGCCGCGACCGACCGGGCCGAGGACGCCGAGGCGGCGCTCCTCGCCGCCCTCGCCCACGATCCGTCCGGCAAGAAATATCTGCACGCCCTCGCCGCCCACGCTCGGAGCATCACCGGCGACAAGCGGGCGCAGAACGCCCTTGCGAAGCTCGCCCGTCAGCGCCTGCAGGAAGGCGCCCGCGACACCGCCCGGCAGATCCTCGCGCTGATCAACGTCGACAACGTCAAGAACGAGCGGCTGGCGACCTTCGTCGAGCGCCTGCGCCGTCTGGCGGCAGGCGAGGGCAACGGTGCGAAGCCCGCGGGAGGCCGCGAGGGTAAGGGCCGGGCCGGCAAGGGCAAGGCCCGAAGCGGCGAAGAGCGGGACGGCAAGTCTCGAGGCGACCGCCAGGGAAAGGGCGCCGCCGGAGCGAAACGCCAGCGCCGCGACCAGCCGAGCGCCTGACCCGGCGGAGACCTGCCGGTCTGCGAGAGCGCTTCCCGGCCGGATGGAATCGTCCCGCCGATCGGCGAGCGCTACGGCTCCGGAAGCTCGAGCGTTTTCTTGTCGCTCAGATCGCCTCGATCTGAACGGAGCATGCTCGAGCCCGCCGCACTCGGCGCCCGCGCCGTGGGGGCCCGGCCAAGACCACAACGAGCCCTACGGCGCCAGCACGCCGATGGCGCGCAGGTGGGCGAGGATCTCGCGCGCCGCCTCGGCCGGCTCGGGATCGATCATGAGCCGGCCGCCGCCGCCGGCCACCTCCGTCGCCGCCTTCAGCCGATCCTCGGCCGAGCCCGCCGTCATCGCGCCGGCGATCAGCCGCGGCCGCTTCCGCCAGGGGCGCTCCTCGGCCGCGATCGCCGGTATCGCCTCCGGCCGCGGTACGGCGGCCATGGTCGCGGCGGCGACCGTGCCGCGGCGGGCGGGACCGAAGGCGTAGGGCCGCGGCGGCGGCGCCGCCGGATGCACGGTGACAATGGCCGGCAACGCCACGGTGATACGGCGCCGCGCGCCGCGCGGCAGCGCCTGCTCGACGACGAGCGTGCCGGGCTCGGCACCGGGCGCCAACGCCACGGCATCGGTGACGATCGGCAGCCCGAGGGCGGTGGCGAGGCGGTAGGGGACGAGGCCGCTGTCGTCGCCGCCCTGGCCACGCCGGCCGGCGAGCACAAGGTCGACGCAGGCGGCGGCGAGCGCAACGGCGAGCGCGGGAACCGGGTCGGCGCCGGACCCGGTCGCGGCGTACCGGACCTCGGCGAGGCCGTGGCCGAGGTGGTCGGCGACGGCCGCGGCGTCCGCGCCGGCACGGAGGCCGACGACGTCGGCGCCGAGGCCGAGCGCCAGCCCCGTCGCCTGCGTCTCGGCCCGCACCACCGCGGGCCGGCCGCTGACCGCATGCCGCCCGGCGGAGAGAAGCACGGCGGCGCGCAGCGGCGAGGCGGTGGCCGCGTCCGTTCCGCCGGTCGCGGCCGGAGCCGCGCAAGCCCCGCCGGCCGCCGTGCCGGCGGCCCCGCCCCGCCCGGTCGGGGCCGCGCCGTCGCGGACCCCACCGGCGAGCGCCGCGAGCAGCGCCGGCATCACCGCCTGCGCGTCGGCGACGACGGCGAGGCCGGCCCGCTCGATCATCGCCGCGTGCAGGTCGGTGTTGACGGCGACGACGTGCTCGCACTTCGCCACGCCCTGCAGGTGCTGCGGAGCCCCGGCGATGCCCAGCGCGAAGTAGCAGGCGGCCTCGAGCACCGTGCCCGAGGCGCCGACCTGGCGGTGGCGCGGCATCAGCCCGGCATCACAGACGACGCGGCTCGCGCCCGGTGTCGCGCCGAGGGCGACGGCAAGCGCCTGGAAGGCGTCGAAATCGGTGATGCCGTTGCCGGCCGAGACGACGAAGTTCGCCTCGGCGAGCGGCACGGTCTGCGGATCGGCCGGGACGAGCTCGGCGGAGAGAACGCCGCGGCGGAGCGACCGCCGGCCAGTTGCGGGCGGCGCGTTGCGGTCGCCCGCGCCGGCCGCATCCGCCGCGCCGGCCGCATCCGCCGCGACGGCGGCGTCCGCCGCCGCCTCGCCTGCCCGCCCGTCCGCCGTCGGGTCGAACGCCATCGGCCGCGCCTCGTGCGGGGCACCGCCGTGCGGGGCGACGATGTCGGCAAGGACGGAGATCAGCCGCGGCGGCGCGGCGCGCTGCTCGACCCGCCCGGCCCGCGCCGGGCGCGCGACGGTCCGCGCGGAGACGCTCTCGGCGCCGGCGAACAGCGGCTCGCCGAGGAGCGCGGCGACACGCCGGGCGAGGTCGCCGCCGTCCGCCGTCTCGGCGAAGACGACGTGGCGGGGCGCCAGAGAGCGGACGAGGGCCGCGACGCCGGAGGCGCGGGATTCGGGATTGTAGGGGCTCGTTGGACCCGGGGCGTCGCCGCGAGCAAACCCTCCCCCCGCAAACTCGCCTGTTGGCGAGTTGGTCATCTCCGATGGCGAAGTCGGCAACAGCCGACTTCGCTGGGGGAGGGTAGGGAGGGGGGGCACCACGGAAACGGCGCTCGTCTGATCCCCGCCATCGGAACGATGCCGTGACGACACACTAGAGCCGCCGCCGTCGTCTCGCTCGCCGCTCCCCGCCTCCCTACCCTCCCCCACGAGGGGGGAGGGTTGCGTCGTGCTCCGGACCACCCGGTCCGCGCCCAACGCGCCCCAATCGACATCCCCCTCCCCCAGCACGACCACGCCGCCGTCGGCGGCGTCGGCGAGAACACGGCCGGCGCCGAGGAGCTGGCGGTCGTGGGCGGCGACGCGGCCGTCGGCTTGGTCGGGGACGACGAGGACGAGGAAGGCCGGCTCGGTGATGATCTTCACCCGCGGCGTCGACGGCGCGGCCGGCGCCAGTGCGGTGCCGGCGCCGACGGCCTCGGCCGATGCCGGCGCGAGGCCCGTGCCGCCGCCGCGGGCGAAGGCGGCGCCGGGATGCGTCCGGTCGAGGCGGCGGCGAGCCACGCCGGCGACGAGGGCGGCCGCGTCCTCGCCGCGTGGGTCGCGCCGCAACCGGCCGGCGGAGCCAAGAGGCGCACCAGGGATCGTTGCCGCCGAAGACGCGGACTCGATGGTGAAGCGCGGGCGCGCTGCGCCGACGACGCGGTGCCGCTCGCGCTCGCCGCGCGGATCGCGGCGCGGCCGGGTATTCATGGCGCGCCTCCCCGGGCGGCGAACGGGCCGGGCGCGCGCCGCCCGGCGGCGATGGGCCGACGGAACTCGCCGGATGCCGCGGCGGCAGCGCTCCGGCCGGCGTTTCCGCGCAGAGCCGCATCGACGGCGAATGGGACGCCCGCGCTCATGCCGCCCTCCGCGCCCCGCCGGCGGCCGCCTCGACGGCCTCGAGCAGCAGTTCCGCCACGTCCTTCACATCCGGCCTCAGGCCGGTGACGCCCTCGAGCATCGCCGTGCAGCCCGGGCAGGCGACGGCGACGATCGTGGCGCCGGTCTCGCGCACCTGGTCCATGCGAATGTCGGCGATGCGCCGCTCGCCGGGGATGTCGGTGATCGGCGCGCCGCCGCCGCCGCCGCAGCACATCGACTTGAGGCCGGAGCGGGCCATCTCGCGCCGGTCGACGCCGATTGCATCCAGCATCTTGCGCGGCGCGTCGATCTCGCCGTTGTAGCGGCCGAGATAGCAGGGGTCGTGATAGGCGACGGCGACGGGGCCCACCTGTCCGACGGCGAGCCGCCCGTCGGCGACGAGGCCGGCGAGGAAGGTCGTGTGGTGCATCACCTCGAAGCGGCCGCCGAACGCCGGGTACTCGTTCTTCAAGACGTGGAAGGCGTGCGGGTCGGCGGTGACGATGCGGGCGAAGCGGCGCGCCCTCAGCACCGCGATGACGTCGCCGGCGAGCCGCTGGAAGGTCGCCTCGTCGCCGAGCCGGCGGGCGACGTCACCGCAGTCGCGCTCCTCCGGCCCGAGCACCGCGAAGGACACGCCGGCGTGCTGGAGGAGGCGGACGAGGGCGCGCAGGGTGCGGCCGTAGCGCAGCTCGTAGGCGCCCTCGCCGAGCCACAGCAGCACGTCGGTCTCGCCGCCCTCGGCGAGGACCGGCAGCGTCAGGCCGGCGGCGAAATCCGTGCGGGCGGAAAGCGGCCGGCCGCCGGGCTCGTCGGCGGCGCGGAGCTCGGCGAGCACGTCGGCGCCCTTGCCCGGCACCGCGCCCTTCTCCAGCGTCTCGAAGCGGCGCAGGCCGACGATGGCGTCGACGTGCTCGATCATCATCGGGCACTCCTCGACGCAGGCCCGGCAGGTGGTGCACGACCAGATCGCCTCGGCGGGGATCATCGGCCCGACGAGCGGGCTCGACGGGCCGCCGTGCGCCGCGCCGACCGGCCGGCCCGGATAGGGGCTGCCGGCATAGGCGGCGTCCGAGCCGCCCGGCGCGATCGCGGCGGAAAGGTCCTGGATCAGCTTCTTCGGGTTGAGCGGCTGGCCGGCGGCGAAGGCCGGGCACGCCGCCTCGCAGCGGCCGCACTGGATGCAGGCGTCGAAGGAGGCGAGGCGGTTCCAGGCGAGGTCCGCCGGCGTCTCGATCCCGAGCTTTTCCGCGGCGAGATCGAGGGGCGCGAGCGCCGTGTCGCGGACCCCGGCGAAGCGGTCCGGGCGCGGATGGGCGGCGAGGTGGATGGCGCCGGCCACCGCATGGCGTAGCGGGCCCGCGCGCACCTGCGCGGCGAGGCCGAGGCCGCCGGCGGCGGCGAGGGCAGCGCCGGCCCAGCCGAGCGCCGCCGGCTCGCCGCCGGCGAGCGTCACCAGGGCGACGAGGAGGCTGCCGAGACCGAACGCAGCGAACAAGAACGGCAGCTTCGTGAAGCGGCCGCCCGACAGCCGCGCCGGCCGGACCGGCAGGCGCCGGCGGCCGACCATCGCCGCTCCGGCGAGCATCGCCGCAAAGGCGAGCGCCACCAGCCCCCACCACAGCCGCGAAGTCGCCAGCGGCGGCAGCGCGGCGAGAATCAAGAGCGCGCAGCCGCCGAGGAAGCCGCCGGCGACGAGGGCGTGCATCCGCGCGGCGTAGGGATCGCGCGCGACGATGTGGTGGACGTCGACGAGGTAGCGCCGCGGCAGTGCCAGGATGCCCGACAGCGGCACCGCCGCCGGCCGCCCGACCCGCCACAGGGCGAGGCGTCGAACGACCTCCACGGCCGCGACGGCGGCAACGAGGTACATCACGGCGACGAGGGCGGCGATCGGGGTCATGGGGCGATGCTCGCCGGCTTCCGACCGCAGGAGATTTCACGTGGCCACGAGCCCGCGGCGCCCCCCCTCCCTACCCTCCCCCACGAGGGGGGAGGGTTTCCGTCGTGTTTTTGAACTCGGTCGATATTCCAATCACGACGCGAACCCTCCCCCCTCGTGGGGGAGGGTAGGGAGGGGGGGCAGCCGCGGACACGGCGCCGGCGAGACGCTGCGCCGGTCCCCGCGCCCTCCCCCACCCGCCTTTCCCACACCGCCGCCACGCTCAAAAATCCTTGCACAGCCTGAGCGCGTCGTAGATCGCGGCGTGGATGTTGCGGCCGGCGACGGCGTCGCCGATGCGGTAGAGCTTCATGCCCTCGGCGGCGTCGAAGGGCTGCGGGCGGCCCTCGACCATCGCCTCGAGGTCGGTCTGGCCGCGGTTCACCGACGCTTCCTTGAGGTCGAAATAGAGCCCGTCGATGGGCAGTGTGCCGTGCTCGACGACGACCCGGTCGACGAGCCGCTCCTCCTCGGCGCCGGTCATGGTGTTGCGCAGCACCGCCACCGTGCGGTTGCCCTCCGGGTAGATCTCGACGAGCTCGAGGTTCGGCGACATGACGACGCCGAGCTTGTAGAGCTCGCGCAGGTGCACCGGCTGGTTGGTCGGGCCGATCTCCTCGCCGATCATCCGGTCGTGGGTGGCGATCTCGACGAGGCAGCCCTTCTTCGCCAGGAACTCGGCGGTCGAGGCGCCCTGGTGCTGGCCGGTCTCGTCGTAGAGCAGCACCGAGCCCGAGAGCTCGACGGCGCCGGTCAGCACGTCCCAGGTCGTCACCGCGTGCTCGTGGCCCGGCTCGTGGCCGCGGTTCGGCCGGCCGCCGGTGGCGATCACGACGATCTCGGGCTTCTCGGCCGCGACCATCTCCGCCGTCGCCTCGGTCGAGAGCCGGACGTCGACGCCGAGCTTCGTCACCTGGCCGACCAGCCATCGCGGAATGCCGGACAAGGCCTCGCGCCACGTCGCCTTCGCCGCGATGTTGATCTGCCCGCCGAGCACCGCCGCCTTCTCGAACAGCACAACGTCGTGGCCGCGCTCGGCGCAGACGCGGGCGGCTTCCAGGCCGGCCGGGCCGCCGCCGACGATGACCAGCTTGCGCCGCCGCGGCGCCTTGGCGATGACGTGCGGCATCGTCGCCTCGCGCCCGGTGGCGGCGTTCTGGATGCACAGCGCGTCGCCGCCGACATAGATGCGGTCGATGCAGTAGCCGTAGCCGACGCACTGGCGGATGTCGTCGTCGCGCCCCTCGATCAGCTTCTTGGCGAGGTGCGGGTCGGCGATGTGGGCGCGGGTCATGGCGACCATGTCGACGTGGCCCTCGGCGACCGCCCTGGCCGCGGTCGCGAGGTCGGTGACGCGCTGGGCGTGGAACACCGGTACGTCGACCTCGCGCTTGATCGCGCTGGCGAGATAGAGGAACGGCGCCACCGGGAACGACATGTTCGGCAGCGAGATCGCATGGGCGATGTGGTCGCGCGCCTGGCCGCCCATGACGTTGAGGAAGTCGACCAGGCCGCGGCGGCTGTACTCCGCGGCGATCGCCACGCACTCCTCGTGGGTCAGCCCCTCCTTGAGGAGCTCGTCGCCGGACATGCGCATGCCGACGACGTAGTCGTCGCCGACCGCGGCGCGGATCGCCTCGAACACCTCGATGCCGAAGCGCATGCGGTTTTCCAGGCTGCCGCCGTACTTGTCGGTGCGCCGGTTGACCGAGGGCGACCAGAACTGGTCGATCAGGTGGCCGTGGGCGCAGGAGAGCTCGAAGCCGTCGAGGCCGCCTTCCTTGCAGCGCTTCGCCGCCGCCGCATAGGAGGCGATGATGCGGGCGAAGTCGAAGTCCTCCATCTCCTTCGGGATCGCCCGGCTCGCCGGCTCGCGCATCGGCGAGGCGGAGACGGTCGGCAGCCAGTTGTCGGTGTCCCACTTGGTGCGCCGACCCATGTGGGTGAGCTGCACCATCAACTTGGCGCCGTGCTGGTGGACCCGGTCGGAGAACTCGCGGAAGAACGGGATGATGCTGTCGTCGGAGACGGCGATCTGGTTCCACGGCGTCGCCGGGCTGTCGATGGCGACAGAGGAGGAGCCGCCGAACATGGTGAGCCCGATGCCGCCCTTGGCCTTCTCCGCATGGTAGAGCTGGTAGCGCACCTGCGGCTTGCCGTCCTTGCCGTAGGACGGCGCATGGCTCGTCGACATGATCCGGTTGCGGATCGTCAACCCCTTGATGGTGAGCGGCTTCAGGAGCGCGTCGGCGTTGGCGATCATGGGCTTGGTCCGCTCGGGTCTCGTGTCGGGTCGATCGGGGCGGAGGACTCGCGCTCTGCCCCGCCACGGTAGGCGCCGGCGCCCGCCGCGCCCATGACGATTGCGACATCGCGGCGTGGCCGGGGCGACGGCGACCGGTCCGCATCCACCGCCGTCACGCCGCCCGCTCCGCCCGCGGCGCGCGGCCGAAATGGCGGCGGTAGGCGGAGGAGAAGTGCGACGCCGTCTGGAAGCCGCAGGCGATGCCGACGTCGGTGACCGGCATGCCGGTCTGCAGCAGCAGGTCGCGGGCCCGGGCGAGCCTGAGGCCGAGATAGTAGCCGCCGGGCGAGGTGCCGAGGTGGCGCTGG
>Ga0255338_1005319_pt1 | contig 12013 bp, 11 predicted proteins | sample MeOH1_35cm_T4_19_FD_203715 | JGI IMG/M metagenome (GOLD analysis project Ga0255338, IMG submission 203715) | Sandy soil microbial communities from University of British Columbia, Vancouver, Canada - MeOH1_35cm_T4_195 | ecosystem: Engineered > Artificial ecosystem > Sand microcosm > Unclassified ... | reverse complement strand
GGCGCGAGATAGGAGGAAGCTTGCGCCGGCTCAACCGCCCCGGCGAAACCGCGACCCGGATTCGCGCTCTTGTCCAGCGGTTCCATTCATGGCCTATTCAATGGCTTGTGCTAAGCGGAGGGCACCAAAGGATTGTGACGAGATGGTAAAGCCTGTTTTCCTCCTCGGCGCGGCAGCGCTGGCGGCCGTGTCGATCGCCGCCGACGCCCGCCCCCGCCATCGCGAGCAGGACGCCGCGTTCGAGGCGCGCCAGGACGGCCGGCTGATGCCGTTTGCCGCCATCCGCTCGAGAATCGAGCCGCGGATGCGCGGCGCGGAATATATGGGATCCGAGCTCGATCCCGGCTCCGGCCTCTACCGCCTGAAGTTCATGCGCGAGGGACAGGTCATCTGGGTCGATGTCGACGGCCGCACCGGCCGCGTCGTCGGCCGCGCCGGCCGCTAGGCTCAATCCCGGTTTGATTGAACCGGGATTGAACCTAGTTTCCTTGTTTTCCGTGATTTCCGCGCTGTCAGGTGATTCCACGTGACTTGAAATCACTATGGAGCCGGATGGGGGCGCCCCAACAGATCGCCCTCCGTAATGAAACTATTGGCAATCGCGCTGGTTGGTCGCGTAAATGCCGCCACATGGCAACCAGAGAGGGAATGAGATGCGGGTTCTGATCGTCGAGGACGAACCTAATCTGGGACGCCAGCTCCGCGCGACGCTCGAGGGCGCGGGCTATGCCGTCGATCTCGCCACCGACGGCGAGGATGGCCATTATCTCGGCTCGACCGAAAGCTACGACGCGATCATCCTCGATCTCGGCCTTCCGGAGATCGACGGCCTCACCGTCCTCGACCGCTGGCGCAAGGAGGGGATGAAGGTGCCGGTGCTCGTCCTCACCGCCCGCGACAGCTGGTCGGACAAGGTTGCCGGGCTCGACGCCGGCGCCGACGACTATCTCGCCAAGCCATTCCAGACCGAGGAGCTGATCGCCCGCCTGCGCGCGCTGATCCGCCGCGCCTCGGGCAATTCGAGCTCGGAGCTGATCGCTGGCGACGTCCGGCTCGACACCCGCTCGGGCAAGGTGACCTTGGACGGCGAGCCGGTGAAGCTCACCGCCCAGGAATATAAATTGCTCTCCTATTTGATGCACCACAAGGGCAAGGTCGTCTCGCGCACCGAGCTGATCGAGCATATCTACGACCAGGATTTCGACCGCGATTCGAACACCATCGAAGTGTTCGTCACCCGCATCCGCAAGAAGCTCGGCCAGGATGTGATCACGACCATCCGCGGCCTCGGCTATTCGCTGGAAGACCCGAACGCTTGACCCTCCGGCGGACCCAGCGAGTCCGTGCCCTCGACAGGGCGAGTGCCCGCCCCCGGTCCTTTGCAGGGCGACCCTTCCGAGCGTGCCAGAACTCCCGCCGTGCGTGGGGCAGGCCGCGGTGAAGCTCGGGCTTGGCAAGCGCGACGGTCGCAGTGGATCGACCGGATCGCTGGCGCGGCGGATGATCACCATCGCCGCCTTGTGGATCGTCATCCTGCTCGCGGTCGGCGGCTTCGCGCTGGACCGCGTGCTCACGACGGCGATCACGCGCAACTTCGACGCACAGCTCGAGTTCGTGCTCACCGCGCTGATCGCCTCTGCCGAGATCGGCCCCGACGGTGAAGTCTTCCTCAACCGTCCGCTTGCCGATCAGCGCTTCCTCGAGCCTTATTCGGGGGTCTATTTCCAGATCAGCGGCGAGCAAGCCGCAAGGCCGGCTTCGACCAAGGCTCCAGCGCAAGCCGCCGGCCCGGCCGCGGCGGCGGGCGCCCAAACACCCGCGGAAGGCGGACGCTCGATCCAGGATCTGCCGTCGCGCTCATTGTGGGACCGCAGGCTGAAGGTCGGCTTCGGCCACCCCGATTCCGATCCTCACGTCTACGACAGCGATGAATTTCCGGACGAGCCGCTGCGGGTCCTCGAGCGCGATGCGCGGCTGCCGGGATCGCCGGTCCGCTGGCGTTTCCAGGTCGCCGAAAGCCGCGCTGGACTCGACGAGCAGATCAACGTGCTCCGCGAGACGATGATCCGATCGTTCGGCATGCTGGCAATCGGCCTGATCGTGCTCGCGGCGCTGCAGGCCTTCTATGGGCTGTGGCCGCTGCGGCGCGTGCGGCAGGCGATCGCAGAGGTGCGCTCGGGCAGGCTTTCGCGGGTCGAAGGGCGCTTTCCGGAGGAGATCGAGCCGCTCACCGCCGAGCTCAACGCGCTGCTCGAGCATAACGAGCTCCAGGCCGAAGAGGCGCGCCGCCATGCCGGAAATCTCGCGCATGCGCTCAAGACGCCGCTCACCGTCATCACCAATGCCGCCACGGCCGCCGCACCCGACCTCGCCGATACCGTCTGCCGGGAGGCGACGACGATGCGGCGGCAGGTCGACCACCACCTTGCCCGCGCGCGCGCGATCGGGCGCCGGTCGAGCGCTCAGGCTCGCTCGGCGGTCTGGCCCTCGCTCGAGGCGGTCGAACGCGCGGTGGACCGGCTCCACGAGCATGTCACCGTCGATCTTGCCGGCGACAAGCACGCCGTGGTGCGGGTCGAACGGCAGGATCTCGACGAGATGCTCGGCAACCTCATCGAAAATGCCGCCAAATATGGGCACGGCCGCGTCTTCGTGACGGTCAAGACCACAGCGGACTGCGTCGAGATCGAGGTCGAGGACGACGGGCCGGGAATCCCCGAGGAGGAAAGGCTGAGCATCTTCGACCGCGGCGCGCGGCTCGACACCGGCAAGCCAGGCACCGGCCTTGGCCTTGCGATCGTGCGCGACGTCGCGCAAATCTATGGCGGCTCGGTCCACCTCGAGGAAAGCGAGGATCTCGGCGGCCTGCTCGCCCGGCTCAAGCTTCCTTTAGGCTAGTCGGCGGGCTGCCGAGGGTGCTGCTAGCGGCAGGAACAAGGTTCAGTAAGCACGCACGCCCGGCCGACGGAAGTCTTTCGAGACTTTGTGCATCTTCATCACCTGGAAGCGCTCGGAGGGCGGCGGCGCCGACGGGCGCGGGAGCGTCACCATGCTCGGATCCAGCTCCTCGTTGAGCGCAACGCCGAACTGGTCGCCGCGCGTCCATGAAACTCGCCCTGAAACCGCGCCGACCACCGGCAGGATGACGCTGAGCCGCATTCCGACATAGGCATCCTTGCAGCCCGAGCCGCCAAGGCCGTGGCTGGAAAGATTTCTGATGATGCAGGGATAGCTCTCGCCCGATTCGCCGATCAGCTCGGTGCGCAATATGCGCGGAGACCTGTATCCCCTCTCAATCAAGGCGTTATTCCTATCCATTGCGTCGACTTCGCTTTTCACGGGCTGTTGTTTTGCACGCCGATGATTGACGCCTCGTAAACCCTCCCAGCGGAATTTTCGCGGCCGGCCGGCGGCGGAGCCATTCGCACCGCGCATGGCGCCGCTTGAAACACCTCACGCTGCCGCTTGAAACGCTTCCCACGCCCTTGCCTTTGTCGCGCCCAGCGCGCACAGGGCCGGCAAAATGACCGCGACCGTTCATCCGCTCGGCGCCAGCCGCTCCGCCTCGCTCGACGCGATGATGCAGCTCGTCGCCGGCGATCTCAATCACGTCAACAGCGTCATCCTCGGCCGGATGCAGAGCGATGTCGTCCTGATCCCCGAGCTTGCCGGCCATCTGATCGCCGGCGGCGGCAAGCGCATGCGGCCGATGCTCACGCTCGCCTGCGCGCGTCTGCTCGATTATGGCGGCACGCGTCATCACAAGCTCGCCGCCGCGGTCGAGTTCATCCACACCGCCACCTTGCTCCATGACGACGTCGTCGACGGCTCGGGCCTGCGCCGCGGCCGCCGCACCGCCAACATCATCTGGGGCAATTCGGCCAGCGTCCTGGTCGGCGATTTCCTGTTCAGCCGCAGCTTCGAGCTGATGGTCGAGGATGGCAGCATCAAGGCGCTCCGCATCCTCTCGCGCGCCTCGGCGACGATCGCCGAAGGCGAGGTCAACCAGCTGACCGCGCAACGCCGCGTCGAGACCAGCGAAGACCATTATCTGGAGATCATCAGCGCCAAGACCGCCGCCTTGTTCGCCGCCGCCTGCCGGATCGCAGCGGTCGTCGCCGAGCGCGACGAGGCGGTCGAGGAGGCACTCGACGCCTTCGGCCGCAACCTCGGCATCGCCTTCCAGCTGATCGACGACGCGATCGACTATGCCTCGGACGCGGCGACGATGGGCAAGGGCGTCGGCGACGATTTCCGCGACGGCAAGGTGACACTGCCTGTGATCCTGGCGTTCGCGCGCGGCCAGGAAGGCGAGCGGCAATTCTGGCGCGAGGCGATCGAAGGCCGGCGCAATTCGGACGCGGATCTCGCGCATGCCACGCGGCTGCTGCAGCGTCACGGCGCGCTCGACGACACGATCGATCGTGCGCGCCATTACGGCCAGCGCGCGATCGACGCGCTCGGGCCGTTCCCCGCGAGCAAGGCGAAGGCGGCGCTGGTCGAGGCGGTGGAGTTCGCCATCTCCCGCGCCTATTGAGCCCAGCCCTTCCCATTGAGCCAGCCTTCCTATTGAGCCGGACCTTGCTGCCGGCCACATCTGGCGCATGAGCGATCTGCCGATCCATGCCGTCCTGCCCGAGCTGCTCGCGGTGCTGCGCTCGGCTTCGAACGCCGTGCTGGTCGCGCCGCCCGGCGCGGGCAAGACCACCGCCGTCGCCCCCGCCCTGCTCCTCGAGCCATGGTGCAGCGGCGAGATCCTCCTGCTCTCGCCGCGGCGGCTCGCCGCGCGTGCCGCCGCCGAGCGGATCGCGGCGATGTCCGGCGAGAAGGTCGGCGGCTCGATCGGCTATGCGACCCGTCTCGACAGCAAGCGCTCGGCCGGCACCCGCCTGACGGTGCTGACCGAAGGTATCTTCCGCAACCGCATCCAGGCCGATCCGGAGCTCGCCGGCGTTTCGGCCGTGCTGTTCGACGAAGTCCATGAGCGCAGCCTGGACAGCGACTTCGGCCTTGCGCTCGCGCTCGACGCGCAGCAGGCGCTCCGCCCCGACCTGCGGATCGTGGCGATGTCGGCGACACTGGACGGCGCGCGTTTCGCGGCGCTGATGGGCCCAAGCAAAGGTCGCAACGCTGCGCTGATCGAGAGCGAGGGACGCAGCTTCCCGATCGCGCTCCGCCATCTCGGCCGCTCGGCGGAGAAGCGCATCGAAGACGAAATGGCGGCTGCGATCCGCCGCGCGCTCGGCGAGGCGGAGGGGAGCCTGCTCGCCTTCCTGCCCGGCGTCGCCGAGATCGAACGGACAGCGGAGCGGATCGAGCCGCTCCCGGGCGGCGTCCTGCTCCATCGGCTGCACGGGTCGCTCGAGCCCGCCGCCCAGCGCGCGGCGATCGCGCCGCCGCCGCCGGGGACGCGCAAGGTGGTGCTCGCGACGTCGATCGCGGAGACCAGCCTCACGCTCGACGGGGTCCGGATCGTCGTCGACAGCGGCCTCGCGCGGCGCCCGCGCTACGATCGCGCCGCGGGCGTGACGCGGCTGGTCACCGAACGCGCCAGCCAGGCGGCGGTGACGCAGCGCGCGGGCCGTGCCGGGCGCCAGGGGCCGGGTATCGTCTACCGCTTGTGGGAGGAAGCGGCGACCGCAGGGCTGCCGCGGTTCGATCCGCCCGAAATCGTCGAGGCCGATCTCAGCGCGCTGCTGCTCGATTGCGCTTTGTGGGGCGTCACCGATCCGCGCACCCTCAAATGGATCGATCCTCCGTCCGCCGCTGCGATCGAGGAGGCGCGGCGGCGCCTGCTCTCGCTCGGCGCGATAGATGAAAATGGTCGGCCGAGCGATCATGGCCGCGCGATCGCCGCCTTGCCGCTGCCGCCCCGCCTCGCCCACATGATCGTCGAGGGGCACGCCCGCGGCTGGGGCAGGACGGCCGCCGAAGCCGCGGTGCTGCTCAGCGAGCGGGGGCTCGGCGGGAGCGATCCCGACCTCGAGCTCAGGCTGCGGCGCTGGCGAAGCGACAAAGGCCAGCGCGCCGAGGCGGCGCGAGGCCTCGCACGCCGTTGGCTGAGCTTCGTCGACGGCGCGCAGGCGAAGCGGAGGCCGGAGGCGGAGGAGCCGCCGCTCGGCGCCTGCATCGCGCTCGCCTTCCCCGATCGCGTCGCCAAGCGGCGTGGCGGCGACGGCGCGGACTGGATTTCAGCCGGCGGCCGCGGCTTCCGCCTCGATCCGCTTTCGCCGCTGGCGCGCGAGCCCTGGCTGGCGGTGGCGGAGGTGAGCGGCGCCGCCGCGGGCGCGCGCATCGTCGCCGCCGCGCCGATCGCGGAAGCGATGGTCGAACGACTGTTCGCCGACCGCATCGAAAGCGGCACCGCGGTCGAATTCATGGCCGAAAGCGGCGGCGTGCGCGCCTCGCGCGGGCGCCGTCTCGGCGCGATCGCGCTTTCCGGAGGGCAGGACAGCCGCGCCGATCCGGCGATGATCGCGCAGGCTTTGGTCGCCGGGGTGCGCGAGCATGGCCTCGAGCTGCTGCCGTGGAGCGAGGCGGCGCAGGCGTTGCGGCGAAGGGCCGCCTTCGCGCGCCGCTACGATCCGTCGATCGCCGACCTCTCGGACGAGGCCTTGCTCGACCGGCTCGACGAATGGCTGCCGTCGCTCGTCGAAGGCAGGCGCAGGCTCGGCGACGTCGATCCCGGCGCGCTCAGCGTCATGCTCGAGGTCCTGCTCGGCTGGGAGGGGCGAAAAAGCGTCGATCGCCTCGCCCCGTCACATTTCGTGAGCCCGGCGGGGAGCAGCCACCCGGTGGATTACCAAGCCGAAGCGGGGCCGACCGTCACCGCGCGGGTGCAGGCGCTGTTCGGCATGTCCGAACATCCCGCCGTCGCGAACGGCCAGGTGCCGCTGGTGCTCAGCCTCACCTCCCCCGCCGGGCGGCCGATCCAGACGACCCGCGATCTGTCCGGTTTCTGGTCGGGAAGCTGGAGCACTGTCGCCAAGGAGATGCGCGGCCGCTATCCGCGCCATCCCTGGCCCGACGATCCGGCGCGCGCCGATCCGACGCTCCGCACCAAGCGCGCCTCGCGGTGATGTCGACAGTACCGCAGGCAGAGCGCGGGCAGCGGCACCCGTAATTAGGCCTTTGTCCGGAGAGAGCGCGCGTTATTCGGCGGCTTCCGCCAGCTGGTGGCCGTTGCCCCCTTCGGGCCGCCGCCCCGCGGCCTCGACCCGGTTCCGGCCGGCCTGCTTGGCGCGGTAGAGCGCCGCATCGGCGGAAGGCAGGATCTCGGTCATGTTGGGGGCGGTCTCGGGCATTGTCGCGACTCCGAGCGAAGCGGTGATGCGCGTGCCATGGATGTCGGACAGGCTCTCAATGCGCGCGCGCAGCAGCTCGGCCTTGCCGAGCGCCTCGGCCAGCGAGCAATCCGGCAACAGCACGACCAGCTCCTCGCCGCCGTAACGGCACGCGACGTCGCTCGGGCGGATCGCGCCGACGATCGAGGAGGCTGCCGCACGCAGCACCGCGTCGCCGACCGCATGGCCATGCTCGTCGTTCAACCGCTTGAAATGATCGAGGTCGATCATGATCGCGGAAAGCGAGCTGCCGTTGCGCTCGGCGAGATTGGCGTAGCGCTCGAGCACGTCCTCCATGTAGCGCCGATTGTAGAGGCTGGTGAGCGGATCGCGCAGCGCCTGGGTGCGCAGCTTCTCGCGCAGCGCGATGTTCGACAGCGCGAGCGACATGGCGTCGGCAATGGCGCCCGCGAGCGCAGCGACCTCTGCGATCTGCTGCTCCGCATCGTCGCCCGCCGCGAGCACGTTGAGGAGGCCGTAGACCTCGCCGCGCGCCATCATCGGGATTTCGAGGATGAACAGATCGTCGGCGTGGTGCTCGCAGCGCAAGCAATGCGGCCCCACTTCGTTGATGTGCGATTTGCCGCGCTTGAGCGCCCAGCATTGCGACGGCGAGATCGACTCCGGCGGCTGCGCGCCTTGCGGCCAGCCCCAGTGAACCGAAAGGTCCATCCGATCGCGCGAATTGTTGAAGACGTAGAGCGCGCCGCCGAACTCCGGCATGAGCTGAGCCGCGGTCGCGCGGAGCACCGCGTTGGCGTCGCCGTAACCAAGCGCGCTTTGCAGCATGTCCGTCATCCGGAACAGCTGTTCGACCTGGCGGCGCGCCTTGAGCGCTCGTCCGGCATCGTCGCGTCGCCGGCCCATCTCGCGCAACGCGAGCGGCGCGCCCATGACCAGCGCGGCAAGCGCGCCGATCGCGCCGCCGACGCCGATCCAGGAGAGGAAATCAGCGCGCGGAGCGAGCCAGTGGGTCAGTTCCGCGGCCAGCACGACCAGTACGCCGGCGCCGACTCCGAGCGCAGACGTGAAGACCTTGCGGTCGGAGGAGACGCCGTCGGCGCCAATCAATACAGCGGGCATTCGCAAAAAGCAGTCCTCGCGAGTGACTTTGATCCATATCCTAATCAGCGTTAACGCTTTGTTACCGAAGCCCGCACCGGTGCACCGCGCCCACTTGACTAGCCGGCAGCAGTTGCGCACCTGCAGGTGCAAAGCTGAGGAAGGCCAAAGAGAAAGATATGGCGGCACGGATATTCCAGCGCTCGAAGAATGCGATGCAGTCGGGTCGGGCGCGCGCCGACGATTGGGTGCTGCAGTTCGAATCCACGCGTGCCAAGCGGCCCGATCCGCTCACCGGCTGGTCCGGCGGCGCCGACACCAGCGAGCAGGTCTCGCTGTCCTTCCCGACGCTCGATGCCGCGAAGCTCTATGCCGAACGCGCGGGCATCGACTATCACATCGTGCCCCCGGCCGAGCGCAAGCTGCGGCTCCAATCCTACGCCGACAATTTCAAATGAGCATTTTTGGCCGGCGTCACGGCCCCATTGCGGAGCAAAGCTGATCGGGCCTAACTTGGCCGGGAGGGAGACTGACATGGCCGGAACAGCCGATCATCCGATCACCATCGAGCCGACCCCTGGCAGGGTCGTGGTGAAGCTCGGCGAGCGGACCATCGCCGACAGCATCAATGCGCTGACATTGCGCGAGGCGAGCTATCCGCCGGTCTATTATATCCCGCGCGCCGACGTCGACATGGCGCTGATGGAGCGCACCGGGCACAGCACCCACTGCCCGTTCAAAGGCGATGCCTCCTATTTCAGCGTCACCGAAGGCGGCGATCGATCGGTCAATGCGGCGTGGAGCTACGAGACTCCGTTCGAGCCGGTCGCGGCGATCCGCGAGCATCTCGCTTTCTATCCCACCCGGGTCGACGCGATCGTCGAGACGCCGCGCGGCTGATCCGCCGGCAAGGTTCGGCTAACGGGTCGCTGGCCGCGCCCTGGAAGTGGTCAACGATTGCTGCTCTGGGCGTGCCAAATCGTGACGCACGGCCAAATCATGAAACTTGTTCAAGAGCTTAGAGTTATAAGCTGATCTAGGTTTAGTGGGCGTTGGGTTGTTTGAATGATCGGGATCAGGCGAATGCGACGCAATGAGCCGCCACCACCCTCCACCGACGAGGACGAGATCAAGCAACGCCTGCGCCGCGGAATCGAGCGCAGCCGGGCCTTGATCGCTCAGTATCGAGCCCGGCTTGCGATGCTCGACATCGCGCGGCGGAACGCGCGGCCTGACGCGCGCCGCTCCGGTCGCAAGACCTTTGCGCCGGCTATACCGAACAAATTCATGGAAAATTAGCACATAGTCGTTACCGTCGCGGAATGACGTCCGCAATCGAGCCGACCCCAAGAAACTGCGTTCGGGGCGCCCCCCCTTCTACCGGCCGCCGCGCCTCCACTTCCTCCAGCGCACGCAGCCTCGTGCGGCGATCGCCGCTCGAGAGGCGGGCCGATGCGCTGATGGGATGGGCCGCCGCGATCCCGCCACGGCGGGCCTGGAGCGCGGTGCTGATCTCTCTGCCGGCGATCGGGCTGGCCGATGCCGCGACCGGCCCGCTCATCTGGTTCGGCCCGCTTTACCTGCTGGTCATCTGCCTCGCCGCCTGGGCGCTCGGCCGGCGAGCCGCGATCGTCATCGGCTTCGCTTGCGCCGCCGCCTCGATCGCCGCCAACGGTGCCGCCTTCTACCCCGCCGGCGCGGCTGCGATCGAGTGGAACATGTCGATGCGGGCGGTTGCCGTGATGGTGATCATCGTGCTGGTGGGAAGCGTCAGGCACTCCTATGACCGCGAGTGGCAGCGCGCCCGCTTCGATCCGCTCACCGGCATCCTCAATCGCCAGGCCTTTTACGAGAGTGCGCGTGCGCAGGACGATCATGGCTGGAACATCCTCGCCTATATCGACCTCGACGGCTTCAAGAAGGTCAACGACCAGCATGGTCACGCCACCGGCGACGAGACGCTCAAGACGTTCGCCGCGAAGGTCAGCGCCATGGTCCGCGAGCAGGATCTGTTCGCGCGTATCGGGGGCGATGAATTCCTGCTGTTCATCCCGGTCGGCAGCGAGACCGAAGGTTATCGCCTGGCCCGCCAGCTCCATCAGCGCATGGAGGCCGCGCTCGGCCGCCTACCCTATCCGATCGGCTGCAGCATGGGTGTGCTGCTGCTCGGACCGCGCGAGGCAAGCCTGAGCGACACCGATGTCCAGCGCGCCGACCAATTGATGTACGAAGCCAAGCGCGAGGGCACCTCGCTGCGCATCTCGACGACGCTCGATCCTGACCCGGCAGAGCACGCCTCGGCACGCCCGGCCGAAGCAGCCGGTACGGTGCCGGTCAGCGCCTGACGGCTGACTTCGCTCCTCGCAGCCACCCGCCCCCTTGCCGACCCGGCGCGCATGACGGATAGCAGGATCGGATTAAGCGAGGGGGGTCTGGTGGACGACGGCGCGGCAATTTTCATCGGCTTGGGCGGAGGCAAGGCGCAACGCCTCGTGCTCGGCCGCGCCAACCGGCACGGCCTGATCGCGGGCGCGACCGGGACCGGCAAGACCGTCACCCTGCAGAGCCTCGCCGAAGGCTTCTCGCGTGCCGGGGTGCCGATGTTCGTCGCCGACGTGAAGGGCGATCTTTCCGGTATGGCGATGGCCGGCGCCGCGACCGCAAAGACCCACGCCGCCTTTGCCGCGCGTGCCGCCGAGATCGGCGACAGCGACTGGGCCTATGACGACAATCCGGTGCAGTTCTGGGACCTGTTCGGCGAGCAGGGCCATCCGATCCGCACCACCGTCGCGGAGATGGGCCCGCTCCTGCTCGCTCAGCTGATGGACCTGAACGAGGTGCAGGAGGGCGTTCTCACCATCGCCTTCCATCTCGCCGACCAGGACGGCCTGCTGCTGATCGACCTCGACGATCTCCAGGCGATGCTGGCCGAATGCGCCCGCCGCGCGGACGAGCTGACGATCACCTACGGCAACGTTTCGAAGGCGAGCGTCGGCGCGATCCAGCGGGCATTGCTCCAGCTGCGCGCCCAGGGCGGCGAGCGGTTCTTCGGGGAGCCGGCGCTCGCGATCGCCGATTTCCTCGCGCTCGACGAGCGCGGCCGCGGCATCGTCAACATCCTCGCCGCCGACAAATTGATGGCGTCGCCCAAGCTCTACGCGACCTTCCTGCTGTGGCTGCTCTCCGAGCTGTTCGAGCAGCTCCCCGAGATCGGCGACGCGGACAAGCCCAAGCTCGTCTTCTTCTTCGACGAAGCGCATCTGCTGTTCGACAACGCCCCTTCCGCCCTGCTCGACAAGATCGAGCAGGTCGTCCGCCTGATCCGCTCCAAGGGGGTGGGGATCTATTTCGTCACCCAGAATCCGATCGACATCCCCGAAGCGGTGGCGGCGCAGCTCGGCAATCGCATCCAGCACGCGCTCCGCGCCTTCACCCCCAAGGACCAGAAGGGCATCAAGGCCGCGGCGGAGACCTTTCGCGCCAATCCCGGCGTCGACGTCGCGACCGCGATCACCGAGCTCAAGGTCGGCGAGGCGCTGGTGTCGCTGCTCCAGGCTGACGGATCGCCGACCCCGGTCGAGCGCACGCTGATCAAGGTGCCCGGCTCG
>Ga0255338_1005318_pt1 | contig 12018 bp, 13 predicted proteins | sample MeOH1_35cm_T4_19_FD_203715 | JGI IMG/M metagenome (GOLD analysis project Ga0255338, IMG submission 203715) | Sandy soil microbial communities from University of British Columbia, Vancouver, Canada - MeOH1_35cm_T4_195 | ecosystem: Engineered > Artificial ecosystem > Sand microcosm > Unclassified ... | reverse complement strand
TCGGCGTGGTCCATTCGTCGGATAATCCGCCGAGCATCGCTCGAAACGTGGACGGTGTGCGCTCGAGTATTTCGATTCCGCGTGTGAGTTCGAATTCCATCTTCTTCCCGACTAGGCAAGCACGTACGATGCGAGTACACCCTGCACTTCGTAGATATCCAGCTTCTTGTTGAATTGGATCTTGATCGGCTCGACCTGGCCGGTAATCCAGACCTTCAGTTCCGCTTCGAGATCGAAATGGCCGGCGGTTTCCACGCTGAAGCGCGTGATTTTTGAGTAGGGCAGCGACAGGTATTCGACCTTGCTTCCGGTGAGGCCCTGTTTGTTGACGAATACCAGTCGACGGTCGGTAAAGACGAACATGTCGCGAATCAGCTGGTACGCGTGCTCCACCTTTTCAGACGGCGCCAGCAGTCGTGCGTACTCGGTCTGAACCTTCGTTGGCTCAACTTTCGACGCGTTGCCCAGTATTCCATCCAGCAAACCCATCGGATGTCCTTTCGTTGGTTTGCATGCCGTATCCCGCTCGCTGCTCAACGTGCGGGAATGTTCATTGAATCGGAACACACATCGGTTGACCTGGTTCACACCGGCGGCAAACGACAGCAGGTTGCGCCGGCCCTGCGGACCTGCTCACAGTTCGGCTTCGAGGTCAAGTGCCATGAGCCAATCGGTTTGCCGATCCCGCCCCAGCATGAACTCGTGTTCGCCGACCCGTAGGAAGCCGTATTTCTCGTAGAACGCGATCGCGCGCGGGTTGCGCTCCCACACGCCGAGCCAGAGCGTACGCGCGTGAAGCGAACGTGCGGTTGCAAGCACCGCCTCCATCAGGGTCTGCGCGACGCCGCGCCCATGCCACGATCGCGCGACATAGAATCGCTTCAGCTCGATCGGCGCCGCGCCCTGAATGATGGCCGGAGTGTCACCCTGCACCAGATGCGCGTAGCCCGCCAGGCGCGCGGCCCCCTCCGCATCGACACACTCGGCGAGCAGGATCGTGCTGTTCGGGTCCGCGATTTCCGCGGCCTGTTGCTCGGGCGAGAACGCTGACGCCATGTACATCTCGAGATCTGCAGGGTTGTTATCCTTCCCGAACGCATCACGGAATACATCGTCGGCAAAGGCGCTGAGCATTCGCGCGTCAGCGACTGTTGCCAATCGAATCACTGGCGCTGTGTCCGGAATTACGCTCATTGTCCAGCGTCCCCTTGGCTGCTTGTGATCCGGGCCATCCTTGCGGCGATGTGCTCCATCTGCTCCTCACGCGTGTTCGCCCAACGTGGCAGACGCAGTGCATTGGTCACGAAAGCGGCGATGCCTGACGCTGTGAAAAAGCTCCCGACCAGCAACGCATCGCCCATCTCGCCGGACAACCAGAGCGCGGCCGACGTGATGACGCCCGCAGCGAGCCCGGTCGCGCCGAGCGCGTTGATCCCAGCCGCGTCACCCTTGAGTGTGCCGAGCCGCAGGCGGTAGCCACCCTGTGTCGGCTCGAGCGCTGCGTGCAGGTTGCCGTTCCGCCACTCACGGATGCCACCGCTGGTCGTGACTTTCCCCTTCGCGCGGAACGTCGAGCGCAGTTCCGCCACCAGCTGATCCCACTCGTCGTCCGTCAGGTTGCGAGCGAGGTGCACGACTCTGCCCACTTCGATCGGCAGCCCGAGCGATCGCCGCAGCGGTCTCGCATCCAGGGCGGCCGCTGCTCGCGCAACCAGCGCGGGCTCCAATCCAACTTCGCTGCCAATGCCCTGGACTTCCGCGAGCGTGAGCCCGCTCGCTTCGGACGACGTCGCTGTTTGGTCGGGCGCCCGAGCCGCCGCAACTTCGAAAATCTTCCGGACTTCGTCCTGGTTGTATCTGCGTTCGGTCATGATCCGAAGTTAACGGCTGGGGCCTCGGCGCGCGCCCGCGACGCATCAGCGGCTCGGTGCGCGGCAGGCGTTCATGGTCGAAAGCCAAAGCTCCGCGCGTGCCGCGACCGCGTCCACCGGCGACGGCCAGTGGTCCTCCGGCATCACCACGGTTTCGTCCGGCTCCAGCCCGGCTTCGTAACGCCGGCCGGTGCGATCGCCCATGACACCTGTCGTCACGATCATCTCCGCGCCGTTGGGAAGCGACACGTTGCGGTTCACCGTGGTGGTCGTCGATGTCGGCTCGCCGAAAAAGCGCGTGTTGGGCCGTCCACGAAACGCGATCGCGATGCTCGCGCCGGAACTGCCGGTCGCACCGTTGATCAGAACCGCCACCGGCGCCAGCGCGTTGCGCAGAACAACGGGCGCACTCACGCGTGTGAACACCTGGTAGGTGGTTCCGGGACCGGACTGCGCCGCGACCCTTTCGCGTACACCTGTCGGTACGTGCCGCCGTCGGTCGTCGAGATGTTCGCGAGGCTGTCGCCGAGCAGCGGCCCGATGCCGGCCAGCATCGGCCAGACGTTCCCGCCACCGTTATTTCGCAGGTCGACGATCCAGCCGCGCGCGCCAGCGTTTTCCAGCCGACCGATCGTGGCCTGCAGCGTGTCGGCGAGCGGCGCCTGTGCGGGACCGTTGTAACTCCGGACCCAGAGGTAACCCACACGGCCGTTCAGCAGGCGCGGGTTGGCGCCGACGATGCGCGCCGACAGGTAGCTGTGCGGATCCACGCGCCGCAGCGCCCAGTTGATCGGGCCGTAAGTGTCGGAGATCATCTGCGAACCCGCTGCGAGCGCAAACGCGGAATCGCGGATCTGCGACCACGGCGCCGACCGGTGCCGCGATGTCGCCTGCAACTGGTCCAGCGCATGGCTCAGATACACGCGCGCGGAATCGCTCATCGTGGATTCGGCCCGTCCGGGTTGTTGCGCGTTGATCTCCGTTGGAATCGCGAAGAGGAGGAGAAAGGGAATCAGCTTCGGCCGGACGGCCCGGCCAACCACGTAATTCAATGGTGTTCCTCACGTTACAGGTTTGTCAATTTCGGCGGCCCTCGGTCGGCCGTGGCGTGTGCCGGTCGGCGATGTTTAGGCTGCCGTGGCGGGCGGCGATGTTGCGGCCGCCGCGCGCGGCGATCCGCGATTTGCGGCTTGCGCGCGGCAAACCCTACATCGTGCGGGGACTTTTCGGGCCAAGGGAGGATTAGCCGCGCTATTCGCGGCATAGTCTCCATCGGCCGGCCACGCATACCTGCACATGTAGCCTAGGCCGCGTTATTCGCGGCAAATCTTCCACACGCCCGAAATCCTGCCACACGATGTAGACTTTGCCGCACTCTCGGCCGCGCGATAAACGAGGCGACGACAGCGTCCGCATTGTCGGGCGATTCGACCACGAATGCCGGATCACCTGCAACGGCGGCAGGCGTTCGGCGGCTTCGATGCGCCTGCCGCCTGGACGGCGGATCGTTACTCGTAACCCAATGCCGTTCCTCAACTTACGAGGCTTGGCGATTTCCGGGAACCCCGTTCGTCGACTGTGTGAAACGAGGTTCCGGCGCCATCGCTTCCTCCGAAACGATCGCCGCGGCCGCCACACGGTCGCACCGCGGATATCGATCGCCCGCTGAGCGTCGAAACGATGGCCGACGATGTTGCCGCATTGATCCGGAAACTCGGCGTAAGGAAGGCCGATGTCATGGGCTACTCGCTCGGCGGCGGCGTCGCACTGCAGGTGGCCATCCGCCATCCGGACCTCGTCAACAAAGTGGTTGCGTCTTCCGCAATCGCACGGCGCGATGCGCAGCATGCCGAGATCCTCGCCTAGCAGGGCCAGGTCAACGCGAACGCGTTCGAGATGATGAAGCAGACACCGATGTACCAGCTGTATGCGAGTGTCGCCCCGCGTCCGCAGGACTTCCCGAAGCTGCTCGACAAAATCGGTGAGGCGATGGCGGAGGACTTCGACTACTCAAAGCAAATCGCGAACATCCAGGCGCCGGTACTTCTTGTCGCTGGCGACTCGGACCTGTTCCCGCCGTCGCACGCGGTCGAGATGTTCGGCCTGCTCGGCGGCGGCAAGCGCGATGGCGGCTGGGATGGCTCGGGTCGGCCGGCATTGCGGCTCGCGATCCTGCCCGGCGTCACACACTACACGATGTTCGCTGAACCGATGCTGGCGGAGCTTGCGGTGAAGTTCCTGGACGAAGACGTGGCGAAGTAGTCAGCGCATTGTGGGCGGGCGGTCGCGATGAGATTGTAGGGAATGCCGAATCGCGACCTTGCCCGGCCCGGGCCATCGATCGCCGGCCTAAGCGCATCAGGACTCGTCTATGATTCGCGTCCCATTTGGGGGCGTATACGTGAAGAGATCGTCGCGCAGGTCTTGGTCAAAGCTGATTGCCGTGACTTTCAAATCCGAAGCGGTACGGCCGTCAACGAATGCACGCAACCGCAGGAGAACACCCCGTTCTGCGTCCACCGTCATTGCGTAATCTTGGACACCCGCCCAGAAGAACGGCCGGGCAACGGCGAAGTGTGAGGGTTTCGTCTGAAGAGTCACATCGAAAGCGGGACTGGCCAAATACGATGTTTGATGAACGGATGTAATCTCACACGCATGGACAAAGAACGCAGGATCCACAATCGGAAACTCCGCGAGGTGCGCGCTCCATGTCTCGGCATGTGAATTGTTCTGTTCCGTCGGGGTCTGCATTCGCTTGACAAATAGCATTTGCATATCTGGAACGAATGCGCTATACCGGTCTCCGCGAATTACCCGCACGGCGGAAGCGCGACCTTCGATGCAACTTTCGTCCCGCCAACGATCCGGCTTGTGCCACCAAAGATGACCAGTTTGAGACAGGCAGGCGACTGCAGGTTGTGACCGGCCGCGTTCTGGTTCGAGCGGGCGATCGCTTATGCCTGCCTGCGAATAGCTCCTGCGATCAGCCGCCTTCGCCAGCAGGTCCGAATCACACCTAAAGGACCACGTAGCGTCAATCGTCTTAAAGCGAGTGACGGCCGACTCAGCAAGATGGGAAATTCCATCCCGTCGCATTATTAATGCAGTCTTCCCCCTTTCTCGTTAAAGCGTTCTTTGACTGTTCTCATCATTGTAGCGGCCCACATTGAATCAACGCGACACGCGTGGCGGGTAGAACGACAAGGCGCGTACCTGGCCAAATCCATCGATCGAACGGTAGGGTGCCGCCTTCAACTTTTTTACAACCTCTTCGGCCTTTGGTCCGTTCCGCCTCTGCCAATCCGCTGGAGCAACGGACCTTCGCACACCAATGGTGACTTCAGCTGCAGCCCGCCCTTTGTACTGCCCATCGGGTTCTCTTCGTTGAATTTGGGCCGCTCGGACCCTAAGCAGCGTGCGGGTAGCGGCATCGAGAACAGCAGCAGTAGCGTTTGGTTCTTGAATGACTATGAGATCACCTACATCCGCGCGGCGAACTATTATAGCTTCGTACTCCGCAAAACGCTGGCGGTGTTCCGGTAGCGAACCGATGATTGCCACCGTCACAGGCGATGAAAGTAAACGCTCCTGACCTATTGCAGGCGCGGTGATTGCGCAGCTCAAGCAGAACCAAACTCGAGCCAGTCGACAGGCGCTCGCTACAGTCATATTCATGGTTCCTCGCCGCAGCAGATTGTTTCCTCGTAGACATCATCTACGTAAACATCGTAACAACCCGGGTCAAGCAAGAGCGTCTCACACAAATACTCCCATTCACTAGCCCCGCCACCGCCACTATCTCCACCACCGCCCCCGCCGCCGCCGCCGCCTTCCCCAGTGCACCCATCAGGGTCGGGTATGATTTGGTAATCGCACTCGCCGCCGCCAGATGGGGGCGGTGGTTCGGGGTCTACAACCCGGCAAGTCACAGTTACCTGGCTCGATGTATTGGTCGTGTAGAGCTGCAGGTCAAGACCGATTACTCCATGATAACTTGTTGCCATATACAGCCCAGTTCTGCAGGCCGATCGCACAACGGTTTCGCGTTGGCGAACCAACGTGCCGGTACTATTGTTGGAGCCTACCCAGCCAAAATCGCCGAGTTGGGGGCTCCAGAACCAGAGCGAAGTGGCCACGCCGACCTGCGGTTGCGGAACGTTGCAGTTATACGTAGAAGCATGTACGCTAACGTCGCCCGCCGACCAATGCGGATAGTCAGTGCGTCCCCTGCAGTTCCAGCGATTTCCGGTGACTTCCAGATCCGTATCACTGATCGTCAACCCACTTGGTGGTGAACTCGGTATCAGCGCTTGTGTTTGACCTAGAGCGCCGTCGGGTTGCGGCGGCAAGCAGTTGTCGCAAGCGGCATCAGCGAATGTCGCGATTAACACTACAGCCGGCGTGTTAACCAAGGCAGAATTTCTGGTCGCCAGATCGATGTCACAGTTGGGGTCGAACCCCTGACCACATTCGATCGATATTGGACCAACACCACAGCCGGCACTTGGCTTATTGCATTCGACAGCAGCCGCCAGCGCCCTATCCAGAACAGTAGCACCGCCTCCGCCGCTGAAATTTGTTTTAGCTGCGAGCAGTTGGCTTAACGCGTGCTCCACTCCGGAAACAGTGCCCGGAACGAAGCAGTTTACCGCCTTGTGCATCTGACCGTCTCTAGCCGTCCGGATTCGCACAAGGGCAGATGGCGTTCTGGCGGTTTCCTCGCCATAATCGAGACTGACATAGTAATGGTGATACGATGGGTTGGCGTCATTTGACCGCAGACTCATGAAACACACGTATTTCGCGGGTCTTATAAACGTGACGATCTGCTGACGATGCGACCCTGATTCGTTTTCGATCGCTGGTTCGGTTGGCGTTTCGCATCCTTGGCTAGCGATGATGAGAACGACTGCAGCCATTACATTGTACTTGGCTCGGGTCATCATGTCCGCTCTCCGCAACTGTCCATGCAATTGTGACCAGGATTTTAATCTCATTTCGGCGGAGCGCATGGGCCGAAACTGCCTATTTTTGCCGGCATATGGCCGATTGACGAATTTGTGAACATTGAGAGCAGATTGGTGAATCGTTTCCTTACCCGCCTGATCGGCAAGCTTACCCACCACACGACCTGTGCGCGCGCATGTGTGTTACTTGGGCTCGCGTTTCTGACTGGCTGCTCAACACACCAGCCTCGGACAGATGTCGCGCAGCCCGACATCATTCCCCACGCGACGTGGCAGGCGACACCGCCGATCGGCTACGCGGCCGACGCCGTGCGACGCAACCTTCCACGCGGCGGGCGACTCAACTTCCATGACCTCACGCTCACCGTTGTGGCGTCGTCGGCGGACACCGCATCAGCCGCGCGCACCAATGACAGCGTGACACTGCGGCTTTTGCGGGCCGACAGTACAACCGACATCGAAGTCGCCGAAGGCAGCGCGTTCAACTGGCACGGTTATCACGTCGCAGTCGTCGGTGTGTACGGCCGTGGCGAACTCGGCGCCGGCCTGGTCGCCCTCGAAGTCGCGACACTCGCTTCACTGTCGGCCGTCGTTGCCGATTCGAAGATCGCCGGCGGTGCAGATCTGCGTCTGCGTGTCCCGCATCGCATCACACACGTCACGCTGCATCACACCGGCAGCGCGCAGCCGCTGCGTGCGCAGGACGATCCCGCGCAGGTGCTGCGCAACCTGCAGTCGTGGGGAGCGCGTGATCGCAACTGGTGGGATGTGCCGTATCACTTCCTGATCGACCTCGACGGCCGCCTCTACGAAGGTCGCGACTGGCGATACATCGGCGAGACCAACACCAGCTACAACCCCGAGGGCCATTTCCTGGTCAGCGTGATCGGCAACTACGAACTGCAGGAGGCGACGCCGGCGCAGCTCGAGGCGATTGCCGATCTGATGGCGTGGGCGTTCGATCGCTTCAATCTGCCGATCGATCGTCTGGGCGGGCACTACCACTACTTCGACGGAACGAGCTGTCCCGGGCAGCATCTGCGGAAGTACCTCGAGGACGGAACGCTGCGGCGGATGATCGAGGCACGGCTCGCTGGGCGGCGCGCCGCATCGTAGCGCACCGACGCCATCTCGCGTGCCGCGCACGCGCTCGGGTGGCCGGGCGGGCGCGCGCTCGTGTAAGCGGGGCGCGCTCGCGTGGGCGGGCGTGCGCGCGGTCGCGGCTAATCCTGCATCGTGCGGTGCGATTTCCGGCCCTTGTAGTCTTGGCCGCGCTATTCGCGGCTAGGACTCCATTGGCCCGAAGGCCAGCCATGCACCTGTAGCTTTAGCCGCGCTATTCGCGGCAAAACCTGCATGCGACCGAAAACTCGCCGCGCGATGTAGAGTTTGCCGTACCCCTCGCCGGGGCAATGAGCGCTGCACACGGTCCGTGACGCGCAGTAAGCGGTCCCGCAGCTTCCGCGGCGCGAGCAAATCGCCACATCCGAGCGATCTCCCCAACGCACGACGCAGTCTCACAAGTCTTTATCCCACAAACACTTACATCTCCGGAACGCCGAGGAACGGCGAGGCAACGCTGTCGCGGTAGCCTTTTACGCCGGGCTGCTCAAAACACGCAGGTGTGCCCGGACGCAGTCGACTCCAGAAGGAGACGCTATGAGTTGGACCGCAACACCCGTGACCGGCCGTACCGCCGGCGCGTTCGCACTGTACGCAACATCCGCGGCCGGCCGCACTGCCTGCGCGTTCGCAGTGTGCGCCGCACTGCTGATCGGCGGTTGCCGTTCGGGTGAACCGGCCGCGACAAGATCGGACGAATGGGGCACGCTGGAACAGCCGGATTCGGAGAAACTCCCGAAGGCGATGAGCGTGAAAGCGAGTTCGGCGGACGATGCAGCGGCTCGCCTGGCCGCAGCCGCGCGGTCAGACGATCCGCGCGAAGCCGTTTCCGCCTTGCTCGCGGCGCTGCACATGTCCGGCATCGCGGTGGCCGACCGGGACCTCGGCAACCAGATCGTGCGCGCGCCGGCAGAGCCGGCGCAGGGCATTGCGGTGCAGCCCGGCGAAGTCATCGCAATGCAGCGGCTGCTTGCGGCTGGACATACGGTACTCACGCGCGACGCGGCAGAAATCATCCGTCATTCCTTCGCACCGGATACCGAGGTCGATGCGGCGGGCATTGAGGAACTGCTGCTCGCTGGCGTGCGCGAACACGCAAACGGCGATCACCCTACGCTGCGCTTCTGGGCGCGCTTCATCGTCGAGCTCGGCCGGCAGAACCCGGACGGCCTCGACATCCTCGCCGCGCCCGGCGAGGACCACCGCGACCTGCTGGATGAAGGGTCGCATCCCACCACCTTCGATGCCGCGCAGTTGGTGCTGATCAACTGGCGTTTCGCCGCAGATTTGAACGGGCTCGCACACCGCCTTGGTTCGCCAGATCACGCCGGCACTGCGTCCGTTCCGCAGTCGCCGGTCCTTTTTGCTTCGCAGTCGCCGGCCCTTTTTGCTCCGCAGTTGCCGGCTTTGGCTGCCCCGCACGCGCCGGTACTGCTTGCATCGATTCTGCCGGCGCCGCGTTTCGGCGCTCTGCTGCGCGCGGCCACCGCAAACACCTCCGACTGCAACTTTTCAGAGAAGCAGTCGCCCATGATGGACGTGGTTCACAACACGGCCAGCACCGGTTTCGGCGAGCTCATCGATTACATCGTCGAGAAGCAGGCAGGGGAAGCCGCCGCCGAAGCTGCGGAACTCGCGTCAAAGGCTTTGGGAGTTCTGATCGGCTTTGGCAAGGCCTTCCTGCAGGCATCGCTGACCGAAGCGAAGATCGAGTTCGTCGACGGCAGCAACGAGCTCCGGCGACTCAAGGGAGTGCATCGCGACGGCGGCGAGACAAAGCCGGTGCGTGGAACCGTTGAGTTGAATGCCGGCGGCTTGCGGTACCTGAACTGCGCGCGCAGCGCGCTCAACGCGATCGGGCTCGACGCCAGTCTGCCGGGTGATGGCGCGATCAAAGGCGCGAAACTGACGTGGTGGATCGACAAGGAAGGCCAGTCCGGGATCGCCGCAGCGCAGAACGCGCTGGTCCGATACGCTGGCAACCAGAAGGACGTCCCGACGGACTCAGCGGGGCAGGCGGTCGTCAACCTCCAGGGCATGCCGCAGAAGCACAACATCGAGGGCCGGCCGCCGGAGATCAGAAAACGCGCGACGATCGGCTTCTCCTACCACCTCAAGGAATCGGACCTGAAGCAGGATCTCATTGACGCATTCTTCAGCGTCGTGGGCGGGCCGAGCACTATCCCGGCGGAGCTGTTCCTTCGCACGATGACCAAAGGTGTGAAGCGGACGATCACCGTCATCGACTACGGCTCCGACTATCGCATCGACCACGTCATCAACGGTGTGCGATTCACGGCCACGCAGTGCGGCACACCAACCGGCATTTGGGAAATCGACATCAGCGGTGACCTCGGCATGGGCATGTCGGTGAGTGGAGTGGTTTACGTCGGCATCAATGAGCAAAGCTACAATGGCCGGTTCCGCGGCGAACTCGACGTCAATCTTCCGGATTTCGCGAGCCAGCACATGAGTTTCGATGACATCGGCTTCTCGGGCGTCGCGGCACTGCTGTCCTCAAGTTCGCGCCTGGTGCTCGAGACGAGGGGCACGCAGGGCGCGATCAGAGCGCTGAAGTCGAGCATCCCGATCGCTGGCCCGGGCAACAATCTGTCCCTTCCGTTCGAGACCGGTGCGTTCTGCACCGACAAGTAACATTCACACTGTATAGGAAAGAAATCAGCATGCGTCTTGATAGGATCGCCCTGGTGCTGTGCGCCGCCTCCCTGGTCATTGGCTGCGGCCCTGACGAAGCCGCCGATTCATCCGAATCGGAAGCACCGGCGGAAGCGACGGCCGGCACATCCACAAGTGCGGAGCGTTACCCGTCCAAGTCCGGCATCATCGAGTCCCGCACGTCGGGTATGCTCGACTCGGAGACGACCGTCTATTTCGATGACGGCGGCGCTCGCGAAGCGACCTACACAACCTCGGTCATGAGGTTCGGCAACGACTCTGTTACGTCGAAATCCATCGAGATCCGCGATGGTGAGTGGTTCTACACGTACAAGGAAGACGAAGACCACTGGGTGAGATGGAGCGCCAAGTCCTTCGGGTCGGCTGCTCCCAGCCTGCCGGGCGGGAACGGGAATCCCACGGCGTCGCTCATGAATGATGCCATGAAAGGATCCGCGGACGCGAAGGAACTGCCCGCCCGCACCATCGCCGGCAAGGAAGTCAGCGGGATGGAGATGGAAATGATGGGGATGAAAGTCCGCATGTGGATGTGGGAGAACATCCCGCTGCGCAGCGAAGTCGAGATGGGATCCAAACCAACGATTACGGAAGTCACATCATTGCAGCTCGGCGTGCCCGTTCCGGCGGACAAGTTCCGGCCACCGGCGGGTGCAACCATCGTCGACTGGAAGAACTAAGTTCCGCCGCGAAGAACTAATTCCGAGCGTGAATTCGGTAGCCCCGGACCTCCGGGACTCCGAGCGAGTCGGTCCAGACACCGACGATGACGTCGTTCGAGACCTCTTCGATCCGGAATTCCGACGGCACACGCAACTCGGCAACCCAGCGTCCTGCGTTATCACTGATTCGATAGTGCAGGACGCTGTCGCTGGACGCAGACGTCAGCAACCAGAGTGCACCATCGGATGTGATGTTCAGCTGACGGAATGGTGGTCTACGGTGCGGGAACGGCGCCTGGTCATACAGCCGCTGGAGCTGGGCACTCATCGGTTGGCGTGCCTTCTCGACCGCGTTCCGCTTGAACGCATCGATCGAGCGACCATTGATCGAGAGCGGCCGCACCATCTGCAAAATGCTTTACGCCCTCTGATCCGTAATCACAAGCGGCCAGACTCGCGACAACGGAGAACGCAATAGCAACAACTGGTTTGAATATCATGTGGGCTCGCATGTATGGGAGGCCTTTACATGTCAGTCTTCGGCCAGCATAGATGGCGACTGCGATGCGCTAACGCCGCACCAATGGATACACGCGCACGTACTCCGCGCCGAACTCGTCGCGACCGATTCCGACGATCGCATTCTCACTGATGAACGTCGGCTCGATGTCAGCTGGTACGTTGATGCGGCCGGCCGCA
>Ga0255338_1005317_pt1 | contig 12020 bp, 7 predicted proteins | sample MeOH1_35cm_T4_19_FD_203715 | JGI IMG/M metagenome (GOLD analysis project Ga0255338, IMG submission 203715) | Sandy soil microbial communities from University of British Columbia, Vancouver, Canada - MeOH1_35cm_T4_195 | ecosystem: Engineered > Artificial ecosystem > Sand microcosm > Unclassified ... | reverse complement strand
GAAGGCGATATTGGCGCTGTCGCGGGTATTCCGCAGGAAGACCCAGAGCCGCCCCTGGAACAGCCGATGCCTGGCGGCCGGAGCCCCTCCGGCGCGCGTGGCCGATATGCCGGCCAGCAGTGTCTCGAGCTGCCCCGCGAAATCGGGCGCGCTTTCGTCGCCGGCAAGGGCGGGATGCGCCTGCTCGGCAATGACCCACCCGCAGACGAAACGATCCACCAGCTCGATCGCGGCGCGCGCATCGAAGGGCGAAAAGCCCGCCTCGCACAGATGCGCGATCGGATCGATGGCGCTTGGGTCGGGCAAGTGCGCCAGCACGGAAAAAAGAAATCCGCCGTCGCGCCGCGAGAGCATGGCCTGCCGCGCCTCGGTCGCCCGGGCATGGAGCAGGTCCCGCCAATCAGCGCCTGGCCGGTCGCGACCGGTCACGGCGGCGACCATCGCCTCGGCCATGGCCAGGCGCAACACATTCAGCGAAGAAAAGTGCGTCACGATTTCGGACACAGGCCGGCCGATCCGCCCCGCAAGGGCCGGCATCGTCAGTCCTGTCACACCCTGTTCGTCGAGCAGGCCCAAGGCGGCAGCGAGGATCGCGGCCTCAAGGGGCTCATGCACGCGAGCAGAGGCGGGCCGTCCTTGGGCGGCCCCTCTCCCGATCGGCATGTCCTTTTCTCCCCTCAGAGCAGTGCCGCGCGTATATTGGACCTATGGTTGATGATGTTTCTCGCGCTGGTCAACCTCTCTCTCCTTCCAAAGCCGGGCGCTCGCAAATTCAACGCAATGAGATATGCACCCTTGACCCGCAGTCGCTTTCGGGCTGAGAAACGCGGCGGATATCGACCTTGCCGGCGTCATGACGCGCGGGCTCGTGGTGGAGAGGAAATAGACTATGCGGTTTGAACATCTGGTGCTGGCAATGGGCGCGCTGACGGCGGCGGGCATCGCTACGCCTGCGTCGGCCGCGATGGATGTCGCCGACGCGATGAGCCTGTGCTCACGCATCACCAAAGCAGACGCACGGGTCGAATGCTACGACCAGGTTGCCCGCGACGTTGCAGCCGGGCTGTTCCAGAGAAGCGCCCCGGCCGCGCAAGGTCCGGCACAGGCGCCGACGGCATCCTCGCAACCCAATTGGGCCGCACCGCCGGCCGCCATTCTTCCGTCCCAGCAGCAACGGGGCGCCGCCGGCGCGCCGCCAGTGAGCGGCTTCGGCGCAGAAGCCGTGCGCGGCGCGACCGACGGCGGGCCGGATTCGGTCAGGGCCGAAGTGGCATCGTCGACCGACAATGGCCTGCAGCAGTGGCGCGTCCGTCTGTCCGACGGCGCGATCTGGCAGATGACCGAGCGGGTCCCCCAGTTCCGTCCGCCGGCGCCGCATGAAGCCGTGACGATCAAGAAGGGCGCGCTCGGCGGCTTTCTGATGGACGTTGGCGCCCAGGCATCGGTGCGCGTCCGCCGCATACAGTAACGGGGGGCGTGCGGCGCCAACAGCACCGCGCTTCCGACCTCGCGGTCGACAGCACCAATCTCCGGAACGATCTTTCAAGCGCCTGTGATGGAATCGTCACAGGCGCTTTTTAGTGCGCCGCCCACCGTCTCAGCCGCAGCCGGCAAAGCAGCGCGGCGGGCGTCGGCCCCCGCATCTGCGGGCGATTGCCCACTTAGCGAATACAAGTTCGTCTTCGTATTTTGACAAAATCAACGAGATGACGCGTCTTCATATGACACGTCATTCATATCCCGTATTATTCTTCAAGACCGGCCACATCATCGCACGGCGATCATGCCGACAAAGTCAATTTTGACGTCCCGCATGTTACGCAAAATCTCCGTGCCGCCATGGCGAACGGATATAGAGAATCCGACAAACCTTATACACAAATCCATATGCTTATAATTTGGATTATTCGCAATCTCATTAAATTGTTCTTTGGACCGGCAGAGGCCTGTCTACGGAAAAGCATTTCCTCACTGCACGTAACTGGACAACATGAATTCTGGTTCGTAAAAACCAACATGAACCTCGACTCATATTAGAGTCGGGGCGAGGTTTTTTGGGGGGGAGAGACCGGATCGGCATCGCCACCGATCCAAGAGCGCCATGCTGCCCGGGGGAATGGGCGGCTACCGACATAGGCTCGCTCAGCGGTCTGCGTCCGTCGCAGACGCGATGGCGGCGTGCGTCCGCGCGACATCCACATCACCCCGAACGCCAACGGACCGGACGGCTGTCAACCGTGCGGTCCAACCAGCTCGGCTTCCGATCGCGGCCGAGACAGTGACCGGCCAGTCAACGGCCCAAGAACAAGAGAGCAAAGAACAGGCCTGGTTGCTCGGGAGGCACGGGTCAGAGCTAAAAAAAGAGGGAGAAGGATCTTGAAAACTCGTCATTTATCCGCCGGCCACATGCGTCGCATCGCCTTGCTGGCGAGCAGCACCAGCCTGGCCATGATGGGCTGGGCCGCTCCGGCACTGGCGCAAGATGCGCCAGCCGCCGAGGAAGGCCAGGCCATCGTCATCACCGGCTCGCGCATCATGCGCCGCGACTACACCGCCACCAGCCCGATCGTGACGATCGATGCGGATGTCATCGAGAAGAGCGCATCGGTCAGTCTCGAGGCCAATCTCAACAAGCTGCCGCAGTTCGCGCCGGCGCTTACCCAATTCGGTCCCCCAACCGACCAGCTGCGCAACAATGTCGAGGCATCGGCCTTCAACACACCGGGCGCCACCTCGATCAGCCTTCGCCAGCTCGGCCCGAACCGCAACGTCGTGCTACTGGATGGCCGCCGCCAGACGCCGGTCAACGGCACGGGCGTCGTCGACATCAACTCGATCCCCTCGGCCGCGGTCGAGCGCGTCGAGGTCATCACGGGCGGCGCTTCCTCGACCTACGGCGCCGATGCCGTCGCGGGCGTCACCAACTTCATCCTGAAGAAGAATTTCCAGGGCTTCAGTGTCGATGCCCAGATCGGCATCACGCAGGAAGGCGACGGCCAGGAGTATCGCATCACCTCGCTGATCGGCGCGAGCATCGATGGCGGACGCGGCAACGTCATGGTCGGCATGGAGCGCTACGACCGCTCCGACGTGCGACAGTTCGCGCGCAAGGCCTATCGCGATCTCTATACGGACCCCAATACGCTCGGAAACACCATCTTCGGGTTCGAGCAGACCTATTTCCTGTTCCCGACGTTCAACGCGCCGGCAGGGCAGACCGCGATCAACGGCGCGCTCAATCAGACGACGCTCAACAGCATGTTCCAGGCCAAGGGCGCGCCGACCGTGGATCGCGCCGGCGCCGCACTCAATGTCAGTGCCGCAACCGGAATCTACCTCAACACCGACGGCTCGCTGTTCCTGAACCAGGGCCAGGGCAGCGGCAATGCCTACACACCGCTCCTCGTCGGCTATAATGGCACCATCGACGGCGTCGACCGGAAGAAGACCGCCGTCGGCCTGCTGCGCGACAATTATTCCGACCAGCTCCTGTCCACGCCACAAACCCGCTGGTCGTTCTTCGCGCGCGGCAATTACGAGATCAACGACTGGATCTCGGCGTTCAGCCAGGTCAATTTCGTGAAGTCGCAGGTGTTCACCCGCAATCTCGTACCGCCGGCGATCACCACCTGGAGCGTGCTCATCCCGCATGGCACGGACGTCTTCCGGGGCGACCAGACACTCAGCACGACGCCGTACGGGACGCCGCTCGTTGGGGCCTATAATTATGGCATCCCCTCGTCCGTCAACGCCGACGGCTCCACCAATGTGGACTTCCTTGCGGCGGGCCGGGCCAACTCGGTCGGACAGGTCGGCACCGGCAAGTTCGGGCTGAACTGTTCGCTCAACGCCAACGGATCCGGTGGCTGCTCCAACAGCCAAGTCTATCCGGTCTCCTCGGAACTGAACACGCTGCTGAACAGCCGGACCGGCCAGGGCGCCAATACGCCCTTCCAGCTCAACTACTTCCTCAAGGACGTCGGCGAGCGGTATCTCGACAACCGCAACACCACATTCCAGATGATGGCCGGCTTCGAAGGCAAGATTCCGGGCACCGACTGGACCTGGGAACTCTACGGCTCGCACGGCGAGACCGTCGCCAAGGCGGACCAGTATAATTTCGCGTCGGTCCTGCGCTGGCGCGCCGTGGCCCAGGCGCCCAACTTCGGCTACGGCTGGAGCTTCAAGGGCAATGCCGGCCCTCCCGGCGGCGGTTTCGGCGTCGTCACCGGCCCGGGCTTCCAGGGCGCCGCCGCCTCCTGCAAGACGGGCGTCAATCCATTCGTGAAGCATGACTGGTCGCAGGACTGCAAGGACGCGGTCACGACCAATCTCCAGACCGAAAACAAGAACGTCCAGGACATTGCCGAGCTCAATCTGCAGGGCGGCCTGTTCAAGCTGCCTTATGGTCAGGTGCGCTTCGCCCTGGGCGCGAGCTATCGCTACAACAGCCTGGATTACCATCCCGACGGTCAGACGACCGAAGGCACGTCCTTCCTCGAGCCCGTCAACGGCGTCTACCCGCAGGGTGCGACCAAGGGCTCGATCAAGGCCAAGGAAATCTACGGCGAATTGCTTATCCCGGTCCTGGCCGACCTGCCGATGGCTCATATGCTCAATCTCGAGCTCGGCTACCGCACGTCCAACTACAGCGTCTCGTCGGTCGGCACGGTGCCGACCTGGAAGATCAACGCGGAATATGCCCCGGTCGAATGGCTCCGGTTCCGCGGCGGCTATCAGCGGGCGAGCCGCGCGCCCAACCTCGCCGAGCTTTACTCGGCGATTACCGCCACGCTGGGCAGTTCGGCGGACGGCGACCCCTGTTCGCGCGCAAACTCGGTCAATCCCGCGGGCTTCGGCAACTATTCGGCCAATCCGGTCGGATTCAATTCCGAACTGGTGTCGACCCCGAGCGACACCTTCGGCAACGCAGATGCCGCCAAGGTCGAATCCCTGTGCCGGCAGATGATGGGCGCTGACGGCGCGGCGGTCTTCTATGCGCCGGGTGCCGTCTATTCGACGAGTGCGTCGCTCGCCTTTCCCCAGCTGAAGGGCAATGAGAACCTCACGCCGGAGAACGCCACCACCTACACGATCGGCGCGGTGATTTCCTCGCCGTTCGAAAGCCCCTGGACGCGGCGCTTCAACCTCGCGATCGACTATTACAACATCAAGCTCAGCAACGCGATCTCTCAGCAGAGCGTCGATGGCGTCCAGCGCCGCTGCTTCTCCAAGATCTACAATCCCACCTACACGCTCAACGATTTCTGCGCATTGGTCGGCCGTAACCCGTCCACCGGCGCGCAGGACGCGGTCAAGACGATATATACCAACTCCGGTCGGGTCGAGACGTCGGGCATCGACGCACAGCTCAGCTGGGGCCTCGACTTCAAGGACGCTGGCATCGGCCTTCCCGGCCGCATTTCCGTCAGCTCCACCTTGACCTATCTGATGAGCTTCAAGACCTCGACAGACTATACGTTCGTGAACGGGCAGCCGATCATTCCGCTCTACGAATGGGCGGGCACGACCGGTCCGACCACGACGCTGGCGGTCGGCACCAACAGCGGCGCCTATCGCTGGAAGATGTTCAACACCTACACCTATGCCGTGGGGCCCGTCTCCGTGACCCTGCAGTGGCAGCATAAGCCCAAGGCCCGCAATGCCGACACGGTGGTCAACAGCGCGAGCCGTTTAACCGGGGCTCCGGCCTACGACCTGTTCAACCTCAACGGCACGGTCGCCGTGATCAAGAATGCCACGCTCCGCTGGGGCATCGACAATCTGTTCAACAAGCAGCCGCCGCTAATCGGCCAGAATCTGGCGAATGTCGGTAATCCGGGCGGCCAGCTTATCGGCGGAGGCTACGACCCGACCCAATATGACGTGCTTGGCCGCCGTTTCTACATCGGCGCCAACTTCAAGCTCTAAAGTCCGCTCAGCGCTTCCAGAACCTGGGCCTTCCCTTCGGGGAGGGCCCTTTTTTTGTCCTCGCCGCTTTGTCTTTCCCGGGCGGATTTCTCAGCGCGAACCGGCGCCAAGACGGGCTGGACATCGGGGCCCGGCTTGCTCACTGTCCGGCCCAAACCAGCATGACCGAGAGAGGAAACACCTATGGCAACCGTCGTCCGCGTTCACGAGCTTGGCGGGCCCGAGGTGCTTCGCTTCGACGACATGGCGGTCGGGGCGCCAGGCCCTGGCGACGTCCGCATCAAGGTGGAGGCGGTTGGGCTCAACCGGTCCGAAGCCATGTTCCGCGCGGGCCGCTATCCCACCAAGCCGCAGTTGCCGACCTTCATCGGCTATGAGGGCTGCGGCGTCATAGAAGCGCTCGGCGCCGGCGTCACCGGCTTCAAGGAGGGCGACCGGGTCTGCGTCCTCCCGCGCTATCGCCTAGGCGAATATGGGCTCTGGGCCACCCAGGCGATCGTGCCCGCCACCTGCCTGGAGCCGATCCCCGCCGGCCTGACACCGGCCGAGGGCGCATCGATCTGGATGCAGTATATGACCGCTTATGCGATCATCGAGGTCGCGAATGTGGGCATCGGCGACGGCGTCATCATTCGCGCCGCGTCGTCGAGCGTCGGCATCGCCGCGATCCAGCTGGCCAACTGGGCGGGCGCCGTCTCCATCGCCGCGACCCGCACCAGCGCCAAGGCCGACGCGCTGCGCGCGCAAGGCGCGGCGCATGTAATCGCCACGGAAGAAGTCGACCTGATCGAGCACGTGATGACGATCACCGACGGCAAGGGCGCGCGGACGGCGTTCGACCCGGTCGGCGGCCCCTATGTCGAGACGCTCGCGGGGGCACTGGCCGAGCGCGGCATCCTCTTCATCTATGGCGGCCTGTCCGAAACGGCGACGCCCTATCCGCACTGGCATTGCGCGTTCAAGGGCCTGTCGCTGCGCGGATGGGTCGCGTCCGAAATCTGGAATCACCCGCACCGTTACAAGGCGGCCAAGGAACACATCCTGCAGGGCCTCGCCGGCGGGCAACTCAGGCCGGTGATCGACCGGACCTTTGCGTTCAGCGATATCGTGCAGGCCAACGCCTATCTCGAATCCAACCAACAGGTGGGGAAGATCGTCGTCACGATGTGACATTCAATTCCTCGCCCCAGAAAGGGGAGAGGATAGCGCAGCTCGCCGCGCATGCGGCTAGCGAAGCTTGGAGAGGGGAGAGGCGGCGCGCAGCCCCCTCTCCAACTCCGCCTAATCTCCTTCGGCGACAAGGCTCCGTATCCTCTCCCCATTCTGGGGCGAGGATAAATCCCTTACTCCGCCGCGATAGCCTGATATTCTGCCGGCAGTTCGATGCCGTAGAGTCTGGCGGCATTGTCCCAGGTGATCTTACGGACGAATTCGGGATCGGCGCCCTTGGTGAACTCGTCGATCGTCTTGCGGCTGTTGGGCCAGACGCTGTCCGGGTGCGGATAGTCCGACGCCCAGAGCAGATTGTTCTCGCCGTAGAACGCCTTGAGCGCGACGGCCGTCGGGCTCTGCTGGAAGGTGCCGAAGATCTGGCGCTTGAACAGTTCCGACGGCTTGGTCTTGAGCGGGATACCGCCGCGCTGGTCCCAATATTCCTGGGTCTCCCACAGGCGCCAATGCCGATAGTCCAGCTCCTCCACCACCCAGGGCAGCCAGCCGATGCCGCTCTCGGCAATGACGACCTTGAGACCTGGATGCCGCTCGAGAATGCCCCAGGCGAACAGGTCGACAAACGGATCGAGGAACTGCTCGAGGAACATCTTCACATGGAGGAAGGTCGCGCCCGGCGAGCCCTTATACTTGTCGAACGCCTTCATCACGCCGGGGAAGACGGTGACGTGGAAGGACAGGGCGATCTGGCTCTTTTCGAGCAGGTCGAAAAGCGGCTCCCAGCGCGGATCCTCGAAACGCGGTTCGGCGCAGGCGATCTGGAGATTGGCCTGCTTGAAGCCCCCCAGCGCGATGATGTGCTCAAGCTCCTTGACCGCAGACTCCGGATTGACCGGCAGCATCGGCACGCCAATGAGGCGCTGCGGCGCGACCGCGCAGAAGTCCTTGAGCCAGCTATTATAGGCCGAATAGCAGGCATCGGTCAGCGCCTGGTCCGGCGTGTTGAACGACATGACCGGACCGAAAATGACATGGGCATAGACCTCGTCGCGGTCCATGTCGGCAAGGCGCAGCGCGGGCACCGCAGGACGGCGCTCGCTGACATCTTCGATGCCGCCGCGATCGAAGGCCGTGAAGATCGGCTTCGGTCCGGTTAACCCCGACGGCAGGCCGGACCAGGCGCCCCAGGTCTCGCCTTCGCAGACCCACATCCCACGGCCGTCCTTGACCTCGACGCGCGGGGCGCGGTCCTTGAACGACTCGGGAAGATAATTCTCGAACAGGTCAGCCGGCAGCTGGTTCATGTCGAGATGGTCGTCGCACGAGATGACCGGATGTCTTGTCATTCCTAACTCCTTTTGCGGCCGTTTCAGGCAGAGGCCGCTGCTTCTTCCATGGCGAGCGCCTGCACGAGCCGAGGATCGCTGATCGTCGTCCGGCGCAGGTCACGCTTGTGATTGAGATAGTCGAAGGGCATCGCGCGGTGCAGCGTGCAGCGATTGTCCCAGATCACGAGATCGCCGGGTCGCCAGCTATGCGCGTAGACGAAGCGCGGCTGGCTGGCGAAATCGAGCAACTCGTACAGCAGCGTCTCGCTCTGCGCCTCATCCATGCCGCTGAAGCGATGGAGGTGTGCGCCGACGAACAGCGTCTTGTCGCCGGAGTCGCTGGTGCGGACGACGGGCTGGACGGCTGACCTGACCGCCGCCTTCACCGCCTCGGGCTGCGGATAGCCGCCACGCTCGCGCGACACCCAGAAATTATGCTCCGCCGTCATCTCGTCGAGGCGCGCCTTCATGTCCTCCGGCAACGCCGCATAGACCGCGCGGCCATCGATGAACTCGGTCTGGCCCCGCTCCGGCGCCGGGACATGACAGAACAGCAGCGACCATTTGGTCGGCTTCTCGTTGAAAGAGCTGTCCGAATGAAAGAGCTCGTTGCCCTTCGAAAATTTGTGCCGCAGCGAGTCCGCCGGCGCGATCTCGCCGCTCTCGTCGAGATTGGAGGCATCGTAGAGTTCGGCGCGGAAACGGGACGACGGCTTGCCGAAACTCGGGGGCAGTTCGAGCGGCCCGAACGCCTCGCTGAAGCGGATATGTTCGTCGTCGCCGATATGGGTCTGATCGCGGATCACAAGCACGCCAAATTCGCGCATGGCCTGTTCGACGATGCCAACGAGCGCCGCATCCGGCGGCGTCGCCAGATCAGCGCCGATCAGCTCGGCGGCAAAAACCGGATGCAACCGGTTGACCTGCAAAGCGCACTCTCCCTGTCGCCTGCCGAAAATGCGAATCGCTCGTCACTTCCGGACATGTCGTTAGCGATCTAAGCAATCTGCCTGCTCCTTCTCAGGGATGCAAGTGTTTGCATAGAAACGGGTCCGCCGGTCTTTTGGTCAGGTTGCCTTCTGTGAAACGCCTGCGGGCGGGATCAGGAAGACAGGGACGGCGCTCCGCTCCTCGCCGGATTCGTTGACATTCGCACGCCGGAGATCGCGCTTGTAACGCGCATAGTCATATCCGGTCCCGCGATGCAGGGTGCAGCGATTGTCCCAGATCAGCATGTCGCCGGCTTTCCATTTGTGCGCGTAGACAAATTTGGACTGGCTGGCGAAGGCGAGAAGCTCTTCGATCAGGTCGAGGCCTTCTTCCTCGCCCATGCCCTCGATTCGAAAGGCGTGCGAGGCGATGAACAGCGTCTTGCGACCATTGGGGCTGATCCGAACCATGGGCTGCATCGCCCCCGGCATCGCCTGGCGGATGCGTTCCGCTTCCTCGGGCGACACGCCGCCCTTGATCCGGCTGGCGGCAAAGCTGTGCTGGGCGACCAGCGTCTCGATCCGGTCGCGCATCGCCTGCGGGAGTTGGTCATAGACGTGACGCAGGTCGACGAACTGGGTGTCGCCCTCTTCCGGCGGCACGGTCAGGCCACGAAGGATCGACCATTTGCTCGGCATGTCGTTGAACGAGCTGTCGGCATGGAACAGCTCATTGCCCTTTGAGAATTTGGCGCGCGGCGAGGTCGGGTCGATGATCTCGCCATCGACGTCGAGATTCGACGCATCGTAAAGCTCGGCCGCGATGCGGGCCGGCTCGTCCTTGCGCGTCCCGTAACCCGGCGGGAGCTCGAGCGGCCCGAACGCGCGGGCAAAGCGCAGGTGGTCGGCGTCGCTGAGATGGCCCTGATCGCGAATGCACAGCACCGCATGTTCGTTCATCAGCGATTCGACGAGACCGACAAGCTCTGCATCGGGCGGACAGGAAAGGTCGGCACCAACCAGTTCGGCTGCAAAAATATCGTGCAGTTTGTTGACCTGCATCGCCTCTATCCTCCCCAAGCGCCACGGCGTCGAAAGCGGCCGCGTTGCATCGCCTTTACCGCTTATGCTTCAGCTTCTAATGATTACACAAGTGCTAATTTGCAGACCGCGCCGTTGCCTGACGTAGCGTCAGCAAGGCCTGGACAAAGGCATCGGGCGTTTCAGCGGCCGGATCGTGCCCGGCGCCAGGCGCCACGCGATGCGCGACAAGGGCTGGAAAATTGGCGCCCGGCCCACCGCCCAGCATGGAGTCGCCGCCGGTCAGCACAACAGTCGGCACCGGGACGGGCGGCGGCGGAATGAGCGCGGCGTCGAGCGCGGCATAACGCGGATCGCCTTTGGCCGCGCCGATGCGGTGCGCATAGCTGTGCCAGCTCACTTCGGCGAAATCCGGATTGTCGAACGACCTGGCGGTCTCGGCGAACAACGCCTCATCGACCAGCCCCGGCGACCATTGCTGGCGCAGGTGGAGGCAGATGTCCTTCGGCCGTTCGGCGAGTGCACGGCGGCCGCGCGCCGAACCGATGAAATACTGGTGCCAGATCCGATGCTCGATCGCGGCCGGGACTGGCCTGGTCGGATCGGCAAGATCCTGGACCAGATAGCCGCCGACGACGAGCAAGCCGACGACGCGTTCCGGCCAGAGCGCGGCAACGATGCAGGCCGCCCGTCCACCCCAGTCGAAGCCGGCGACCAGGGCCTTGTCGATGCCGAGCGCGTCGAGCAGCGCCCGCGCATCGTCGGCGATGGCCGTCTGCTGGCCCGAGCGCATGGTCTCGTCCGAAAGGAACCGCGTCGGGCCGAAGCCGCGCAGATAGGGGGCGTAACAACGCAGGCCCTCGGCCGCGAGCAGCGCCGCCGCCGTGTCGAACGAGCGCGGATCATAAGGGAAGCCGTGAAGCAGGAGCACCGGCGCGCCGTCGGCCGGTCCCCAGGCATCAACGGCAATTTCGAGCAGATCGGTATGGACAGTGAGCCGCTCGGGACTCACGCCCGCGGGTCCACCAGGATGATGCGCAGGTCGTTCACATTGGTTTGCGTCGGACCCGGCACGAACAGCGCGCCAATCTCGCCGAGCGCCCCGCCCGCGTCATTGTTCGCCAGTGCTTGCGCCGGATCGATGCTGGCATCGCCAAGATCGTTGACCGTGTCGCCATCGATGAAGGCGCCGGCCACGTCGCAATTGCCGTCAACGCCATCGGTATCGGCCGCGAGCGCCGCGATGCCCGCCTCGCCGGCAATGCCCCGTGCGAGCGCCAGCGCATATTCCTGGTTGGGGCCACCGGTGCCGCTGCCCGTCACGGTGACCGTCAGCTCGCCGCCCGAGAGGAGCGCAATCGGTCGCCCTTCCTGCCGCGCCAGCATCGCCAGCTCGGCATGACGGCGTGCAACCTCGCGGGCCTCTCCCGTCGCCTCGGCATCGAGCAGGCGCGGTTCATAACCCTGGTCTTCGAGGAAACGCGACGCAGCGGCCAAGGCGTCGATGGGCCGCACGACGACCGCGAAGCTGCTGCGCGCCAGAACCGGATCGCCGGGCTTAACGGACTCGCTCCAGGCACCCAGCGATTCGGCGGGATCGGCAATGCCATAACGGGCCAGG
>Ga0255338_1005316_pt1 | contig 12023 bp, 9 predicted proteins | sample MeOH1_35cm_T4_19_FD_203715 | JGI IMG/M metagenome (GOLD analysis project Ga0255338, IMG submission 203715) | Sandy soil microbial communities from University of British Columbia, Vancouver, Canada - MeOH1_35cm_T4_195 | ecosystem: Engineered > Artificial ecosystem > Sand microcosm > Unclassified ... | reverse complement strand
TGATGAAGGAATCATTATCGAGGTTACGTCTCTCTCCCCAGGACAGGTCAGCATCAAACTCACACGCAAGGTAAACGGTGTTACGCAAACCATTACTTCTTCACTGTTTCCGGGAGGTGGAAATCAAGTAGTGCAACGCGTCATGATTAATAACTCCAATGCAGGTGCCGGCACAAACAAAATACTATACGTAAACAAGCTTCAGGTTGCAGTGGTTGCTCCTGGATGTCCCGCTAATATCAACGTATCAAATAATCCAGGTGTGTGCGGAGCAACAGTGGCGTACTCTCTACTATTTGCAAGTGATAATTGTTCAATTGCCTTGCCGGTTACACAAACGAGCGGTCTCGCAAGCGGATCTGTATTTCCGGCGGGAACAACAATCAATTCATTTTCCGCTACAGATGGAGCGGGAAATATTTCGACGTGTTCATTTAATATTACTGTGTCCGATACATCTGATCCTATAGCCTCGTGCCGCAATCTGACACTTTATCTTAATAATACAACAGGAACTGCAGGTGTTACACCTCCCATGGTTGACAATGGTTCAAGCGACAACTGCGGAATTGCATCGATGAACGTTACTCCGAATAGTTTCTCCTGCGCGAATATCGGACCTAACAACGTTACACTTACTGTTACTGATGCGAGTGGAAACAGTTCTGTTTGTACTTCTACCGTAACAGTTCTGGATTCTACACATCCGGTTGCCAACTGCCGCAATCTTACATTGTATCTCAATGCTTCCGGAACTGCAAATGTAACCGGAGCGATGCTCGATAACGGCTCCACGGACAACTGCGGAATTGCTACCCGAAGTGTTTCACCTTCCTCATTTTCCTGTGCAAACATCGGATCAAACAATGTTACGTTAACCGTAACTGACCCAAGCGGAAACAGTTCTACGTGTACAGGTATTGTTACCGTTCTTGATTCAGTAAGACCAGTAGCTATTTGTCAATCAGGTACAATTCAGATTCCATTAGATAATACCGGTAACGCAACTATTCTGCCATCGCTCATCAATAATGGCAGCAGCGATGCTTGTGGCATCGGATGGATGACCGTGAGTCCCAATACATTCAACTGTGCCTCGCAAGGATTTCCAACTTTGACGCTAACGGTTACAGACATAAACGGCAATACTTCAACCTGCACTTCTACTGCGATTGTCTTTGACGACGCTCCGCCGATTGCCAATTGTCAGAACATTAACGTTTACCTGGATGGAAGCGGCAACGCCACTATCACTCCTTCAATGGTGAACAACGGAAGTACCGATGAATGCCAGATCGCAACTATGAGCATTTCATCCAACAGTTTCAATTGCAGCAATACCGGCGCCAATAATGTTACATTAACGATATTCGACACCATGGGTGCTACGGATCAATGTACCAGCATTGTGACGGTTCTCGATACAACCCGTCCCGTTGCTAATTGCCAGAATATCACACTTCAATTGAACGCAGCGGGTTCCGCAACCATTGTTCCTGCAATGCTCAACAACGGATCAACTGACAATTGCGGAATTGCTTCGATGAGTGTTTCGCAAAACAGTTTTACCTGTGCGAACTATGGTCCGAATAATGTAACATTTACGGTAACAGATAACAGCGGAAACAGTTCTTCCTGTATAGCAATTGTAAGTGTTGCCGATACGGTTCGTCCGGTTGTGAGTTGCCCGAATTCAACAGTTTACCTGGACGCTGCCGGAAATGGATTTCCGACACCGGTGATGCCTTCTGATGCTTGCGGAGTTTCCACCTACAATGTTTCACCGAACAGCTTCTCCTGCGCAAACGTGGGTCCTAACAATGTAACTCTCACGGCTACTGATGTGCACGGAAATATTTCTGTCTGCAATTCAATAGTAACAGTAATTGACACGGTTCGTCCGGTTGCAAACACTCAGAATATTTCTCTTTATCTGAATGCATCGGGGAATGCATCGATCACCGGAGCCATGATTAATAATGGTTCTTCTGACGCATGCGGAATTGCTTCGACGACTGTTTCGCCGAATAGTTTCTCCTGCGCAAACATCGGTTCTAATAACGTGTTGTTTACTGTAACTGATGTGAATGGAAACAGCCGGACGCGCACGGCTGTGCTTACTGTAATAGATACTGTTCGCCCTGTGGCAGTTGCACAGAATCTCACTATAACGTTATCCGGCGGAATCGCATCTGTAACCGCAGCAGCAATCAACAACGGATCTTCAGACGCATGTGGAATTGCAACGATGAGTGTATCTCCGAATACATTTACCTGCCCGAACCTCGGACTGAACACAGTCATACTTACTGTAACGGATGTGAATGGAAATACTTCAACCGCTACGGCTGTAGTAACTGTTCTTAGTAACCTGACTTCTACAATAACTGTCGTTAATAACGTAAGCTGCTACTTAGGAATTAACGGTCATGCAACAATAACTCCATCGGGTGGGGTTGGACCATTCAGTTATTTGTGGGCTCCAGCGGGAGGAACCGGAGCGACAACAACCGGAGTACCTGCGGGTATATATTCCTGCACCGTTACTGACGCAGGAGGTTGTTCAACCACGCAAACAGTTTCCATCACTCAACCAGCATCGCCGCTTTTGGTGAGCACGGTTGCTCAAACAGATGTTTCGTGTAATGGAGGATCAAACGGTGCGGCCCAGGTTGCTGCAGTTGGGGGCACATGTTGTTATACCTATGATTGGGCTCCGGGTAATCCAACTGGTGATGGTACGGCAAGTGTGACCGGACTTACAGCCGGATTTTATGCTTGTCAGGTGACAGATGGTAATGGCTGTTCGTACACGCATACGGTGAACATTCTCCAACCTGCACTGGTTGTTGCATCAGCATCAGCCGGAAATATTTCCTGCAACGGCGGAAGTACAACAGTTACGGTTGCCGGCGCCGGCGGAATATCTCCATACACAGGAACAGGAACGTTCACTGCTACTGCCGGAACTTATTCTTACACAGTAACAGATGCGAATGGTTGCACTGCAACTACTTCGATCACGGTTACCCAACCATCAGCACTTTCTGCAAGCTCATCGGCTACATCAGTCCTGTGTAACGGAGGAACTGCAGTTGTTACTGTAACCGGCTCAGGCGGAACATCTCCTTATACCGGTGAAGGAACATTCACTGCAACTGCAGGAACATATTCTTACACGGTAACAGATGCGAACGGTTGTACGGCAACAACATCGATAACGGTTATAGAACCAACTGCACTTGCAGCAAGTTCATCTTCAACATCCATTGCATGTAACGGCGGAAACGCAACAGTCACAGTTGTTGGTAGCGGCGGAACATCTCCGTACACCGGTGAAGGAACGTTTACCGTAACAGCTGGAACCTATTCTTACACAGTAACAGATGCGAGCGGTTGCACGGCAACAACATCTGTTACGATAACCGAACCTGCCTCCATATCGGTTTCGGCAACAACTATGAATGTTGCCTGCAACGGCGGCTCAGACGGTTCGATTGATCTTACTGTCAGCGGCGGAACCGGTTCATACACCTACGACTGGAACAGCGGAACCTATACCACAGAAGATCTCAGCGGACTTACAGCGGGAACTTACTCCGGAGTACTGACCGATGCGAATGGTTGTACGGACAGCGGAACGATGACGGTCACCGAACCACCGGTGTTGCTCGCAACAATAACATCAACAACAAATCCAACCACGTGCAGCGGAACCGACGGAGCAATTGATATTACCGTATCCGGAGGAACAGCTTCCTATTCATTCTTGTGGAATACTTCTGCAACATCAGAAGATCTTTCGGGAATTGCAGCTGGTTCATATTCATGTGACGTTACCGATGCGCACGGTTGTACGGCGAACACAGGTGTAATTCTGAATGATCCGAATGCTCCAACAGTGTTGTTATCATTGCCGCTCGATACTGTGTGTCTTGATGATGGTGCAATTACATTGAGCGGTGAAAGTCCAATCGGAGGAGCATTCTCCGGTCCGGGAGTAAGTGCAGGATTATTCGATCCATTCACAGCTGGAATCGGTACACACGCAATCTATTACACGTACACAGATGTAAACGGTTGCACAGGAAGCACTGTTGATTCACTGAATGTAGATGCGTGTCTCGGTATAACATCGGCAGAAACAAATGTGTTTGAAGTTTATCCGAATCCGAATAACGGAACATTCACGTTGATGGTGAATGCCGATGCACCGGTAGACGTTATTATCTACAATGCTCTTGGTAAACTCGTGAGCACACAAAAAGTACAACCGAATGTTCAGGAGCAGATAAGCATTGATGCAACGGGGATGTACCTGATTACGGTTGTTAGTGCTGATGGAAATCGCAGCACGCAACGCGTGATTGTGAACCGGTAATTATTCCGCATTGAACAGCACAGCCGGATGAAGTCAAATTCATCCGGCTGTTTTTGCTTAGGTAATCGAGTGAAGTAGAGGGGGACGTTTTAAGGTTTTACGGATTGGCGCCGCGCGCTTTTCCTTCCAATAAATATACTTCGTTCGCATCGTCCAACAAGGAACTTTACACCGAGAACCAACTGGAAACTGGAAACCGGAAGCGTTGGATTTCAACGACTTATGTAACATAACCAGATTCATTGTAACTTAACTCATTGTAAACCGTCCTATTCCCAGAACGCACCACCACCTGCCATGACCGTAGACGAATTTAACCGCTGCGTGGACCTGTACGCCGATAGCCTGTACCGGTTCATTTTGAAAAATGTAAAGGACAAAGACAAGGCGAAAGACATTGTCCAGGACACGTATGAAAAACTGTGGGTCAAAGTTTCTGAAACGGAAGCAAAGAACGCAAAGTCGTATATGTTCACCACGGGCTACCGTACGATGATCGATTACCTGCGGAAAGATCAGCGCCAGGGCACAATGGATGAAGCACCGATGATTGCAGTGTCGCACAACAAACAGTACAGCGACCTGAAAGAAATATTAAATGAAGCATTGAACAAACTGCCCGATATCCAGCGATCAGTGATTCTCCTTCGCGATTATGAAGGATACTCGTACACGGAAATCGGACAGATTACGAACCTGAGCGAATCGCAAGTGAAGGTTTACATTTTCAGGGCGAGAACATTTTTGAAGAATTACATAGGTAGCATTGAGAAGGTAGTGTAGTCATCCTTTGACTACGCTCAGTATGACAAGGAGCCCGATTCAAAGATTTGTCAGACTGAGCGTAGCCGAAAGATGACAAAAGCGAAACAAAATTGAACATGAACATTTCTAAAACCAATTGTGAAGCATTTTTCCTCGATTACTACGAGGGGAATCTGTCTGAAGCACAGGTTGCGGAGATGTTTGCGTTTTTGAAAGCCAATCCTGATCAGCGCGAAGTTTTTGAGTCATTCTCAAATGTTCAACTGGATGGTGAAGATGATGCAACCTCATCCCCCGTTCCTCATTCCCCTCCCGATAGCTATCGGGACCGCGTTCCTGATTTTTCATTCCTGAAAAAAGAAACGGAAGTTGATGTACACGAAGCGGCAGAGCAGTGGATGGTGGATGCTGTTGACGGAACGATTACGGATGAAAACAAAACCGCACTCGAAAAATATTTAACGGAGTTCCCGGAAAAGAAAAACGATCTCGCTGCATTTGAGAAAACGATTCTTCGCGCCGATGAAACCGAATCACTGAACGATACCGGCTTCCTGAAAAAGGAGAACGCTGTCACGAAAAATAATTTTGAAGATTATGCGATTGCAATGGTTGAAGGAACAATTTCTGAAAAAGAGAAATCGCTCCTTGAAACATTTGTGCTTGCACATCCTGAGTTCCGGGTGCAGCTTGATGCCTTCCGTGCTTCAAAGCTGAAGGCGGATGAATCGGTAGTGTTTGAAGCGAAATCATCTCTGAAGAAAACATCAGTTGCTGTAACTATAGACAATATTGATGAATTGCTGATTGCGAAATCAGAAGGACAGCTTGCATCGCATGAAGAGCAGGCAGTTGATGTTTTCGTTGCAAAGCATCCGGAATACAAAAAGGATCTTGAGTTGCTGGCAAAAACAAAACTCGTCGCTGATCCTTCAGAAGTTTTCGAATTGAAGAACAAGCTGAAGAAAGGCTCCATCCTGATCACTGAAGAAAACTTTGAGCAGTATCTGATTTCCGCTTCTGAAGGATTACTCAACCGGGAAGAGCTGAAAGTGTTCAACGCATTTGTTGCCACACACCCGAAATACAGAAATGCACTTGCGCTGTTTGCCGCTACACGTCTGCAGCCCGACATGAGCATTGTGTACGAAGACAAAGAGGGACTGAAGCGCAAGGAAAAAGGCGGAGCAATCTGGTGGTCGGTGAATATCCGCTATGCAGCAGCAGCCGTTGTGGTGATTGTGCTCGGCATTTATCTGTGGATGAAGTTTGCAACCGGCAATCCAAACGAGACTCCATTCGTGAACAATGGAGAATACAACGTTAACCCGGATCATGAAGTTGTTCCTTTTGATGAGAACAACCAGGTGCAGATTAAACCGAAAGAGGATTTGGTTGCAGATAACGGACCCGGGGATTCATCACCTAAAGTTGATTGGTCAATTGATCGTTCTAACTACGGAAACTATAACATCGTTAAGAAGGATGCGGTTGAAAATCCATCGCCTTTAGTAAGGGAAACTTATAATCCTAAGCGAATCGTCGCGCAATCGGTTCCGAACAAAGCAAACGATGCGGTTGATTTCTCGGATGCGTTGTACAGCGTTGTTTACGATCAGCCTGCACCCGTTGCCGAAGAACCGAAAGATGATTACATCAGTCCAGGTCAGCTTGCAATGCGTTGGATGAAAGACAAGATTGAAGGAACGGATCCGGTTCCGGTGCAACAGGATGAGCCTGTAGCAGGATTTGGAGAGAATCAGCCAAAAGACAAGAATGTTGATGGGCTTGATCTGACTGAAACTGCGGTCAACCGTGTCGGACAATCAACCGCAAATGGCAACATCTCCATGGAACAGCGCGCAGACGGAACGTATCTGAACTTGTGGAACTACGAGGTACGGGTTTCTAAATAGTTCGGAGACGGGAGTTGGGAGACGGGAGTGCAACTGTTTGCCGTAGGGTAAACCCCACGGTTATTGCTCTACAAATGTTCATATTGAAAGTGCACAGGCTTCGGGCTAAAATATTTTCTTCACTCAAGCCCGCGCACTTTCTACCTTTCAGGACAAGCGATAACCGTGGGCTTCAGCCCACGGAACGAAAACTACTCCCGTCTCCCATCTCTCAACTCCCGTCTCTTTAACATTCTGTAACTTTAGAAAACAATCCCAAACCGGCGGGAACCCGTATTTGTATAAAAACCAAAATGAAGATGTTCATCACAACATTAGCATTGGCACTCGGAATGGCAAGCTGTTCCGCGCCCGACACGGTTCCGGTAACCACTTCAGACTCATTGGCTATGAACGACTCAACTAAAATTCAAAAGACGGATGCAGAGTGGAAAGCTCAGCTCACCGATAACCAGTATACTATTCTTCGTGAGAAAGGAACAGAACGCGCGTTCACCGGCGAGTACTGGAACAATCACGCAAAGGGAATTTACAAATGCGCAGGATGCGGCGCCACGCTGTTTTCATCCGAAGAAAAATTCGACAGCGGTTGCGGATGGCCGAGCTTCTCGCTTCCCTGGGATTCAACTGCAGTAAATTATACCGATGATAACACGTATGGTATGAAGCGCACAGAAGTAACCTGCAAAAAGTGCGGTGGTCACCTGGGACACGTTTTCGATGACGGTCCGCCACCAACTAATCTGCGCTACTGCATCAACTCCGGGGCAATGGTGTTTGAGAAGCAGGAGTAATCCGAAGATGTGAAGAAGAAACCGGACAATCAAGAGTCCGGTTTTTTTATGAATGGGTTGTCTCAGAATTTCAGATCTTCGGATCGATTCAAATCGATATGCTGAATTATTTCAGTAATATTGATACTTCTAACTCCCGTACACTATGCAACGAGTAGCCGTGCTTATCGATTTCACCGACGGATCAGTGATGGCAATCAAACAGGCAGAACAGCTGGCTGCAAAAGCGAAAGCAGAACTCCATGCTGTACACATCACCACCGCCAACGATAAACTAGAAGCAGCGAATTCCCAATTGCGTGGATTTGTTGCGGCTCATGCCGCTGCACCACACGAGGTCCGAACACACGTAGGTGTAGGCAATGTGCAACAGTCGGCCCCTGCATTGATGAAAAAAATATCGCCTGATGTTATAGTCGTGTGCACCCACGGCATTAAGGGAATTGCGCAGCAACTGTTCGGAGCAAAAATTCTGAAGATTGCACAGGTGATGCATTACCCGATGATCATTCTTCACGAGAATAACAGGGTAAATATCGCTGAAGTAGATTCTATTCTGTTTCCGCTTGGACCACATCCGGAATTTGCAGCGAAGATCCGTCAGACCGGAGTCGTGGCACAGGCGCTTGGTGCTTCTGTAGTACTTTACGAAATCGAAACACCGGGAAGTGAGACCGATCCTTCTATCGAAAAAAACAAGAATGCGGCGATACAGCATTTCAGTGAGCTGCGCGTCAATTCAAAATACGTATTCGATGAAATGAAATTTGTTTCGGCGGGATATTCACGTCAGACATTGGCATACGCAACTGAAAATCATTTCGGAATGATCAGCGTGATGGCATCCGTATCAGCAAACCAGATTCGTTTTGCTGCAGGTGACAAAGAAAATCTTGTGATCAACGAAGAAGGTGTTCCGGTATTGGTGTGTGCGGAATAAATGAATTACTGAAACGGATTCCTGTTCTGCAGGTTCCGGTCGCCGATCATTTCCGCATCCTTCAGTTCGCGTATCGCAGCAAATCCTTTCGACAGAGCGATAATCATAAACACCTTGAGAACGGTACCGCCGATTCCCGGCCGACCACCCGCTTCCATTGAAAAGTACAGCGAAAGGATGATATCAGCGACCAGCAGGACAATGATAATGATCAGTGCTGCTACCGAGCGAAACTTCCAGACACAAAATCCAAGTCCGATTACAATTGCACCAAGAACCATTATTCCCCATCCCGCACCGAGATCGCGAAGAAATTCAGAATCACCGAATTCTCCGATAGCACCGATGATAAGATTCAGGGCACCAATGAAAATCGCAATTCCGAAAACACTTTTCAGTTTAACTTCAGGATCACCGCTTGTTCCTTTCAACGGCCGGCCATTAAGATCAACCCTGATTCCCTGTGCGTAACGTTCGCTGCTGTAATGCATCGCAATGGTTGAACCATCGGGCAGATGAAATACATTCCCTTGTTTGAGATGGCTGAAGTTTTGAAACCCACCAATGACCTGGCCATTCAATGTAACCGTAATATCTTTCCACCAGCCTCTCCAGCTGATAATGAGTTCCTGGGTTTTCTGTTCGTCGAGGTAAAATTTATTCTGCGGCATGTCAAGGGGTTTTGTTGACCGAAGATAGCATCACGATCCCTCAAAAACAAAACGACCATCTTGCGACAGTCGTTTTGGATTTATCAGGAGCTGAATTTACCGCAGGTGTTGTTTCGCGTGTCCCGGGTTGTCAGATTGGGGATGGTGCGGGTTGTGCGGATTCTTATTCCACCCGTTCTTCTTGCCGTTTTGTTCCTGAGCTGGAGCTGGAGCTGGAGCTGGAGCTGGAGCAGGCGCTGGCGCAGGTGCAGGTGCTGGTGCTGGTGCAGGAGAAGGAGCTGGCGTCGGTGCTGGATCAGATCCTGGACGCGGCGGAATTTCTCGTGCGCTATTTGCTTTTTCCTTCCGGACCTTGTCCTTCTTCACGTTCACTTTGTCTTTCGGATCTTTTTCTTTCGCCGGAAGCGCGGCAAATGCCGGAGCACCTAAGAACAGAAAGAAAGCGGCGGATAATGCAATGACCTTTTTCATAATGAGTGTGTTTATATTGTTTGATATAGGTATTGCAAAGCAGCGACCAATGTTTGTTGTGTCCTGTTCTTTCATGCAAGTGGACAGTTTGGGTGCGCAAGCGGCGATGTTTTGCGGCAGTGTGACAAACTCAATCTCTTCCGGCAATTCCCCCGTCAGAAATCCGTGCACAAAAAAAGGTCACGCTCTTCACGTGACCTTAGGGATGTATAATCAGTATGCAGTTGTGCCTACTGTATGTGAGTTCATCTGTAAATCCGAAAACAGTGAACGATAAAACTACTTAACCGCGAACCTGGTTACGGCAGGCAGACTAATGCACGCCAGGGCAACCTTTGTCTTTGCGGCTTCGGCTCATGCCTTTCTTCTTGTTGTGTTTTTTGTTCTTCTTTTTCTTCGTCATCATTTCGTGACGGTGATTCCGGTTTACGGGATCAGGATTACTTCCGGCATATACAGGCGCTGTGAAAGACAGAAGCATTGCGGTTGAAAGGGCGATGAGGATTTTCATAGTCTATAAGGTTTGTATTATAGACAACGCAAACCTGACGCCAGTCTTATGGCCGAAGGGGCTTGACTATACAGGTGGTAACTAACGCTCAATATCTGGCGACTCTCCGGAAAATCTGCCGGTAAACTCTACTGAAAATCGAGGCAGGTGAAGTGTTTTTTCTGGTGACCTGGATTATCCGAATTCGGATTATGCGGGTTATGACGGTTTTTGTACCATCCTTTTTTCTTACCGTTAGAAGGAGCAGCCGTCTTGTTACCATTAGGAACAACAACAAGGCAGGATGTGCTGAACAACATTAAAGCAGAAACGAGAAGTGTAATCAGGTTTTTCATACTGGATTTAACGTATACCTGCAGTTCTTGTTACGTCAGGAGCACAATCAGACGAAAACTGTCGACGCATGGTGAAAAACCAGTGAAAAGTATAAACTATCAACGTTTCTGACCGGTTTTATTGCTGGTGACCGGGGAAAAGGATGACTCCTCACCCGAACCGGCATTTTTACCGGTTGCAGGCTTGCGCTCAATTTTTGTCGGCATCTGAAGACATCCCGGCACTGCCATCAGAATTCCAACTGTACTGAGGGTAATTACCAACTTTTTCATGGCACACTTTTTTTAGTGAAACGTTGGTGAAGGAATCAGGTCACAGGAATTCTACGGTTGACGTGTTTTGATCGATACGTGGTGCCACGACCGGGATTCCGGCACTACGCAACGAAAAAAGGACCGCATCCTGAGAGCGGTCCTTCTAACTGAATCCTGCCGTTTGCCTGTTGGCAGGCTAACCCAAAATTTATCTCGATATCGTGAGCTTCTGTGTTACTACACCTGAACCATTCTTTACGTTCACCATATATATCCCTTCTGCAAGGGTTGCAGTCTGGATAACAGTATTTGTTCCGGCAGGTATAACGCTCTGCACAACACGACCGGTCAGATCACAGATTTCAATGACATCAGTCGCAGTCGAAGTCTGAACAGTAACATTCTCATTCGCCGGATTCGGATACATGCTGAACGAAACCGCTTCTTCAACCGCAACAACTCCGGCCGGAACGGATGGATCAATCACCACGGAATCATTCACAAGATTCAGTGCAACGTAAGTTTGCGATTCTGTCACACAAGTCACATCAGAAAGATCAAAATTGCACACCTGGATTCCGGAAAGATTGTCGGTCGTCACGATGAAGAACGATGCAATCACACCGCTTCCGTTCAATGTATTGACGTGATTGTCTTTCACTTCCGCGAAATCAACAACTGCATTGCTCTGGAAATGTTTCTGGAAAGTGAACATGTTTACGCCGGTTGTTCCAAGCCACGAATTGTTTGCGTTGATCACCGTGAGATTTGTGTCAATCAGTCCCGACTCGGAAGTGATACGGAAGGATATACCGTATAAACTGTCCATTGGTGTTGCAGGTGAACCAAGTACTACATCAACGCGTACCAGTGTCTGAAGCCCTACTGTATCATACTGACAAACCAATTGAAGTGTTGGTGCGGTTGCCGGAACCTGCGGCTGACCATAACGGAACGGGTGAGTCAACGAATAGTTCAGCGCAA
>Ga0255338_1005315_pt1 | contig 12023 bp, 9 predicted proteins | sample MeOH1_35cm_T4_19_FD_203715 | JGI IMG/M metagenome (GOLD analysis project Ga0255338, IMG submission 203715) | Sandy soil microbial communities from University of British Columbia, Vancouver, Canada - MeOH1_35cm_T4_195 | ecosystem: Engineered > Artificial ecosystem > Sand microcosm > Unclassified ... | reverse complement strand
CTCCCGCAGCCGCTCCCACTGATCGTCCCTCAGTACCTCGCCTTCCACACCAGCCTCCAAAAGCCAGTGGTGAATCACAAATCCAACAATATCGAAATCCCTAAAATGTCACTACAGCCTAGAGCATCGTGCGCAAAAGTGGGAACCGATTTTGCGCAAAAAATACGATGCGACAACAAAGAACTGGAGCGCGCGTCCTGCGTCCAATTTAACGCAGCGCGCTCTAGCGGCAAATGAGGGAAAGTTAAGCCGGTTCCGCTTCCGGCTTCATTTCGCCGTTACGCTGCACCGCCATCAGCCGTTCGGTAAAGCGCTTGCGCCACCAACTTATATCCTGCTGTTCCACGCTGTCCATCATAGCGCGCCAGCGGCGCTTGCGCTCGTCAAGCGGCATGGCAAGGGCGCGGGTGATGGCGTCGGACATCTCCTCCGGGCTGTAGGGGTTGATGAGCAATGCGTCCTTGAGTTGCTGGGCAGCGCCCGCGAAGCGTGACAGGATGAGAACGCCGGGATCGTCGGGGCTTTGCGCCGCCACATATTCCTTTGCGACCAGGTTCATGCCGTCGCGCAGCGGGGTGACGAGGCCGATCTTCGCCGCGCGATAGATGCCCGCCAGCTTGTCGCGGGGATAGCCCTGGTTGACGTAGCGGATCGGCGTCCAGTCGACATCGCTATATTCGCCGTTGATGCGGCCGGCCAGGGAATCCAGGGTTGCGCGGATATGCTGATAGCTCTCCACCTCCCCGCGGGAGGGTGGGGCGATCTGTGTAAGCACGACATTGCGATGATGTTCGCTATGGTCCTTCAGGAAGCGGGCATAGCCGTTGAAACGTTCCTCCAGACCCTTGCTGTAGTCCAGCCGGTCGACCCCCACGATCATGACCCGATCCTGGAGCGAGCGGCGGACCTTCTCATACATGTCGCTGGCCGCCTCGCTGACGGCGGCTTGGGCATATTCTTGCGCGTTGATGCCGATCGGGCAGGCGATGGCCTGAATGGTGCGGTCGCCCAGCGTCACAAAGTCGCCGTCTACCGTACCGCCCATTTCCCGTTCCACATAATGGCGGAAGGATTCCAGCCATTCCTCGGTATGGAAGCCCACGACATCATAGGCGAAAAGGGCCTGCACCAATTTGGTGTGATGGGGCAGCGACACCAGCAGCCGGGTCGGCGGCCAGGGAATGTGCAGGAAGAAGCCCATGCGATTGTCATGGCCCCGGTCCCGCAGCATCCGACCTAGCGGGATCATGTGATAATCCTGGACCCAGATGATGTCTTCCGGTTCGATCAGCGGGCTGGTGGTGTCCGCGAAGCGCTGGTTGACGCGGTTGTATCCGCCCTCGAAATCGCGCTCATATTCGGCCAGATCGATGCGGAAATGGAACAGCGGCCAGAGTGTCTTGTTGGCATAGCCGTTATAATATTCGTCGACATCCTGTTCCTCAAGGTCGATGGTCGCGGTCTTGACCCCTTCATCTTCGGAAAAGCCGATCTGTCCGGTGAAATTTTCCGTGACCTCGCCGGACCAGCCGACCCATATGCCGCGGCTTTCCCGCAGCGCCTGGGAAAGGGCGACGGCTAGACCGCCCTGATTGCCGGTCTTGCTGGGTCTGCTGACCCGGTTGGAAATGACTATCAGACGGCTCATGCCAAGCGCCTCCATGCCAAGCGCCTCATCGCATCACGCTCCATGGTTTGCTCAATAGCACGGCGCAGTTGATAATGCCGACCAATGAGTAGGTTTGGGGATAGTTTCCCCATAATTCGCCGGAGACAGGGTCGATATCTTCGGACAACAGACCCGCGGCGGTGCGGCGGGAGAGCATTTCCTCGAACAGGGACCGGGCCTCCTCCCCGCGGCCGGTGCGGTGCAGCGCCTCGATCAGCCAGAAGGTGCAGACGTTGAAGGCGGTGACCGGCTCCCCGAAATCGTCCGGGGCGCTGTAGCGAAGCATGTCGTTGCCCCGGCGCAGGTCCTGTTCCAGCGCCTTGAGCGTCCCCACGAACATGGGATTGTCCGCGGTCAGAAAGCGAAGGTCGAGCAATTGAAGCAGGGAAGCGTCGCGCGCATCGTCCTCGAAATTGGCGGAAATGGCGTTGCTGTCGGTTCGCCAGGCGGATTGGAGGATGCGGGCTTTCATCACCTCCGCCCGCTCGCGCCAATAGGTTTCGCGTTCGGGCAGTCCCACGGCAATCGCAGCATGGGCGAGGCGGTCGCATGCCGCCCAGCACATGACCGCGCTATAGCTGTGAACATGGGCGCGGGTGCGCAATTCCCACAGGCCCGCGTCGGGCTGGTCATAGACCTGCCAGGCACGTTCGCCCACGGCCTCCAGCGCCTCGAAATCCGCTGGGCCGGCCATGCGCAGCAGGCGCTGGTCGATGAAGCCCTGGACGGAGGACAGGACGATCTGGCCATAGGCGTCATGCTGGATCTGCGAATAGGCGGCATTGCCGATCCGCACCGGCCCCATCCCCCGATATCCGGGGAGATTCTGCGCCTCACGCTCCTCCAACGTGGCATTGCCGCGTACATCGTAGAGCGGCTGGATATGCCCGCCCCGCGCGCCGTCTACGATGTTGCGCAGATAGACGAGATAGCTTTCCAGCACGTCCAGCGCCCCCAGGCGATTGAGCGCTTCGACGGTATAATAGGCGTCCCTGATCCAGCAGTAGCGATAGTCCCAGTTACGGCCGCTATCGGCATGTTCGGGGATGCTGGTGGTCAGCGCCGCGACGATGGCGCCGGTTTCCTCATGCTGGCAGAGCTTGAGCGTGATGGCGGAACGAATGACCGCCTCCTGCCATTCGGCGGGGATGGCCAGGCTGCGCACCCAGATCTGCCATTCGTGGATCGTGTCGTCCAGCATCCGCTCCACCGCCGGGCGGAGGGCGTCGGAAAAGCTTTCGTCCGGCCCCAGGAAGAAATGCATGTCATGTTCGATCCGGAACCAGCTTTCCTGGGAAATGAGGCCGATGGGCGCGTTGGTGGACACGCGCATCGCCATATAGGACAGCACCAGCCGGATATGGTTTGAGCCATAGCTGATCGGCACCCTTTCCGAATGCCAGGAGGTGGTCGGGCGCAGCCTGACGCGAACGCGTGGACTGCCTGAGATCGGCCGGACGATGCGGGCGAACGCCACCGGACGGTACATGCGGCCCTGATGCTTGTGGCGCGGGCAAAAGTCGTAAAGTTCTATCGCATTGCCCTGGTCATCCGTCTGGCGCGTCACCAGAATCGGCGTGTTGCGAATATAATGCTGTTCGGTCCGGGCGCAGTTTTCCAGCTCGATGGACCAGAAGCCCCGAGCCTCCGGTTTGTCCCACGCGGCGTCGTCCAGCAGCGCGGAAAAGACCGGATCGCCGTCGACGCGGGGCACGCACGCCCAGACCATCCGCCCGGCGCGGTCGATCAGCGCGGATGCCTGACAATTGCCAATGGGCCAAAGGTCGAGCGTGCGCTCGTTCCCGCCCGGGCGGTCGTTTTTCTGCGTTGCTATCGGTCCGTCCCCCTAGTTCGTGCACGATGGGGACGACGGACATCTGATCAGTCGGTGCCAGCGAACCCCTGAGCAAGATAATGCCTGACGGCGGCAACCTGTTCCAAAGAGAATGCGGCGAGCGTCGATCTGGGCGCGCCGACCAGAATCCCGGCGCCACCCAGATCGCGGGCGACGGCAAAGCCCTCCTCATCGGTCACATCGTCCCCAATGAAGAGGGGCGTGCCGCCGGTCATGGGTGCACGCTGCATCAACTCGCGGACGGCGCTGCCCTTGTCGGCGCCGCCCGGACGCAGCTCGTAGAGCATTTTGCCCGGCTGGAGGGCCAGGCCGAGCTGGTCCGCCAGGCGCGTCGCCAGATCGCCCGCTTCCCGGCTCCATTGGGGCGCGCCGCGAAAATGAAGGCCGACGCTGATCGACTTGCGTTCGACAAGGACGCCGGACTTGCCTGCGGCGAAGCTCTGGAAGGCCGCTTCCACCTCGTTGATCGCGGGCAGGCGGGCCGGCGCCTCGATCGAACGACCCGGTTCCGCCAGTTCCAGGCCATGCGTGCCAGCGAGCAGAAATTCGCCAAACCCGAAGTCGCGCAGGGTCGCAACCGAACGGCCGCTGACGATCGCGAGCCGTCCTTCCAGGCGATCGCGCAGGCGACCGAGCAGGGCGATCAGGTCGTCATCAACGACGACGCCGTCGGGGGTGTCCGCAATCGGGGCGAGCGTTCCGTCGAAGTCGAGGAACAGCGCGGCCCCGATCAGCAGCGCGGGCGGCGGAGGGGGAAGATCGGGAAGAGAGGAAAGACGGGAATCGGACACGCGCGCAAAGTGGCGCATGGCGCGGAATGTGCAAGCCCCGTCGGACAGCCTTCGCGATTTTTGAGCGGCTTCATCGCCGTTCCTCCGTCCAGGGCGCTGACCATGCGATGCGGTGAAGCGTGCAGAAGGCCTGCATGATGGTGGCGATCAAAGCGGAGAGAGCGGTGGATGTTTCATGGCTGCCGGCGCACAGCCGGTCGTCGTCAGACAAGCGCATGACGGGGCTCCTTATCCCATGAATGAATGCGAAACGCTTTCGTTTCGTTGGGATGTCTATCGCTCTTTTCCGTAGCGACCGCCAACAAAAGGATGGACCTTTCATATAAGGTCGGCTTATCAATCCGGCATGAGCCAATTGCCGCCTTTGTCTGCCGTCCGCGTGTTCGAGGCCGCGGCGCGGCTAGAAAATTTCACCGCCGCCGCGCAGGAGTTGGGGATGACCCAGGCGGCTGTCAGCTATCAGGTGAAGTTACTGGAAGAGCGGCTGGGGATCGGCCTGTTCCAGCGCGCGGGGCGGAAAGTGACGCTGACCGACAAGGGGCGGGAGATCGCGCCCATCGTCACCCGCGCCTTCGACCAGATGCGGCAGGGTTTCGCCGCGCTGACGCAGGATCATTCGACGGTGCTGACGATCAGTTGCTCCATCAGCTTCGCGCATCTCTGGCTGGCGCCCCGGATCGGGACTTTCCAGATGCGTCAGCCAGGGCTGGCCGTGCGGATCGATGCGACGAACCAGGTCGTGGATTTTGCCCGCGACGGGGTGGATGTCGCGGTGCGGGGCGGGGAGGGGAAATGGCCGGGCGTGGAGGCGAAGCTGCTGACCCACAACCGGCTGGCGCCCCTGTGCAGCCCCGGCTGGCTGGCGAAGAACGGGCCGATTGCCGATCCGCATGCGCTGCACGCCATGCCGCGCCTGTCGCCGGACGACATGTGGTGGCATGAATGGTTCGCCGGGGTTGGGGTGGAAGCCGACGGCAAGGCGTTGCCGCCGGGCATCGCGCTGGATTCCCAGGTGATGGAGGGCCGCGCGGCCATGGCTGGGCAGGGCGTCGCGATCGTCAACCTCTTCCTGTGGAAGGCGGAAGTGGAAGCCGGATTGCTGGTGGAAGCCGTGCCATCCTATGTGAAGGAGCGGGCGAGCTATTGGGTGGTCTACCCGCCCCATGCCCGCAACGCGCCCAAGGTGAAGGCCTTTCGCGACTGGATCAGGGCGGAGTTCGCGCGGGAGATTGCGGCGGACCCGGAAGGACGGTTTCTGCCGCGGTAAAATAAGCGCGTCCATGCTCCTGCGCAGGAGCACGATTCCCTTCAACCGGATCGATCGCCTAAACTTCGTTTCCGTTTTGTCGCGGCGCTGCTATTCCGATCCCGATGACCGATTTTCGCGACCCATTCGACGCTATCAAGGATCACCCGTTCGACGATGCGCTGTCTCAGCGCTATCTCGTCTATGCGCTTTCGACCATCACGGCCCGATCGCTTCCGGACCTGCGCGACGGGCTGAAGCCGGTGCATCGGCGGCTACTCTGGGCGATGCGGCTGTTGCGGATGGAGCCGGGCGGCGCCTCGCCCGACGTGCTGGTCGCCAATCCGGCGCGCAACACCACCTCCTACAAGAAATGCGCCCGCGTCGTCGGTGACGTCATCGGCAAATATCACCCGCATGGCGACGCGTCGGTCTATGACGCCATGGTGCGTCTGGCGCAGGACTTTTCGCTGCGCACGCCGCTGGTCGATGGGCAGGGCAATTTCGGCAATATCGACGGCGATAATGCGGCGGCCATGCGCTATACCGAAGCGCGGCTGACGCAGGCGGCGGCCGATCTGATGGCGGGGCTGGACGAGGGCACCGTAGAGTTCCGCCCCACCTATAATGGCGAGGATCATGAGCCGGAGGTCTTTCCCGGCCTTTTCCCCAATCTGCTCGCCAATGGCGCAACCGGCATCGCAGTCGGCATGGCGACCAGCATCCCGCCGCATAATGTGTCGGAACTGATCGATGCGGCCAGCCTGCTGATCGAAAATCCCGATGCCGAACATGCCGACCTCATGCAGATCGTGCGCGGTCCCGATTTTCCGACAGGCGGCGTGCTGGTCGATAGCGCTTCCATCATTTCAGAGGCTTATGCGACGGGGCGGGGATCGTTTCGAACCCGCGCGCGCTGGCACAAGGAGGATGGCGGGCGCGGCACCTGGGTGGCGGTGATCACGCAAATCCCCTTCCAGGTCCAGAAATCCAAGCTGATCGAGCAGATCGCGGTGCTGATCAACGACAAGAAGCTGCCGATCCTGGCCGATGTGCGCGACGAGAGCGACGAGCAGATCCGCATCGTCATCGAACCACGCGCCCGCACCGTCGACCCCGACGTGCTGATGGACAGCCTGTTCCGGCTGACGGATCTTGAAAACCGCTTTCCGCTGAACTTGAACGTGCTCGACGCGACGCGGACGCCGCGGGTGCTGGGCCTGAAGTCCGTGCTGATCGAATGGCTGAAACACCAGATCGATGTGCTGGTGCGGCGCGCGCAGCACCGGCTGGAGAAGATCGCGGCGCGGCTGGAACTGCTCGACGGCTATATCATCGCCTATCTCAACCTCGACCGGGTGATCGAGATCATCCGCACCGAGGATGAGCCCAAGGAAGTGATGATGGCTGAATTCGGCCTCAACGACCGGCAGGCCGAGGCGATCCTCAACATGCGGCTGCGTTCTTTGCGCAAGCTGGAGGAGATGGAACTGCGGCGCGAGCATTCGGAGCTGCTGAAAGAACGCGACGAGCTGATCAAGCTGGTCGAAAGCCCGGCGCGGCAACGGACCCGGCTGAAGAAGGATCTTGCGGACCTGCGCAAGCGCTATTCGCCCGACAGCGATTTCGGCAAGCGGCGCACTTTGGTCGAGGAAGCCGCCCCGGCGCGGGAAATCCCGCTGGAGGCGATGATAGAAAAGGAGCCGATCACCGTGATCCTGTCCGAGCGTGGCTGGATCAGGGCGATGAGTGGGCATCGCGACCTCGCATCGGCAGACACGCTGAAGTTCAAGGAAGGCGATGGTCCTATGATCGCCTTCCATGCTCAGACCACTGACAAGCTGTTGCTGGCTACGGAAACGGGCCGCATCTTCACCCTGGGCGCGGACAAGCTTCCGGGCGGGCGCGGCTTTGGCGATCCGGTGCGGTCGCTGGTCGACATGGATGGGACCGGCAATATCGTTGCCTTGATGCCTGCGCGGATGGGCGGCGAATTGCTGCTGGCAGCCTCTGACGGTCGCGGTTTCGTAGCCGCTGTGGCCGACGTGATCGCGGAAACGCGCAAGGGCAAGCAGGTCGTCAATGTCCGGACCGGCGCGAAGCTCAGCGTCGTGCATCCCATCGCATCGGAGGCGGACAGCGTTGCTGTGGTGGGCGAGAACCGCAAGTTGCTGGTCTTCTCGCTGATCGAAATGCCGCGCATGGCGCGTGGACAGGGCGTCCAGATGCAGCGCTATCGCGACGGCGGATTGTCCGACGCCATCGCCTTCCGCCTGTCGGACGGCCTTAGCTGGGCCATGGGAGGAGGATCGGGCCGGACCCGGACGGAAGCGGACATGACGCCATGGCGCGTCGCAAGAGGCGCGGCGGGGCGGATGCCGCCCACGGGCTTTCCACGCGATAACCGGTTCTGACAAGCTGATTTTTTGCAGTTAGCGCATCGGGTACGGGAATGTCGTTTCCCGAAAATTTACCGATTGGGCCTATCGCGGGCCTATGAAATCCATGTCGATGCGCGATCGGACGAGTGAGATGCCGAAGATCGAGCTCCTTACGGGGGCGGATGACGCGCATCTTTCGCATCGCGTGGCGATAGCCGACTGGCTGGCCGCACTGCCCTATCCGGCGGCAACATTTTCATTCAAAAATAATAAGTTGTCGATGATGGCGACCAATTTGCCGTTCGGCAATTATTTCAATCCCGGCGGGCCGGGCGAAGCCGAACGATCCCATGTCGCGGAATGGCGCAAGCGGATCGTGCAATGCGTCCTGTCAGGGCGCGATTCGGAAGCTTTCGAATTGCGCCGCGACGGCGCTTTGGGGCCTGAATATTTTTACTGCACGGTGGGGCGCCTGCCCGAACTGGAGGGGGAGCCCAATCTTTTCCTGTTCACCGCGCTCGACCGGACCAGCGACCGGACCATCGAGAAGAATTTGCGGCGGGAATTGCTGTCGGACGGCTTGACTGCGCTGCCCAACCGGACCGGCTTTGGCGAAGAAATCGAAGACCGGCTGACCAACATGCCCTGGTCGGACAATGCGCAGTTCGGCATTATCGCCATCGATCTCAGCCGGTTCAGCCGGGTCAATGAGTCCCTGGGACCGATGGCCGGTGACGAACTGCTGATCACGGTCGCCAAGCGATTGAAGTCCAGCCTGCGCCTGGGCGATGTGCTGGCGCGCATCGGCGGCAATGATTTTGCGATTTTCGCTCGCTTGAACAATGGCTTGTCGGATGCTCTTCATATCGTTCAGCGCATTCGCGACGCGCTCGGCTATCCGATCAGGCTGAGCGATCTGCAGATTCGGGTCGATTGCGCGATCGGCTGCGCCTTGTCGACCAACCTGACCGAAGATCCCGAGGATGTGGTGCGCAAGGCGCAGGCGGCCGTGAAGATCGCCAAACGCACCGGCAAGGTGGAAATCTACCGAAACGGCGTGCTCAAGGAGGCGCAGCGGCGCTTTTCCATCGAGAGCCGTCTGCGCGATGCGCTGGCCCAGGGCGGTCTGACCCTGGCGTTTCAGCCGCTCATTCATTTGCAGACCGGAGAAATTACCGGCTTCGAGGCATTGGCGCGGTGGGAGGATGAAGAACTGGGCCATGTCTCGCCCACTGAGTTCATCGCCGTGGCGGAAGAAAGCGGGCTGATCACGCCGCTCGGTCGCTGGGCGGCCTATGAGGCGGCGCAGGCGCTCAGCCGTTGGGACGCGAAATTCGGCCAGCCGCTGCCATTGGGCGTCAATGTGAACCTTTCGCCCATTCAGATGGCGCGGGACGATGTCGCCTCGATGTTCGAGGAATCGCTGCGCTATTCGGGCATTTCGGGCAATCGCCTGACCGCCGAACTGACCGAGAGCGCCATCGTGGCCGATCCGGAAAAGGCGCGGAAGCTGTTGTTCGCGCTCAAGGATCTCCACATGCCGATCGCCATGGACGATTTCGGCACGGGCTATTCGAACCTGGCGAGCCTGCACAGCCTGCCGATCGACATTTTGAAGATCGACCGCAGTTTCGTGACCTCCATGCTGGAGGACCGCGACAAGGAAATCATGGTGCGCACCATCCTGTCGCTGGCCGAATCGCTGGGTCTGCATGTGACCGCCGAAGGGATCGAGACGCAGGAACTGGCCCATGCGTTGCAGAATCTGGGCTGCTGGCAGGGGCAGGGCTATTATTTCGCGCGGCCGATGCCGGAGAGCGAGGCCTTCGATTATTGGCGGGCGCGCTGGAATTTCGAAACGGTCTGATCCGCGATTTCGGCCACGCGGTCGTCATCGGGAAAGCCCTCGGCCACCCAGATTTTCTGAACCTCCGCCAGCGCCTTGGCCACGTCGGGGCCGGGTTGCAGCCCGCGCGCGATGAGCGCGCCGCCGCCTAGCGGCAATCGGGGCGGGCTCCAGTCCATGAGTGTCGCCATGCCGTCGAGCGGCGCCCCGGGATCGATCAAGAGGCGATCGATCGCTCCTTCAATGCCGATCTGAAAGGCCAGGGTGCGGGGTGACGCGCTGGTGGCGCCTCCGTCCAGCGCGGTCATGAGCCGCTTGCGGGCCTTTTTGGACAATTTGAGCCGGGCGCCAACCTGATCGGCGGTGCGCGGATCGGGGGGAAGAAGGGCGGCCAGACGGCGCATGGCCGAAGGGTCGACGCCGGAAGCGGATTCGCGCTCGATCAGAGTGGACAGGCGGGCGAGTCCGCTCCCGTCGATCTCTGGAATGACCGGCAGCAATATGCTGCCCTCGATCATGAGCCGAAGCGAGGCAAGGGGCCGGGGGATGGCGAGCAATTTGAGCAGTTCGTCCGCGATCCGCTCTCGTGAAAGCGCCATCAGGCTGTTGGCGGCGGCGCGGCAGGCGGCATAGGCCTCTGTGTCCGGCTTGTCGTGACCGAAGCGGGCGAGGAAACGGAAATAGCGCAGGATGCGGAGATGATCCTCCGCGATCCGGGCGCTGGCATCTCCGATGAAGCGGATGCGGTGAGCCTTCAAATCAGCCACGCCGCCGAAAAAATCCGTGATTTCGTGGGTGAGGGGGTCGGCATAAAGAGCGTTGATGGTGAAATCGCGCCGGGCGGCGTCCTCGCGCCAGTCGTCGGTATAGGCGATGGTGGCGCGGCGTCCGTCCGTGCTGACGTCGCGGCGCAGAGTCGTGATTTCCACCGGCCAGCCATTGATGACCGCGGTGATCGTGCCGTGATCTATGCCGGTTGGCACGGCCTTGATCCCTGCGGCTTTCAGGCGGTCGATAACTTCTTTGGGTTCGATGACGGTCGCGATGTCCAGATCGTTCACCGTCAGGCCGAGCAGCCCATCCCGCACCGCGCCGCCGACGAAGCGGGCAAGGCCCTGTTCGCTCCCCAGAGCCTTCAGCAGCGCGTCCAGCCCGGGGCGATGGCGCCACTCGGCGTCAGGCAACAGGCTGGTCATGGCCGAGCCTTCGCGAAAGATTGGCCAGGATGGCGGCGGTGATCCCCCAGATGCGGCGTCCTTCCCAGATTATTTCGTAATAATGCCGTTCAATACCCTGAAATTCTAACGATTTTCTGATTCGATTGGTGGGGTCAAGGGCGAAGGAGAGCGGAAGCTCGAACAATTCCGCGACCTCCGTCTCTTGCGGGAAAAGGGGAAGATCGGGCGGGATCACGCCGAGGACGGGGATGATGTCGAAACCGGTGAAGGTGTGATAGCGATCCGACGTGCCGATGATGTCCACCATATTCGGGACGAGGCCGATTTCCTCCTGCGCCTCTCGCAAGGCGCCAGCGATTTCGTCTGCATCATCGTCATCGACGCGTCCGCCGGGGAAAGCGACCTGTCCCGCATGTTTGCGCAGTCTGGCCGAACGCTGGGTCAGAATGAGGCCGGGTTCGGGGCGATCGGTAATGGCGACCAGCACGGCGGCGGGAGCCAGGATGGGATCGCCTTCTATGCGCGGGTCGCGGGTATCGGAAAGCAACAGGCCAACTTCGCGCTCATGCCCTTCCTTCAAGGCGGCGCGCAACCGCTCCGCCAGTGTCATGCCGATCCGTCCAGCGCGAAGAAGGCGCCGTTGCTCCAGAGGCCGATGGGGTCGGCGCCTTCATCCAGCGCGAGGTTCATCAACTCATAATAGACGCTGCGCGCGATGAGCGCCTCCAGCCTGCCGCGCACATGGAGATAGGGATGGGGGCCGTCCGGCGTCTCGCGCAGGATAAGGGCATTGTCCGGACCAGCGGCGACCAGATCGCCGGTGTTGAGCCGGAAGGCCAGGTTGCGCTCCCGGTCTTCGCCTTCGGTCTTGAGTTCGACGGCGATGAAGGGGGCGTCCTCCACCTCGATCGACAGCTTTTCGACCGGCGTGACGAGGACATAGCTGCCATCGGCCTCCCGGCGCAGGATGGTCGAGAAGAGGCGGACCATGGCTTCGCGGCCGATGGGCGAGCCTTGGTGGAACCATGTGCCGTCGCGGGCGATGCGCATGTCGCTG
>Ga0255338_1005314_pt1 | contig 12024 bp, 11 predicted proteins | sample MeOH1_35cm_T4_19_FD_203715 | JGI IMG/M metagenome (GOLD analysis project Ga0255338, IMG submission 203715) | Sandy soil microbial communities from University of British Columbia, Vancouver, Canada - MeOH1_35cm_T4_195 | ecosystem: Engineered > Artificial ecosystem > Sand microcosm > Unclassified ... | reverse complement strand
ACGTAGCGCCAGTCTTCGACTGGCGTTTTGTCGCAGCGCGCGGGACGTGCACGTAGCGTTGGATGTGAAAGACATGGAGAGGTGGTTTGGTCAAATGCCTCGGGGCTTGCCCCGGGGATCTTTACTGAGCTTCTTCAACATCGCGTCGCGGCGGGCCTTGAACTCGTTGCCGGGTTTCCACTCGGGCCAGGTGTCGCCGTTGGCGATGCGGAGGCCGACTTCCAGGAGGAACGCCGTGTCCTGCGCCGCGCCTTCGAAGGTCCAGTCGGGCTGCACCTCGTCGCCGACCTTGTGATAGCGGTTGGCGATGTATTCCTGCACCTGCTTCTCGGCGAAGTCCGCGGGCTGGCCGATGTAGTCGCGGCCGTTCTTCGGGTAGTAGGAAGGCACGCCGACCTTCGCGAATTCGAAGTGGTCGCTGCGGTAATAGGAACCGCGCTCGGGGTTCGCCTCGGGTTTCATCACCCGGCCCTGGCTGGCGGCGACGGCGATGCCGATGTCGTCGATGGTCGAGGCGCCGAAACCGACGGTGGCCATGTCGCTGGTCGGGCCGAATTGGTTGGCGCCATCCATGTTGATGTTCGCGACGGTCTTCGCCAGCGGGTAGAGCGGCTCCCGGGCATAATAGCGCGAGCCGAGCAGGCCCTTCTCCTCGGCAGTGATGGAGAGGAAGAGGATGCTGCGCTTGGGCCGTTGCGCCGCGGGGAGCGCCCGGCAGGCCTGGGCGAGTTCGAGCAGCACGGCCACGCCGGCGGCGTTGTCGGCGGCGCCGTTGTAGATCTGGTCGCCCGGCAGGTTGGGGTTCCGCCCGAGGTGGTCCCAGTGCGAGCTGTAGATCACGAGCTCGTCCTTCAGTTTCGGATCGGAGCCGGGCAGCAGGGCGACGACGTTCTTCGAAGCCACGTTGCGCAGCACGTTGTCGACGGTGAACGAAGCCTTGGCGCCGAGCGACAGCGGGCGGAAATCGCGGCTCGCGGCGGCTTTTTTAGCCACGTCATAGTCGAGGCCGCAGGCGGTGAAGAGTTTCCTCGCGGCGTCGAGCGTAAGCCAGCCTTGCATGCCGACATTGCCGGCGTTGAGGTCGGTCGCGCTGATCTCGAAGTTTTCCCGGGTGTTGCTGCCGATGAGGACGGCGAACGGGTAAGCCGCGGCCGCGGTCTCATGCACGATGAGGCAGGCGGCGGCGCCCTTTTGCCCGGCGATCTCGTATTTGTAGGTCCAGCGGCCGTAATAGGTCATGGCTTTGCCGCCGAAAACCGCGGGATCGAGCTGGCCGTCGGCCCCGGTGACCGGCGGATCGTTGATGAGCATGACGACCGTCTTGCCGCGGACATCCAGTCCCTTGTAGTCGTCCCAGCCGTATTCCGGCGCGACGATGCCGTAGCCGACAAAGACAACTTCGGTGTCCTTGCCCTCGACGCGTGGCGTAAGGCGGCTCGACGGCCCGATGTATTCGTTGATGTGCTCCATCGGGATCGTGACGCCGTCCCGCACGAAGCTGAGCGTGGGCGTCGAGCTGATGCCGACGAGCGGGACATTCTGGATGTAGGTGCCGTCGGGGTTGCCGGGGGCGAGGCCGATCTTTTTGAACTCGTCGACGATGTAGGCGACGGTCTTTTCCTCGCCCGGCGTGCCGGGGGCGCGGCCCTCGAATTCGTCGGAGGCGAGCACCTTGGTGCGGGCCAGAATGGAGGCGGCGGAAATGGCCGGAGTCGGATCAGCGGCCAGGGCCAGAGTGGCCGAGCCAAGCCCGGCGGCGAGCAGGATGAGGGCTGTTTTCATGGGGATACGAAGAGAGTGAAGGTGCGGGGACACGGGGGCGAGGCGAACGTCATTCCATAGCAACGTCGCGGTAGAAGCGCGTCCAGAGCCGGTCGGTCTGCCAGCCTTTGACCGCGGGTTGGACGAGGAAGTTTTGGACATTAAAATAGAGGGGAATGACGGGCATCTCATCGAGCAGCATTTTTTCCGCCGACTGGTAGGCGGTGTTGCGCGCGGCGGCGGAGTCCAACTGGCCGGCTTCTGCGACGAGCCGGTCGTAATCCGGATTCTTCCAGCGAGCGTAATTTTCGGGACCGCCAGCCTTCAGCCGGAGGAAGAGATCGGACATGCCATCGTAGTCCGGGATGGCCGTCATGAAGGCCAGGTCGTAGTCGCCGGTGGCGAGGGCGGCGAGGTGGGTGCGGGCCTCGCGCTGCGCGATGGCAATATCGAGGCCCAGTTCGCGGCGCCACATCTGTTGAATCGCCTCGAGCTGCACGATGCTGACCGGCCAGGCGGACAGTTCCAACCGGGGGAACCCGCGGCCTTCGGGGAAGCCGGCCTCGGTCAGCAGGCGACGCGCTTCCGCCGCATCCTCGGTGATCATCGCCTGCGGCTGATAGCCGCCAAGGCCGTCCGGCACGAAATTGAGCGCGGGCCGGCCGCTCAGGACGATCTTTTCCACGAGGGAGGTGCGGTCGAGCGCCAGCGCGAGCGCGCGGCGGACGCGCGGATCGTCCAGTGGCGGGCGGGTGGTGTTCAGCACGAGATACCGCGTCTCGTGCAACGGCGCTTGGCGCAACAAGCCGGGTTGCTCCGTCCGATAGGTGGCGAGCTTGGTGAAAGGCACCGCCATCGTCACGTCGACCTGCCCGGCGCGGAAGGCCCTTTCCTCGGTGTCGCCGTTGTCGAAAGCGAGAAACTGGATGGTGTCGAGTTTCACGGCGGCGGCGTCCCGGTAATGCGGATTTTTCCGCACGGTGATCCGCTGGTTGGGTTTCCACTCGGCGAGGCTGAAAGGACCGTTGCCGACATAGGCTGACAGGTTGCCAGAGCGCAGGTTCTCAACGGTCGCCGGATGCATCGGGATCCACGGGCCGCTGGCGACGATCGCGGGGAAATCGGCGTTGGGTTGCGCGAGCGCAAGCACCAGCGTGTGTGCGTCCGGCGCAGCGACCCCGAGGCGCGCGGGAATATCGGCGATCCCCCGATAGTATTCGGTGGCACCTCGGAGGGGGAAAAACAGCGCCGCCTTCGGCGCGGCCGTGCCGGGGGTGACGGCGCGCTGGATCGACCGGGCGAAATCCTGCGCGGTGACCGGTTCGCCGTTGGACCATTTCGCGTCGGGCCGCAGGTGGAAGGTGTAGGCAAGGCCGTCAGGGGAAACCTCCCATCTTTCCGCCGCGCCGGGCAGCGGTGCGCCGCCGGCGGGATCGGGCGTGAGCAGGCCTTCGCTGAGCGCGCGGATGATGAAGAACTCGTCGGGCAGCGTGGCCCGCTGCGGGTCGAGCGTGGCGGGTTCGTTGCGCTGGGCGATGCGGAGGACGTGGCCGGTGGGCGCGGGCTCGCGGCGGCCGCAGGCGCTGAATAGGACCAATGGGACGCATAGGACGTATAGGCTCCATGGGAAGGAGCGGACTCCGGTCACAGGTTTAATTCTCAAGCCAGACATGCTTGTAGGGGTGGCGGTCGAGCGGGAGATTGTTCCAGCCGCGCACGGCGGGATGCACCAGCCGCACGGTGGTGAAATAGTAGAGCGGGATGACCGGCATTTCGTCGAGCAGCAGGGCCTCGGCCTGTTGCATCAAGGCGGCGCGGGCCGCGGGATCGGCCGTGTGATCGGCGGCCTGAAGCAATTCGTCGTAGGCGGCGCTGTGCCAGCCGGTGTGGTTGTTGCTAGAGCCGCCGCGGAAGATGTCGAGGAACGACTTGGGGTCGGCAAAGTCGGCGGCCCATTCCGAGCGCAACACGGAATAGTCGAGGGTGCGGCGCTTCGCGAAAAGCGAGGATTGCTCCATGTTGTCAATCTGGACCGACACGCCGAGCGAGCGCCACATCTGCTGGACGACCTCGGCGATGATGCGGTGGTTGCCGGAGCTGTTGATCAGAATCTCGATCGGCGGCAGCCCCCGGCCTTCCGGGTAACCGGCCTCCGCCAGCAGGCGGCGGGCGCGGTCCGGATCGAAGCCGAGCCGGTCGGGCGGAACATAGCCGCCCATGCCGGGCGGAGTGAACGCGGCGGCGGGTTGCTGGCCGCCGCGCACGATCTTGTCGACGATGCTGCGTCGGTCGATGGCCGCGGCGAGGGCCTGGCGCACGAGCTTGTGGTCCAGGCCGGGGCGTGTGGTGTTGAGCCGGTAAAAGTAAGTGTCGAGGAAGGGGCTGACGTGCAGCACGCCGGGTTGCTCGCGGCGGTAGTGGTCGACCTTGGAGACGGGCAGCGCCTCGGTGATGTGCAGCTGGCCGGCGCGGAAGGCGCGCTCCTCGCCGTCGACATCGGCGGCGGGATGGAAATGGATGGAGTTGAGACGGACGGTCGCCGCATCCCAATAGGTGGGGGACTTGTCGGTGACGATGATCTCGCCGCGTCGCCACGTCTTCAGGACGAAGGGGCCGTTGCCGACGAAATTAACGGGGTCCGTCCACCGGGTGTCGCGCAAGGTCGCGCCGCCGGCCTTTTCGAGGGCGGGCAGATAGACGGGATACCAGACCGGGTGGGCCAGCAGCGTGGGCAGATACGGCGCCGGGTGGGCGAGGGTGAGCTGCAGCGTGCGCGGATCGACCGCCTTCACGCCCACGCTAGAGAAATCAGTCGCCCCGCCCTGATACCAGGCCTCGGCTCCGGCGAGGACGAAGAGCATGGCGGCATTGTCAGCGCCGAGAGACTTGGTGAGCACGCGCTTGATGGAACCGACGAAGTCATAGGCGGTGAGCGGCTCGCCGTTGGACCATTTCGCGTCGGGGCGAAGATGAAAAGTCCAGGTCAGGCCGTCGGGCGAGGTAACCCAGCGCTCAGCGACAGCCGGCGCCGGGGCGCCGGTTTCGGGATGCTCGCCCACGAGGCCCTCGAACAAGGCAGAGGCGACATTGATCTCGGGCAGGCCGGTGATGAGATGCGGATCGAGGCCCGAAGGATCGGCGGAAAGGCCGCGATGCAGGACCTGTTCGCGGAGGCCGCGGGCGGCATCGGTCTCGCGTTTTGCGCAGCCGGGAATGAATGGCCACAAAAAGCACAAAAAGCACAAAAAACCGGGCCGTGTCATTCTGAGCGAAGCGTAGAATCCAGAGCGATGTGCGGTGGCGGTCATTCTGATGGATCCTTCGCTGCGCTCAGGATGACGGAAACAATATTTTTGTGCTCAGGTCGCGGCGTAAAGCCGCGCTTACAGTTTCTGAATCAAAACCACGGCATGCGCGGCGATGGCGAGGCCGCGGCCGATGTCGTCGCTGCCCTCGTTGGTCGTGGCCTTGAGGCCGATGGCGTCGACGGTGAGTCCGGCGGACTGGGCGAGCACGGCCTTCATCTCGGCGAGGCGAGGCGCGATTTTGGGTTTCTCTGCGACGAGGGTGGCGTCGACATTGACCGGCGCCCAGCCGCGTTCGCGCAGAGCGGCGGTGACGCGTTGGAGCAGCAGTTGCGAGTCGATGTTCTTGTAGGCCGGGTCGGTGTTCGGGAAAAAATGTCCGATGTCCGGCAGACCGGCGGCGCCGAGCAGGGCGTCGCAGATGGCATGGGTCAGCGCGTCGGCGTCGGAATGGCCGTCGAGGCCGAAGTCAGCGACGAAAGTCACCCCACCGAGCACGAGTTTGCGGCCGGCAACCGTGCGATGAATGTCGTAACCGTGGCCGATGCGAAGCTGGGCGGACATGGAGTTCACTCCTGCCCGGCCAGCAGGAACTCGAGGTAGGGCAGATCCGCCGGCGTCGTGAGCTTCGGGTTGGGATGCGGGTTCTCGAGCAACGCGATCGGGTGTTTGAGCAGTTCGACGGCCGCGGCGTCGTCGGTGATCGTGAGCCGGCGTTCCGCCACGGCGGCATAGGCGCGGCAGATCAGTTTGCGGGAGAAAACCTGCGGGGTCTCCATCGCCCAGAGATGCTTCCGGTCGAGCGTGCGCAGGCGGCCCTCGCCGCGGTGCTCCTTGATGGTGTCGGTCACGCGATGGGCGAGCACGACGGCGTCCTCGCGGCGGACGATCTTGTGCAGGGCGACGAGCTGCTCGACCCGGACCAGAGGCCGGGCACAATCGTGGACGAAAACATAACCCACATCATCGGGCAGTTCGGCGAGGGCGGCGGCCACGGAGTCCTGGCGCTCCGAGCCGCCGGGCACGAAGAGCGTGGGAGTCGGCGCATAGCCGGAGAGCTCGATCATCTGGGCCTGGTCGCGGTAGGTGACGATGAAGGTGTCCACCACACCGCTACGGTAGAAGGCGGCCGCGGAGTGGGCGAAGACGGGCTTGCCCGCGAGGGGGGCGAGCACCTTGTCGGGGACGGTGCCGTCCATGCGGCGGCTGCTGCCGGCGGCGAGGAGGATGGCGGCGGTGCGGCTCATGGAGAGAAAGGGCTGAAAGGCTGAAGGGCTGAAAGGCTGAGGGAGAAAGCTGGCTGGGTGTCGGCGGAGGTTTCCATGGATGCGTGGTGGATTGTTTCAGCCTTTCAGATCTTCAGTTGTTCAGCCCTTCCGATCCGAGCTCGGCGAGGATCGCGCGGGCGGCGGCGGCGGGATCCGCCGCTTTCAGGATGGGACGCCCAACGACGATATAAGTCGAGCCTGAGCGTGCGGCCTCGGCGGGGGTCATGATGCGTTTCTGATCATCGTTGCCGGCCTCGCCGGCGGGGCGGATGCCCGGGGTGACGAGCTGGATGTCGGCCGGCAGTTTTTGGCGGAGCAGGGCCACCTCGAGCGGCGAGCACACGAGACCGCGCAGACCGGAGTCGGCGGCGAGCTTGCCCAGGCGGGCGACTTGTTCGGCGGAAGGGGATACGACGCCGATCTCGTTGAGTCCGGCGGAGTCCATCGAGGTCAGCACGGTGACGCCGAGCAGGAGCAGGTCGGGGTTCGTTTTCTGCTGGGCCGCGCGGGCGGCGCGCATCATCTCGCCGCCGCCGGCGGTGTGCAGCGTGAGCATCCGGATGGGCAGGGGGCCGAGCGACTCGACGGCCTTGGCGACGGTGTTGGGGATGTCGTGCAGCTTCAGGTCGAGAAAGACGCTGAAGCCCAGGCCGGCGACCTCGCGGACGTAGTCGGGCCCGTAGGCGGTGAACATCTGCAGGCCGATCTTCACCCAGCGGAGCTGGCCGCGCAATTGGCGGAGGATCGGCGCGGCCTCTTCGCGCGTGGGGACATCAAGGGCCAGGATTAGATCGCAAGGCATTTTGGGAAACCACGAATGGACGTTAATGGACACGAATTGAAGGAAAAAGCAACGGGCCGGGCGAATCCCGGATTAGTGTTTATTCGGGTCCATTCGTGGTTAGGCCTGAAGGTGTGATCACCGAGTTCTCGCCCGCCAAGATCAACCTTTTCCTCGCCGTGACCGGGCGGCGGACCGACGGCTACCATGATCTGGTGTCGGTGCCCGCGCCGCTCGACTTCGGGGACGAGCTGGCGGCGGAGGCGAACGAGGCCGGGTTCTCGTTGGCCTGTGATGATGCGGCGGTGCCGTTGGACGGAAGCAATCTGATATTGAAGGCCGCGCAGGCCTTTGCCGCGGCCACGGGCCGGGCCGGCGGAGCGCATTTCAAACTGACCAAGCGGATACCCCTGGGCGCCGGCATGGGTGGCGGCAGCAGCAACGCCGTGGCGGCCCTGCGGGTGCTGAACCGGCTGGCCGGCGGACCATTGGCCGGCGCGAAGCTGGCTGAAATCGCGGTCCGGCTCGGCTCGGATTGCGCGCTGTTCCTGCACAACGCCCCGGTCGTGATGCGCGGTCGAGGCGAGCGGGTCGAGGCACTGCCGGTGGCGGTGACGGCCCGGTTGCGGGGCCGGCGGGTGCTGTTGTTCAAACCCTCCTTCGCCATCAGCACACCCTGGGCCTACGATCGCATGGCGCGCGGCGCACCCGCGCACTACCTGCCGGAGGCGGAAGCCGAGGCGCGGCTGGCCGGGTGGCTGCGGAGCGACGCACCGGCGGAGGAAATTCTGTTCAACAACATGGAGGGTGTGGCCTTCGCCAAATATCTCGCGTTGCCCGGGCTGATCGGGAAATTACGCGCGGAGTTCGGTTTGGCCGCGCGGATGAGCGGCAGCGGCAGCGCGTGCTTCGCGCTGTTGCGTGACGATTTCGTGGCCGCGCCGGTGGTGGCGCGCATCCGCGAGTGCTGGGGTGCGGCGGCCTTCGTGCGGGAAGCGCGGCTGTTTTGGTGACGCCCTCCGTTTGCGCCAGACCGGGCCCGGGCGGACAAAGGGTATGCTCCACTATTTGGTTCGCGCAGGCTTAGTTCCGCATTGACCGCATCGCATGTCGGCTTGTTAATGGCGGAGCCCTCGCGCATGGATCCCAACACCAAAAGCGAACTCGTCATCCAGGGCATTGCCGCCTCGAAGGGCATCGCCTACGGACAGGTGTTCCTCTACCTGCAGAGCGAGTTGGAGATACCGCGATATGTGGTCGATCCCAACAAGCGCGTGGCTGAGATCGCCCGCTTTGAACACGCGCTGGTTGTCACTCGGCAGCAGATTTCACAGATCCAGGCGCAGGTCACCAAGAACCTGAGCGAGGCGGAGGCTCTCATCTTCGATGCGCACCAGATGGTGCTCGAGGACCAGGCGCTCATCGGCGAGACCATCCGTGATTTTGAAAAGTCGGGCCTGAACATCGAGACCTGCTTCAACGCGGTCGCCGAGCGCTACATCAAGGCGTTTGCCGAGATCGACGACGAATACCTGCGCGAGCGCGCCGCGGACATCAAGGACGTGGCCAAGCGCGTGCTGCACGTCCTGCTCGGCCAGACCGCGGGCAGCCTGACCCAGCTGGTGGACAAGCGCATCATCGTGGCGCATGACATCTCGCCGTCCGAGGCGGCCGGTGTGGATCGCAGCGCCGCCCTCGGCATCGTGACCGATGCCGGCAGCCGCACGAGCCACGCGGTCATCGTCGCCCGGTCGATGAAGATCCCCGCGGTCGTCGGCACCAACGATCTCACGACCAAGCTGCAGAACGGCGACTGGATCATGGTCGATGGCTACGACGGAGTGGTCATCGTCAATCCGACCGAGCAGACCCTTTTCCGCTACGGCAAGATCGAGAAGGCGAAGAAATCCTTCGAGTCACGGCTGATGTCCGTGATCGAACTGCCGGCCCGCACGCTCGACGGCGTGGACGTGCCGCTCCGGGCCAACATCGAGAAGCCCGACGAGGTCGCGTTGGTGCAGCAATACCGCGGCGATGGCGTCGGCCTCTATCGCACGGAATATCTTTTCCTGAGCTCGGACCGGATCCCGACCGAGGAGCAGCAGTATGCGGCCTACAAGGAGATCGTCAGCGGGCTCGCGCCCGCGTCGGTCACCATCCGCACGCTCGACATCGGCGGCGACAAGCCGCTGCCGGGCGACCCGCACCTGATCGGCCCGGAGGCGAACCCCTTCCTGGGTTTCCGCGCCATCCGGATGTGCCTGCAGAATCCGGTGATGTTCAAGAACCAGCTCCGGGCCATCCTGCGCGCCAGCGCGCACGGCAAGGTGGAGCTGATGTATCCGATGATCAGCGGTGCGGACGAACTCGACCGCGCCAACGCGTTGCTCGACGAGGCCCGGACCGAGCTGAAGGAGCGCGGCCAGGCCTTCGATACGAAATTGCGCGCCGGCACGATGATCGAGATCCCCAGCGCCGCGATCGCGGGCGACGTGCTGGCAGAGAAATGCGACTTCTTCAGCATCGGCACCAACGATCTCATCCAATACCTCCTGGCCATCGATCGCGGCAACAACCGCATCGCCCACCTCTACGACCCGGCGCATCCGGCGGTCATCCGGATCCTCAAGCAGATCGTCGACACCGGTCACGCGAAGAAGATCAAGGTCAGCGTCTGCGGCGAAATGGCCGGCGATCCGCTTTTCGCCCCGCTGCTGCTCGGGCTCGGAGTGGATGAACTGAGCATGACGCCGACGTTGATGCCCGCGGTGAAGTTCCTGGTCCGGGCCATGAAGATGAGTGACGCGCGCGAGCTCGCCACCGCGGCTCTGGCGCAGACCGATCCCGGCAAGACTTACGCGCTCATCGAGGCTTTCTACAACGAGCGCATGAAGGCGGTCTGAGGTTGCAGATGGAGCCGGCCGGTGCCCGAAAACGGGAGGCCGGCAAAGCGACTTACGAAAGTAGGGCCTAACGGCATTACTGTATTTTTAATTCACCCTAGCCGACAGGCGCGCATTGGCGGTAAATTACCTAGCGCAATCCCGCAGAAGGTTTTACGGGTGTGAACCGATGGTGAAACTGGGCGCGGAGGCTATTGTAGGCGCGGGCGTTCTAGACTGCCCGACACTTTCGCAACACATTCCAATCATGTCCGTGGTCATCAATTATGCGGCGATGCAGACCGCCAAGCCAAAGCCCATCCGGGTGCGCTACAAGCGCTCCTTGGATGAGGTGCTCAAGCTGGCGGCAGAGAGTGTCGAGCGGAAGGGCAAGGGACTGAATCTGGGCCGGTTCAATCCTCTGCCGAAGGGTCGTGCGCTCACCAAATTCGAGAAGATTTTCGGACTGACGTTTGCCACGGCTTTCAGCCTCGCGGTCTGGATTCATGCGCGGCCTGAGCCGGTCAGCGCGCATGCCGGTTATTTCCAGTCGCTCGCGTTGTCGACCGGCATGGAGACCACGTCGGTGCAGACTTTCACCGAGTCGGCGGTCCGGTCCATCGGCAGCGAATGGAAGGCTCCCGCTTTGTTTGCCCATACGCATCCGCTTTTCTGGCACCGCGCACCGGCGGTGCATCCCAACGCATTGGTGCAACGCGTGGAAGCCGGCCTCGCGGCCTTGTCCGGCCACGGGGCCGTCATCGGGGCGACGGTTTTTGGCACGCCGGTGCTCGGCACGATGGACATCGGCGAGGGCGTCCCCGCGGCCGTGACCAGCCGGGTCAGCGGGCAGGCGGAACTGGCCGATGGCACCGTCGTCCGGATCGAGGCGTTGCTGGTGCAGGATGAAAAATCCAAGCAGTGGGGCATCGTGAATCTCTCGCTGCCCCCGTTCCTGCCATGAAGACCGGCTCCGCCCGCTCCTGTTGGTCGCGCAGCACGCGGGGTGTCACCATCGCCGAGGTGGCGATGGCCGCCATGTTCATGGCCCTGGTGCTCTCGACCTCGATCACGACCCTGCAGCGCGCCTTCATCAGCCTGCAAAACGCCCGGGATCTGAACATCGCCTCCCAGGTGCTCCAGAGTGAGATGGAAAAGATGCGCCTGGCCGACTGGAGCACGGTCGACGCGTTGGCCACGAGTGCCACGGTGGTCCCGCTGGATGCCACCTTCACCGCGAATGCCTTTGTGGGCAACCGCTTTACCCTCACCCGCACGGTCGCGGACCCGAAGACCGGCACACGGGTGATCACCCTGCGGGTCGACTGGACAGGGGCGGACAAGCGTCCGCTCTCCCGCGACCTCTCCCTGCGCTACTCGCGCAACGGGCTCTATGACTACTTCTACAGCCAGACTTGAACACCGGCGCGCCGCCGGCTTCACGCTGGTGGAGTTGATGGTCGCGGGTGGAATCGGATCCTTCATCCTGACCGGGGTGTTGTCGGTCATCCTCATGATGGGCCGTTCAGGATTGTCCGCCTCGAACTACGCCGACATGGAGGCCCAGTCGCGGCGCGCCGTGGACGAGTTCGCCCAGGACGTGCGCATGGCCTCGAATCTCACCTGGAACAGCGCCACCTCAGTCACCCTGACCGTGTCGGACAACTATACCGCCACCAGCAACCGGGTGACCTATGCCTACGACAGTTCCACGTCAGGCGCGACCGCGCGCAGCTTTTACCGCCTGCCCGGCGAGGCCGGTTCCACCGCGGCCCGGTTCGTTCTGGCCCGCAATGTGACCGCCCTGAATTTCGCCCGCTTCACCCGCACCAATGCGGTGGCGACCAACGAGCTGCTGACCAAGCGGCTGCAGCTCACCATGAACCTGCGCACGACGCGGGAGACCACCGTGGACCAGAACACCCTCGTGATCTCGGCGTCCTACGTTCTGCGCAACAAGCCCTCCAATTGAGATGAACACGCCATCCAATCGCCGGGGCTCGGTGTTGATCATCTGCCTGCTCTTC
>Ga0255338_1005313_pt1 | contig 12025 bp, 10 predicted proteins | sample MeOH1_35cm_T4_19_FD_203715 | JGI IMG/M metagenome (GOLD analysis project Ga0255338, IMG submission 203715) | Sandy soil microbial communities from University of British Columbia, Vancouver, Canada - MeOH1_35cm_T4_195 | ecosystem: Engineered > Artificial ecosystem > Sand microcosm > Unclassified ... | reverse complement strand
AGGCTACATCGTGGCCGAGCCGTTCAACGCCTCGGCGGAGCTCCTCAAGGTCGGCAAGATCATTCGCTTCACCGCCGACGTCTGGAAGGATCACGCCTGCTGCGTGGTCCTGATGAACGAGGACGACTTGAGCCGGCGCGCCGACTGGTCGCAGAAAGTCGTGAACGGCATCGTGCAGGCCCAGGCGTGGATCCAGGGACACCGCGAGGAGACGGCCCACATACTTGCGAAGGACAATCCCGGGCGCTACACGCCCCACACCTACGAGACGCTCGCCCGGGTGCTCGCGCCGCAGCCGCGGCAAGCCGAGTCGTACGTGGCCTCGGGCGTGATCCGGCATGCCGACTGGAAGGAAAAGCGCATCGACTTCCAGCCGTATCCGTTCCCGAGCTACACCGAAGCGCTCGTGTCGATGCTGAAGACCACGCTCGTCTCGGGCAGAAACGAGTTCCTGAAAACCCTGGATCCCGCGTTCGTGGCGCGCGACCTGGTGGACGACCGCTTCGTGAAGAAGGCGATCGCCGGCATCGGCGGCATGTCGGCCTTCGGCCTGCCCGACGGCTTTACGCGCAAGGAAATCATCACGACTTGACCGAACGCAGGCCGGGCGCGGCTCATCGCACGGGCGAGCCGCATCGCCGGCCCGCGCGTCGCTCACCGACGATATGAACAAGATGCTCAACCTCACACGCAGCAACAGCCGCTGGGAGCTCAGCCTGATCGGACTGGGCGCGCTCGTACTCGTCTGGGCGCTCGGCACGTACTGGCTCAGGGAAAGCGTCGCGCTCGCGCGGCTGCTCGGCCCGGAGCGGACGTTCGAGAGCCTGTATGCATTGCTCGCGCAGAATCAGCTCACGGTGCACACGCTCACGAGCATGAAGCGCGTGCTCGTGGGCCTCGTCCTGGCGCTGGTCCTGGGCGTGCCTATCGGCCTGGCGGTGGGAACGTCGCGTGCGCTGGAAAGCAGCACCAGCGGCGCATTCCAGTTCCTGCGCATGATCTCGCCGCTGTCGTGGATGCCCATCGCCGTGATGGTGTTCGGCATCGGCGATGCGCCCATCTACTTCCTGCTGACGTTCGCCGCTGTCTGGCCGATCATTCTCAATACCGCGGCCGGCGTGCGTCAGCTCGATCCGAAGTGGCTGATGCTCGCGAACAGCCTGAGCGCCACACGCCGCGAGATCCTGTGCAGGATCGTGCTGCCCGGCGTCCTGCCGCACATCCTGACGGGCGTGCGTCTCGCCATCGGCATCATCTGGATCGTGCTCGTCCCCTGCGAAATGCTGGGCGTGAGCTCAGGCCTGGGTTACTTCATCCTGGACACGCGCGACCGCCTGGCGTACTCGGAGTTGATGGCCGTCATCGTGCTGATCGGCGCGCTGGGTTTCGTGCTCGACGGCATCGCGCAGAAGCTGCATCAGCGCAGGGCGCATGCGGGGTGAATCTATTCCGTGCTCGGCCAAACAAGATGCAGCCGCGCGCACGCGATTGTTCGCGGGCAGGCTGCGCTCGTGAACAGCAAGGCGAAGCCATTCGCCATAAATGTTCGCGTCGTTGAGTTGCTTTTCCGTCAGCATGAGCTCTGACGACCGTGAAATGGGAAATTGCCGTCACCGCTGCGCCGCGTGATTGCTCACCGCCTCCAGTACGAGCGTGCCGTCCTTCGTGCGCACTTCCGTCCTCACCACCGCGAAGCTGCGGCCGGCGTGGATCACCTTCGACCGTATGGCGAGGCTCTCGCCCTGTCCGGGGCTGATGAACCACGCGGAGACGTTCGACAGCATCGGGTGGCGCGGTACCGCCGCTTGCGCAGTGTTCGTCGCGAGGCCAAACAATATCCCGCCCTGCACGTGGCCCACGCGGTTGCCCAGGTGCGGTCCGATTTTCACACGGCAGCGCGCCCCTTCTTTCGTCGCCGCCGGCAACGCATCCCAGAAATGCTCGACATAGCTGTGGCTCGACTGCGCTGCGGTGAGCGCGCGTTCGCACGCGGCGTAAACGGCGCGCTCCGACGCATCGAGTTCGTCCAACGTTAGAGCGGGCACCGGCTCGCGGCTCGTTTCCTGCCACGGCAGCGGGGCGAGCTTCACGCCGGGCGGCGGAGGCAGCACGACGAACGTCGCGGTGCCGTAAGCGACGGCTTTGCCGTCGGCATACAAGTCGCCGCGGGCGAGCGATTGCCGCACCGCGTTGCTTGCGCTGAATCCTTCCAGCTTGGTGTCCATGCGCAGCTCGCCGCGCGCGGGCTCACCCGTGAACTGCACGTTGAGATGGACCGTGGCCTGCCGTGCGCCGGGTTCTATGACGAGCCGCGGCGCGGTAGCGAGCGCAGTGTCGAGCATGACGCCCAGCGCGGTGGGATGCACGGCGCCGTTTGCGTCCACGCAATGCGGGCCGGCTTGCATCGTCTCGACGACGGTGTCGGTGCCGATGTGCGGCCACGCGAGTGCGAGGAAGTACCCGGGAAAGTGAAATCCCGGTGCGCGATTCAGCGCGAGCCCTTCGAGGACGCGATGACGAATGTGATCCGCTTCGGGGCCGTTGACGTGTCTGTCTTTGCGTCGAGTCATGTTTTTGTAATGAGTAGCGAGTCGTAAGCGGTTTTACACGAGTCACCGGTCATGAGTCACCGGTCATTCCTTTCCGCAAGATGCCCAGCCGCGCATAAATCGGCTCCACATGCGCGCGCAACTGCGGACGCCTCCACGCGATGTACGACGCCGCGATCGCGCAGCACACGCCGCCTATCGTGAGGGTCGACCCGATGCCGATCCGATCCGCCAGCGCGCCCGCGGCGAGGCTCCCGAACGGCGCCATGCCGAGAAACGCTGCGGTATAGAGGCTCATGATGCGTCCCCGCTTGTCGTCCTCGACGATGGTCTGCAGGATCATGTTGACCGATACCGAGGTCACCAGCATGCCGAAGCCGATGATGACGAGAAGCGGCAGCGCGAGCCAGATCGTGTGCGACCACGCGAGTAGCGCGAGAGCGGTGCCCGCGCCGAAGCTCGCTGTCGAGAGCACGCGCAACAATCCGCGCACGTTCGGCCGCGCAGCGAGATACAGCGTCCCGAGCACGCCGCCCAGGCCCGACGCCGCTATGAAGTAGCCCAACTGGTCCGCATTACCCTGAAATACCGTACGCACGAGCGCAGGCATGAGGTTGCCGTACGGCGCAGCGAGCAGGCCCATCAGCACGAGCAGCGTGAGCAGCAGGCGTATGGGCGGCGAGCTCCACGCGTAGGAGAAGCCCTCGTGCAGCCCCTCGAGCACCGGCGGATGGGTCGCGGCACGCGCGCCCGGTGTCACGCGGATCATCATGAACGTGATGATCACGGCGACGAAGGAAAGCGCATTCACGAGAAAGCAGAACGCCTCGCTGAACCAGCCTATTGCGAGCCCGGCGAGCGCAGGCCCCACGAGCCGCCCGCAGTTCGCCATGAGCGACGTCATCGCGATGGCGTTCGGGAGATCCTGCTTGTCGTCGACGAGCTCGAGCAGGTACGCATGCCGCAACGGCAGCTCGATCGCGACCAGCAATCCCAGCAGCATGGCGAGCGCGATCACGTGCCAGGGCTCGAGCAGACCCGAGAGCGCGAGCCCGGCGAGCAGGGAAGCCTGGATCATCTCCAGGATTTGCACGGTGAACATCGCGCGATGCCGGTTCCATCTATCGGACCATAAGCCCGCGAGCGGTGCGATGACGATGACCGGCAGGCTGCTCGCGAAGCCGAGCACGCCGAGCAGCGTCGCCGAGCCGGTCAAGCGATAGATGAGCCACCCTTGCGCGATGCTTTGCATCCAGTAGCCGACCAGCGCGAAAAGCTGCCCCGACATGAAGAGGCGAAAGTTGCGGTGGCGCAGCGCGCGTGCGATCCGAGCCATGTGGCGGGCAAATTGGCGATTGTATGCGATGCGGGAGAACGGCCGCCATGGGTTGGCAGGATGTTGAAAAAGGGGGCGACGCTCCCCGCTGTTGAGAGCGTTCTCATGGTGCGGATCGCACAATAGGGATACGTAGCGAGAGAATTTCAACAGCCTGTTAGAATCGCGGCTCCATGACGCAACACGAGCCCGAACAGGCGCCCCCCGGCGCTGCTGCCGCCCCACCCGCGCTCAGGCTCTACCAAATTCTCATCCTGGTGCTGCTCTGGAACAGCGGCTACAAGGGTGCTCGCGTCGTCAGCACTCTTTATGCGCTCGAGCTCGGCGCGCGTCCGTTCGACACCGGCCTGCTGCTTTCGACCTATGGACTGTTTCCGCTGTTGTTCGCGGTTTACGCGGGACGGGTCTCCGATCGTTACGGCGTGCGCACGCCGCTCCTGGGCGGCGTGATCGTCTCCGCGCTCGGCGTCATGCTGCCGTACTTCTGGCCGACCTACACCGGGCTGTTCGCCGGCGCGGCATTGAGCAGCAGCGGATTCATCTTCGTGCAGGTCGGCATGCAGTCCCTGACCGGCTCGATGGCGACAGGCCATGAGCGCACGAAAAACATCAACTCCTATGCGCTCACCGTCTCGGTGGCCGACCTCGTGGGTCCCGTGCTTGCCGGATTCGTCATCGACGACATAGGGCACGTGCGCTCGTATCTGCTGCTCGCCCTGTTCAACGTTGCCGCGGTGATCGGGCTCGTGATGATGCTGCCGCGGCTGCCGAAGGCGAAGCAGGCGGCGGACGTCGTGCGCCGGCGCATGATCGACCTGTTCTACAACCCGGACCTGCGGCGCATCATGCTTGCGAGCGCAGTGGTCATGACGGGCCTCGATCTCTTCCAGCTCTACATGCCGTTGTACGGCCATTCGGTCGGCTTGTCCGCGTCGACCATCGGGATGACGCTCGGCGCGTTCGCCGCCGCGGGCTTCGTCACGCGCGCGCTGATCCCGCTGCTCGTGAAGCGTTACACCGAGCACGCCATCATGATGTATTCGCTGTTCCTCGCCGCCGTGGCCATCGTCCTCATACCTTTCTTCACCAACGCCATCGTGCTGTGCACCGTCTGCTTCGTGCTCGGGCTCGGCATGGGGCTGGGGCAGCCCCTTGCCGTGATACTGACCTACAACTTCTCGCCGCCGGGACGGGCGGGCGAGGCGCTGGGCCTGCGCATCGCGATCAACAACTCCATGCACGTCGTCGCGCCCTCGACGTTTGGCGCCATCGGCTCGCTCGTGGGGCTCGCGCCTGTGTTCTGGGTGACCGCCGCCTTCCTGGTCGTAGGCGCTCGCTACAGCGCGCCGCGGAAGACGGGCTAGGGCGATGACCATCTACACGGTATTCGCGATCGTCCTGTGCAACATGAGCGCGTTCCGTGCCAGCCGTGTCCTGATCTCGCTGTTCGCGATCGAGCTCGGCGCGCCCCAGGTGTACATCGGCGCGCTCATCGCGATGTATTCGGTCTTTCCGATGCTGATGGGCCTGTACGCGGGCCGCATCTCGGATCGTCTCGGCGTCGGCCGGCCCATGGCCTACGGCTCGGTCGGCATCTCGCTCGGCATGCTGCTGCCGTATCTGTGGCCGTCGCTCACCGCGCTGTATGCCTCGGCGGCGCTGATCGGCGCGTCCCACGTCTTCTACAATGTATCGGTCCAGAATCTCGTGGGCTATCTCAGCACGGCCACGGACCGCACGCGCAATTTCAGCAACTACGGCCTCGTGATGGCCTCGGGCAGTCTGGTCGGACCGCTCGCGGGCGGCGTGCTGATCGACCATTTCGGCCACGCGCAGACTTACCTGCTGCTCGCGGTGATACCGCTCGTCACCGTCGCGATCATCGTGCGCGCCCGGGGGATGAAAGGGGATGCCCAGTCGGGCAAGGAGGGCGGCGGGCTTGCCGGCGCGCGCGAGCTCTTGCGCGATCGCGGGCTGCGGCGCACCCTGCTCGCGAGCGGCATCGTGCTCACCGGCAACGATCTCTTCCAGTTCTACATGCCGATCTACGGCTCGTCCATCGGCTTGTCGGCAACCGTGATCGGCGTCATCCTTGCGGTGTTCGCGGGCGCGTCGTTCATCGTGCGGCTGGTGCTGCCGGCGCTGGCCCAACGCTATGGCGAAGAGGTCATCATGACGTGGTCGCTGTTTCTCGGCGCCGTCACCTATCTCGTCTTTCCGTTCGTGACCAGCGTGCTGTTCCTGACGCTCGTCGCATTCGCCCTCGGGCTTGCGCTCGGCTGCAGCCAGCCGCTCTCGGTAACGCTCACGTTCAGCCGCGCACCGGAAGGGCGATCGGGAGAGGCGCTGGGACTGCGCATGACCATCAACAATTTCACGCACGTCGCCGTGCCGCTCGTCTTCGGCACCGTCGGCTCCGTGCTCGGTGTCGCGCCGGTGTTTCTCGCGAACGCCGCGATGCTTGCGGGCGGCGGAATGATGAGCCGCCGCAACACCAAAGAGCTCACAGTCACGCACGACCAAGGAGAGTTGCCATGAAGATCGCAGTCATCGACGACTACCAGGACGCGTTCCGCAAGCTTTCCAGCTACGGCAAGCTGAAGGGACATGACGTCATCGTTTACAACGACACCGAGAAGGACCCGGCGCGTCTCGCCGAGCGGCTGAAAGACGCCGACGTGGTCGTGCTCACGCAGCAGCGCTCGCCGTTTCCGCGCGCGGTCATCGAGCGATTGCCGAAGTTGAAGCTCATCAGCCAGACGGGACGCAACGCAAACCACATCGACATCGCTGCATGCACCGAGCGCGGGATCATCATCTCCGCGGCCGGCGCGGGCCTGCCGAACCCGACGGCCGAGCTCGCATGGGGTCTCATCCTGTCCGCGCTGCGGCACATTCCGTACGAAGTGCAGCAGCTCAAGTCCGGCAAATGGCAGTCCACCGTGGGCACCGGGCTTTCGGGCAAGACGTTGGGCGTGTACGCGTACGGCCGCATCGGCAGCCTCGTCGCGCGCGTCGGCAAGGCGTTCGGCATGCGCGTCGTCTGCTGGGGCCGCGAAGGCTCGACCGCGAAGGCGCGCGCGGATGGTTACGAGGTCGCAGCGAGCCGCGAAGCGTTTTTCTCGGAATCCGACGTGATCAGCCTGCACCTGCCGCTCAACAAGGAGACACGCGGCATCGTCACGGCGGCGGACCTCGCGCGCATGAAGCCGACCGCGCTCATCGTCAACACGAGCCGCGCGCCGATCGTCGAAAGCGGTGCGCTCGCCGCGGCGTTGAAGCTGGGCCGGCCGGGCCGCGCAGCGGTGGACGTGTACGAGGAGGAGCCGGTGCTGAACGCGAACCATCCGCTCATCAAGATGGACAACGCGCTCTGCACGCCGCACCTGGGTTATGTCGAGGAAGCGACGTACGAAGCGTATTACGGGACCGCGATCGACCACATCGTCGCGTACGCCGAGGGCAAGCCGATCAACGTGCTGAATCCGGAAGCCATCGCAGGACAGGCGTGAGTACGGATCTGAAGATGGGTCACGAGTCACGATCGATCGATCTCGTCGTCTGCGACATGGCGGGCACGACGGTGCAGGACGACGGACAGGTGCCCCGGGCTTTCACGGCTGCGCTTGCGGAGCACGGCGTGGCGGTGACGGCCGAGGCGATCAACGCATTGCGCGGCGCATCCAAGCGTCAGGCGATCTTCGAGCTTCTGCCGCCGACCCCCGACCGTGCCGCTCTTAGCGAGCGGGTCTACGCTTCCTTCCGCACGCAGCTCGGGCGGGTGTTCGGCGCCGGCGTGCGCGCGGTGCCGGGGGCGGCGGACGCCATCGCGCAACTGCGCGCCCGCGGCATACGCGTCGCGCTCAACACGGGCTTCGATCGCGACACGACCAATCTGCTGCTCGATGCGCTCGGCTGGCGCAGCAGCGTAGTCGATGCGGTGGTATGCGGCGACGAGGTGGCCGCGGGGCGGCCTGCGCCGGACCTGATTCACGCCTGCATGAAAGCGGTCGGTGTGACGGAAGCGAAGCGCGTCGCCAACGTCGGCGACACGGTGCTCGATTTGCAGGCCGGATGCAATGCCGGCGTGCGCTACAACGTCGGTGTGCTGTCCGGGGCGCACAAGCGCGAGCAGCTGGAGCGTGAGCCGCACACGCATCTCGTGGCGAGCATCGCCGCAGTGCCCGCGTTGCTCGGCGCTGCATAGCGGCCTGCAACATCCATCCCGAATCGTTCAGGGATGCGGTGCGATTGCGAGCGCGGTCACGCCGGCCACGATCAGCGCTGCACCCAGGAATCGCCGTAGCACATCTTCCTCGGCCAACAAGCGTGCGCCCAGCAGAGCAGCCACGATCATGGACAGCTCGCGGGCCGGTGCAATGACGCTCACCGGTGCACGCTGCACGGCGAACAGCACGAGGATGTACGAGAGCGGCGCCAGCAGGCCGACCGCGGCTGCATAGCGCCACTGCGTCCTGAGCAAGCCGAGCACCACCGCGCGGTTCCTGACCGTCGCGGGCAGCAACATCCCCAGCCGTGCGAGATTGCTGAAATAGTCGAGCAGCAGGGGATGGATGAGCGCAGCCTTGACGCCGTATGCATCTACCAGCGTATAGGCGGCGATGAACAAGCCGGTCGCCGCGCCATAAGTCATGCCGGTCGAGAAATTGCCGCCGCGCATGAGCCGGTCTGCGCCCCCTATGGTCAGTATGCCGGTCACGACGAGCAGCAATCCCGAGATGCCGAAAGCGGTGGGCGTTTCACCGAGGAGCAGGAATGCGCCTGCGGAAGCCAGCAGCGGGCCGGTGCCTCGGGCCACGGGATAGACGACGGTCAGCTCGGCGAGCTGATAGCCGCGCTGCAGGATGACGGCATAGCCGAGGTGGAGGGCGCCGCTCGACGCGATGATCGCCCATTGCAGTGCGGTGTAGTCGAATCCGCTATCGGCGAGCAGCGCCCATGCGAGCGGCAGGTAGATGAGCGCGCTGAACAGCGAGTAGCACCAGACAAAATGCGGTCCGGCGGCGGATTTCTTCGAGAGGAAATTCCATGTGGCGTGGATGAAGGCGGCAGCCACGACGAGTATGAGCGCGAGGGCATCCATGACGGTTCTCCCGGAAGGTTGAAGACGAGCAAGCCACTCAACGTCTCCGCCTCTGGGTTTTTGTCCCTCGGGTGCAGCCCGGCTTCCGGCCGGGTTTGTGCGACGCTCGGTCCTGCGCCTCGAAGGCCGGAACCCTAGTCGCCACTCGGTTGATGCGCCGAGTATAAGACAGACGACGGCAGGTCCCAATCTGCGGCGCTGCCGTGCGGGCAGCATCGGGCACCTTCCCATGCCTGCGCTGTGCAGTCTTCCGAAAATGTTCTAGAGTAGTGGCCCCGCGCGCCGGTGGCAGCCTGACTTTCACCGCGACGGCTAACGAGGAGAGGACCATGGCGAAGATCGCCCTTAAAGTGAACGGCAAGACGCAAAACGTCGACGCCGAACCCGATACCCCCCTGCTGTACGTACTGCGCGACAAGCTGGAGCTGCATGGCCCGAAGTTCGGCTGCGGCCTGGGTCAGTGCGGTGCGTGCACGGTGATGCTCGACGGCGTCGCTACGCGCTCGTGCGTGATGCCGGTGTCCAAGGTCGGCAACCGGTCCGTCGTCACGCTCGAGGGCCTGGGCAGCAGCCAGAAGCCGCATCCGGTGCAACAGGCGTTCATCGAGGAGCAGGCGGCGCAATGCGGCTACTGCGTGAACGGCATGGTGATGACCACCGCCGCATTCCTTGCGAAGAACAAGAATCCCAGCGACGCCGACATCAAGCGCGCGCTGGCCGGCAACCTGTGCCGCTGCGGGACGCACGTGCGCATCGTGCGCGCCGTGAAGCGCGCCGCGAAACTGATGGCGTGAGGAGACGATCATGGACCGCAGAGACTTTCTGAAGCAGGGTGGCGCGCTGATCGTCAGCTTCTCGTTCGCCGGCGCGATGACCGAGGCGATTGGCGCAACGAATGCAACGCCGGGCAAGAGCATGAACAAGGCGGACGTCGATGCCTGGCTCGCCGTCGGCAAGGACGGCACGATCACCGTGTACAGCGGCAAGGTGGATCTCGGCACCGGTACACGCACTGCGCTGGCGCAGATGGTGGCCGAAGAGCTGGACGTGCCGTTCGCGAAAATCGATATGGTGATGGGCGACACGGCGACGACGATAGACCAGGGTCAGACCGCGGGCAGTCTCACCATACCCGTCGGCGGCGGTCAGCTGCGGCAGGCGGCGGCAACCGCGCGCAAGGCGATGCTGGAGCAGGCGTCGAAGCAGCTCGGCGCAGCACCCGCGGATCTCGTGGTGCAGGACGGCGTCGTGCAGGTGAAGGGCGGCGCGGGCAAGCGCGTGAGCTACGCCGAGCTGGTCGGCGGCGGACGCCTCGACATGAAAGTCGATCCCAAGGCGCCGCTCAAGAAACCAAGCGAGCACAAGATCGTCGGCAAGTCGGTGCCCCGCGTCGACATTCCCGGCAAGGTGACCGGCGAGCATACCTACATCCATGACTTCCGCGTGCCGGGCATGTTGCATGCGCGCGTCGTGCGTCCGACGGCGGTCGGCGCGACGCTCCAGAGTTATGACGAAGGCTCGGTGCGCGACATCCCCGGCTTCGTCAAGGTCGTGCGCAAGCAGGACTTCCTCGCGGTGGTGGCGAAGGACGAATGGGCTGCCATCAAGGCCGCGCGCAAGCTGAAGGTCCAGTGGTCGCAATGGCAAGGCTTGCCCGACGAAAAGCGCGTGTACGAGGAATGGCGCAAGCTGCCCGTCGCGCAAAACCAGACGCCCATGAAAACCGGCGACGTCCAGCAGGCGCTGGGACGCGCGCCGAAAAAAGTCAAAGCGACCTACGAGTTCGCCATCCACTCGCATGCCTCGATGGGGCCGGCCTGTGCGGTGGCCGATTTCCGCGACGGCCGCTGCACCATCTGGTCGCCGTCGCAGGCGACGCACTCGCTGCAAAGCGAAGTCGCGAGCGTGCTCGGCGTGGCGAAGGACAAGGTGCGGCTCATGTATGTCGACGGCTCCGGTTGCTATGGCCGCAACGGTCATGAGGATTGCACGGCTGACGCGGCGCTCGTGTCCATGCTGGCCGGCGCACCCGTGCGCGTGCAATGGATGCGCGAGGACGAGCACGGCTGGGATCCCAAGAGCCCGCCCACCGTGGTCGATCTCGAAGGCGGTCTCGACGGCAAGGGCAACGTGACGGCCTGGCGCTCGGAGTTCTTCATCGCGCATCGCGTCGGCACGCTCGACGATTTTCCGCTGCTCGCAGCTACGCTCTCCGGCGTGCCGCGCAAGGGTTACTACACCGGCAATCTCGAGAACAACGCCGAGCCGCCGTATTCCTTCCCCAACGCGCTCACCGAAGTGCACCGCGTGAACAACAACGGTCTGCGCACGGCGCATCTGCGCACGCCGGGCCGCATGCAGAACACGTTCGCGAACGAGTCGTTCATCGACGAGCTTGCAGTCGCCGCGGGCGCTGACCCGCTGCACTTCCGCCTGGGTTATCTGCAGGATCCGCGTGGGCAGACGGCGCTCGCGACCGTGGCGCGCATGGCGGGCTGGGAAAGCCGGCCTTCGCCCAATCCGGACGCCGGCAAAGGCGACGTCGCGCGCGGCCGCGGCATGGCGTACGTGAAGTACAACAACAAGATCACGTACGTGGGACTCGTCGCGGAAGTGGAGGTGAACAGGCGCACGGGCAAGATCCGGGTGACGGATGTGTGGTGCAGCCACGATTGCGGGCAGGTGATCAACCCGGACGGCGCGATCAACCAGATCGAGGGCGGCATCGTGCAGACGGTGAGCCGCACGCTGATGGAAGAGGTGAAGTTCGACCGCTCGCGCGTCACCAGCGTCGACTGGAACTCCTATCCCATCCTGCGCTTCCCCGACGTGCCGAACGTCCACGTCGAGCTCATCAACCGGCCCGACCAGACGCCGTGGGGCGCGGGCGAGATGTCGGCGACGGTCGTTCCCGCGGCAATATCCAACGCGGTGTACGACGCGATCGGCGTGCGCATGCGCAGCGTGCCGTTCACGCCGGAGAAGGTGCTGGCGCAGCTACGCGCGCAGAAGCAGACGCAGCGCGCGTAGCGTTGC
>Ga0255338_1005312_pt1 | contig 12026 bp, 12 predicted proteins | sample MeOH1_35cm_T4_19_FD_203715 | JGI IMG/M metagenome (GOLD analysis project Ga0255338, IMG submission 203715) | Sandy soil microbial communities from University of British Columbia, Vancouver, Canada - MeOH1_35cm_T4_195 | ecosystem: Engineered > Artificial ecosystem > Sand microcosm > Unclassified ... | reverse complement strand
GGCGTCGTCGGGCAGGTACTCGAACAGCGTCGGCGGCGGCTCGCCGGGCAGCCGGCCGGTGAGGTAGCGCGAGTAGTTCTCGATGCCGGCGCAGGAGCCGGTCGCCTCCATCATCTCGAGGTCGAAGCGGGTGCGCTGCTCGAGGCGCTGCGCCTCGAGGAGGCGGCCGGCTTTCTCCAGCTCGACGAGGCGCTCCTTCAGCTCCTGGCGGATCGACAGGGTGGCCTGGTTGAGGGTCGGACGCGGCGTCACGTAGTGCGAGTTGGCGTAGAACTTGACGAACTTCAGCGCGTCGGTCTTCTCGCCGGTCAGGGGATCGAACTCGACGATCGTCTCGATCTCGTCGCCGAACAGCGAGATCCGCCAGGCGCGGTCCTCGTAGTGCGCCGGGAACACCTCGACGGTGTCGCCGCGCACCCGGAAGGTGCCGCGGACGAAGTTGATGTCGGAGCGCTTGTACTGCAGGGCGACGAGGTCGGCGAGGAGCTGGCGCTGGTCGATCTTCTCGCCCACCTCCACCGCGAAGGTCATCGCCGTGTAGGTCTCGACCGAGCCGATACCGTAGATGCAGGACACCGAGGCGACGATGATGACGTCGTCGCGCTCGAGCAGCGAGCGGGTGGCCGAATGGCGCATCCGGTCGATCTGCTCGTTGATCGAGGATTCCTTCTCGATATAGGTGTCGGTGCGCGGGACGTAGGCCTCCGGCTGGTAGTAGTCGTAGTAGGAGACGAAGTACTCGACCGCGTTGTCCGGGAAGAACGAGCGGAACTCGCCGTAGAGCTGCGCGGCGAGCGTCTTGTTCGGCGCGAGGATCAGCGCCGGGCGGCCGGTCTCGGCGATGACCTGGGCCATGGTGAAGGTCTTGCCGGAGCCGGTGACGCCGAGGAGGACCTGGGTGCGCTCGTTCGCCCTCACCCCTTCGACGAGGTCGGCGATGGCGGTCGGCTGATCGCCGCGCGGCTCGAAGTCCGAGGCGATGCGGAAGGCGATGCCGCCTTCCGACTTCTCCGGCCGCGGCGGCCGGTGCGGCGTCCACGGCTTGTCGCGGAACTCCGGCCGGCCGCCCTGGATCAGCGCCTCCAGCGCCGCGACGGTGGCGGTGACGGCCCCGGCCGGCAGGCTTTCGGCGTCCTCGAGCGCGACGTCGAGGCCGGCGACCGGGTTGAGGCCGCCGGCGACGCGGGCCTTCGGCCCGGCGACGGCGGGAGCCTTGCCGGCCTTGCCGCGGCCGGGCCGGCCGGGCGCCCCGGCTGCGGCGGCGGTCTTCGCCTTGGCGGGGGGAGCGATCGCCGGCGGACCAGCGACCGCAGCCTCGGCCGGCGGGGCGGCGTCGGCGTCGGCGGCGATCTCGGCCGCCCAGCCGGAGATCGGGCCCGCCAGGGGCCGGCCCTCGAAGGCGGCCTGCGGCGCCTCGCCGAAGCCGGTCGGCGACGCGGCGTCGGACCCGTCGCGACCGGGGGCGGGGGCTTTGCGGGAAGGACGGGCCATCGGAGGACTCGGATCGGACAGGGGAAGAAGCTAGGCCGTAACGGCGGGCGATGATAGGCGCGCCTGCCGCGCGACGGCGAGGCGATGATAGCCGAGGGCGCCGCCCGTTTCCGTCAGCAGCGGCACCGGCGGCGACGCCACAGCGACACGTCGGGCGGCGACGGGCGCCGCCGCTGGCGACAACCGTTGCCGGGACAGGTGCGGCAGGTGGCTGGCGATCCCGCCGGGCCGGATCCGGGCTCGCCGACATGTGGTGCGTCGGTCCCGCCGGGCAAGCCCGAGGGCGGCCGGGGCGACGCGCGGTCTCCGGCCGGGTCCGGCGCGCCGGCGGGCGGTGTCGGCGCGGCGTCCGGCCGCGATTGACAAGCCCCGGTTGCGGGCACAAACAGGAGCCGCCGCGGGCCAGGTCCCGCCCGCGTCGGCTTCGGACCCACGACGATGTCTCCCTTGATGCTCGAGGCGGTCGGCTTCGCCGCGGCCGTCCTGACGACGCTGTGCTGGCTCCCCCAGGCGATCAAGATCATCCGCGAGAAGCAGACCACCGGCCTGTCGCTCGTCACCCAGGCGGCGTTCACCTCCGGCGTCGGCCTGTGGCTCGCCTACGGCATCCTCGCCGGCTCGGCCTCGCTGATCGCCGCCAACCTCGCCACCCTGGCGCTGTCGGTCGTCATCCTGGCGCTGAAGATCCGCTACGGCTGAGGCAGCCGGCGTAGGAGCGGCTCCGTCGTTGCGTTCCACCGGACGCAACCCGTGCGGAGATGCCCATGGCCGACGACGCCCTTCTCGCCCTCACCCGCTTCGGGCTCGGCCCGCGCCCGGGCGACCTGAAGGCCGTCGGCGGCGATCCGCGCGGCTTCGTGCTGGCGCAGTGCGGCATGGCCGGCGCCGCGGTGCTCGCCGGCGGCGATCTGCAGCCGACCGAGGCGCTGATCCCCGCCTTCTTCGAGACGCGGCGCAACCGCAAGCTCGCGCTGATGGCCCGCGAGGCGGCCGGCAAGGCCCAGGCGGCGGTCGGCAAGGCGTTCGGCCAGATCGCGGGCGGAGCGAACGACATGGCGGCGGCCGGCGGCGGCATGGAGGGCGACATGGAGATGGCCGCGGGCATGGCGGCCGACGCGGTCGACGGCGGCGCCGACGGGGCCGGGATGGAGCCGGCGGCGCCGGGCGACGCCAAGGCGGCCCGCCGCGCCGCCCGCGCGGCGCGCCGCAAGGCGGCCGGCAAGGGCGAGAGCATGGCGGGCGAAGGTTCGGCGGGCGAGGGCAAGGCGCCCGAGGTGCAGCCGGCCGCCGCCTTCGCCGGCGGCGTGCTGAGGGCGGAGACCGAGGCGCGCTACGCCCGGGCGCTGTCGACCGACGCGCCGCTCGTCGAGCGCCTCGTCATGTTCTGGTCGAACCACTTCTGCGTCTCCGGCGACAAGGGCGGCCTCGTCCGCGTCATCTCCGGCGCCTACGAGCGCGAGGCGATCCGCCCGCACGTGCTCGGCCGCTTCCGCGACCTCCTCGGCGCCGCCGTCACCCACCCGGCGATGCTGATCTATCTCGACAACAACCGCTCGGTCGGGCCGAACAGCGCCCGCGGCCAGCGCAAGGGCGACGGCCTCAACGAGAACCTCGCCCGCGAGCTGCTCGAGCTGCACAGCCTCGGCGTCGACGGCGGCTACGACCAGGCCGACGTCGGCGCGCTCGCCCGCATCCTCACCGGCTGGACGGTCGACCGCTCCGGCGAGGGCGAGGCGGCGGTGTTCCGCCCCGCCTTCCACGAGCCTGGCGCCTTCACCGTGCTCGGCCGGACCTACGCGCAGCCGGGCGGCAGGCAGCTGCAGGCGGCGCTCGACGACCTCGCCCGCCATCCGGCGACGGCCCGCCACGTCGCCCGCAAGCTCGTCCGCCACTTCGTCGCCGACGACGTCCCGCCGGGCCTCGCCGACGGCGTGGCGAAGGCCTTCCGCGACAGCGACGGCGACCTCGCCGTCACCACCCGCGCCCTCGTCGCCGCCGACGCGGCGTGGGCGCCGCCGCCGGCCAAGGCGCGGTCGCCCTACGAGCTCGTCGTCGCCGCCGAGCGCGCCACCGGCGCCGGCGTCGGCCATCGCGGCGTCTTCCAGGTGGCCCGGTCGCTCGGCCAGAAGATCTGGTCGCCGCCGTCGCCGGCCGGCTTCTCCGACGCCGACGACGCCTGGCTCGGCGGCGACGCGCTGCTCGAGCGGCTCGACTGGGCGACCGCCTACGCGCGCACCGCCTCGGCCGGCGTCGAGACGCTGGCGCTCGGCGACGCGCTGTTCGGCGCCGGCCTCGACGGCGAGACGCGCACCGTGCTGAAGCGGGCGGAGAGCGAGGAGCAGGCGCTCGCGCTGCTCATCATGAGCCCGGCCTTCCAGAGGAGATGAGGATGCAGCCGCTCGACACCTGCCCGGAGGGGCGGTCGCGCCTGGTGCTCAGCCGCCGCGGCTTCCTCGGCGCGGCGGCGACCTTCACCGCCTGGGCCGGGATGCCGCGGCTGGCGCTCGCCGGCGGCGCCGACCCGCGCTTCCTCGTCGTCGTGCTGCGCGGCGCCCTCGACGGCCTCTCCGCCGTCGCCCCGGCCGGCGATCCCGACCTGGTGCGGATGCGCGGCGAGGTTGCGCTCGGCGGCGCCCGCAAGGGCGTGCCGCTCGACGACCTGTTCGTGCTGTCGCCGCAGCTTCCCGGCCTCGCCCGGCTCTACGCGGCGAGGGAGGCGGTGATCGTCCACGCCGTGGCGACGCCCTACCGCGACCGCTCGCACTTCGACGGCCAGGACGTGCTGGAGAGCGGCGTCGTCGTGCCGGGCGGCTCGGACACCGGCTGGCTCGGCCGGGCGCTCGCCGCGCTGCCGTCCGGCGGCGCGGCGCGCACCGGCGGCGGCTTCGCCGCGGGCGCCGCGGTGCCGCTCGTCATGCGCGGCCCGGCGCCGGTGGCGACCTGGCTGCCGGCGGGCTTCCCGGAGGCCTCCAGCGACACCCGCAGCCGTCTCCTCGACCTCTACCGCCACACCGATTCCGGCCTCGCCGCGGCGATGGAGGCCGGCCTCCGGCTGTCGGCCGTTTCCGGCGGCGAGCAGGCGATGGCGGCGAGCGCCCTCGCCTTCACCGACGCCGAGGCGACGCGCCGCGCCCGCCAGGTCGAGGAGGTCGCCGCCGTCGCCGGCAGGCTCCTTGCCGAGCCGGGCGGGCCGCGCATCGGCACCATCGACATCGACGGCTGGGACACCCATGCCGATTCCGACCCGACCAAGGGCCGCCTCGGCCAGAGCCTCGCCGCCCTCGACGGGGCGCTGGGCGCGCTCGAGCGCTCGCTCGGCCCGGCGTGGAAGGAGACGGCGGTGCTCATCGTCACCGAGTTCGGCCGCACGGTGGCGATCAACGGCACCGGCGGCACCGACCACGGCACCGCCACCACCGCCTTCCTGGTCGGCGGCGCCGTCGCCGGCGGCCGCGTCGTCGCCGACTGGCCGGGCCTGAAGCCGAAGGCGCTTTACGAGGGCCGCGACCTGATGCCGACCACCGACCTCAGGGCGATGGCGAAGGGCGTGCTGCGCGACCACCTCGGCTTCGGCGAGACGCTGCTCACCACCGCCGTGTTTCCCGGAAGCGAGACGGTACGGCCGGTCGACGGGCTCATCCGGGCGGGGTAGGCGCGATCCGCGAGGTCGGGCATGCTCCCGTCGCTTGGGTGGAATCCGGGCGGGAGACGACCGGGGTAGCCTCGAAGGGACGCCGCGTGACGACTGCCGATGATCTGCGCCGAGCAGCGCTAGCGCTGGAGGGCACGATCGAAAGCCCGCATTTCGATCGCGCCGCCTTCAAGGTCGCCCGCATCTACGTGACGCTGGCGGCGGACGGCCGCACGGCCAATTTCAAGTTCGGCCCGGACGAGCAGGCGCTGAAATGCCTGCTGGCGCCCGGCGCCTTCAGCCCGGTGCCGAACGCCTGGGGCGAGCAGGGGTGGACGACCGGCCAGCTCGCCGCGTTGAGCGAGGCGGAGCTCGCCGCCGCGCTCGCGATGGCATGGGCGCATGCGCGGCCGAAGACGTCGCGCCGCCGCGGCCGGTGAGGCGGCAGGTCCGTCCCTCCCCTGCCAGGGGAAGGGACAGGCGGCCGTAAGCCGCCAGGGCGGGGCCTGTCGATCCGAACGGAGACGTCGCGACACGGGCCCCCACCTGCCGGCTTCGCCGGCTGTCCCCCCCGGCAGGGGGAGGATCGCCGGCCGGCGGCTCGCGCACCTCCCTCACATCCCCCATCTGAGCGCCGCGGTGTGCACCGGGGCGTCCCAGTGGCGGGCGATGGGGTCGGTGAGGCGGGTGACGGTCAGCGAGCAGCCGGCCATGTCGAGCGAGGTGACGTAGTTGCCGACGAGCGAGCGGGCGATGCGGAAGCCGCGCTTCTCCAGCCGCGCCCGGGCGGAGTGGTACATCAGGTAGAGCTCCATCGCCGGGGTACCGCCGAAGCCGTTGACGAGGAGCAGCGCCTCGCCGCCGGCGTCGGAGCCGAAGTCGTCGGCGATCGCCGCGACCATCTCGTCGGCGATGGCGTCGGCCTTCATCAGCGCCACGCGGCGCCGGCCTGGCTCGCCGTGGATGCCGACCCCCATCTCCATCTCGTCCTCGCCGAGGCTGAAGGTCGGCGTGCCGGCGGCCGGCACGGTGCAGCTCGTCAGCGCGACGCCCATCGAGCGGGTGCGACGGTTGACCTCGTCGCCGAGCGCCTTCAGACCGGCGAGGTCCATGCCGGTTTCCGCCGCCGCGCCAAGAACCTTCTCGACGATCATCGTGCCGGCGACGCCGCGCCGGCCGGTCGACCAGGTCGAGGCCTCCACCGCGACATCGTCGTCGGTGACGACCTTCATCACCTCGACCGCGGCCATCTCCGAGGCCATGTCGAAGTTCATGACGTCGCCCTCGTAGTTCTTGACGACGAGGAGGATGCCGGCGCCCCGGTCGACGGCGTCGATCGCGGCGAGCATCTGGTCGGGGGTCGGCGAGGTGAATACCTGGCCCGGGCAGGCGGCGTCGAGCATGCCGTGGCCGACGAAGCCGGCGTGCAGCGGCTCGTGGCCGGAGCCGCCGCCGGAGATCAGCGCCGGCTTGCCGGGCTTCAGCGTGCGGCGGCGGACGAATTTCATCTCCTCGCCGAGGACGACGATGTCGGCGTGGGCCTCGGCGAAGCCCGAAAGGCTCTCGGCGAGCACCGTCTCCGGGGTGTTGATCAGCTTCTTCATGGGCGCTTTCCTCGCGGCTGGCGCGGGACCGTCTCGCGGGTCTCCTGCGCGGAACGCACGTCGTCGTCACCCGGCTCGACGATGCGGACGATGCGGGCGACGAGCTCGTGGACGAGGCGGTCGAGCTCGCGGTTGCGGCGCTCGTCGCCGAGATCCGGCAGGCGGACGGACATCGTCCGCTGGCGGGCGTGGTCGCGGCCGCCGTCGAGCCGCGGCGCGCGGCGGGGATGGGCGGCGGCGTAGGCGGCGACGAACGCCTTCCGCTCGGCCGGCGAGAAGTGGCAGATCTCCATCACCGCCTCGACGTGGACGGCGGGCAGCGGCGTTGGGTAGGCCGGGTTGGCGACCTGGCTGACGAAGGAGCGGTTCTTGCCGAGCGCCTCGGCGAGGCGCTTGCGCATGCCCGACGGGCGCCGGTCGAGGACGTCGCGCAACACCGTCTTGTAGGCGGCGACGGCCGGCGCCACCTCGCCGGTGCGGCGGACCATGTTCATCGCGGATCTTCCGCGCCCGCCGGGGCGGCGGCGCCTGCCGGCGCCGGATCGTGCCCGAGCACCAGGCCGGCAATCGTCCGCTTCACCCGGCCGACGGCGGTCGGCGCCATCGACAGGCTCCTGAGCCCGGTGGCGAGCAGCAGCGGCACGAGGCGCGGGTCGCCGCCGGCGTCGCCGCACAGCGACACCGGCACGGCCTTGGCGGCCGCCGCCTCGACGGTCATCCGCACGAGGCGCAGCACGGCGGGATCGGCCGGGTCGGCGAGCCCGGCGACGGACGGCTCGTCGCGGCCGGCGGCCATGACGTACTGGGTGAGGTCGTTGGAGCCGATCGAGACGAAGTCGGTGTCGAAGCGGTCGAGGGCGATGGCCGCCGCCGGCACCTCGACCATCATCCCGACCGGCGGCAACCGGTGGGCGACGCCGCGGGCGGCGAGCGCCGCCGCCGCCTCGGCGACGAGGGCGCGGACGCGGGCCATCTCCGCCGGCACCGAGACCATCGGGATCATCACCCTGAGGTCGCCGGCCGGGGCGGCGCGCAACAGCGCCCGCAGCTGCACGGCGAACACCTCGGGCCGGGCGAGCGACAGCCGCACGCCCCTGAGCCCGAGGAACGGGTTGGTCTCGCCCTCGCGCGTCAGTCCGGCGATCGGCTTGTCGCCGCCGGCATCGAGGGTGCGGACGACCACCGGCCGGCCGGCGGCCCAGGCGAGGATGCCGGCATAGACCGCCGCCTGCTCGTCCTCGTCCGGCAGCCCGGCGCGGCCGTGGAACAGGAACTCGGTGCGCACGAGGCCGATGCCGTCGCAGATCGCCGGGTCGAGGGTGGCGAGCTCGGCCGGGTCGGCGACGTTGATCATCACCTGCACGGGCACGCCGTCGGCGCTCGCCGCCGCCACCGCGGCGCCGGCGGCGGCCTCGGCGGCGTCGCGGGCGGACGCCGCGGCGCGGGCGGCGAAATCGGCCTCGCCGGCGGCGTCGGGGGCGAGCGCCAGGGTGCCGGCGTCGCCGTCGAGCAAGGCCCGGGTGCCGCTCGCGGCGTCGATCGGGCCGAGGCCGACGACCATCGGCACGCCGCGGGCGCGGGCCAGCATGGCGACGTGGCTCGTCGGGCTGCCGTCGGCGAGCGCAATGCCGCGGCCGGTCCAGTCGGTGGCGAGGAAGCGCGACGGCGCCAAGTCGCGGGCGACGAGGATGGCATTCGCCGGCAGCGCCGCGGCCGCGGCCGTCTCGCCGGCGATGGCCGCGGCGACGCGCTCGGCGAGATCCTTCAGGTCGGCGGCGCGGGCGCGGAAATAGTCGTCCTCGGTCGCCTCGTAGTCGCGCACCAGGGCACCGATCGCCTCGCCCCAGGCGCGGTCGGCCGGGTGGCCGGCGGCGATCGCGGCGAAGGCCGGACCGGTCAGGGCGTCGTCCTCGAGGAGGGCGATCTGGAACTCCAGGATGTCGGCGGCGTCGCCCTCGGTCGCGGCGGCGAGGGCGGCGAGGTCGGTCAGGGCGAGCGCCGTCGCCTGGCCGAGCGCCGCCGCCTCCTGCGCCGGCGAGCCGGCGCGGCGGCGCGGCGCGGCGCGCTCGGCGAGGCGGACGAGCGGGCCGGCGACGTGGCCCGGCGCCGCCGCGCGGCCGGCGAGCGCGCCGCCCGCCGTCGCCGCGCCCGCCGCCGCCCGGCCGCCGGCGGTCGTCATGGCCGCTCTTCCGCGCCGTCCGGGAAGTCGCGCTCGACGAGCTCGACGAGGGCGCGCACCGCCGCGTCGGCGTCGTCGCCCTCGGCGCGGAAGTGCAGCACGGTGTCCTTCGGCGCCTTGGCCGCCATCACCTTGACGATGCTCTTGGCGTCGATCCACGGGCCGCCGTCGACGGTGGCGAGCTCGATGTGCGAGGCGAAGGTCTTGGCGAGCTTGGTCAGCTTCACCGACGGGCGGGCGTGCAGCCCGACGTCGTGGGTGAGGAGCGCGGTCGCCGTGGCGGTGGTCGTCATGGGTCGTCCGATCGAATTTCGGTGCGCGTGGGGGATCAGGCCGGCGACAGCTCCTCGGCGGTGCGGCGCACCTCGTCGAGGCTGGCGCCGCCCCACGCCTCGGTCGCCGCCATCACGGCGCCCTCGACGATCGGGGCGTTGCAGACGACGACGCGGTCGCGGCGGCCGTCGGGCAGCAGCTCGATCGCCATCTCGCTGTTCGTCTCGGCGCCGCCGAGGTCGACCAGGATGGCGACGCCCTTGTCCGACCAGGCCCGGTCGATCGCCGCCAGGATGTCGCCGACGCTGGTGCCGAGGCCGCCGTCCGGGTTGCCGCCGGTGAAGGCGAGCGGCACCGCGTCGCCGACCATCTGGCGCACCATGTCGGCGGCGCCGCGGGCGACGTCCGGCGAGTGCGAGACGATGACGATGCCGACCTTGCCGGCGCCGTCGGCCTTGCTCGCGGCCTTGGCGGTCGCCTTCTCTGTCATTGGGTTGCTCCGTCAGGGGCGGCGAAGCGCTCGGCCAGCGCCGCGACGATGATGTGGCTGGACCGGGCGCCCGGGTCCATGTGGCCGATCGACCGGTCGCCGAGGAAGGAGGCGCGGCCGCGGATCGCCCGCATCGGCACCGTCGCCGCGGCGGCGTCGGCGGCGACGGCGGCGATCGCCGCGGCGGGCTCGCCGGCGGCGAGCGCGGCGGCGACGGGAGCGAGCACGTCGAGCATCGTCTTCTGCCCGGTCTCCGACTTGCCGCGCGCCTTGACCGCGGCGATCGCCCGCTCGAGCCCGGCGGCGAGCGCCGCGCGGTCGGGCGCGGTGCCCGGCGGCAGGGTGGCGAAGGCCTTGCCGAGCTCCAGGAACAGCGTGCCGTAGAGCGGGCCGGAGGCGCCGCCGACCTTCATGACGAGCGTCATGCCGACCTGCTTCAGCGCCTCGTCCCAGGGCTTGCCAGCGATCGCCGCCACGTCGGCGATCACCGCCGCGGCGCCGCGCTTCATGTTGGCACCGTGGTCGCCGTCGCCGATCGCCTGGTCGAGGCGGGTCAGCTCGTCGGCATGGGCGACGACGGCGCCGGCCGCCGCCTCGATCAGCTCGCGGCGCCGCGCCGCCTCGCCGGCGGCGGTGTCCGCCGCTGTGGTTGCCTCAGCCATTCGGTCCTCCCGGCTGCGCCGCCGTGCCGGCGCGGATGAAGGCGGCGCCGGCGCCCCGCGCCCGCGCCTCGACGCCGTCGTCGCCGGCCGCCATCAGCGCCGCGAGCACGGGACGGTGCGCCTCGGCGAGGAGCGTCGTTCGCGGGAGCAGGTCGAAGCCGATCTTCACCACCGCCTCCTCATGCCGCGATCCGCTGGCCGGCGGCATCGAAATAGAGCACGCCGCTGACGGTGAGCGAGACGTCGTCGCCGACGGCGAGGCCGGAGGCCGGGTCGGCGAGAGTGACGAGCCGGTGCGCTCCGAGCGCGACGTGCAGGTGGTTCTGGTCGCCGAGGTGCTCGATGCGCTCGACGCGGCCGGTGGCGGCGCCGTTCAGCGCCCGGGCGATGGCGAGGTGCTCGGTGCGGGCGCCGACGACGGCGGTGCGCGGCGGCATGGGAAGGCTCGGGAAGGCCTCGGGCGGCAAGAGGTTGATGTGCGGCTGGCCGAGCCGGGTGGCGACATAGACGCTCGCCGGATCCTCGTAGATCTGGCGCGGGCTGCCGACCTGGACGAGGCGGCCGCGATCGAGCACGCCGATGCGGCTCGCCATCGTCATCGCCTCGATCTGGTCGTGGGTGACGTAGAGGATGGTCACGCCGAGATCCTGCTGGATGCGCTTCAATTCGAGCCGGAGGTCGGCGCGCAGCTTGGCGTCGAGGGAGGAGAGCGGCTCGTCCATCAGGTAGACCGACGGCCGGCGCACCAGGGCGCGGCCGATGGCGACGCGCTGCATCTCGCCGCCGGAGAGCTTGGTCGCCCGGTTGCCGAGCTTGTGGGCGATCTTCAGCATCGTCGCGATGCGCGTCACCGTCGCCTTGATCTCCGGTTCCGGCACGCGCCTGGCCGGCGAGCGCAGCGGGAAGGCGAGGTTGTCGTAGACGGTGAGGTGCGGGTAGAGCGAGTACTGCTGGAAGACGAAGGCGACGTCGCGCTCGGCCGAGGACAGCGCCGAGACGTCCCGCCCGCCGATCGAGATGCGGCCGGAATCGGGCTTCTCGAGGCCGGCGACGAGGCGCAGCACGGTGGTCTTGCCGGCGCCGGTCGGGCCGAGCAGGACGACGAACTCGCCGTCGGCGACGGTGAGCGAGACGTCGTGGACCGCGGCGGTCTCGCCGAAGCGCTTCGACGCCGCCTCGATGCGGACCTCAGCCATGGTGGCCTCCCTCGCCGAGCGCCGAGGCGATCGCCCGGCCGGAGCCGGCGTCGAACAGGCTGAGGCGCTCGCCGGCGAAGGCGAGGCCGAGCGTCTCGCCGGGGCGGACGGGCAGCGACGAGGCGAGCCGCGCCTTCAGCGCCCCGTGCGCCGTCTTCAGCGTGACGATCTGGGTGGTGCCGAGATATTCGGCGCCGAACACCTCGGCCCTGAGGCCGCCGTCGGCGACGAGGCGGACGTGCTCGGGGCGCACCCCGAGGGCGAGCGGGGCCGCCGCCCGCGCCTCGCGCACCGCCGGCACGGCGACCTCGACGCCGTCGAGCCGCACCATGGCCTGCCCCGGCGCCAGCGCGCCGTCGAAGGTGAGGAAGTTCATCGACGGCGAGCCGATGAAGTCGGCGACGAACATCGTCGCCGGGCGGTCGTAGATCTCCTGCGGCGGGCCGAACTGCTCGATGACGCCGTGGTTCATGACGGCGATCTTGTCGGCCATCGCCATA
>Ga0255338_1005311_pt1 | contig 12028 bp, 6 predicted proteins | sample MeOH1_35cm_T4_19_FD_203715 | JGI IMG/M metagenome (GOLD analysis project Ga0255338, IMG submission 203715) | Sandy soil microbial communities from University of British Columbia, Vancouver, Canada - MeOH1_35cm_T4_195 | ecosystem: Engineered > Artificial ecosystem > Sand microcosm > Unclassified ... | reverse complement strand
CGCCGGCGCCCCCGCCGCGCCCGCGCCCAAGCCCGCCGAGGCCCCGGCCGCGCCGGCGCCCGCCTTCAAGACCGGCGCCCGCCTGCTGGAGCTGCAGGTCGGCCCGCTGACCGATCTGAGCCTGGCCGACAACCTGGTCGAGCTGTTCAAGGAAATCACCGATCTCGGCACCATCGAGCCGCTGGACGCCGGCCAGTCGGCCGACGGCATGCGCCGCTTCAAGGTCCTGACCAGCAGCAGCGACAACGACCTGCTGGACCTCTTCACCTTCCATGTCGCCCGCGAGCAGGTCAAGCTGCTGCCGCTGGGCCCGGGCTTCGGCTTCCACGAGGGCGCGCCCGGCGCGCCGCCGGCCGAGCCCGAGCCCACCGATCCGGGCTACGGCTTCTTCGACGACGCCCCCGGCGTGCCGGCGACCACCGGCACCGAGCTGAAGACCCAGGCGGCCACCGAAGCGCCCAAGCCCGCGGTGGTCGCCCCCCGGCCGGCCGCCCGCACCGACGTCAAGCCCGCCGGCGGCGGCATGGACCAGTCGACCCTGCGCGTCTCGGTCGAGAAGGTCGACCAGCTGATCAACCTGGTCGGCGAGCTCGTCATCACCCAGGCCATGCTGGCGCAGAACAGCCGCAACGTGGACCCGGGCCTGTACCAGCAGCTGACCTCGGGCCTGGCCGATCTGGAGCGCAACACCCGGGACCTGCAGGAATCGGTGATGTCGATCCGCATGATCCCGATGTCGGTCGTCTTCAACCGCTTCCCGCGCATGCTGCGCGACCTGGCCGCCAAGCTGGGCAAGAAGGTCGAGCTGGTCACGCAGGGCGAGGCCACCGAGCTGGACAAGGGCCTGGTCGAGAAGATCACCGATCCGCTGACCCACCTGGTGCGCAACAGCTGCGACCACGGCATCGAGACCCCGGCCGAACGCGTCGCCAAGGGCAAGCCCGAGCAGGGCACGATCACCCTGGTGGCTTCCCACCAGGGCGGCTCCATCGTGATCGAGGTGCGCGACGACGGCCGCGGCCTGAACCGCGAGAAGCTGATCAGGAAGGCCCGCGAAAAGGGCATCGACGCGCCCGACACCATGACCGACCAGGAGGTCTGGGGCCTGATCTTCGCGCCCGGCTTCTCCACCGCCGACCAGGTGACCGACGTGTCGGGCCGCGGTGTCGGCATGGACGTGGTGAAGAAGAACATCACCTCGCTGGGCGGCACGGTCGAGATCGACTCCGCCGAAGGCTACGGCATGAAGGTCTCGGTGCGCCTGCCGCTGACGCTGGCCATCATGGACGGCATGAGCGTGGGCGTCGGCGAGGAGGTCTACATCCTGCCGCTGAGCTCGGTCGTCGAGTCCTTCCAGGTCCAGGCCGACACCATCAAGACCGTCGGCGGCTCGGGCCGCGTGGTCGAGGTGCGCGACGAATACATGCCAGTCGTGGAATTGGAGCAGGTTTTCAATGTTCCGCGTTTCGATTTCGAGCATGTCAGCTCCATCATGGTGGTCGTGGAAGCCGAAGGGGGTCGCGTGGCCATGCTGGTGGACGAACTGCTCGGCCAGCAGCAGGTGGTGGTGAAGAACCTGGAAGCCAATTACCGCAAGGTGCCCGATGTGTCGGGCGCCACCATCATGGGCGACGGCCGCGTCGCCCTGATCCTGGACGTGGGCAGCCTGGTACGCCGCTCGCGCCACTGAAACCATAAGAGACAGGGGATAAGACGATGAATATGAGCGCCTTGCTACGCCAGTTCAGCATACGCACCCGCATGATTGGCGCCATCGCCATGGTGCTGGTGCTGCTGCTGGCCGTCGGCAGCGTCGGTCTGCTGGGCATGAACTCCATGCGCGACCAGACCCGCGAGTTCGCCGAAGTGTCCGTCGGCGAAGCCAACCAAGTCACCCGCCTGGTCCATGCCATGGGGGAGATGCGGCGCTTCGAGAAGGACATGATCATCAACTACGAGAAGCCCGACGCGGTCAAGAGCCTGCACGGCAAGTGGGACCAGACGCGCAAGTCCATCGCCGAGATCGCCAAGGCCATGCGCCGCGGCGAGGCCCAGGGCGACAGCGCCGAGATGAGCAAGGTCGTGGCCCTGATCGAGTCCTATGCCACCAAGGCCCAGCCGGTGCTGGTCCAGCTGGAGTCGGGCGGCTATGACAATGCCGCGGTGGCCGACAAGCTGCTCGGCCGCGCCAAGGAAGACGTGGCCAGCGCCGAGAAGCTGATCGAGGACGTGCGCACGGCCCTGGCCAAGGAGGCCGAGGAAGCGCAGGCGCGCGCCCAGGCCACGCAGGCCCGCGTGCTGAGCGCCTTCATCGTCGTACTGGCCCTGGCCGCCGCGGTCGTCGTGCCCCTGACCCTCTTGAACATGCAGAGCATCTGCAAGCCGCTGGCCCAGGCCGAGCTGCTGGCCGACGCCATCGCCAAGGGCGACCTGACCAGCGCCGGCATGGAGATCGAAGGCAAGGACGAGGCCTCGCACCTGCTGCGCTCGCTGCAGCATATGCAGCAGTCGCTGCAGAACCTGGTGAGCCAGCTGCGCACCTCGGCCGACAGCATCCGCACCGCCTCGGTGGAGATCGCCACCGGCAACCAGGACCTGTCCAGCCGCACCGAACAGACCGCCGGCAATCTGCAGCAGGCTGCCTCCTCGATGGAGCAGCTGACCGGCACCGTCAAGCAGACCGCCGACTCGGCCCGCACCGCCAACCAGCTGGCCTCCAGCGCCTTCTCGGCCGCGGCCAAGGGCGGCGAGGTGGTCGGCCAGGTGGTCTCGACGATGGACGAGATCAACACCAGCTCGAAGAAGATCAGCGACATCATCGGCGTGATCGACGGCATCGCCTTCCAGACCAACATCCTGGCGCTGAACGCCGCGGTGGAAGCGGCCCGCGCCGGCGAACAGGGCCGCGGCTTCGCGGTGGTGGCCGGCGAGGTTCGCTCGCTGGCCCAGCGCAGCGCCGAGGCCGCCCGCGAGATCAAGACCCTGATCGGCGCCAGCGTCGAGCGCGTCGAAACCGGTGCCCGCCTGGTGCAGGAAGCCGGCAACTCGATGACCGAGATCGTCTCCAGCGTGCAGCGCGTCACCGACATCATCGGCGAGATCACCGCGGCCGCCTCCGAGCAGAGCGACGGCATCGGCCAGGTCAACCAGTCGGTCGTGCAGCTGGATCAGATGACCCAGCAGAACGCCGCCCTGGTGGAGGAATCCGCCGCCGCGGCCGAAAGCCTGAAGGACCAGGCCGAGCGCCTGGCCCAGGCCGTCGACCAGTTCCGCGTCAGCAACAGCGGCGCGCTGGCAGCCCCCCCTGCCCGCCCGGTCGCAGCGGCCAGCGCCCAGGCCAAGCCGACGGCCACCAAGGTCCTGGCCAAGGCCGCAGGCAGCACCGGCCCGGCGCGCAGCGCGCCGGCCGCCAAGCCCCGCGCCGCCGCCGGCACGACCGTCGCCAACACTGTGCCCCGCAAGCCGGCCCCCGCCGCCAAGCCCGTCGCCCCGTCCAAGCCCAGCCCGGTGCTCGCCAAAGCCGAGGCCGAGGGCGACTGGGAGACCTTCTGAAGCCGCCCGGCATCAGAGACGCCTACGCCCCATTTTTGATCGACAAGCCCCATCTCCATAGAACGAGGTAAGCCATGGAAACCGTCAGCGAAGCCACCCAGTTGGTGCGTCACGAACCCGCCGCCGCCAATCTGGCCGTCCAGGCCCATGGCCCCGCCAGCGGCGAATACCTGACCTTCCGTCTGGGTGCCGAGGAATACGGCATCGACATCCTGAAGGTCCAGGAAATCCGCTCCTACGAGCCGCCCACGCGCATCGCCAACGCCCCCGACTTCATCAAGGGCGTGGTCAATCTGCGCGGCGTCATCGTGCCCATCGTCGACCTGCGCCTGAAGCTGGGCTGCCCGACGGCCGAGTACAACGGCTTCACCGTCGTCATCGTGCTGAACGTGCGCAACCGCGTGGTCGGCGCCGTGGTGGACTCGGTGTCCGACGTGCTGGAGCTGAACCGCGACGCGATCCGCCCGGCCCCCGAGCTGAACGCCAGCGCGGTGGACACCAGCTTCATCACCGGCATCGGTGCGGTCAACGATCGCATGCTGATCCTGATGGACATCGAAGGTCTGATGAGCAGCGCCGACATGGGCCTGATGGACGCCGTGATCAGCTGATCACCACAGCAGGGCCCGCCACGGCGGGCTGGCTGACGGCGCCGCAGAGCGCTGCAGCACCGAAGACAAACCAAGGAGGACGGGCCCACAGGCCCGGCCTCCTTTTTTTCGTGAGGAGCACACAATGCTCGAATCGATCAAGACAAGGCTGATCGGCCTTTGCGTGGGCATGGTGGTGCTCACCCTCGCCCTGGTGACCCTGGCCGACTACCTGATCGTGCGCAAGCACACCCAGGCCCAGGTCAACGCCAGCCTGGACGCCCTGGCCTCGGCCCATGGCGCCGCGATCGCACAATGGGTGCGCGGTCAGCGCGACATCGTCGGCGCGATGTTGCCGGTGGCCAAGGCGGCCGAGCCCGTGCCCCTGCTGCTGCAGGCCGCCAGGTCGGGCCGCCTGGACACCGCCTATGTGGGCCATGCGGACAAGCGCATCGACTTCTCCAGCCCGCAGAACCTGCCCCCCGGCTACGACCCCACCGCGCGCCCCTGGTACCAGCTGGCCGCGGCGGCCGACAAGGTCGTCATCACCGAGCCCTATGCCGACGCGGCCACCAAGCGCCTGGTCGTGACCTTCGCGCTGGGCGTCAAGGAGGGCGGCCGCAACACGGCCGTGGTCGCCACCGACGTGTTCCTCGACGGCGTGGTCGAGACCATCAAGTCCATCAAGCCCACCCCCTCGGGCTGGGCCTTCCTGGCCACCCGCCAGGGCAAGATCCTGGCTCACCCCAACGCCGCGCTGGCGATGCAGCCCGGCACCGCGCTGAGCCCGCAGTTCGATGCCCCGGCGCTAGCGCAGAGCTTGCAGCCCGGTGCCGGCTGGGTCGAGGCCAGGGTCGGCGAACAGCAGGTGCTGCTGCGCGCCGCCGCCATCGCCGACACCGACTGGGTGCTGGTCACCGCGGCCGACAAGGGCGAGGCCCTGGCCTCGCTGGACAGCCTGCTGCGCACCGGGGTGATCGCGCTGGTGCTGGTCGCCCTGCTGGCCGGCCTGCTGACGGCCGGCCTGGTGAAGGCGATGCTGGGCGGGCTGGACCGGGTGCGCGCGGCACTGGACGAGATCAGCGCCGGCGGCGGCGACCTGACCCAGCGCCTGCCGGTGCACGGGCGCGACGAGATCGCCCGCATCGCCCGCTCCTTCAACACCTTTGCCGAGAAGATCCAGCACATCCTGCTGGACGTGCGCGCCGCCAGCAATTCCATCACCACCGCCTCCAGCGAGATCGCGATCGGCGCTCAGGACTTGAGCCAGCGCACCGAGCAGACCGCCTCCAACCTGCAGCAGGCCGCCTCCTCGATGGAGCAGCTGACCGGCACCGTTCGCCAGACCGCCGATGCCGCCCAGACCGCGAACCAGCTCGCCTCCTCGGCCTCCAGCGCCGCCGCCAGGGGCGGCGCGGTGGTCGGCCAGGTGGTGGCGACCATGGACGAGATCACCAGCAGCTCGAAGAAGATCAGCGACATCATCGGCACCATCGACGGCATCGCCTTCCAGACCAACATCCTGGCCCTGAACGCGGCGGTGGAAGCCGCGCGCGCCGGCGAGCAGGGCCGCGGCTTCGCGGTGGTGGCCGGCGAGGTGCGCACGCTCGCCCAGCGCAGCGCCGAGGCCGCCCGCGAGATCAAGGGCCTGATCGGCGCCAGCGTCGACAGCGTCGAGGCCGGCAGCCGCCTGGTACAGGAGGCCGGCAGCTCGATGCAGGACATCGTCGCCAGCGTGCAGCGCGTCACCGACATCATCGGCGAGATCACCGCGGCCTCCACCGAGCAGAGCGGCGGCATCGCCCAGGTCAACGAGGCGGTCACGCAGCTGGACCAGATGACCCAGCAGAACGCCGCCCTGGTCGAGGAGTCGGCCGCCGCCGCCGAGAGCCTGAAGGACCAGGCCCACAAGCTGACCGCCGTGGTCTCGGTGTTCCGGCTGGGCGAGGGCGAGGCCGCGGCGCACGCCCCTGCCCCGCTTCCCGCCCCGCTCCGGAAGGCAGCGCCGCAGCCGGCATCCAGGCCCGCATCGAAGCCGGCATCCAAGGCCGCCGCCGTGCCCAAACCTGCAGCGGACAGACCCGCCCCGCGCGCCCCTGCCCCGCCGGCGGCCGACAGCGGGGACTGGGAAACCTTCTAGTTCGTATCCGCCTCGCGCAAGGTCGCGACGACCGGGCGCTGCAGCACGCCGCGCAGGCTCCACCAGCCCGCGGCCTGGGCCAGCAGCGCGCCCAGCACCATGCTGGCCAGCGGCACCCAGGGCTTGGCCTGCCATTCGAACTCGAACACATAGTGGGCCAGGGCCGCGCTCAGGGCCAGGGCCACGCCGCCGGCCAGCAGACCGGCCAGCGCACCGACGCCCAGCAGCTCGGCGCGCTGCACCTGGGCCAGCAGCTTGGCGCTCGCCCCCAGGGCGCGCATCAGCGCGAACTCGCGGGTGCGCGCCTCGCGCGTGCTGCTGACCGCGGTCAGCAGCACCACCAGGCCGGTGGCCAGGGTGAAGGCGAACAGGAACTGCACCGCCTGGATCACCTGGTCCAGCACCTGCTGCACCTGGCGGATCTGGGCCGAGACATCGACATTGGTGATGTTGGGGAAGTCGCGGCTGAGCTGGCGGTCCAGCTGGGAGCCCTGGGCGGGCGCGCGGAAGGCCGAGATATAGCTGCTGGGCAGCTCGTCCATGCGCGCGCGCGGGAACAGCACGAAGAAGTTCACCCGCATCGAGGACCAGTCCACCTTGCGCAGGCTGCTGATGCGCGCCTCCACCAAGCTGCCCGCCACGTCGAAGCGCAGCGCATCACCGAGCTTCAGCCCCAGCTGCCTGGCCAGGCCCTCCTCGACGCTGAGGCCATCGGCCTCCTCGGCGACCCAGCGCCCGCCGACCAGCTGGTTGTGCGCCGGCAGCGTCGCGCTGTGGCTCAGGTTGAATTCGCGCTCCACCAGGCGCTGGGCGCGCTCCTCGGCGAACTGCTTGGGGCCCACCGCCTGGCCGTTGATCGCCACCAGACGGCCGCGAATCATCGGATACCAGTCATAGCGGCTCACGCCGGCGCCCTCCAGCGCCTGGCGAAAGGCCGCACCCTGCTCGGGCTGGATGTTGATCACGAAGCGGTTGGGCGCATCGGCCGGGCTGGCCGCGCGCCAGCTGGCGATCAGGTCGGTGCGCAGCAGCACCAGCAGGGACAGGGCCAGCAGGCCCACGGCCAGGGCCGCCACCTGCACGACCGCGAACACCGGCCGCGCCGCCACCTGGCGCGTGGCCAGCAGCAGCCAGCGCGGCGCCCCGCCCGCGCCCAGCGGCACCAGGCGGCGCAGCAGCAGCACGGCCCCCCAGGCCAGCAGGGCGAACAGGCCCAGGGCGAGGGCAAAGCCGCCGGCCGCGATCAGGCCCAGCTTGGGATCGCTGGCCAGCGCCACCAGGATGGCGGCAAAGCCCAGCACACCCGCCCCCAGCACCAGCAGGGAACCTGCCTTGAGCCCGCCCAGCTCGCGCCGCATCACGCGCAGCGCCGGCACCCGCGCCAGCTGCAGCACCGGCGGCAGGCCGAAGCCCAGCAGCAGGCTCATGCCCAGGCCCAGGCCCAGGCCGACCGGCCACAGGCTGGCGCCGGGCAGATCGACCTCGATCAGCCCCGCCAGCAGGGCGACGAAGCCGTAGTGCAGGGCATAGCCCAGCAGCACGCCCGCCAGGCTGGCCAGCAGGCCCACCAGGCCGAACTCCAGGCCATAGGCCCAGGCGATGCGGCGCTGCGGCTGGCCCAGCACGCGCAGCATCGCGCAGTCGTCCAGATGGCGGGCCGCGAAATCGCGCGCCGCCAGCGCCACCGCCACCGCGGCCAGCAGGGCCGAGAGCATGGCCACCAGCTTGAGGAAGCGCCCGGCCCGGTCCAGGGTCTGGCGCATCTCGGGGCGCCCGCTCTCCAGCGACTCCAGGCGCACGCCGCGCAGGGCGCGGCCCTCGATCAGGCGCGCCGCCTCCTGCTCGAAGCGCCGCAGCGCCGGCTGCTGGCCCGGCCCGGCCGCCACCGCGAGCCGATAGCTCAGGCGGCTGGCCGGCTGCACCAGGCCGGTGGCCGGCAGATCGGCCTCGGCCAGCATCACCCGCGGTGCAAAGGCCAGGAAGCCGGCGCCGCGGTCGGGTTCGTTGGCGATCACGCCGCCCAGTTGGAAGCTCGCATCGCCCAGCAGCAGGGTCTGGCCGATCTGCAGGCCCAGGGCCTCCTGCACCCCGGCCTCGACCCAGACCTGGCCGCGCGGCGGCGCGCCCACCTGGCGGCCGTCGCCGAGCAGCACGCGGCCGCGCAGCGGATAGTCCGGCCCCACCGCCTTGACCGCCACCAGCCGGCTGGCGCCGCCCTGCGCCTCGCTCGCGCGCGCCATGCTGGGAAAGCTGACCGTCGTGACGCGCGCCAGCTGCAGCTGCTCGGCCAGGGCCTGCAGGGCCGGCGGCGGCGCCTGGTCGCTGGCCACCACGGCGTCGCCGCCCAGCAGCCGGCCGGCGTCGCGGCGCAGGCCCTGCTCCAGCCGGTCGGACAGAAAGCCCACCGCGCACAGCGCCGCCACCGCCAGGCCGACCGCCAGCACCAGCAGGCGCAGCTCGCCGGCCCGCCAGTCGCGCCACAGCTGGCGCCAGGCCAGCAGGAAAACGGCAGGATTCACGTTTTGCGAAGTCATGGCCCGCACTGTAAACCGCAGCCGCTCTATGCTGGCGGCACCTGCGCCCGGCGCCCCCTTCCCCTCCTGCCTGCATCCGATCTCCGGCGATGCCTTATCTGACTCCGACCTACGACCCCTGGATCGTCGCCGCCTCCATCCTGATCGCCAGCTTCGCGTCCTATGTGACCCTGGACCTGGCCAAGCGCGTGCGCACCGGCGACCGCTCGCTCGCCCGCGGCTGGTGGCTGGGCGGCTCGGTGGCGATGGGATCGGGCATCTGGTCCATGCATTTCGTCGGCATGCTGGCCTACAAGCTGCCGATCGAGCTCGGCTATGCCGGCGCGCTGACCCTGCTGTCCTGGGTCGCCGCGGTGGCGGTCTCGGCGGTGGCCCTGGGCCTGGCGGCCGGCGGCCGGCTCACGCGCGTGCGCCTGGCGAGCGGCGCGCTGAGCATGGGCGCGGGCATCTGCGCCATGCACTACCTGGGCATGGCGGCGCTGGACATGCAGCCCGCCATCGTCTGGAACCGCCTGCTGGTCGCCGCCTCCGCCCTGATCGCGGTCGGCGCCTCGGCCGTGGCCCTGCTGATCTTCTTCTGGCTGCGCGGCATCGACGGGCGCCGCGGCGTGCTCTATCAGGCCATCGCCGCCCTGGTGATGGGCCTGGCGATCAGCGGCATGCACTACACCGGCATGGCCGCGGCCCAGGTTCCCGAGGGCAGTCTGTGCCTCAGCGCCGACCAGCTGGGCGGCCCGCAGCTCGGCGAGTTCGTGATGCTGGCGACCCTGACCCTGCTGAGCATGACGCTGTTCACCTCGACCCTGGACGCGCGCATGCAGAACCGCACCGCCACCCTGGCGGCCTCGCTGCAGAGCGCCAACCAGGAGCTGCAGCGCCGCGCCTTCCTGGACCCGCTGACCGAGCTGCCGAACCGCCTGCTGCTGGAAGACCGGCTGGAGCATGCGCTGGCGCGCGTCGGCGCGCGCGGCAAGGAGGGCGGCGCGGCGCGCGCGGAGCGCAGCAGCGACCGCCCGGGCCGGCAGGGGCCGCAGGTGCAGCGCATCGCCCTGCTCTTCGTCGACCTGGACGGCTTCAAGCCGGTCAACGACTCGCTGGGCCATGCGGCCGGCGACGAGGTGCTGAAGGCGGTGGCGCGGCGCCTGCAGGCGGTGGTGCGCGACAGCGACACCGTGGCCCGCCTGGGCGGCGACGAGTTCGTGCTGCTGCTGGAGGACGTGAGCGACATCGCGGCCTGCGCGGCCCTGGCGCACCGGCTGGTGCGGGACCTGGCCGAGCCCATCGTGCTGGACGGCAAGCCCCAGCATGTCAGCGCCTCGGTGGGCATCGCCGTCTACCCCGAGCATGGTCCGGGCGAGCGCCTGATGGGCAATGCTGACACCGCGATGTACGCCGCCAAGCGCGCCGGCGGCAACACCTATGTGGTGTTCCAGAGCCATATGGACGCGGGCGCCGGCGAGCAGCTGGCCCTGCAGAACGATCTGCGCCAGGCCCTGCAGCGCGGCGAGCTGGCCCTGCACTACCAGCCCAAGTTCGACAGCCGGCGCGCCCAGCTGCGCGGGGTCGAGGCCCTGCTGCGCTGGCAACACCCGACCCTCGGCGACATCTCGCCGGCGGTCTTCATCCCGGTGGCCGAGCGCTTCGGCCTGATCAACACCCTGGGCGCCTGGGTCATCGAGGAGGCCTGCCGGCAGATGCGCGCCTGGTTCGACCAGGGCCTGCGCATGCGCGTCGCGATCAACCTGTCGGTGCACCAGCTGCGCCAGCCCGACCTGGCGCAGCGCGTCGAGGCGGCGCTGGCGCGCCACCGCATCGACGCCTCGATGCTGCTGTGCGAGATCACCGAGTCGGTGGCGATGGAGGACATCGCGGCCACCCAGCGCACCTTCGACGAGCTGGCCCGCATCGGCGTGTTCCTGTCGATCGACGACTTCGGCACCGGCTACTCCAGCCTGGCCTATCTGCGCCAGTTGCCGGCCCGCCAGGTCAAGATCGACCGCAGCTTCATCCAGGACCTGGAAGGCAGCGAGGACGCCCGCGCCGTGGTCGACGCGGTGATCAAGCTGGCCCATGCGCTGGATCTGTCGGTGGTGGCCGAGGGCGTCGAGACCGCCGGCCAGCGCGACATCCTGCGCAGCCTGGACTGCGACGAGCTGCAGGGCTTCCTGTTCGCCAAGGCCATGCCGGCCCAGCAGCTGCAGGACTGGGCGGCCGGCGCCAAGCCGGCCGACGTGCCGGAGTTCTCCAACTCGATGTTCATCGAGGAGCTGCCGCCGCGCTGAGCCGCACCGAGCCGCATATCTGGCGGCGCATCCGGCGCATCCGGCGGCACGGCTCTTGCGGCAGCGCGGCCATGCGCCGCCTGCTGCTCATCAATCCCAATACCAGCGAATCCGTCACCCGCCAGCTGACCGCCGCGGCCGCGCCGCTGACGCCGCCCGGGTGCCAGGTCTTGCCGGTCACGGCCCGCTCCGGCCTGCCCTATATCAGCAGCGAGCTCGGCCTTGCCCTGGCCGGCCATGCGGTGCTGCAGGCCTTCGACGCCCATCTCGGTGCGGGCCCCCGCCCCGACGTGGTGCTGCTCGGCTGCTTCGGCGATCCGGGCCTGCTGGCCCTGCGCGAACAGGCCGCCGGCCTGCCCGTCACCGGACTGGCCGAGGCCTCGATGCGGGCGGCTGCCGCACGCGGGCGCTACGCCATCGTCACCGGCGGCGCGGCCTGGGTGCCGATGCTGCGCCGCCTGGCCTGGAGCCTGGACCTGCTGGAACCGCTGGCCGGCATCGTCACCGTGGCGCCCAGCGGCGCCGAGCTGGCGGCCGATCCGCAGGCGGCCGGCGCGCTGCTGCGCCAGGCCTGTGCGCAGGCGTCCGCCCTTGGTGCGCAAAGCCTCATCGTCGGCGGTGCCGCGCTGGCGGGCTGGGCCGCCCGGCTGCAGCCGGGCTTTGCCCTGCCCCTGCTCGACAGCGTGGAACTGGGCGTGCGGGCGGCCTGGCACATGACTTGCGATATCCCCGGCAACCACAAGGAGCCCCGATGAAGACGTTGACGAAGCAGTCCCTTGCAGTCCTGACCTTCCTGGCCCTGGCCAGCGGCGCCGCGCTGGCGCAGGAGAAGACCCTGCGCATCGCGATGACCGCGGCCGACATCCCGCGCACGCTGGGCCAGCCCGATCAGGGCTTCGAGGGCAACCGCTTTACCGGCATTCCCATGTA
>Ga0255338_1005310_pt1 | contig 12031 bp, 3 predicted proteins | sample MeOH1_35cm_T4_19_FD_203715 | JGI IMG/M metagenome (GOLD analysis project Ga0255338, IMG submission 203715) | Sandy soil microbial communities from University of British Columbia, Vancouver, Canada - MeOH1_35cm_T4_195 | ecosystem: Engineered > Artificial ecosystem > Sand microcosm > Unclassified ... | reverse complement strand
CGGCGCCCGCCGCTCCGCATCGGACACCGGCGCACCCGAGTACCCCGACACATCCAACTCGTCGAGCACCAGAGTGCGGACAGAGCTCTCCCCCGGCACCACGAACCCGTCCCGCGTCGTGGTCAACACCACCACCGGCGCCGCCACCTCGAGGATGTACCCGTTGCGCTCGGCCGGCTGATCCGGATCCAGCGGCACATACCCGCCCCCGGCCTCCACCACCGCATACATCCCCACCAGCAGATCGATCGACCGGCGCATCGCCAACCCCACCAGCGACTCCGGCCCCACCCCCACCGACACCAGATGCCGCGCCAACCGCCGCACCCGCCCGGCGAACTCCCCGTACGTCAGCGACACACCGTCGAACGTCACCGCCGGCGCCTGCGGCGACCGCCGCACCTGCTCCTCGAACAACCCCACCAACGTCACCGCCGGCACCGCATGCCCCGTGTCGTTCCACACCTCGAGCACCCGCGACCGCTCCCCCGGCTCGAGGATCTCCAGATCCCCCACCGCCACCGACGGATCGGCCACCACCTCCTCGAGCACCCGCACGAACCGCGCCGCGAACCCCGCCACCGTCGACGCATCGAACAGATCCGTCGCATAGGTGATCTCGGCGACGAGCCCGTCGGCTCCGCCGTCGTCGTCCGTGGACTCGGACAGCGTCAGCTGCAGGTCGAACTTGGCCACCGAGGTGTCGATGGCTTGTGTCTCCAGGACGAGCCGGGGCAGCTCCACGTGGGTCGACCCGAGATTCTGGAAGGCCAGCATGACCTGGAACAGCGGGTGCCGCGCCGTCGACCGGGCGGGATTGAGCACCTCCACCAGCCGCTCGAACGGCACGTCCGCGTGCGCGAACGCACCGAGCGCGGCCTCCCGGGCGCGGGCGAGCTGCTCGGTGAACGGCTGGTCCGGGTCCACCTGGGTCCGCAGCACCAGGGTGTTGACGAACATGCCGACCACGTTGTCGAGTTCCTGCTCGCCGCGACCGGCCACCGGGGTGCCGACGGCGATGTCGTCGGTCCCCGACAACCGCGCCAGCAGCACCGACAGCGCCGCGTGCACCACCATGAACAGCGTGGTGCCGTGCCGGCGCGCGACGTCGTCGAGCGCGGAATGGACCTCGGCGGACACGACGAACCGCTCGGTGCCGCCGCGGAACGACTGCCGTGCCGGCCGCGGCCGGTCCGACGGCAGGTCGAGCTGGTCGGGCAGCCCGGCGAGGGTGGTGCGCCAGTAGGCGAGCTGGTCGGCGATCAGCGACTCCGGGTCGCTCTCGGAGCCGAGAAGTTCGTGCTGCCACAGTGTGTAGTCCGCGTACTGCACCGGCAGCGGCGGCCACGCGGGACGCTCCCACTCGATGCGCGCGGCGTAGGCGGCCATGACGTCACGTGCGACCGGTCCCATCGACCAGCCGTCGGCGGAGATGTGGTGCATGACGATCGCCAGCACGTGCTCGGTCGGGTCGATCTCGAACAGGTGGGCCCGCACGGGCACCTCGCGGGTCACGTCGAACCCGGTGGACGCGAGCGCCGAGATCTCCTGCTGCAGGTTCTCTTCCGTGATCGACGTCGGCGTCAGGTTGGGCACCGCCGTGGCAGCGTCCGTGACGACCTGCATCGGCCCGTCGGGCCCCTCGGGGTAGACGGTTCGGAGCGACTCGTGCCGGTCGATGACGTCCATGATGGCGACCTGCAGCGCGGTGATGTCGAGTTCACCGGACAGTCGCAGCGCGAAGGGCAGGTTGTAGGTGGCCGATTCGGGCTCGAACCGGTTCAGGAACCACATGCGCTGTTGGGCCAGGGACAGCGGGATCCGGTCGGGGCGCGGCTGGGCCACGAGCGGGATGCGGCGGCCGGCGCCGGCACGGTGTTCGACCCGCGCGGCCAGCGCGACGACGGTCGACGCCTCGAACAGCAGACGCACGGGCACCTGGGTGTCGAGGGCCGCACCGAGCCTGGACACGAGCTGGGTCGCGACGAGCGAGTTGCCACCGAGCTCGAAGAAGTCGTCGTCCAGCCCGACCCGGTCGATGCCGAGGACGCTCTCGAATGTGCCCGCGACGATCTCCTCGATCGGCGTGGTGGGGGCGCGGAAGGCCCGCGCCTCGAACACCGGCTCGGGCAGTGCCTTGCGGTCCACCTTGCCGTTCGGGGTGAGGGGGACGGCGTCGAGGACGACGCAGACCGAGGGAACCATGTAGGACGGCAGGAATCCGGCGACGTACCCGGTGAGCTCCTCGCTGTCGAGTCCCGCCTCGCCGTGGACGTAGGTGACCAGAGTGGTCTGCCCCGAGGGCATTTCGTGCCCGATCGTGGTGGCGAAGTCGACGGCGGGGTGCGAGAGGTAGGCGGCGTCGATCTCCCCCAGTTCGATACGGTAGCCGCGGACCTTGACCTGGAAGTCGGTCCGCCCGGCGTACACCAGCCGGCCCTCGTCGTCCCACCGTACGACGTCGCCGGTGCGGTACATGCGCTCGCCCGGCGCGCCGAACGGGGAGGCGACGAAACGGTCCGCCGTCAGTGCGGGCCGCCGGTGGTAGCCACGCGCGAGCGCGTCCCCGGTCAGGTACAGCTCCCCGGACACGCCGACCGGAACGGGGTGCAGCCGCGCGTCGAGCACGAGGGCACCGACCCCGGCCACGGGGGTGCCGATGGTGATGGGCTCGCCCGGGTGCAGTTCGCCGCGGGTGGTGACGATCGTGGTTTCGGTCGGGCCGTACGCGTTGAAGTAGCGGCGGCCGGGCGACCAGCGGGCGACCAGATCGGCGGTGGAGACGTCGCCGCCGACGTTGAGGACGCGCAGCGTGTCGAGATCGCGGGGGTCGACCGATCCGAGCACGGCGGGGGTGATGACGGCATGGGTCACCCCGTACGTCTCGATCAGGTCGTGCAGTTCGGTGCCACCCAGCACGTTCGCGGGTGTCACGACGAGTTCGGCGCCGGAGGAGCCGGCCATCAGCCACTCGAGCACCGACGGGTCGAAGCTGGGCGCGCACACGTGCAACACCCGTGACCGCTCGGTGACGCCGTACAGTTCGACGCTCTCCTGCACGAGCGCGGCGAGCCCGTGGTGGGTCACGGCGACGCCCTTCGGCAGGCCCGTCGACCCCGAGGTGTAGATCATGTACGCGACGTGGTCGAGGCGCAGCGGCGCGAGCCGGTCGGCGTCGCCGAGCGGCGCGGCCGAGGTCCGTTCGATCGCCGCGCGGGTCTCGTCGGCATCGAGGGCGTTCCAGTCGAAATCCGCCGGCAGCTCCGGCAGGTGCGCGGCGGTGGTCAGACCGAGGACGGCGCCGGAGTCCCGGACGATGTGCCGGATGCGTTCGACCGGGTGGGCGGGATCGATCGGCACGTACGCGGCGCCGGTCTTGGCGACGGCCCACACGCAGTGCACCATCTCCGCGGAGCGCGGGAAGGCCAGGGCCACAATCGTCTCGGGTCCGACACCGCTGTCGACGAGGACGCGGGCGAGGCGGTTGGACCACTCGTCGAGCTCCCGGTACGTCAGGGCCGACTCGCCGCATCGGACGGCGATCGTATCGGGCGCGAGATCCACTCCGGCCGTGAGCAGTTCGACGAGCGGTCGCTCCGCACGATGGAGTTCGGGGCCGCGGACCGAGACGAGCCGGGCCTCCTCCTCGGGCGCGAGGAGGTCGATGTCACCGACGGGCGTGGCCGCATCGGCGACGATCGCTTCGAGGATCCGCACGAAACGCTGCCCGAAGACGTCGACGGTGTCGGCGTCGAACAGGTCGGTCGCGTACTCGAACACGGCATTGACGCCGGCCGGGCGCCCCTCGTCGTCGGTCCGCTCGACGAGCCACAGCTGCAGGTCGAACTTCGCGATCGGCACGTCGAACTCGGCCGCGGTGGCGCGCACCCCGGAGAACGAAATGTCGCGCGTTCCAGGAGATTCCACCGCCAGCGCAGCCTGAAACAACGGGTGCCGAGCCGTGGACCGGGGCGGCTTGAGGACCTCCACGAGCCGCTCGAACGGGACGTCCGCATTGGAGAAGGCGCTCAGATCGGAGTCGCGGACCCGGTCGAGGAGTTCCTCGAAGCGCGCACCCGGATCGACCCGGGTACGCAGCACCAGCGTGTTGACGAACATGCCGATCAGGTCGTCGAGCAGACGATCACCACGGCCGGCGACGACACTGCCGACGGCGATGTCGTCGGATCCGCTCAGTCTCGACAGGAGGACGGCGTACGCGGAGTGCATCACCATGAACAGCGACGCGTGGTGCGAGCGGGCGACCTCGACGAGACCACGGTGAGTCTCGGCCGAGATCACGAACCGGCGCTTGTCGCCGCGGTAGGTGGCGACCGCCGGGCGGGGACGATCCGCGGGCAGGTCGAGCTGATCCGGGATGCCGTCGAGTTCCCGAGTCCAGTAGGCGATCTGCTGCGCGGAGATCGAGTTCGGGTCGGATTCGAGACCGAGCACGTCGCGCTGCCACAGCGCGTAGTCGGCGTACTGCACCGGGAGCGCGGACCAGCCGGGTTCGGAGCCGGCCGCCCGCGCCGCGTATGCGGCAACGATGTCGCGCACGAGCGGCTCGAAGGACGACCCGTCGGCGGCGATGTGGTGCAACACCATCGCCAGGACGAACTCGTCGTCCGCCAGCCGGTACAGCGCGATCCGGAACGGCACGTCGACGGCGACGTCGAACCCGCGCTGTGACAGGGCCACGACCCGGTCGTGCAGCTCGGACGCGGTGATGTCGAGCACGGGGACCCGGCTGTCGACGTGTTCGACCGGCAGGATCACCTGTTGCGGTTCCCCGTCGACGGCCGGGTAGACGGTCCGCAGCGTCTCGTGCCGGGAGACGACGTCGCCGAAGGCGGCGTCGAGGGCGGCCGGATCGAGCGGACCGGTCAGCCGCACCGTGAAGGGCAGGTTGTAGGCGGCGGTGCCGGCGTCGAATCGGTTGAGAAACCAGATCCGCTGCTGCGCCGTCGAGAGGGGCAGCACGTCCGGCCGCGGGCCCGCGACGAGCGGCCGGCGGGCACCCGATCCGGACTGTCGTGCCACCCGGGCCGCGAGGCCCACGACGGTGGACGACTCGAACAGCACCCGCACCGGAACCTGGGTGTCCATGGCGGAGCCGATCCGGGACACGAGCTGGGTGGCGACGAGCGAGTTGCCGCCGAGTTCGAAGAAATCGTCGTCGAGGCCGACCTCGGCGACTCCCAGGACCTCGGAGAACGTCTCGGCCACGACCCGTTCGGCGGCGGTGCGCGGCGCCCGGAACATGCGGGCGCTGTTGAACACCGGCTCGGGCAGGGCCTTGCGGTCGAGCTTGCCGCTGGTGTTGAGCGGGAACGCGTCGAGCACCATCAGCGACGCCGGAACCATGTACGACGGCAGCGCCCGGCCCAGCGCCTCGGTCAGCGCCTCGGTGTCGATCGCGTGTCCGGGGGCGGCGACGAGGTAGCCGACGAGCTGGTCGCCGGTCGCCGTCGGCACCACGAGCACGACGGCCTGCGAGACCTCCGGGGCGGCGAGCAGGACCGCCTCGATCTCGCCCAGCTCGATGCGCTGACCCCGGAACTTGACCTGGAAGTCGGTCCGGCCGATGTAGTCGAGGTATCCGGCACCGTCCGCGCCGAGGCACCACAACACGAGGTCGCCGGTGCGGTACATCCGGTCGCCCGGGGCACCGAACGGATCGGCGAGGAACCGGTCGGCGGTGAGGTCGGGGCGGCGCAGGTAGCCGCGCGCGAGCTGGACCCCGGCGAGGTACAGTTCGCCGGGCCTGCCGGGCGGCACGGGCCGCAGCCGGTGGTCGAGGACGTAGACGCGGCTGTTCCACTGGGGGACGCCGATCGGGACGGTGGTCACGTCCTCGGCCGTGGCGCGATGGTAGGTGATCGAGACCGCGGCCTCGGTGGGTCCGTAGAGGTTGTGCAGCTGCGCGGGGCACAGCTGGGCGAACGCGGCCGCCGTCTCGGCCGGCAGCGCCTCACCGATCACGAACACGTGACGCAGCGTGTCGCACGAGCCGGGCCGGGCATTGGCGACGAACACCGTGAGCATCGACGGCACGAAGTCGGTGACGGTGACCCCGTGTTCGGCGATCCGGTCGGCCACGTACATCGGGTCGCGGTGGCCGTCGGGGGTGGCGATCACCAGGGTCGCCCCCACACGCAGTGGCATGAAGAAGCCCCACAGCGACACGTCGAACGTCGTCGCGGTCTTCTGCAGGTACACGTCGGACGCCGACAGCGCGTACTGGTCGTTCATCCACCGGATCTGGTTGTCGATCGCCCGGTGCGTGACCGCGACACCCTTGGGACGCCCGGTGGAGCCCGAGGTGAAGATGACGTAGGCGGTGCTGTCGAGGCGTACCGGCCCGAGCCGGTCGGCGTCGGTGAGCGGGCGCGTGTCCAGTCCGGTGAGATCGATGCGGTCGATCTCGACCACATCGAGGCCGGCGGGCAGATCCACCCGGTCACGCGCGGTCGTGACCACGCAGACGGGCCGGGCGGTGTCGAGAATGTAGGCGGTCCGGTCCGCGGGGTGATCCGGGTCGATCGGCACCCAGGCGCCGCCGGCCTCGAGGATCGCGTACATGCCGACGAGCAGTTCGAGCGAACGCCGCACCGACAGTCCGACCAGGGACTCCGGTCCGACGCCGCGCGCGACGAGCAGCCGCGCGAGCGCGTTCACGCGGGCGTCGAATTCCGCGTACGTCAGGCTTTCGCCCTCGTACACGAGGGCCGTGGCGTCGGGTGTGCGTGCCACCTGCTCCTCGAACTCCGCGAGCAGCGTGCGGTGGTCGACGGGGTGCTCGGTGCGATTCCACTCGGTGAGCACCCGGGCGGTCTCGGCGCCGGTTCCGAGGGGCAGGTCCCATACCCGCCGCTCGGGATCGGCCGCGACGAATCGGTCGAAGAACTCCACGAACCGGGCGTGGTGCGCCCGGGACTCCTGCACGCCGTACAGGTTGGGGTTGGACTCGAAGTCGATGTGGGTGCGCGTGCCACCGCTCTTGTAGACGTTGACCCCGAGGTCCTCGATGAGACCGGTGGACAGGATGTTGATCCGTCCGACCATGTCGCCGAGGCGGACCTCGTTGTCGAACAGCATGATGTTGACCCACGGGCCGAAGAACGTGGAGCGGCCGCCGGCCGCACTCCCGGCGTCGCGGACGATGTCCTCGTGGCGGTACCGCTGGTGCCGCAGCGCTCCCGAGACGGCGGCGGTGGCCGACGCGACGAGCTGTCGCACGGTGGTGCCGGCGGCCACCTCGAGGCGCAACGGCACCACGTTGGAGACCATGCTGCCGGACCGGCGCAGTACCGCGGTGGTCCGCGCGGCGACGGGCAGGCTGAGCACGACGTCGGTGCGGCCGGTCATCTGGGCCATGTAGGCGGCGAAGGCGGCGATCACCGCGGTGGCGAGGCTGGTGTTCTCGCGTTCGGTGAAATGGTCGACGAGCTCCTCGACGCGGGCGCCGAGCGCGGCGCTGTCGATCCGGCTGACGGGGGCCGGCGGTGCGGGGCGGCCGGCCAGGCTGGTGGGTTCGTCGATGCCGTCGACGATCGTCGACCAGTACTCGCGGTCGGTGTCGAACCGCGGTGAGTTCCGGTACGCGATCTCGGCCTCGTACACGGTGCGCACGTCCGACGCCTTGTTGGGGCTGGGTTCGGCGCCCTCCACGGCGGCGGTGTAGAGCTCCGCGATCCGGGTCATGAAGGTCGCGGCGCCGAAACCGTCGAGCGCGAGGTGGTGGACGCGGTTGTACCAGAAGTAGCGGCGCTCGCCGATCTGCAGGACGGTGGCCGAGATCAGCCGGTCCTTGAGCACGTCGACCGGGGTGCTGCGGTCGGCGCGCATCCACTCCATCGCGGCCTCGCGCGGATCGTCCGCGTCCCGCAGGTCCACGTATCCGATGGAGGCGTCGAGGGTCGGATCGACGAGCTGGTACGGCTGCGCGTCGACCTCGAGGAACCGGAGGAAACCGGAGCCCATCTCGAGCGCGGCACGCGCGCTGGCGTCGAGCAGGAGGCCACGGTCGAGGTCGCCGACGAGCTCGACGTATTGGGCGATGTTCGCGGGCACCGACGGGTCGACGTGTTGCGCGAACCACATCCCGAGCTGTGCCGGAGAGAGGGGGAAGGCACCGTCCGGCACGTTCGCCGCGTTCGTGTTCGTCGCACCCGATCCGCCGACACCCAGCGAGTCCAAACCCCAACCTCTCTCTCACCGTCGGACGCAGGCCCGACCGTCGCGCCCGGTGACCCGGGCGAGCACCGTGCTCAGGTATATCTGCTGTTCAGGGGAGGAGCGTTACACGGCGGACAACGGCGCGAACGCCGCGAGACCCGCCGGGACAACGATCACCCCGCCTGTCGGCGCGGAGCTGCCCGAGCAGGTTACTCGCCGGTCGCCTTCCGGCCGCCTGACTTGCGCACCGGACCAATCTACAGGGTCGGTAAGGTCGGCTTCATCTTTGCCGCCGCGGTGCCGGAGCGGTCACCAGAGCACGGCGATGACGACGTTGAGGACACCGAGCGCACCGGCCGCGTGTGCCAGGGCTGCGGTCGAGCCCGGGTTCTGCCGCTCCTTCTTCAGACCGACGATCGCGAGCACGAGGATGACGACGGCGACGACGAGCTTGACACCGATCTTCATGTGGTTCAGGTCGGCGCCGTCCGCCTCGTTGAGTCCCACCAGCGCGAGTCCGGTCACCACCTGCAGGATCGCGCCGTGCAGCATGCCGGCCACCACGCGCGGTTCCTTGATCACGGCGAGCCAGGAACCGATGATCCCGGCGAGGCCGATGAAGTGCAGGATGAGGAAGATGTCGATGGCGAGCGTCATGCGGCCATCGGACCACCCGAACAGGACAAATGTCCAGTCAGGTGATCCTCATCGCTCCCGGGCGGCGGTGGCGCGGGTCACCGCGCCTGCCGCTGCTGCGCATACCAGTCGAGCAACTCCGGTGTGTCGACCGCGCTGCGGTCGACGGTGCGCGCCGCGTCGGCCCCCTGGAACAGCCGCTTGATCGGCACCTCGAGCTTCTTGCCGGTGCGGGTGTGCGGGACACCGGGTGCGGCGACGATGTCGTCGGGCACATGTCGCGGCGAGGCCTGTTCGCGGATCACGGTGCGGATCTTCTCGCGCAGCGCGTCGTCGAGGGTGACGCCGTCGGCGAGCACCACGAACAGCGGCATCCAGTAGCCGCCGTCGGGCTGCTCGGCTCCGATGACGAGCGCTTCGAGGACCTCGGGGAGCTTCTCGACGGCCTGGTAGATGTCGGCGCTGCCCATCCGGACACCGTGCCGGTTGAGCGTCGAGTCGGAACGTCCGTGCATCACGACCGTCCCGCGCCCGGTGATCGTGATCCAGTCGCCGTGCCGCCACACCCCGGGATAGACCGAAAAATACGCCTCGCGGTAGCGGTGCCCGTCCGGGTCGTTCCAGAAGCGGACCGGCATCGACGGCATCGGGGCGGTCACCACGAGTTCCCCCACGTCGCCGCGGACCGGGCGGCCCTGCTCGTCGAACGCATCGAGCGCGACGCCGAGATACGGCACCGACAGCTCACCCGGCCACACCGGCACGGTGCGCACGGCACCGACGAACGCGGAGACGACATCCGTGCCGCCGGTGATGGACATCACGGGCACGTGCTCGCCGACGTTGTCGGCCAGCCACCGCGACGACGACGCCGGCAGCGTCGACCCGGTGACGCCGATCGCCCGCAGCGCGGACAGGTCGTGGTCCCGCCGGGGCACGACGCCCGCCTTGATGCAGGCCAGCACGTACCCCGGACTGGTCCCGAGCACGGTGACCCGTTCCTGTGCGGCGATCTCCCACAACCGGTCGACCCGCGGGTGCGACGGGCTGCCGTCGTAGCAGACGATCGTCGCCCCGACGAGCAGCCCGGCCGCCTGGAAGTTCCACATCATCCAGCTCGGGCTCGTGTACCAGAAGAAGGTGTCGTCGGATCCGAGGTCCGTGTGCAGCGACACCGCCTTCAGATGCTCGAGCAGGACACCGCCGTGCCCGTGCACGATGCCCTTCGGCAGACCGGTGGTCCCGGACGAGAACACGACCCACAGCGGATGGTCGAACGGCACCGGCTCGGGGCTCAGCGGGTGTTCCCCGACGGTGGCCGCCTCCCAGGTGAGCGCACCTTCGAGGTCCTGATGCGGGTCTGCGAGCCGGGGCACCACGACGGTCAGCGCCAGCGAGGGCAGCTGCTCCCGCAACCGGGCGACCGCCTCGGCGCGGGGGTGGGTACGGCCGGCGAACCGGTAACCGTCGGCGGTGATCAGGGCGGTGGGGTCCAGTTGCCCGAGCCGGTCCAGGGCCGCGGGCGCCGAGTAGTCCTGACCGCAGGCCGCCCACACGGCGCCGATGCTTGCGGTGGCGAGCAGCGCGACCACGGCCTCGGGAATGTTCGGCAGGTAGCCGACGACGCGGTCGCCGACACCGACGCCGTGCTCGCGCAGGGTGGCGGCCAGCGCGGCCGTCTGCCTGGCGAGTTCGGCCCAGCTCAGCTCGGCGCGTTCCCCGTCCTCACCGACGTGCACGATCGCGGGGCGGTCGTCGCGCGCGTGCCGCAGGGCGTGCTCCGCATAGTTCAGGCGCGCCCCCGGGAACCAGACGGCCCCGGGCATCGTGGCGTCGTCCAGCGCGGGTCCCGGGTCGGTGCGCGACCGTACGTCGAACCAGTCCCACACGTCCTGCCAGAACGGTCCGAGATTGTCGACGGACCACCGCCACAGGGCGTGGTAGTCGGGGAGGGAGACGCCGTGGCGCCGTTCGACCCATCGGGCGAAGGCGGTGAGGCGGGCGCTCGCGACGTCCTGTTCGGTGGGGGTCCACTGGGGCGGGATCTGCGTGTCGGTCATGCCGTCGCGCTCCCTCGGTGATCACCCGAGCGGGCCTCGACGGCGCGGTGCAGGATCTGCTCGGCGTGCCGCAGCACCGGCGCATCGACCATCCGGCCCTCGAACTGGAACACCCCCCGCTCCTCCGGCACCGCCGCCAGCACCCGCCGCGCCCACGCCACATCCTGCTCGCTCGGCGCATACGCCGACCGGATCACCCCCACCTGACCCGGATGGATCGCCACCTTCGCATCGAACCCCACCGCCACCGCATCGAGCGCCTCCGCCCGCAACCCGTCGTGATCCCGGATGTCCAGGAACACCGAATCCAGGGCGAACCGCCCGTACGCCTTCGCCGCCAGCAACGCCTGCGACCGCACGTGCCGCGCCACGTCCCGATACGTCCCGTCGGCCCGACGCGAGGACTGCCCACCCAGCCCCACCACGAGATCCTCCGCCCCCCACATCAACCCCACCGTGCCCGCGGCCAGCGCGATCTCGTCGACCTTCAACGCCCCCAACGGCGACTCGATCAACGCCACCACCTCCCGCGGCGCCAACGACGTCACCTGCTGCGCCGACTCGCACTTCGCCAGCATCACCCGGGTGTAGTTCGTGACCGCCAGCGCCTTCAGATCGGCGTCGTGCTCGTCGGTGCCGGCCGGGTTCACCCGCACCACCGTGCGAGCGGGATCGAGCGCGGTGTCCTGCAGGCACTTGCGGGCATAGTCCTTGTCCCCCGGCGCCACCCCGTCCTCGAGATCGAGGATCACCACATCCGCCGTCGCAGCCGCCTTACCGAACCGCTCCGGCCGATCGGCCGGACAGAACAACCACGCCGGGCCGCCGACGCCGTACATAGAGACCTCCTCCATCGGTGATCTCTTCGATGATGCTGTCCGCAGGGCCCCCTGTCAGGGCATTTGCCCAGGATCCGCGCGCCGGATAGTCGTACGCACGGGAAATTTCAGGTGTGTACGACTGGGCGGCGCGCGGATCTGTCGGCGCCGTGGACGCGGTCAGCGGTCGGCGGCCGCGGCGGACTCCTCGGCGCGGTGCAGGATCTGCTCGGCGTGCCGCAGCACCGGCGCATCGACCATCCGGCCCTCGAACTGGAACACCCCCCGCTCCTCCGGCACCGCCGCCAGCACCCGCCGCGCCCACGCCACATCCTG
>Ga0255338_1005309_pt1 | contig 12032 bp, 8 predicted proteins | sample MeOH1_35cm_T4_19_FD_203715 | JGI IMG/M metagenome (GOLD analysis project Ga0255338, IMG submission 203715) | Sandy soil microbial communities from University of British Columbia, Vancouver, Canada - MeOH1_35cm_T4_195 | ecosystem: Engineered > Artificial ecosystem > Sand microcosm > Unclassified ... | reverse complement strand
CTGACGGGTGGACAATCGTAGTTGCCTGTCTCCTGATGTTCGCATGGAGTAAACGTGCCGGTCTGTTTATCAGTATTTCGTGCCTCGTTCCTTCTTCTATTACATGGTTGCTGAAGTCAACGTTATACTACGGCACACCGCGACCGAAATGGTATTTCACCTACATAGAAAAAGCAGACCTGCACTATGTTCCCGGTGTTAAGAACTGGCTGTACGATAGTTTCCCCTCCGGACACACTACAGTTGCATTTGCGTTTTTCTTTTCGGTAGCACTTTGTTTGCGAAGTAAGAAGGCAGCAGCACTTTGTTTTCTCGCCGCAATCGGTGTTGGATATTCCCGCATTTATCTTTCGCAACATTTCCTGCTCGATGTTTTAGCCGGATCTATCCTGGGAACAATTACAACGCTGATCATCTTCGCAGAAGCCTCACGCAGAAAATGGATCGATCTTCCAATCATACGCATTGAAAAACTCTGATAGGTTTATTCCGTATTACATTTTCGCCGGAGCGCTCCTGCTGTTTGTGCCGTTCCTTGGATCAGTTCACCTGTTCGATTGGGATGAAATCAACTTTGCGGAGTGTGCGAGAGAGATGCTGGTGACGCACGATTACAATACCGTACAGATCGACTTCCTTCCGTTCTGGGAAAAACCTCCTCTCTTTATCTGGATGCAGGCCGCCAGTATGAAATTTTTCGGTGTGAATGAATTTGCGGCGCGTTTACCGAATGCAATCGGAGGAGCCCTGACTCTTTCAACGCTCTTCGTTCTCGGAAACAGAATCTCCGGAAAGAAATTTGCCTGGTATTGGGTGCTGTTCTATGCAGGTTCACTCCTGCCCCACTTCTACTTCCGCTCAGGTGTAATTGATCCCTGGTTCAATTTCTTCATCCTGCTTGCTGTTTATCACTTCATCATTTACACGAACGGATTTATTACGGCGGTCCCGCAGAAAACGTTTGAACCCGGAATACTGCTGTCCGCACTGTTTCTCTCACTCGCCGTACTCACCAAGGGTCCGGCCGCATTGCTCATCTTCGGCTTGTGTTTCCTCGCCGCACGCTTGCTGAAGAGAAAGCCGCTCATGTCGTGGAAACATTTTGGGGTGTATGCAGCGGTTGCCGTCCTGCCCGCCGGATTATGGTTTCTCAGCCTTGTCTTCCAGGGAAAAGGAAGCCTCATTCTCGATTTTATTGAATACCAGGTACGACTTTTCTCTACCGAAGATGCCGGTCACGGACACAATTTCTTTTATCACTGGATCGTATTGCTGATCGGGTGTTTTCCTGTTTCCGTTTTTGCGATTCAGGGAATGCTGAAGAACGGAAACGCCATTCCGTTTGAACAGCACTCGCTGCGATGGATGCGCATCCTGTTCTGGGTGGTTCTGATCTTGTTCTCCATCGTGAAAACAAAAATCATTCATTACTCCTCGCTCTGTTATTTTCCGCTCACGTTTATCGGTGCACATGTCGCAGTGCAGCTCGAATCGGGTGGATTGCGACCGAAGAAATGGGTGATGACCGGATTACTTATCGTCGGTTTCATCATCAGCACTGCGTTGTTTATCCTGCCGTTCTTCGACGATTTGGTTCCCTGGATGGCAGGCCGGGGCTGGATCAAAGATCCATTCGCTGAAGCAAGCTTCAGAGCAGGTTCCTCCTGGCAGGGCTGGGAATGGATGATCGGACTTCTGCTTTTCGCGTTGACGTGTTACGCTGCCTGGTTCTATCGCAAAGAACGTATCCGCAAAGCGATTTACACACTCACACTTGGCAGTATTGCCGTGATCACGCTTGCCTGCCTGGTAATTGTCCCTCGCGTTGAAGGTTACACACAACTGGCTGCAATTGAATTCTGGGAATCCAAAGCCGGTCAGAAAGTATTCGTTGAAACGTTGGGCTACAAAAGCTATGCGCATTTCTTTTATGCGAAGACGGAGCCCCTCGATTACGAAGCAAACAACTTATTCCTCGAATATCTCCGGAAGGGTAACAAGAAGGATGATTATCTGAGTCCTGAAGAATACCGGCAAGAGAAACAGAACTGGCTCATCAACGGAAAAGTAGACCGCCCGGTTTTCTTTGTTTCGAAGAATACTTTTGAAGATGACGTACACCAGTACTGGCCGGAGATGATTAAGCTTGGTGAGAAGAACGGGTATATTTTCTGGCAGAGACCCCAGTAACACCATGTGCTGATTAGTTCCGGTAGCTATCGGGAGGGTAATGCGCTAAAAGTCGGCGGTACAGATAGTATGTTCAGACAAAAAGCCGCTCCTCTTTCGAAGAACGGCTTTTCAAAATCAATTTTCTTTTAGTGAACGATGTTCAGCTTTGATGTTGAACGGTTCTGATCGGCAATCAATTCAACAGTATATATTCCGCTAGCAAGCATTTCCAGGTTCAATGAAACTTCCTGTTTACCTGCGGAACGTGTGCCTTTGTTTTCGGTTGCAACCAGTGTACCAGCCGAATTGTAGATATTGATAACTACTTCTGCATCCTGGGCCAGTGTGAAATTGAAATTCACGTTCTCATTGGCCGGGTTCGGGAAGAGATTGATCGCAGAAGGTGCATTCACGAAGTTGTGGATTCCAACCGGTGAACTGCTGTATCCTGCCTGCAGAACCGCTTTGTTCGTATTGTCCTGAACGAAGCAGACAACAGCAAGCTGGTTGATGTCATAAATATAGGAAGGGATCGCGGCTTTAATGGTTACGGTTGAATCATCACCATTATTCCAGGCCATCGGCATTAGTGTGCCGGTCTGGCTCGGGTACATCCGGCGGCAAACATTGTAGAAATCGGTTTCACCATTGGAACCTGGAGGCGTGGTGAACTGAATGTGCTTTTCAATCAGCACAACGTGACAACGCAGGTATCCGCCGGCAGTAAACGCCTGTGAAGCTGTTACAGTGGCAGTGATGAATATGGAATCCAGATCGCTGCTCAGGTAATGAGAAACGTTGATATTGAAGGGAGACGTCACTGCATACTCTGCATTGATCTTCGCCTGTGTAAGATTGCCCGGATATCCCGTGTAACTGGCGCCCGTAACAGGAACTCCATCCTGCGCAACAAAAGGAACACCGGTACAGCTGTAGTAGGAAACGCGTGCGGCAACTGCTGCAGGATATTGCGCATTCATCGGGTCAACGCCCGGCCAGCTCGTTTGATACTTGATCGAAATGGCTTTTGTGCTGTTCTGCGACAACAGGTAGTTGAATGCAGGATTTGCTGCGGCACACGGACCACAGGATGCCTGTGTAAATTCTTCTTCCAGTACGAGACGCTGCGATTGTGCATTAACAGTGAAAGCGATCAGGCCTGAAGCTAAAATGATGTAGAGTTTTTTACTCATCTCAATTTGTTTTTGATTTTTGTATCCGTGAATCCTGACGGTCAACGTCTGGATTTAATCTCATGCTTTGTAGGTTAAACAAAAGTATACTCAGAATACCAGTACAATTTACTTCAATTTCCCTTATCCCCAGTGATGAACATAGAAAACCGCCGTCCCGGATGACCTGGAGGGCGGTTTTATAACAATTCAAAGGATGTCAGTCATTACCGTTCTGACAGAAAAAAGCCCCGGTATTTCTACCAGGGCTTTCCGGCTTAAGACAATAAAGTCTTAAGAACCTGTTATTTCAAATGTTAGTGGCTAACGTTCATGCGGGAAACAGTCTTTGTTTCACCAGCAACAAGTTCAACCATGTAAACACCGTTAGAGAAATTCTCAGTGTTGATAGATACAACCTGTGCACCAACCATTTCACCTTTGTTCTCTGTGTAAACGATTTCACCAAGTGTGTTGTAAACGTTTACAGTAACCGGAGCTTTATCTGTCAGGTTAAAGCTAAGGTTTACCAGTGAGTTTGCAGGATTAGGATAAAGCTTCAGGCTCGCTGCAGCTGACTCCTCATTAATACCGATTGTGCAGGTACTGTTGCTGATGTTGATGTCATCAACATAGATGTTGTTTCCGTATCCGTTAATTGCACGGAACATTACAAACACCTTGCTCTGACCGGCATAAGCAGACAGATTGATGCACTCAGCGCGCCACTGTGCAGCAGTCGGAGTAAATGCAGCTGTGTTGTCAGGAGCAGTTGCCAGGGTTGAGCCTGTCTTTGTCCACACTGAAGTCCAGGTAACACCGCAATCAGAAGAAACAAGAACTTCCAGTCCGTCAGTGTATGCACTGCTGTAACGGCAATGTGCTACGTTGAACTGAAGTGATGGAGTAGTCAAGGAAGACATGTCAACCGGCTCAACTACAAACTCGTCATACGAACCAACGTTTCCGTCATTCCAGCAATCCTTCTTCAAAGAACCGCCGTTAGTTGAAACGCGTGTCCATGGATACGCATTGTCAGCATCATTAACCAGCCAACTAGCATATGGGAATGAAGCAGTAGTGAAGTTGTTCGTTAACGGAGCAGCAGTAGCAGCAGCTGTGTTGATCACGAAATTGTACGTCTGCGTGTTGTTGGTATTGTTGTTGTCGGCCGACGCATTCGGGTTCGAAGTAGTCACAACCATTGTGTGATTTCCTGAAGTGAATGTTGAAGCAGGAAGAGTTACTACTGTAGTAGCACCTGCAGCCAATGAACCGGTCCAGTTATAAGTAGCAGGTGAACCTGCATCATAAGTGTAGGTTGCATCGCACGATGTCATGGTAGTAGTACCATTGTTCTTCAACGTGAAAGTCGGAGAGAAAGTGGTAGCACACTGCAATGATGCAGGACCAGCGCTTGGATAAGCGTCAGTTGCAAAAGTACAGCTGTTGATAGAGTTCAGGAGAGCCTGCGGGCCAGCCTGACCAACTTCGTAGATTTTGTTATCAGGACATACTTTGTAAACTGTAGGGAAGTATGCGATGCCATAATCAGAATCAAACTGATTGGTAGCAGTGCCTGGATCGATGATAGGATAAGTTGTTCCTGTCACCCAGTCTCCCTGTGTGTTACCACCGGTTCCGTTCAGATCAGCAATTGTGGTAGCCTGATCTCCCTCAATGAAGAACACCATAATCTCTCCCGGTACGATCGTTCCTGTAGGACCATACTCATTGTAGATGTCACGCAGTGCATGCGTGTTATGGTAGTTCCAGCAAGGCCCGCACCATGTAGCAGAAACGTCGATGAAAACAGTTTTGCCTTGTGCGGTAAGTGTGTAAAGGTTCCACGAGTTCCCGTTAAGGTCTGTGAAGGTCCAATCTGGTGCTGTGCTTCCCGGTGCCAATTGTGCGAACATTGTAGCGGAAAGAGCAACACCTGCGAATAGAGATAAAACTTTCTTCATGTAGATAGTTTTTGGCGTGTTGTTTATTGTTAGTTGACTTATGAGTAATTGACATCTATTTTCCGAAAAATTATCGGAACTATCAATAGTAGGTCAATATACGACAATAAACAGGTAGGAATTGCAATTGGAACCTATTTCCGGCTAGGGCTGTTGATAAATCTCTGACTTAAGAAGACCCCATTTGTTAAAACGGTGCTTGAACGATACTGACATACATCCGAGCCCGTATTTCATGCTTCTGCGGAAATTGATAGACGATGCTTCCGGGAAATACTTGGTAGGACACGTGATCTCCGCAATTTCAAATCCGGCATAAACAATCTGTGAAAGCATTTGATTGTCAAATACAAAATCATCGGAATTTGCCTTGAAATTGATACCGGTGAGGACTTCCCTGGAGAAAGCCCTATAGCCCGTATGGTATTCCGAAAGTTTCTGGCTGATCAGGACATTCTGGGCGAATGTGAGACAGCGGTTGAAGATGTATTTATACATAGGCATACCGCCCCGCAGAGCACCTTTCCCAAGGATCCGCGACCCGAGTACCACCGGAAAAACTCCGTTTGCAATCAGGTATGCCATGGAATGAATCAGTTTTGGTGTATACTGATAATCCGGATGGAGCATCACCACAATGTCTGCTCCGATTTCCAGGGCCTTGTTATAACAGGTTTTCTGGTTACCGCCATACCCCTTGTTCTGTTCGTGGCGTATGATATGGTGAATACCCAGCTCCCTGCCCACTTCAATAGTGCGGTCCTTACTTGCGTCATCCACAAGGACAACTTCATCCACAATTTCGAACGGGATTTCCTCGTAAGTCTTACGAAGTGTGAGTTCTGCATTATATGCAGGCAATACGATAACGAGTTTTTTTCCGAGAATCACGCGGCAAAGATAAAAGAGTTGGGAGATTAGAGGGGGGAGGGGGGAGAAAGTCCATCAACAAGTTTTGGCAGGAACTACTCCCCCGCCCTTCCCGGCTCTGAACTCACTTATCTTTGCAATATGGACTTCAAACTCGTATCCGACTTTTCCCCTACCGGTGATCAACCTGCAGCTATCGATCAACTGGTAAACGGCCTGAAGAGCGGACATAGATTCCAGACGCTTCTCGGAGTCACCGGTTCGGGTAAAACATTCACCGTTGCGAACGTTATCCAGCAGATACGGAAGCCTACACTGGTATTGAGCCACAACAAAACACTGGCGGCACAATTGTACAGTGAGTTCAGAATGTTCTTCCCGGATAATGCGGTTGAATACTTCGTGTCGTATTACGATTACTACCAGCCGGAAGCATACATTGCCACAACAGATACTTACATCGAGAAAGACCTTTCGGTTAATGATGAAATCGAGAAGCTCCGTTTGAGTGCTACTTCCTCACTGCTATCGGGGCGTAAGGACATTGTTGTCATTTCTTCGGTTTCCTGTATATACGGCATCGGCAATCCGGAGGCGTTCAATGATAATATCGTCCGCATCAAGACCGGGCAGCGGATCAGCCGGAATAAGTTCCTTCACCTGCTTGTCAATTCACTATACTCCCGGACGGAGGGAGATTTCTTCCGCGGAAACTTCCGGGTGAAAGGTGATACGGTCGATGTAAATCTTGCCTACGCTGATTATGTTGTCCGTGTATTCTTCTTTGGCGACGAGATCGAGGAAATCGAAACATACGAAACCACAACAGGACGCGTCCTCGGTAAATACGAGGAAATGAATATTTATCCGGCGAACATCTTCGTCACTTCTCCGGATACCATGAAAGGAGCTATTGAGAAGATCGGGGAGGACATGGTGAAGCAGGTGGCATATTTCAAATCCATCGACAAGCACATTGAAGCCAAACGACTGGAAGATCGTGTCACTTACGATATGGAAATGATGCGGGAACTCGGGTATTGCTCCGGTATCGAAAACTACTCCCGCTACTTTGATGGAAGAAGCGCCGGAAGCCGGCCATTCTGTCTGCTCGATTTTTTTCCCGATGATTATCTGATGGTCATCGATGAGAGTCACGTAACCATTCCACAGGTGCGGGCGATGTGGGGAGGCGATCGTTCGCGCAAAGAAGCATTGGTTGAACATGGATTCCGCCTTCCTTCTGCAATGGACAATCGGCCGCTCAAGTTCGATGAGTTTGAGGCTATGCAGAATACTGTGATTTATGTGAGTGCGACGCCTGCAGATTATGAGTTGGAAAAAAGTGAAGGAATTGTGGCCGAACAGGTCATCCGTCCTACCGGGCTGCTGGATCCGATGATTGAAATCCGTCCGAGTAAAGGCCAGGTAGATGATCTTCTGGATGAAATCAACAAAGTCACGGCTCGCGATGAACGGATATTAGTAACCACGCTTACCAAACGGATGGCAGAAGAGCTGTCAAAATATTTTGCAAATGTTGGTGTGCGTGTGCGTTACATTCATTCAGATGTAGATACGCTTGAACGGGTGGAGATCATGCAGGATCTGCGTAAAGGGATTTTCGATGTGCTCGTGGGAATCAACCTTCTTCGCGAAGGTCTGGATCTGCCGGAAGTTTCTCTTGTTGCAATTCTTGATGCGGACAAAGAAGGATTCCTTCGTTCAGAGCGTGCACTTGTTCAGACTGTTGGTCGCGCAGCGCGTAACGTGAACGGGAGAGTAATCATGTACGCCGATAAGATCACAGACTCTATGCGCAAAACCATGGAAGAAACCGATCGTCGCCGTAAGAAACAGATTGCCTACAACTTCGAACACGGATTAAGTCCCCGCCAGATTGTAAAGTCGAAGGATTCGATGAATTCCGTTCTGGCTCAAACGCGTGGAACATCCACTTACAAAACAGGACAGGCGTATTCAGAGGCTCCTCCTTCAGCATTGAATCTCGCTGCGGAGCCAGTGTACGCATACATGACGCAGGAACAATTGGAGAAGGCGATTCAGAAGACGAAGAAAACGATGGAAGCTGCCGCGAAGGATATGGATTTTATCGAGGCTGCAAGATTGCGTGATGAAATGTTTGCACTGGAGCGCTTGAGGAAAGAGCGGCAATAAGTTTCATTTCATTTGTGCCGGAAGTGTGTCTTGTAAATTCGTTTGAGTGAGTCTTCATTCCGGACTTCAATCTTAACAAATCCGGTGTCATTCCAGGTTACCGCAGTCAGATCGTCTTGTGAGTTGAATACAAACTCCCCTGTTGAATCTGGTAATAGCCACTCCCCTGTTTCGCGGGTAAGGATATCAGGTTTATGATCGGTATTGAGATCGAGAATCCAGCTATCTGTTTCATACCACGGACCTTCTCCTGCTCCGCCCCATGCCAGTTGATATTTCTGCTTTAGCAGGTGATCATCATCGTACATATAAATGAATGTATTCTTGCCTTCATAGATCCAGACATCGGTAGTATCACCTTCCGCCACTATGTAACCGGTATCGGCTCCTCCAAAATCAATCTTCATCAACGGCTTGAAGAAATACCCATTCTCTGCCGCGACAGAGCCCGTGCAAGAATTCCCGTTCTGCAGAAACTTGTCAAGATCTGTAATCTCTTTGCTATTCCAATCAGATGTATTAAAGTGATCAGGCCCGAAATGCAAAGTATCCGTTGGAAGGAAAACATGCTTCGGAAATTTCGAACGCATGTACATATGATTAAAATCCTTGCACAGAGCAGCGCAAAGGACAAACACGAATATGGCGATGAAAATTCTCATGGACATAAAAAAAGTCCCGGTTTGCCCCGGGACTCTTCCTGATCAGTTTATCAGATTATTTTGTCTGCTCAAAAGCCTGGAAGCCACTCATGAATGTAGTGTTCTTCTTGATGCGCTTATGACGCTGACGCTTCTGATGCTTGGTACCGCATGCGTGTTTTTGACCGCATGATTCAGCAACAAAAGCGAAAGATCCTAACGCAAGCAGCGCGAGAACCATTTTAGCAGAGATGAATTTTTTCATGGAATGTTATGTGTTTAGGTGTTTGCGTTCTGTCTTACAATAATACGCCAAAAAACATTAATGTACAACCCTGTTAATAAGCTCCTTGGCGCTTTCTTATGAACCATTCCAATGTTAATAAGAAGAGCAGAATCGCGAAAATCCACCACATTTGAACGAGTTCGATCAGTTTCCTGGGGTTGTATACAACCGGTTTGATGTCTTCCCTCGTCTGAATTATATCAGCAAGCGACTGAATGGCATTCGGGTAAACCAATTGGCCATCATGCGATTCCGCCAGGTTGAACAGTACCCGGTGATTTGCGGTGGTAACAGAACGTTCTGCCATCAGCTGTGTCACCACAAACTTTCCGCTCTTCGTATAGGTTTCATTTCCCACTTTGGCTGAAGCCGTCCACGAATATTCACCCGGACTTTTGGCGCCTGTATTCAGATGATATGAACGACCGGTTTTCGAAAACGTGTAGTTGTATTCCGTTCCATTCCCGTCAGTAACCTTCAGCATCACGTCCGGAGTCTGAATCAATTCATAACTCTGGTTGTAAACTTCTGCATCAAACATGATCTCTTCATTCTCCGGTTTCGAGGAGGGGCCTGATACACGCAGGAAGCTTCTTTCTTCCTGCAGCGATAAGTACTGGATAGTCTTTCCGATCATCTCATCGAAAATGGCATGGGTACCATGTGCCGAGAAATCAGCCATCCTCCACTTCCATAAACCTTCTCCGGCGAAAACAGAAACTTTCCGGTCTGACTGCTCAGAGAAAATCCACAAGGGAAAATCAGTATTCAATGTTCCGATTTTCTGTTTCATGAACGGCGTTACCACATTGGTCATGTCAAACTGTGCAAACGGAACTGAAACCGCGGGAAGCTGAGGAATGAAATTGGTCACGTCTTCTGAAAGCGAGAAGAACGGGAATTCATTCACAGCAACAGGCTGGCACTCATTTGCACGGGATCCGTTCACCTCGATCTGAAGTCCCGTTCCCAGCGCATTGAACTGGGCGTATCGTCCTTGCGCACCCGTAATATACCACACCGGTATTCCTGCTGCAGAAAGATCCGACAGCAGTTTTTGTCCCTGCGCAGTTTCCGATGGAATGGAATGCAGAATTGCCAGGTTGTACTTGTTTACCGGTTCTGTTATTTCCCCCAGGATACCGGTGGTGACTTCGTAATTGTCGTTGCTTTCAATTGACAGCTTCAATGCGCCGATATCCGGATGCGGTGCTGCACCCACAATGAGAATTTTCTGCCTGGAGTCGAGCACTTCCACGAAAAAATCGAAGCGGTTATTTACAGTGTTCTCCTCTCCGGATAAAGTGCTGACAACCGCCGAATATTTCTGAATGCCTGTTGAAGCCGCCTCAAGTTCCACCGGCACAACAGTAGAATAGGTTTCCATATCAGGAGTGATGCGTTGGGAGAAAACTACCTGCCCGCCTTTACTCAGCGTAAGCGTAGAAGTTTCCCCGTTGACCTTCATTGCATTCACAACAATTTCCACAGGAAACTTATTACCCAGAAAGGCTATCGAATTGTGATGAACATCCGGAATGAGAATGTCCTTCCGGATGGTTGTATCACCAAGTGCAATACAGAATACCGGTGCTTTCAGCCAGGTCGTACTGTATACCGGGCTAACACCACGGTTAAATATTCCGTCGCTGGCAATAACCACTGCACCGAGGTTACGGTTGCTGTAACGTGTTTCCAGTTCCGAGAACAGGGTCGAAAAATCCGTTTCCTTGTGATCGAAGGCCGAATCCTCCCTTTCGGTAAAGTGATCACCGAATGAATAACGGACCACAGTGAACTTGTCACTGAGTGCTGTTTCCAGTTTATTGAGTTCGGGAATGAATTGAGTTTTGTAATATGCAGAATCCTTGCCCGCCGTAATAGATCCGGAATGATCCGTTGCAATGACAATCACCGGTTTCTCCACTTCACGGAACACCGTTTCCAGCAAAGGAGAAAGAAGCAGAAATGCAAGGATGCTTACCGTGCTGAACCGGAGAAAAGAAAGGAAATACAGAACGCGTTTTGTAATTCCTTCATACTTCCGGTCGCGAAAGTATAATGCAGCGGCATAGATCAAACCCGCCAGCAGGCAAAGCAGGATAAACCATTCAGGTGCTTCCGTTACAATACTTAGTTTCAAGAGAAATTTATTTCCGGGAATTCCTTATGTCAGCATTCCGCCGCAAACATTCAGCACCTGTCCGGTTACATAAGATGAAAGATCACTTGCGAAGAACAATGTTGCTTTCGCTACATCATCCGGAGTACCGCCCCGTTTTAGCGGAATAGCATCGCGCCACGACTGCACAACTTTTTCGTCGAGCGCTCCGGTCATTTCTGTTTCAATAAATCCGGGAGCAATTACGTTGCAACGGATATTTCTGGAACCCAGTTCCAATGCAACCGATTTACTGAAGCCGATAATACCTGCTTTCGATGCAGCATAGTTGGATTGTCCTGCGTTGCCTTTTACACCGACAACCGAACTCATATTAATTATGGATCCGCTTCTCTGTTTGAGCATCGGACGCTGTATAGCTTTGGTGAGATTAAAGACTGATTTAAGATTGGCATTCATCACGTCGTCCCATTGCTGTTCAGACATGCGCATAAGCAAAGTATCACGCGTAATACCTGCATTATTCACGAGAACGTCAACAGTTCCGAATTCAGCAACGACATTGTTCACGAGTTCTTCAGAAGCCTTGAAATCACCGGCGTCGGATTTATATCCTTTTACTTT
>Ga0255338_1005308_pt1 | contig 12034 bp, 9 predicted proteins | sample MeOH1_35cm_T4_19_FD_203715 | JGI IMG/M metagenome (GOLD analysis project Ga0255338, IMG submission 203715) | Sandy soil microbial communities from University of British Columbia, Vancouver, Canada - MeOH1_35cm_T4_195 | ecosystem: Engineered > Artificial ecosystem > Sand microcosm > Unclassified ... | reverse complement strand
AACCCGGCCGACGGCCGCATGATCGTGATCGAGATGAACCCGCGCGTGTCGCGTTCGTCGGCGCTGGCCTCCAAGGCCACCGGCTTCCCGATCGCCAAGGTGGCGGCCAAGCTGGCGGTGGGCTACACGCTGGACGAGCTCAAGAACGAGATCACCGGTGGCCAGACCCCGGCGTCGTTCGAGCCGTCGATCGACTACGTGGTCACCAAGGTGCCGCGTTTCGCGTTCGAGAAGTTCCCGCAGGCCGACAGCCACCTGACCACGCAGATGAAGTCCGTGGGCGAGGTGATGGCCATGGGCCGCACGTTCCAGGAATCGTTCCAGAAGGCGCTGCGCGGGCTGGAAGTGGGCGTGGACGGCCTGGACGAGAAGTCCGCCGACCGCGACGAGGTGGTGGAAGAGATCGGCGAGGCCGGCCCGGACCGCATCTGGTACGTGGGCGACGCATTCCGCCTGGGCATGTCGCTGGAAGAAGTGCACGCCGAGACCGCTATCGATCCGTGGTTCCTGGCCCAGATCGAGGACATCGTCAAGACCGAAGCCATCGCGCGCAACCGCACGCTGGCCAGCCTCTCGACGGCCGAGCTGCGCCTGCTGAAGCAGAAGGGCTTCTCGGACCGCCGCCTGGCCAAGCTGCTCAAGACCGATGCCCGCGCCGTGCGCGAGGCGCGCATCGCCCAGAACGTGCGTCCGGTCTACAAGCGCGTGGACACCTGCGCGGCCGAGTTCGCGACCAACACCGCCTATATGTACGGCACGTACGAAGCAGAGCATGGCGAGTGCGAGGCCGCGCCGACCGCCAACAAGAAGATCATGGTGCTGGGCGGCGGCCCGAACCGGATCGGCCAGGGCATCGAGTTCGACTACTGCTGCGTGCACGCCGCGCTGGCGCTGCACGAAGACGGGTACGAGACCATCATGGTCAACTGCAACCCGGAAACGGTGTCGACCGACTATGACACGTCGGACCGCCTGTACTTCGAGCCGCTGACGCTGGAAGACGTGCTGGAAATCGTCGACAAGGAACGCCCGGTCGGCGTGATCGTGCAGTACGGCGGCCAGACCCCGCTGAAGCTCGCGCTGGACCTGGAAGCCAACGGCGTGCCCATCATCGGCACCAGCCCGGACATGATCGATGCGGCGGAAGACCGCGAGCGCTTCCAGAAGCTGCTGCAGGCGCTGGGCCTGCGCCAGCCGCCCAACCGCACCGCGCGTGCCGAGGACGAGGCGCTGCGCCTGGCCGAGGAAATCGGCTACCCGCTGGTGGTGCGCCCCTCGTACGTGCTGGGCGGCCGCGCGATGGAGATCGTGCACGAGCCGCGCGACCTCGAGCGCTATATGCGCGAGGCCGTGAAGGTGTCGCACGACTCCCCGGTGCTGCTGGACCGCTTCCTGAACGACGCCATCGAATGTGACGTGGACGCCCTGTGCGACGGCCAGCGCGTATTCATCGGCGGCGTGATGGAGCACATCGAGCAGGCCGGCGTGCACTCGGGCGACTCGGCGTGCTCGCTGCCGCCATACTCGCTGTCGCAGGCCACCGTGGACGAGTTGAAGCGCCAGACCGCCGCAATGGCAAAGGCACTGAACGTCGTGGGCCTGATGAACGTGCAGTTCGCCATTCAGCAGCACAACGGCGAAGACACCGTGTTCGTGCTGGAAGTGAACCCGCGCGCGTCGCGGACCGTGCCGTATGTGTCGAAGGCCACGGGGCTGTCGCTGGCGAAGATCGCCGCGCGCTGCATGGCCGGCCAGTCGCTCGACGCGCAAGGCATTGGCGAAGAGGTGGTGCCGCCGTACTTCAGCGTCAAGGAAGCCGTGTTCCCGTTCAACAAGTTCCCGGGCGTGGACCCGGTGCTTGGACCGGAGATGCGCTCCACCGGCGAAGTGATGGGCGTGGGCAAGGTGTTTGGCGAGGCGCTGTTCAAGAGCCAGCTGGCGGCGGGTTCGCGCCTGCCGGAGAAGGGCACCGTGCTGATCACCGTCAAGGACAGCGACAAGCCGCGCGCCGTGGGCGTGGCCCGCATGCTGCACGACATGGGCTACCCGATCGTCGCCACGCGCGGCACGGCGTCGGCCATCGAGGCAGCGGGCATCCCGGTGCGCGTGGTGAACAAGGTCAAGGACGGCCGTCCGCACATCGTGGACATGATCAAGAACGGCGAACTGGCGCTGGTGTTCACCACGGTGGACGAGACGCGCACGGCCATCGCCGATTCGCGCTCGATCCGCATCGCGGCGCTGGCCCACCGGATACCGTACTACACCACCATCGCCGGTGCCCGCGCCGCGGTGGAGGGCCTGAAGCACATGCAAAGCCTGGAGGTCTACGACCTGCAGGGCCTGCACCGGCAACTGGCCTGATTTCCGGGCCGGTCGATTCCGGCCCGATTGCTGTGCCGCCAGAGCCGCCGGGTTGATACCGGCGGGCTTTCTGGCCTACACTACGTCGAATTCGTCGACTGAACGGCCCAAGGGCCGTTCAGTCATATCCGAAAGCCGCGGTCGAGCGGAAGTGCTTCCGGCACCCTTGCCGGGAGCATGGCTCCAGCTCCGCTGCGGCTCATTTTTTTGTTGAACGAGACATGAGCACCATTCCGATTACCAAGCGTGGCGCCGAGCTCCTGAAGGAAGAGCTCCAGCGCCTCAAGGCCGTCGAACGTCCCGCGGTGATCACGGCCATCTCCGAAGCGCGCGCCCAGGGCGACCTGTCGGAAAACGCTGAGTACGACGCCGCCAAGGAAAAACAGGCGTTTATCGAGGGCCGCATCATCGAGGTGGAATCGAAGCTGTCCGCCGCCCAGGTCATTGATCCGACCCAGCTGGACACCGACGGCCGCATCGTCTTCGGCGCCACCGTGGACCTGGAAGACCTGGCATCGGGCAATGCCGTGAGCTACCAGATCGTCGGCGACGACGAGGCCGACCTCGACACCGGCAAGATTTCGGTGAGCTCGCCCATCGCGCGCGCCCTGATCGGCAAGTTCGAGGGCGATGTGGCAACCGTGCTGGCCCCGGGAGGCGAGCGCGAATACGAAGTGATCACCGTCCGCTACGTCTGACGGGCGGACACACGTGTTCTCCTCCTCCTATTCAAACCTGCCGCCGCTGCCGCACCGGATCTTCCTGCTGCTGACCGTCGTTTGGGCGGGCAGTTTGTGGACAGTAGGCTATATGGTGGCGCCGACGCTGTTCTCGGTGCTGCCCAGCCGCGAGATGGCCGGCATGATCGCCGGGCAGCTGTTCCGTACCGAGGCCATCCTCGGCATCACGGTGGGCGTGCTGCAACTGGTGCTGTGCAATGTGATGATCCGACGCGGCGCCAAGCGCTACCGCACGCTGCGCTGGATCGTGCTGGCGATGCTGGTGTGCGTGCTGGCCGGCTATTTTGGCGTGCAGCCCTTCATGGAAGGACTCAAGGTGCGCGCTCAGGCACTCAATGTGGGCGTGTCCGAATCGCCGTTCAGCAGCCAGTTCGGCATGCTGCACGGCGTGTCGAGCGTGATCTACCTGGTGCAGAGCGTGCTGGCGCTGGTGCTGGTGTGGCGCGCATCGGCGCCGAGATCGGCGGGGGAATAAAAAAACGCCCGTGCAAGCGGGCGTTTTTGGTCACCGCATGGCTACTTCAGCCCAGCGCCTTCTTCTTCTGGCTGCTGGGACGGGCGCGCAGGCGCTTGACGTTGCCGCCCTGGGTCACGCGCTCGTTGCCGAGCACGGTCACTTCCTTGCGGGTAGGCCGGCGGTTCGGCGCGGCGCTGGGCTTGCGCACCGTCACGGTGCGCGGGGCGGCGCCGGTGCCTGGACGGCGCGGGGCCATGCGGCCGAGTTCCTCGGGCAGGTTTTCCTTCAGGCGCGCCGGACCCGGGCGCCAGATCACGAGCAGCTTGCCGATATGCTGGATCGGCGCGGCGTCCAGTTCGTCGCAGATGGCTTCGTAGATGGCGATACGCGTATCGCGCTCATCGCCGAACACGCGAATCTTGATCAGATCGTGGGCCGCCAGGCTACGGTCGATTTCGGCCAGGACCGCGCGGGTCAGGCCTTCCGCGCCAACCATGACCACGGGGTTCAGGCCGTGGGCGCGGGAGCGGAGTTCAGAGCGTTGGGCAGGTATCAGTTGTAGTGCGGGCATGTCAGGGCGCAAAGCGGAATGGCGCGTATTATCCGCCAAAATGGCGCCGGCAGGCGGTAAAGATCAGCAAAAAATGGCAAAAAACAAATTCAACCAGTCGTGGCTGCACGACCATATCAACGATCCCTACGTGAAGATGGCCCAGCGCGAGGGCTACCGCGCCCGCGCGGCCTACAAGCTGAAGGAGATCGACGATCAGGACAAGCTGATCCAGCCGGGCCAGGTCATCGTGGACCTGGGCGCCGCGCCGGGCAGCTGGAGCCAGTACGCGCGCAACAAGCTGGCGGCGTCGCCGCGCGCAAAGGACGGCAAGATCGACGGCGCCGTGGTGGCCATCGACCTGCTGCCGATGGAGCCTGTCGCCGACGTCACTTTCATCCAGGGCGATTTCCGCGAGGAAGCGGTCTACCGGCAGTTGGAGGAGGTGGTCCTGGCCGCGTCCGGTGGCAACCGGATCGACCTTGTTATCTCGGACATGGCCCCCAATTTATCGGGTGTGGCCTCGGCCGACTCGGCGCGGATCGAGTATCTGTGCGACCTGGCGCTCGAATTTGCCCAGGCGCACCTGAAGCCCGAGGGAGCGCTGCTGGTGAAGTGCTTCCACGGCAGTGGCTACAGCCAGATCGTGGAAAAATTCAAGCGTCAGTTCAAGGTCGTCGCCAAGCGCAAGCCCAAGGCGTCGCGCGACAAGTCTTCAGAGACCTTTATTCTTGGACGTTACCTGAAGTCGCTGGACTGAAACGTGCTTTGGGAACCCCGGCCGGCTTGTCCGGATGGGGCGGCTCGGGCACTATCGGGACCATAGGTTCAGAGTTTCCCTGCGGGGGCGGAGGCTGCATTACAATGCAATGCAGCTATCCCGTTGGCAAGGCAATTGCAAAGGAGTTCGGCCTTGAATAACAACCTGTTTCAAAAGGCGGCAATCTGGCTCGTGATCGCGCTGGTATTGTTCACCGTCTTCAAGCAGTTCGACAAACCACGTGCCCAGGACGGTGTCACCTACTCGCAGTTCATGGATGACGCCAAGAACGGCAAGGTGAGCCGCGTCGACGTACAGGGCCGCAACCTCGTGGTCTCGCCCAAGGAGGGCGCCAAGTACACCATCATCTCGCCGGGCGACATCTGGATGGTCGGCGACCTGATGAAGTTCGGCGTCCAGGTGACCGGCAAGGCCGACGACGAGCCCAACGTGCTGGTCCAGGCCCTGTACTACCTCGGGCCGACCTTGCTGATCATCGTCTTCTGGTTCTACATGATGCGGCAGATGCAGGGCGGCGGGAAAGGCGGTGCCTTCTCGTTCGGCAAGTCCCGTGCGCGCCTGATCGACGAAAACCAGAATGCCGTCACGTTCTCGGACGTGGCCGGCTGCGACGAGGCCAAGGAAGAAGTGGTCGAACTGGTCGACTTCCTCAAGGATCCGCAGAAATTCCAGAAGCTGGGCGGCCGCATCCCGCGCGGCGTGCTGCTGGTGGGCCCTCCGGGTACCGGCAAGACGCTGCTGGCGCGCGCCATCGCCGGCGAGGCCAAGGTGCCGTTCTTCAGCATCTCGGGCTCCGACTTCGTGGAAATGTTCGTCGGCGTGGGCGCGGCCCGCGTGCGCGACATGTTCGAGAACGCCAAGAAGCAGGCGCCCTGCATCGTGTTCATCGATGAAATCGACGCGGTTGGCCGCCATCGTGGCGCCGGCATGGGCGGCGGCAACGACGAGCGCGAGCAGACCCTGAACCAGATGCTGGTGGAGATGGACGGATTCGAGGCCAACTCGGGCGTCATCGTGATCGCCGCGACCAACCGTGCGGACGTGCTGGACAAGGCGCTGCTGCGCCCGGGCCGTTTCGACCGCCAGGTCTACGTGGGCCTGCCGGACATCCGTGGCCGCGAGCAGATCCTGAAGGTGCACATGCGCAAGGTGCCGATCGGCAACGACGTGGACGCCTCGATCATCGCGCGCGGCACCCCGGGCTTCTCGGGTGCCGACCTGGCCAACCTGGTCAACGAGGCCGCGCTGTTCGCCGCCCGCCGCAGCAAGCGCGTGGTGGACATGCAGGACTTCGAGGACGCCAAGGACAAGATCTACATGGGTCCGGAGCGCAAGTCGACGGTCATGCGCGAGGAAGAGCGCAAGGCCACGGCTTACCACGAGTCCGGCCATGCGGTGGTGGCCAAGCTGCTGCCCAAGGCCGATCCGGTGCACAAGGTCACGATCATGCCGCGTGGCTGGGCGCTGGGCGTGACCTGGCAGTTGCCGGAGCACGACAAGTACTCGAAGTACAAGGACAACATGCTCGACGAGATCACGATTCTGTTCGGTGGTCGCGCGGCGGAGGAGGTGTTCCTCCACGCCATGAGCACCGGGGCGTCCAATGACTTCGAGCGCGCCACCAAGATTGCCCGCGACATGGTGACCCGTTTCGGCATGAGCGACTCGCTCGGCGCCATGGTCTACGTGGATACCGAGCAGGATGGCATGTTCGGCAAGCTGTCGTCGAAGACAGTGTCCGAGGCCACGCAGCAGAAGGTGGACGGCGAGATCCGTCGCATCATCGACGACCAGTATGCGCTGGCCAAGCGCCTGCTCGAAGAGAACCGCGACAAGGTGGAAGCCATGACCAATGCGCTGATGGAGTGGGAAACCATCGACGCCGAACAGGTGAACGACATCATGGCCGGCAAGCCGCCGCGCCCGCCGCGTGGCGTGTCTGGCCCGAGCGGTGGCGGCAGCACGCCTTCGGGTGGTTCGCCGGTGGCGCCCACCAACGCGCCGGCTGCGGCCTGATCGCGGCAGCTTTCCCGGCAGTCTCCAAAGCCGGTGCCCTGCGCACCGGCTTTTTCCATTCCAGGACACCAGGCTTTGTCGACCGAGTTCTTCCAGTGCGGGCGCTATCGTTTCGCCCGCAACCGCCGCCCGCTCGTGATGGGCATCCTCAATGTCACGCCCGACTCGTTTTCCGATGGGGGCCAGCACGCCAGCCGTGACGCGGCGTTGCGCCACGCGGAGCAGATGATCGCCGAAGGCGTGGATATCATCGATATTGGCGGAGAATCGAGCCGTCCGGGCTCCGCCGCGCTGCCGCTGGACCAGGAGCTGGACCGCGTGATGCCGGTTGTCGAGGCGCTGGCCCAGTGCGGCAAGCCGCTGTCGATCGACACCTACAAGCCCGAGGTCATGCGCGCGGCGCTGGCGGGCGGAGCGGATCTGATCAACGATATCTGGGGTTTCCGCATGCCGGGGGCGGTGGAAGCCGTGGCGGCGGGGCAGGCGGGCCTGTGCGTGATGCACATGCAGCGCGACCCGCAGACCATGCAGGAAGATCCGCAGTACATCGATGTGGTGGCCGAGGTGGAGGCGTTCCTGCGCGAACGGGTGTCAACCCTGCGCACGGCGGGCGTGGATGATGCGCGGATATTGCTCGATCCGGGCTTTGGATTTGGCAAGGCACCGGATCATAATCTCCGTCTGCTCGGCCAGTTGCCGCGGCTCGCCGTGGACGGGCTGCCGATCCTGGCAGGGCTGTCGCGCAAGTCGACGCTCGGTGCCATCGTGGGCGGCAAGCCGCCGGCGCAGCGCGTGGCGGCCAGCCTGGCCGCCGCCGTGTGCGCGGCGGAGCGCGGCGCTTATATCGTGCGGGTGCACGACGTGGAACAGACGGTGGATGCCATCAAGACCTGGTGGGCGATCCGCCATGAATCCGTAGCATCAGTTGCCGGAACAGGGCAATCGGGAGAATGAACAGATGACGCGCAAGTATTTCGGGACGGACGGCGTACGGGGTCGGGTTGGCGAAGCGCCGATCACGCCCGATTTTGTGATGCGGCTCGGCTATGCCGCCGGCAAGGTGCTGGCGCTGGGCCAGAAGACGAGCCAGGGCCGGCCGACCGTGCTGATCGGCAAGGACACGCGGATCTCGGGCTATATGCTCGAGGCCGCGCTCGAGGCGGGCTTCACGGCCGCCGGCGTGCACGTGCTGCTGACCGGTCCGCTGCCCACGCCGGGCGTGGCCTACCTGACCCGCGCGCTGCGGCTGGCCGCCGGCGTGGTGATTTCGGCGAGCCACAACCCGTACTATGACAACGGCATCAAGTTCTTCTCGGCGTCGGGCGACAAGCTGCCGGACGAGGTGGAGCACAAGATCGAGGCACTGCTGGAAGAGCCGATGGCCTGCGTGCGCTCGGACGACCTGGGGCGCGCGCGCCGTATCGACGATGCCGCCGGCCGCTATATCGAGTTCTGCAAGAGCACGTTCCCCTACGAGCAGGACCTGCACGGCCTGAAGATCGTGGTGGATTGCGCCCATGGCGCGGCGTACCACATCGCCCCGCACGTGTTCCACGAACTGGGCGCCGAGGTGATCTCCATCGGCAACCAGCCCGACGGGCGCAACATCAACGCCGGCTATGGCGCCACCGCGCCCGAGAAGCTGGTCGAGGCCGTGAAGGCCCATGGCGCCCACCTGGGCCTGGCGTTCGACGGCGATGCCGACCGGCTGCAGGTGGTGGATGCCGATGGCCGGCTCTACAACGGCGACGAGCTGCTGTACCTGATCGTGCGCGACCGCCAGGCGGCCGGCCAGCGCGTGGAAGGTGCCGTGGGCACGCTGATGACCAACATGGCCGTGGAACTGGCGCTCAAGCGGCTTGGCGTGGATTTCGTCCGTGCCAAGGTGGGCGACCGCTATGTGCTGGAAGAGTTGAACAAGCGTCACTGGACGCTCGGTGGCGAGGGCTCCGGCCACCTGTTGTGCCTGGATCGCCACACCACGGGCGATGGCATCGTCTCCGCGTTGCAGGTGCTCGCCGCGCTGCGCCGCAGCGGCAAGACGCTGGCCCAGTTGCTCGAGGGCGTGAAGCTGTTCCCGCAAACGCTGATCAACGTACGCGTGGAAAAGGGTTTCGACTGGGAGACCCATGCCGGCCTGCAAGCCATGCGCGCCAAGCTGGAGCCCGAGCTCGAAGGCCGCGGCCGCGTGCTAATCCGCGCCTCGGGCACCGAGCCCGTGGTCCGTGTCATGGTCGAGGCGGAACAGGTCGAGACCGCCGAACGCACCGCCCAGGCATTGGCCGAGTCGCTGCGCGGCTGAGCTTCCTCCCCTTACTCCCCTCCAATTCTGTTTCGGGCGCCGCCAGTGTGATGCTGGCGGCGCTTTGCATGCCTGTCTCGCCACTTCTTACCCGCAAAAACCGCCTTTAAGAACATTTCGTGTTGTCACGGATCTGTCATATGGAAAGCATAAAGTTCGGATGTCAAAAATTTGTCATTCCCAACCATGTTCTCTGGAGGACATATGAAGCTGGTCAAGACTGCCGTGGCAGGCATCGTTTCGATGGTGGTGGCGGGTGCTGCGTTCGCGGCGGAAATTACCGGTGCAGGCGCTTCGTTCCCAGCGCCCGTGTATTCCAAATGGGCGGATGCCTACCAAAAGGCAACGGGTAACAAGGTCAACTATCAATCCATCGGTTCGTCGGGCGGCATCAAGCAGATTGGCGCCAAGACGGTCGATTTCGGCGCATCGGACGCCCCGCTGAAGGACGAGGAACTGGTCAAGCAAGGCCTGGTGCAGTTCCCGACCGTGATCGGCGGCGTGGTGCCGGTGATCAACCTGCAAGGCGTGAAGCCGGGCGAAATCACCATCACCGGCGAAGTGCTCGCCAACATCTACCTGGGCAAGATCAAGAAGTGGGATGATCCCGCGATCAAGGCCCTGAACCCGAAGGTCAAGCTGCCGAGCCAGGACATCCTGCCGGTGCGCCGCGCCGACGGCTCGGGCACCACGTTCATCTTCACGAACTACCTGTCGAAGGTCAGCCCCGACTGGAAGAGCGCGGTGTGCGAGGGCACCACGGTGAACTGGCCGGGCGGCGGCACGGGCGGCAAGGGCAACGAGGGCGTGGCCGCCTTCGTGCAGCGCCTGAACGGTGCCATTGGCTACGTGGAGTACGCGTACGCCAAGCAGAACAAGATGACCCACCTGAACATGAAGAATGCGTCGGGTGAAGTCGTGCAGCCGGGCGACGACGCGTTCAAGGCCGCCGCCGCTGGTGCGGACTGGAGCAAGTCGTACTACCAGATCCTGACCAACCAGCAAGGCAAGACCGCCTGGCCGATCGCCGGCGCCACGTTCATCCTGCTGCACAAGAGCCAGGAAAAGCCGGCGCAGGGCGCCGAAGTCATGAAGTTCTTCGACTGGGCCTACAAGAGCGGTGGCAACATGGCGGCAGACCTGGACTACGTGCCGCTGCCGGAATCGGTCGTGAACCAGATCCGCACGACCTGGAAGACGAGCATCAAGGACGCTTCGGGCAAGGCGCTGTACTAATCTGCTGTACGAATGGCGGGCGTCTGGCGCGTGGTCCGGAACGATCGCGCGCCAGGCCGCCGCCAGCCTGACCGGCCCGCCCTGGCAACTGCCGGGGTGGGCCGTGCCGCATGTATTCACGCACTCCATATCCCACCATGGCCACTACGCCCGATCTTCCCGCCGTCCGGCCCCCCAGCCGTACCGGCGATATCCTGTTCGGCGGCCTGACCCGCGGCGCCGCCATCGTGACGCTGATGCTGCTGGGCGGCATTATCGTATCGCTGGCCATCAGCGCGTGGCCGTCGATCAAGCAATTCGGCTTCGCGTTCCTGTGGAACGCCGAATGGGATCCGCCCGCCGATGTCTACGGCGCGCTGGTGCCCATCTATGGCACCCTGGTCACATCGATCATCGCGCTGATCATTGCCGTGCCCGTGAGCTTCGGCATTGCCCTGTTCCTGACCGAGCTGTCGCCCGCCTGGCTGCGCCGGCCGCTTGGCACCGCCATCGAACTGCTCGCCGCCGTGCCGTCCATCGTCTACGGCATGTGGGGCCTGCTCGTGTTCGCGCCGATCTTCGGCGAGTACTTCCAGAAACCGCTGGCCAACACCGTGGGCCAGGTGCCCGTGATCGGCAAGCTGTTCCAGGGCGCGCCGCTGGGCATCGGCCTGATGTGCGCCGGCGTGATCCTGGCGATCATGATCATCCCGTACATCGCCTCGGTGATGCGCGATGTGTTCGAAGTGACCCCCGTGCTGCTGAAGGAATCGGCCTACGGCGTCGGCTGCACCACCTGGGAGGTGATGTGGCGCGTCGTGCTGCCCTATACCCGCGCCGGCGTGATCGGTGGCGTGATGCTGGGCCTGGGCCGCGCGCTCGGTGAGACCATGGCGGTGACGTTCGTGATCGGCAACACCAACCTGCTGGACAACGTCTCGCTGTTCTCGCCCGGCAACTCCATCACGTCGGCCCTGGCCAACGAGTTCGCCGAGGCCGGTGCCGGCCTGCATACGGCCGCGCTGATGGAACTGGGCCTGATCCTGTTCTTCATTACCTTCGTGGTGCTGGCGGCATCCAAGGTTCTGCTGCTGCGTCTTGCCAAGAATGAGGGGGGCAAATGAACCAAGCCAGCCAAACCGTTTCGGCGTCTTCGATTCCGGCCGTCCGCCCCGATGCCGACGCCGTACGCGCACGTTTGCAGGGCGCGCGCCGGCGCATGAACCTGTACGCGCTGACCGCGTCGCTCGGGGCCATGATCTTCGGCCTGTTCTGGCTCGCGTGGATCCTCTGGACCACGATCTCGCTGGGCGTGGGCGGCCTGTCGCTGGACCTGTTCACGCAGATGACCCCGGCGCCCAATACCGCGGGCGGCGGGCTGGCCAACGCCATCTTCGGCAGCTTCGTGATGGTGGGCCTGGCCACGCTGTTCGGCACGCCGCTGGGCATCCTGGCCGGCATCTACCTGGCCGAGTATGGCCAGAAGTCGCCGCTGGCCAGCCTCATCCGCTTCATCAACGACATTCTGCTGTCGGCGCCGTCCATCGTGATCGGCCTGTTCGTCTACGCGCTGGTGGTGACGCGCATGGGTCACTTTTCGGCGTGGGCC
>Ga0255338_1005306_pt1 | contig 12036 bp, 7 predicted proteins | sample MeOH1_35cm_T4_19_FD_203715 | JGI IMG/M metagenome (GOLD analysis project Ga0255338, IMG submission 203715) | Sandy soil microbial communities from University of British Columbia, Vancouver, Canada - MeOH1_35cm_T4_195 | ecosystem: Engineered > Artificial ecosystem > Sand microcosm > Unclassified ... | reverse complement strand
GCATCGACTGGCCGGGCTCCAGCGTCGCTCGCAAGCGGTTGGTGCGAAGCTTGCCTTCGGCCGGGGTGACAAACGGAGCCAGGTCGCCACCCGCGGCGGCGATGAGCTTTTGCGCTTTCTCCAGTGCCTCGCGCTGCGGCGCCGCGAGCTGCGGTTGGAATGTCTCGAGCGGCTGCGAAGCCGGATAGGTGGCGTAGTTGATCTGGTAGAACTGCACCTTCGGGGCGCGCACCACCACCTTCAGCGACTTCCGGTACGGCAGCGGCAGATAAGTCCAGAAGCCTCCCGCGCCGTACCCGCTCACCGGCGTCACAAACGGCGGCTGGGTACCGTCGAACAGCTTCCGGAACGGGAGGCGCAGCCGTGGCTGCGCTTCACCGTCGAAGTAGAACTCTACCGGATCGTCGGTCGGGGTGGGGGTCCAGATGCGGTAGACGCAGCCCGGGCCCGTCAGGTCCGCGATGACCAGTCCGTCCCCCTCTTTCCGCACGAACGAATACTTACCGGAGAAGCCGTCATCGTTGCCGCCGGTGCGGTCGTAACTGGAGACCATGGCTACCTTGACCGGGTCTCGCAGCCGCGCGAGCAGGTCGATGCGGGACAACTCTCCGATCCCCACCGGCGGAGGCGCCGGCAGCGCGGATCGCTCCCGCGCCTGGACCACCGCCGCCGAGGCGACCGCCATTAACGCGATCACCGTCCAAACCTGCTTCAAGTTCCGCATCATGCTCCTCCCTTTGGCACCACTGCCGCCTGCCGGGGGTTGATTTCTGCGGCCTCACCTTGATTCCTCTCAAGGCTCGCTCCCTGTCTCCGTGTCTCCGCGGTGAATAAGCCCCCTGAACCGGGAGGGCGCTTGTCGCGCTTCGTGCTAACATGACGGCGCAGCCCGGGCAGCGGGGTCCGGCTGAAGCAGGAGAGGCCATGGCGAACCTGGAAGCGCCGGCGCGCCAGAAGCGCTGGGAACTGTATGGGGCGGGACTGGACAACCTGGAACTGGCGGAGCGGGATACCCCCAAGCCGGGTCCCGGCGAGCTGCTGGTGCGCATCGACGCGTGCGGGATCTGTTTCAGCGACATCAAGATTTTGAATCTCGGGCCGAACCATCCCCGGCTGCAGGGGCGCGACCTGCGTACGGACCCGGTGGTTATGGGTCACGAAACCTCGATGACCGTGGTCTCCGTCGGCGAGGACCTGCGCGGCCGCTTCGAGCCCGGGCAGCGGTTCTTGATCCAGGCGGACGTCTACTATCAGGGGCAGGGCATGGCGTTCGGCTACCGGCTGCCCGGCGGCTACAGCCAATACCAGGTGATCGGGCACGAGATCCTGAACGGCGACGAGGGCTGCTACCTGATCCCGATCACGGACCGTTTCAGTCACTCCCAGGCGGCCCTCTGCGAGCCGTGGGCCTGCGTGGAGGCCGCGTATCTCTACCAGCCGCGGCGCGGTCCGAAGCCGGGTGGGCAGGCGCTGTTGATGATCCTGGAGACGGACGAGCCACGAGAGATTCTGGATGAGCTGAAGCAGATTTCCGGCGGCATCGTGGTCACTCCCATGGATGACTGGACCCATTATCCGGATCGCGCCGCCGCGGGCGTGGCAGCCATCCGCGCTGAGAACCCGGACGGCTTTGACGACATCCTGGTATATGGTCGCCCGATCCCGGAGCTGACCCAGGAACTGACCAAGCTGCTGCGGCCCGGGGGCGTCTTTGCAATTCAGGACGCGAACTCCCTGGGCGCGACGCCGGTTGACGTGGGCAGCATCCACTACCGCGACCACTGGTACACCGGCGCGCCGCAAGGTGATGCGTACGACTGGAAGCGGAGTACCGAGCTGCAGCCGGGCGGCATTGCCTGGTTCATCGGCGCGGGAGGTCCGCTGGGGCAGATGCACCTGCAGCGCGCGCTCTCCATCCCGCACCCGCCCGCGAAGATCATCGTGACCCAGAACGGCGGTCCCCGGATGGAAGACCTCCGGCGCCGCTTCTCCGGGCTGGCTCAGGAGCGCGGAGTTGAGTTCGTGTTGCTCGACGCGAAGGAGCTCGGCGAAGGCGTCTATGACGCGGTTCGGGAGCAGACCGGCGGCTTCGGCTGCGACGACATCTGCGTGGTTATCCCCAGCGCGCAGGTGGTGGAGCGTGCCTACGACCTGCTCGCCCCGGGCGGCGGGATGGACATCTTCGCCGGCGTGGCCGTGGGCACCACCGCGAACCTGGACCTGGGGCGCATCGCCGCGCACGGGGTACGCCTCTGGGGCACCAGTGGGAGCAGCGTGGCCGATCTACGCACGATCGTTGACAAAGTCGAGCGCGGCGAGTTGGAGACGGGGCGCGTCGTTGCGGCAGTCGGCGGCATCGAAGCCGTGAAGTCGGGCCTGGAGGCGGTACGCGACGGCGTGTTCCTCGGCAAAACGGTCATCTATCCTCATTGCAAAGACCTCCCCCTGCTCACCGTTTCAGAGCTGGCGGAGCGGCATCCCAGCATCCAGGAGCGCCTCGCGGACGGCTACTACTGGACTCCCGAAGCCGAAGCGGAGCTCCTGCGGCTCTACGGCGCTACTGCGTGACTAGCCGCGAAAAAGTGCAATCCGGTTAATGCCGGCAAATGAACGCGAATGGACGCAAAAAGGGGCAAGCGTAATTGCTGGCGACCGGCGCAGGAGTTCTGTGACTGGCTCGTCCAAAGTGCGCTGCTACGGAAGAGGCCCAGTCTCATTTCTTCTCAATTTGCATTCATTTGCGTTCAATTGCGGCTATCCCAATCTGGAGTGATCTGGTGAGACTTAACGATCGAGTGGCGTTGGTAACGGGGGCGGGGCAAGGTCTCGGCGAGGCACTGGCGCGGCGATTGGCGGCCGAGGGCGCGGCGGTCGCGATTGCGGATGTGAACGCGGCGGCGGCCGAGGCAGTAGCGGCTTCGCTGCGGGACGCGGGATCGAGAGCGCTGGGAATCGCGGCGGACGTTACGGACGAGGCGAGCGTGGCCGAGATGGTGCGCCGGACAGTCGCGGAACTGGGCGGTCTCGACATCCTCGTGTCCAACGCGGGGATCCTGAAGGCACACGACATCCAGGAGTTCCCCCTCGACGATTGGAAGCGCGTGCTGGATGTGAACCTCACGGGCTACTTCCTGTGCGCTCGCGAGGCCGCGCGAGTGATGGCCACGCAGGGTCGCGGCGCCATCATCCAGATCAACTCCAAGAGCGGGAAGAAGGGCAGCTTCCGCAACAGCGCCTACGCCGCGAGCAAGTTCGGCGGAATCGGCCTCACGCAGAGCCTTGCGCTGGACCTGGCGCCGTTCGGCGTGCGGGTGAACGCCGTCTGCCCCGGCAACTTGCTGGACGGCAGCCTCTGGCAGCAGAGCCTCTACGAACAGTATGCGAAGAAGTGGGGCCTCACTCCCGAAGAGGTGCGCAAGAAGTACGAAGAGCAAGTCCCCCTCGGCCGCGGCTGCCAATACGACGACGTGGCCAACGTGGTTGTCTTCCTCGCGAGTGAGGAGAGCAGTTACATGACCGGCCAGGCGCTGAACGTCACCGGTGGACAGCAACTCAGCCCTTGAGCTGTCCACACTTCATCGCGAATGCGCGATCTTTTTCGGGTCGCTGAACGCTGCGTCCGGAGCGAGCCGCCCTTTACGGTCGATCTCTGCGCGGGTAGCATGTAGTGGCAATTGTTTCCAGTAATCCCGCAGGGCGGGGAGGAGTGAAGAACAAATGAACCAGGTGAAGACCGGACTTCTGTTGACCGGCCTGACCGTGATCCTGGTCCTGATGGGTCGCTGGCTCGGCGGAGCCCAGGGAATGATCCTCGCGTTCGTCTTCGCGATCGTGATGAACGTGGGCTCTTATTGGTTTTCCGACAAGATCGTCCTCTCCATGTACCGTGCCCAGCCGGTGAGCGAGGCGCAGGCGCCGGATCTATACCGCATGGTTGCCCGTCTCTGCGAGCGCGCGAACCTGCCCATGCCGAAGTTGTATATCGTCCCGGAGCCCACGCCGAACGCCTTCGCTACGGGCCGGGATCCGAAGCACGCGGCGGTCGCCGTTAACGAGGGATTGCTCCGCATACTTGACCGTGATGAAGTCGAGGGCGTGATCGCGCACGAATTGGCGCACGTGAAGAACCGGGACACGCTCATCAGCACCGTCGCGGCAACGATCGCAGGCGCGATCACGATGATCGCGCACATGGCGCGTTACGCGGCGATTTTCGGGGGCTATGGCGGTGACCGGCGGCATCGCGACGGGGACAACGCCATCGGCCTGCTGGCCATGGCGATCCTGGCGCCCATTGCGGCGTTGTTCGTCCAGATGTGGATCTCGCGCACCCGGGAGTTCGAAGCAGACCGGGTAGGCGGCGAGATGTGCGGGCGGCCTCTGTCGCTGGCTTCTGCGCTTACGAAACTGGAGCGTGGCGTCACGGCGCACCCGATGAACGCGCAGCCGGCCACCGCGCACATGTTCATCGTCAATCCGCTCCGCGGCCGGTCCTTCTCCTCGTTCTTCAGCACTCACCCCTCGACCGCGGAGCGGGTAGCTAAACTCCAGGAGCTAGCGCAAAAGCTCGGTTCTGGCGAGCCCGCCTATACCTGGCGATGATTCTAGGCGTTGGGCCTCAAGATCCGCCCCGGGCTTTCCGGGTGGATCTTGAGGCTTGATTCCTTCTGAACTCAAGCCGCGGCGAGCACCTGGGAATGGAAGCGGGGATCGTCGCGAAGGATGGGTAGGACCGCGAGCACCGCTTCGTCCTTCCCCTTGGCTTCGAACATGATGTCGAAGTCACGTGCGAGGGTGCGGGTTTGCTCGAGGAACCGGCGCAGTTCCGCAGCATCGACGTGAAACGCGTGTGCGCCCAGCTTCTTCTCCACGTCTTGCGAAGAGAAGTGCATCTTGGGCGGACCATCCTCGCGCACCCAGGTCGTGAAGACGCGCTCCAGCAGCTCCGCACAGCGCATCTCCGCCCACGTGCCCGGATTGCAGGCGTGATGCAGTACGTCCACCACGACAGGCAGCCCCACCTCATACGCAAAGTTCACCGCCTGCTCCGCCGTGTAGAATCGTTCGTCATTCTCTAGCACCAGGTGGCGACGGAACTCGGGTGCGACCCGGTCCAGCGCCGCGGCCAACCGGCCCAGCGCAGCATCCGGCGTGGGATTGAACACTCCGAGGTGCAGGATGATCTTGTGCTCGGGACCCAGCTCCATGGCTTCCAGCACGCGTGCCATGTACGCGACGTCCGCCAGCGCCCACTCCACGACCGCGGGGTTCTCCGAGTTCAGGATCGTGAAATGGCTTGCATGGAACGAAAGGCGGTGACCATGCATCCGTACCCAGTGGCCGATCTCCTGGAAGCGGTCGCCGTACTCGTCCCACCAGTACAGCTCATTCACCGGATGAGAGGCGAACGGGATGAAGGAGTTGCCGATTCGGAACATCCGTAGCCCACGGGCTTCGTTATAACGGAGGATCCGCTCCAGGCCATCCAGGTTGCTCCGGATCAAGTCTCGCAGTCGCTCCGGGGTCGCGTTCCGCAAGATGGTGCTCCGCTGGCAGCGGGCTTCTTCATCTCCCAGGCAGATACAGGCGTAGCCAACTCGCATCGTCGGGTCTCCTTCGGCACTCAGCCCGTTGTACCTGAAGAAGTGCGGAGATTAGACACTTCGCCGCATGGGCGAACCTGCGGCACCCGGCTGCCGATCTAAGAGTTGGATGGGAACCGTGGATCGCCCCGGTGAACTACCTTGAACCATCTCCTTCCGCCCGGTGTTCGTTCCCACGGTAGCCTATGCGTTTGGTCATTCTGGTTCTGCTGGTCGTTGCTTCCGCCTCCGGCGCTCACGCGGAGCGTCTGCGTTACCGGTTTCGTCCGGGGCAAACGATCCAGTACCGGGCCAACCTGGCCGGCGCGACGATGCTGGGGCAGACCGGCGGGCAGATGGCGCGGATGCAGTTCCGGATGACCGCTCGCCAGTTGCAGCGGGTGCGGTCGATCAGCGGCGGCACGGTGGTGCTGGAGGTGGTGGAGACCACGCTGTCCGGCAAGATGACCATGGGCGGGAAGACGGAGCCGATGGAGCGCGCACCCAACCGGTCGGTCGTGCGGATGACGGAACGGGGGCGATTTCTGGACCGCAAAGGCCAGGGCGATCCGGCCGAAGAGGGTGGGGCCGCCGGGATCGACGGGGCCGACGTGCTCTTCGGATTGAACTTTCCGGACCGTGATCTGAAGCCGGGCGATACCTGGCAAGACACCTTCGTCATTGGCAGCAAGACCGAGCCGCAGCGGGTGCGCGCCACCTGGAAATACGTGTCCCGCGAGGTGTTTCAGGGTCGGCCCTGCGTCAAAATCACCACCGCACTGTCGATGCCGATGAGCGGCAGCGATACGGAGTTGGGATCCGGCTTCGCGCAGCAAGGCAAGATGTCCGCGACTATGACCACCTACTTCGATCCGAAGGAAGGGCTGGAGATCTACTCCTCCGGATCGCTGGTCACGGAGAGTAAAGCGGATCTCACTAGCCTGAGCCCGGAAGCGGGAGAGCTAGCGAACGTGACCAAGATCAACTTGATCCAGTGGTATGTGCCGAAGAAGTAGGGGCGGGGGCGGGTCAATTGGCAATTTGGAATTGCCAGTTGTGAATTCCGGTTGCTGTTCGGGCGTGGGGGAGGCAGTATGAGCGCGCGAAATCGATGGGGGATCCTGGCGGCGGTGGCTTTGGCGCTGGCGCCGCTCTGGTTTGGACCGGCGCGCGCGCAGAATGCTCCCACTCCGGAGCCATTGATCTCACCGGACGAGATGCTGGCGGTAGACCAGGTGCGCCCCGGAATGAAGGGGTACGGGCGCAGCGTGTTCGCCGGCACCAAGATCGAGCGGTTCAACGTGACCGTGATCGGCGTCCTTCGCAAGATCGACTACGGCGGCGACATGGTCCTCGTGCGCATCGACGACGGCTATCCGGTCACCTCCGGTTCCGGGGTCTCCGCCGGCATGAGCGGCAGCCCGATCTACGTGAACGAGAAGCTGGTCGGCGCGCTCGCGTTCGCGTGGCCGTTCGCGAAGGACCCGGTGGCCGGCGTCACCCCGATCTCCCAGATGCTGGAGAACTACCGTCCGGGGGCCGCTCCGCCGGCACCGGTGGTGACCCGTGCGGGCGACCTCCAGCCCGAAGGCGGGCCGCTGACGCTGGATGGTAAGCTGTTCGCCCGCGCTACGGTCGTCCCGGAAAAGGGACTCGCCCGGCCCGGATATGATGGGACCCTTTACCTGGCGCCGGTGGCTACGCCGATCATGGTGTCGGGCGCTGGCCGCGGCGCGATGGAAGAGATGCGCCGTCGCATGGGGCGCCTGGCGCCGCTGATGTTTCAGGGACCCGGACAAGCGAACCTGCCGCCCGGAGAACGACCCAAGATCGAACCCGGCGCCGCCGTGGGAGTTCAACTTCTGGGCGGAGACGTGGACGCGACCGCGATCGGAACGGTCACCTACGTGAAGGGCGATCACGTGCTCGCGTTCGGGCATCCGATGTTCGGTCTCGGCTCCATCGACATGCCGATGACCACGGCGTTCATCCACGGCATCATCGCCAGCCAGGAGGTGTCGTTCAAGATGGGCTCGCCGGTGGAGACCGTCGGCCACATCACCCAGGACCGCAACTGGAGCATCGGCGGCCGGATGGGGGAAACCGCGCGTTTCATCGACGCGGAGTTCGTGATCACGGACCGCGAGCGCGGTGTGAAGCGCGACTACAAAGTGCGGGCCGCCGTGCAGCGGGACCTGACCCCCTCGTTGCTCTACGGCTCGCTGATGAGCGCCGTGCAGAGTGTTTCCCCGCCCAGCACCGGCACCACGCGCGGGATTGTGGAAGTATGGCCGAAGGGCATGCCCTCCATCCGCCGCGAGAACGTGTTCGCCACGGGTGAGCGCCGCTCCCAGTTGGAACAGCTCCTGGGCGATCCGCTGGCCGGCATGCCGATGGCGGAACTGCTCCAGATCATGCAGGTGCTGGAGACCAATACGTTCGGTGCGGTGCCGATCGAGCGTATCAAAGTCACGGTCGACGTCAGCGAAAAACGAAGCACGGCGACCATCGAGCGTGCCTACGCGGACCGGAAGCGGGTAAAGCCGGGCGACCGGGTGAAACTGGGAGTGGTGCTGCAGCCGGCGAACGCTCCCAAGGAAGTGCGGGAGTTCGAGGTGGAGGTTCCTCGCAACATCCCGGGGGGAAAGCTCTCGATTGGCGTCTCGTCGGGGAGCAACGCCGAGCGCGTGCGACAGGCGCTCCAGGTGACCCGCCCCACAGCCAAGACCCTGCCGCAGATCCTGGATCAGATCTCCGGGCGAGAGCAAAACGACCAACTAGTGGTGGAGATCGCACAACCGGTGGTGGGGGTCTCCATTTCCGGCCGCGAGCTGCCAAACCTGCCGAACGTGGTTGTGGAAGTGCTCACCGGTGCAAACCCGGCCGGCATCCGCGCGATTCGTAGCCACACGCGCACCACCTATCCGACTCCGTGGGTACTTTCCGGCGCCCAGGTGCTAACGCTGGAAGTGGATGCCGACGAGAAGGACAAGTCCGGCCCCTCCCTCCTTCCCGGCGCAGCCGGACTCGGGATCAGCTCCATCTTCGACCTCTTCCGTACCGGACTAGGCGGCGACCTGGGCACCGACTTCAGCGGTGATCCCAATACGGATGGCGGGGAAGGCGACGGTCCGGACGGCATCAACGGTGAGCCCGATGGCGATCCCCAGAGCGCATCGCTGCGGGCCGCCATGCGCCTCCGCGGGGTGGCTGCCGCGCAGCAGCGACCCACACCCGCACCGCCACTCGAACCGGCGATGCCCTCATTTGAGGAACTCCAGCAGATCCTGGAAGGCGGCGGGAGCGGCGGCGCTCCCCAATCGACTTCCGCGTCCGCCGCGCCGAAGGGCCTCGCACGCACGCCGGGCGTGTGGAAGATGGGCGCCGCCAAAGACTTCCAGGGCGGAAAACTGGATGGGGTGCTGGTCTCCAGCCGGGGGGAGCTGGCACTCGCTCCCCAGGCCGCTTCCCTTCTCATGTCGCCGGACCGGTTCTTCTGGGCGCAGACCACGGACCCATCCGGTAACGTCTACGTAGGATCGTGGCTGGATGGCAACATCCTGAAGATCGGCTCCGACGGCAAGCCGTTGACATTCTTTGCGGGCGCCGGGGAGATCGCAATCTCGGCGGTGACCAGCGACAGCGCAGGAAATCTGTACGCCGCCGCGGAGCCGAGCGGAACCATCTATCGCATCGATCCCAGCGGAGCGGGAAGCAAGCTCTGCGCCCTGCCGGGTGAGCGGGTGTGGGTGCTGCGCAAGATCGGCGACGACCTGTACGCAGGCACTGGCAGCGAAGGCCGCCTCTACCGGATCACGGCTGACGGCAAGGCCACGGCAGTGTTCACAGCGCCCGACCGTCACGTCTACACGTTGGTCGAAGACGGAAGCGGCGGCCTTTACTGCGGCACCTACCCGCGTGGCAAGATCTTCCACGTCAAGGACGGAAAGGCCGCCCCGATCTATGAACTCCCCAGCCAGACCGTAAGCGCGCTAGCCCGGGACACCAGGGGCAACCTCTACGTGGGCACCTCGCCGCAAGCCACGGTAGTGAAAATCACCCCGGCGGGGGATGCGAGCGTGATCTTCCAATCTAAGGAGCACCACGTCTTCTCGCTGCTACTGGACGAGACCGGCAACGTATTCGCCGGGGTGGGACGGCCGGCTCGGGTCTACCGCATTGCGCCGGACCGCACCGTAAGCACGCTATGGGAGCCCCAGGCGGCCTACGTCCTCTCGCTGTCCCGGGATAGCTCCGGAAACCTGTTCGCAACGACTGCCGGCCCCACCCAGATCGCGCGGCTTCCGGCACAGCCCGCGGCAGTGGGCACCTTCACCTCGCAGGTACTCAACGCCGGCAACCTGGCTCGCTGGGGCGTCGCACGGTGGGCGGGCACTCCGGACGGCATCGAGGTGCAGACGCGCAGCGGCAGTACCGCCTACCCCGACGCTACCTGGAGCGATTGGTCGCTGCCCAGCAAGAAGGCATCCGGGGAGCCCGTGCGTTCGCCGGGTGGGCAGTACCTGCAATACCGTGTTACGCTCCGCGCCGATGCAGGTCATGGGACGCCCAGTCTGCGCAACCTGGAACTGTTCTACCGGGCTCGCAATCGAGCGCCGGAAGTCACGGTGAAAGCTCCGGCTACGGGCGACGTGCTTTCCGGCAGCCGCGCCGTACGCTGGGACGCCAAAGACCCGGATGGGGATCGCCTGACGTACGACGTCTTCTACGCCAGGGAAGGGGCGTCCAATTGGGTGAAGGTCGGCACCCGGACCGGCCGTCCTACCGAAACGGAGCCTGGCGCCGTAGAACCGCAGGTCCGAACGGTCCCCGTCATTTCGCCCGCAAAGAGCCGATTGACCGCAGCGCCCATCGCACATCCCACCGCTCCGGCAGTAGATCGGCACCCGGAGCGAGTGCCGGTAGGTCGCCGGCCGGTGCAGATGCCGGCGAAGCCGGGTGTCCCGGCGCCGGGACACCCGGTCGCTCCGACGCCCTCAGCGGCAAAGGTCGAGGTAGAAAGTGTCGAAGCGGACGACGAGTTCGGCGACGCGGGTAATTCACTGGACTGGGACACGCGGAAGGTCCCGGACGGGCGGTACCGCCTGCGAATTGTGGTTTCGGACGTGGTCAGCAGCCCGGATGAGCCGCTAACGGGAGAGGTGGTCACCGAGGCGATTACAGTAGATAACACCGCACCCCATCTCTTGCTGTCCCAGGCCAAGCGCATCGGCGCGGCGCCCCCGGTGGAGATCCCGGTGCAGGACGCCGGCAACTACGTGGCATCGGCCGAGTTCCGTATCGACAGCGGAAGCTGGCTTGCCGCCGCCTGCACTGACGGCATCTTCGATTCCGCCGATGAGGTCATCCGGTTGGACCCCGCGCGCCTGCCAGGCGGCAAACACACGCTGGAGATCCGAGTGCGAGACGCTGCGGGAAACGAGAGTGCGACGAAGCTGCCCTATCGCACCGGACCCGCCGCTCCTCCGGCCCTGACGCCGGCACGAGGTGCGGCAGCGACCAGGCACTAACGACGGCGGATGGACCCCAGGGGTGTCTTGATGGCGAACGGCCGGAGAGACACCCCAAAGGTCAGGCTCAACAGGTGGAACTCCACTCCCGCCGCCGGCCCGGCGCGGAGACCGAGCAGCGGCGAGCCCACACATACGCCGCCCGGACCGCGCTCCAGGCCAAAGCCATGGGATCCGAGGAAGTCTTTGCCGACGCCGCGGGGGTCGAAGTCGTGGAGCAGCCCGGCACGAGACAGGTGCCAGGCAGCGTACGTGTTGCTGTTGGGGCCAGGCCAGTAGCGGTAGCAGTTCCGAAACGGATAGCTCTCCGGCCGCTCCAGGAGCACACGCAGCCCGAGGGCTTCTTCGCCGCGCCACTCTGCGGCCACGGCCGGTGGCCCGCCCCCCACCGGGCGGTCCGGCCGCATCAGGTTGCGGTGCACGTGCCCCCAACTCTCGCCCCCGGCGTCCCGCCGCTGCCAGACCTCCCAGCGGTCTAGCTGCCCCGTCTCCAGATCCTGCACCACGAACCAATGGTGAACGGCGACGGCGCGAAGTACGGAAGGAAGAGTGGCGAGGTAAAGCCGAACCACAGTCCGGCCGCTCGCGGCTTCGTCAGCCGGAGTGGTGAGTACCTTGCATTCATCGTTCACGCTTTGACGATAGCGGCTTCTCACGAACCTGACCACCCGGCGGGTGATGTCGTAGGGATATCCGGCGTGCTTTTACCAGGGCAAGTGCAAAGTTGACTCGACGTCCCGTCGCGGACGTTGACCGCTCGCATGAAGCAGCCAAAAGTCGTGCGCGGGAATCGTAGTGGAATCCGCCAGCGCCGGGTCGAAATGCCCGTCGAGAACGCATCGGACCGGTCGTCGGTTCGGGGCGCTCGGTCTCCTGCTAGGTGAGACGGCAGCCGTGCCGGACTCTCTTTGAATTGTTTTCCT
>Ga0255338_1005305_pt1 | contig 12037 bp, 9 predicted proteins | sample MeOH1_35cm_T4_19_FD_203715 | JGI IMG/M metagenome (GOLD analysis project Ga0255338, IMG submission 203715) | Sandy soil microbial communities from University of British Columbia, Vancouver, Canada - MeOH1_35cm_T4_195 | ecosystem: Engineered > Artificial ecosystem > Sand microcosm > Unclassified ... | reverse complement strand
CCGTGAGCGACGGCGCCTCGCAGCGTCTGATGAGTGGAATGCTTGCCGGTCTGGCAGCGGTTGCCGTAGCCGCGATGGGCGGCGAAGTCTGGGAAATGCCTCAGATCGCCCTGTATTTCTGGTTGATCGGTGGCCTTCTGGTCGTGCTTGCGACCGGGGAGGTCGCCGGTCGCCGGTCTCCAATGGATCAAGTAGGATGCATCAGTCTAACCTAGCCGAAGCAGTATTCAACAAGGCGCGCGTACTCGTGATCGCCCCACATGCGGACGACGAGACGTTTGGCTGCGGGGGCACAATGGCCAAGGCCAAGGCCCTCGGCGCCGAGGTGTACGTCATGGTGGTCTCGGTCGCCAACCTGGACCATTACAGCCGCGACTTCGGCCGGGTGGAGGGACAGCAGCGGTCGTCCGAGTTCAAACAAGCAATGGAAGTACTGGGTGTGGACGGCACCGACGTGCTCTATACGGACGAGCAGACGCACCTGCGGGTAGACGTGCTGCCCCGGCGGGACCTGGTGGCGCGGATCGAGCGGGACAGCCCCCTGGCCATCGACCGCTTGAAGCCGGACATCCTGTGCTTCCCGGCCGTCTCCTATAACCAGGACCATGAGGCGGTGTATAAGGCTGTCTATGCCGCGTGCCGCCCGCACCTGCCTTCAGACAAGCCGTTCGTCCGGTTGGTGTTGAGCTATGACCAGCCCCAGCTTGGCTGGAATCACACCAAGTTTCACCCGAACTTTTACGTGGATATCTCCGGCTATCTCGATAAGAAGCTGGAGGCGTACCGGTGCCACACGTCGCAGGTCCGCCCGGAGCCGCACCACGCCAGCGTGGAGAACGTGGAGCGCCTCGCGCGGTTGCGCGGCAGCGAGGTATCCGTCGAAGCCGCCGAGGCCTTCGAGTGCCACCGGTTCTTGCTCTAGGGTGGTGCCCTGCCCTCCCTGTGCTTCCCCGAAGCCAGCCCCCGATTTCGTAAGCAAAACTGTTTTCAGCCGAAGCTCGGCTCTCGTCGATCAGGTAGCGTATGCTCGTCGCCATTCATCAGCCGCATTACCTTCCCTGGCTGCGGTATTTCGAGAAGATCGTCCGCAGCGACGTCTTCATCGTATTGGATGACGTGCAGTACGAGAAGAACGGCTTCCAGAACCGGAACAAGATCAAGACGGCGCAGGGATGGACCTACCTGACGGTGCCGATCCAGCGTCCCACCCAACGCCCGATCTGCGAGATCGAGATCGATTCCCGGACCAACTGGCGAGAGAAGCACGCGCGGGCGCTGGAGATGAACTACCGCAAGGCTCCCTTCTTCGCGGTGTACTGGCCCGAATTATCCGCCATCTACGAGCAGGAGTGGACCCACCTCGCCAAGCTCAACCGCGCGATGCTGGAGCTTTACCTGAAGCAGTTGGGCGTAGAGACCCCCATCCTCTGCAGCAGCGAGATGTCGACCACGGCGCAATCCTCGGAGCGCATCGCGGAGCTTTGCCGGTTGGCCGGCGGCGACACCTACCTTTCCGGCGCCTACGCGGTGAACGCCTACCTCGACCCCGAGGTGTTGAAGGCGGCCGGAGTCCGGTTGGCGTTCCAGGAGTGGCAAGCCCCCACCTACTCGCAGCTCTATCCGGCCGCCGGGTTTGTACCGGACCTCGCAATCGTGGATCTTCTATTCAACGAAGGCCCTCGTGCGAAAGAGATCATCCTCGCCGCAGGTGGAGTGACTTACCCTTAGGCTAACCATGCCCGCCACCTCGCCACCACCCCGCGCTCAACCCTGGGGCCTTCCATTCCAGGCTTTCGCGGGGCTCCTGGTGTGCGCCCTGCTGACGGCGCTGCCAGTTCCGTCGGCCGGTTTTTGGCCTCGTGCCTACCTGGCTAACCTTCCGATGCCCACGCTGGCCGCGTGGAACGCTCCGGACGCCGCGCCGCTTTCTCCCGTAGCTATGACTGCCGGGGTGGGGGGCTACCTGGAGACTGGATGCCCCGCGCCGCAGGTGCCGCGTGCGCTGGCCGAGTTGGAAAAGCTTCCCGTGCAGTGGGTGCGAAATGAGATTCCTTGGGCCGGAGTGGAACCGGTGCGCGGGCAGTATGAATGGGAACGCTGGGATCGTGTAGTCAATGGGCTGCGCGCTCGGGATTTCCAGATTCTCGGAGCGCTCTGCTATTGGAACAATTGGGTGGATCGCTACTCGGACGCCGGAATCGAAGAATTTGGGCGCTACGCGGAGCGGGTGGCTCGGCGATACCGGGGTAGCGTGGCAGCCTGGGAGATCTGGAACGAGCCGAACGAGGCGACCTTCTGGCAATCGACGCCTGAGCGGTACGTGCTCCTGATGCGGGCAGCGTATCAAGGTGTGAAGCGGGGCAATCCGGATGCGGTGGTCGTTGGGGGCAGCCTTTCTGGCGCAGACCTGACCTACCTGCGGAAGCTGCTGCGCCTCGGGGCGCTGCAATGGATGGACGTGCTCGCCATTCACCCATACAGCTTCGGTTGGGCTCCGGAAGATGCCCGACTGATCGCGGAGTTGCGGGGGATTGCCGCGGAGATGCGGCGGGCGGGCGGATCGGACCAACTCTGGGTGACCGAAATCGGCATCGGGATCTCGGGCGAAGCGAAACAAGCCCGCCTCCTGGAACGCACTTGGGCCTTGCTCCAGCAATCGGGGGTAGTATCACATGCCTTCTGGTACACACTATATGTCGCCGATGACGGTGCCTATCCCCTCTACCGGGCGGACTGGACCCCCAAGCGCGCGGTTCAGTCGTTTCAGCGAGTCGCCGGCCAGTTGAAAGCTGCGAAGGCCGCAGGGTCGGCACTTCCCGCAGATTTGCAGGTGCCATGGGCGTCCGGCAACCCGCAAGCGCTTTCGCCCCTGCAGGTATGGCGGTTCGAGCGCGGGGCTGAAATCAAGCGGCTCTCCTGGTGCCCTGGCGGTTGGGTCACGGTACCCGATCCCGCAGTTGGTGCGCCTGCAGTCTTCGGCCCCCAGCCGTTCTACGAGACGTTGGCGAGACCGTCCCGATGAACCGCACGCCTCGCCTGGTGGGACTCGGCGTGCGATTTGCCGCGCTGATCGCGGTGTTCTATCTCTCGCTCCACCATTGGATGCGCGATGGATACTGGGAGTTCAGCGGCATCTGGCACTATGGTCTCCCCCTGCTGGACCCGCGAATCCCCGCAGCGCTACTCTTCTGGCTGATTTCGACGGCGTTTTGGATTCTACTGGTGCTGCCGGTGGCGCTCTGGTTGGCGGAGCGCGTCCCGCTAGATACTGGGGGCAGGAGCCTCGTGGCCGTGGTGCTTTCGATCGGGCTGGGTACCCGGGGCGTGGTAGGTCCACTGGTTGTTCGCGCTCTGGTCGGCGCGCCGATGGTGCTCTCGTCGTCCGGATCCTCGGATGCGGGAAGTTGGCTGACACATCCTTATGCCGCCCGGTGGCTGATTCTGTTTACCCAGGCCTGGTGGCTGCTGCCACTGCTCATCGTCGCGTTGTGGCTCTGTGGGTCCCAATCCGCTCGGCAGCCGCGGACGCTTCGGACGATTCGCGGCTTGCTCGCGCTGTACGCCCTACAACAGCCGCTCGACGCTCCCTACCTCCTCACGGCCGGAGGACCCCATGGGGCCACCCAGAACCTTGCGCTCCTCGCCTTTCAGGAAGGATTCGGCCGCCAGGAGTTCGGTTACGCTTCGGTGCTGGGAGTGTTGCTCTGCGTGGCTGCCCTCCCGCTTGCGTGGCAGCTTCGGGGCGGTCTTCCCGGCCCGAAGCTCTCCGAGAGTCCGCTCACATCCACCTGCCGGCCTGCATGGCATACACTCGCAGCGCTCTTCCTCCTCCCCGTGGTCCTCGCCGGGTTGCGCCGGCCTGGGGCGGTTTCCGTTCCCCCGGCAGCGTGGGTGGCGGCATTGGTGAGTGCCGGGCTGGCGATGGCCGGCGGCGTTTGGACGGCCTTCCAGAGTGCCACGCTTTCGGCGTTGCCGGGGCGCAATTCCGGTTCAATAGTCACGGCCGCAAAATACTGGGCTCTCCTGTTCCCGCCCTTGGTTCTGGTTCTACCGATGATACGTCCGTGGGGCTATCACACAGGGGCGGTCGAAGCGGCAGTGCTGTTTTGCGGAATGGTCCTTTTCTCCCCCCATCTCGCTCTGGGAATCTTTACATGCGAGCTTCAGCTTTACCGGGGTACGCCACTGCGGGCAGCCCGGTGCGGCGCGGGGATAACGGCTGCGTGGGCCATCTGGACGGAGTTAGGCGTGGACGTCATGCTCTCACAGACCCGGCATGCGTGGCTGCCGCTCCAGGGTTGGATGGTCTGGGAGCTATCCACCGTCTTCCGCGCTTCGCCGTTGGCCGTTCCGGGCTGGCCCCTCGCCTGGGTCGGGGGGGCACTGCTGGCCTGGTTGGCGCTGAATCAGATCCTACGATCGTCCTCCACTTCCTCATTCGCTGACCCTGATCGGGTCACCTGATCACCGACTAGCCGCAATGTACCAACCCCCTTCTTTGATTCCGCACAGTCGCCCGACGATGCCGACCCCTGAGGAGTGGGGAGAAGTGCTCGGCCTCCTCGAGCCGGGCTGGGCCGCGGACGGTCCACGGGTCCGCGACTTCCAGGCCGAGGCAGCCCGTTGGTTCGGCGCGGAGCGAGGCGTAGCGGTGAACTCCGGCAGCAGCGCCCTGCAACTCGCATTGCGCGCGGTCGGTGCTGGTCCCGGATCACTGGTCGCCGTGCCTGCCTATTGCTGCGCGGCCCTATTGAACTCCGTAAGCGCCGCCGGAGCGCAGCCGCTCATCGTCGACTCGGAGCCAGGCGGGTATCACCTGTCGTCCAACGATCTGGCGGATCGCTGGGATTCCCGCGTCGCGGCCATTGTGGCGGTCCACATGTTCGGGGATCCGATAGACATCGGCCCCTTACGCCAGTTCGGTGTGCCGATCATTGAAGACTGCGCCCAGTCTATTGGAGCGACGCTCCACGGGCGTTACACCGGTACGGAAGGGGACCTTTCCATCGGGTCGTTCTACGCCACCAAAGTGCTCACTACCGGTCACGGTGGGATCGTGACTTCCCCCAACCAGGCGCTCGTGGAAGCAGTGACGGACCTTACCGAGTACGACAATCGAGATGATTGGGAGCCTCGCTTCAGCGTGGGAATGAGTGAGATCCAGGCTGCGCTCGGGCTCTGGCAACTCGCGCGGCTGCCGGATTTTCTCACTCGCCGTCGCGCAATTGCCGACTATTACACCGGGCAGGCAGTGGCGGAGTTGGGCCTCACTCCAGCGAACTACCGCACGACGGGCGCCGAGCCAATCTTCTATCGATTCGTCCTTCGCGCTCGGAATGCCGATGAGGCATTCCACCGCTTACGGGCAAGCGGCGTGGACGCGAAGCGGCCCGTGTATCGACCGCTGCACCATTACCTCGGGGGCCACTATCCGCACACGCAGGCAGCGCACGAGCAGATTGTGAGCCTGCCCATCTATCCGACCCTTACGGACGCCGAAGCTGAGCACGTGGCCGCTATCCTTAAGGAGTTGGCAGATCTCTGGATATAAGGAGATGCGAGGGCTCGACGGGATTGTGAGCAAGTTACAGGCGGCCGGATTGTAGAAAGTTACAGGATGTCCGACAATCCCGTTAGGATCGCCTTCTAGTAGAGGGATGGGTTGTCCGTCAGGGTCGCAAGGGAGCAGGGCCTAGCGAGCAATCTGGTGAACCTGCTCGCGGAGCCTTTCAACGAGTAGCTCGATTGCAGTATACTTTCGGTGGAGAGCTTGATAGCAGTGATGCCGGCCATCCGGTCGCACGAGTATCGAGCCCTGCATCGCCCGACGGTGAGAGTTGCAACTTTCCTTGTGGTCGATTGGTTTTCAAGCGCCTCTCAGGCAGGTAATCCCTCGGTCGTTCTCGAACATTTTAGAGCAAGCACCATTTTGAACGCGGACCAAGCTGCCTAAAGGGCACAGGGACGTGGGTCGAGACGCTAGCCCGCACGCAGAAGCCAATGCCCGTCTTACCGGAAGTCGTAGTAACTCCCATAATTGCTTTCTGCGTGGCAGTGCTCGGAATGCCGGTACTGAACCGGTTTGCCGTCCGTGCTGGTTTCGTGGACGTGCCAAACTCGCGCAAGATCCACTCGCATCCTATCCCGGTGTTGGGTGGCCTGGGGGTTTACGGTGGGGTGATCGTAGCCCTGGTGCTCCGCGGCCAGATGGACTCCCGGGTCACGCTGATGATGTTCGCTTCCTTCCTGGTGATGCTGCTGGGAGTTGCGGACGACCGGTTAGACCTCCATTCGCGGTACCGGCTTTTGCTCCAGGTGATCCTGGCGACCGGGTTGTCTTTCTCCGGAGTGCGCTTTCACCTTGTGCCTGTTGAGGCGCTGGATCACCTCGTGACGGTGCTCTGGGTGGTGGGCGTGATCAACGCCATGAATTGCCTCGACTGTGCGGACGGTGTGGCGGGTGGCACGTGCGCGGTTGCATTCCTGGCGCTGGGGTTACTGGCTGCGGCTAGTGGGCGCCACTTTATTAGCCAGGCTTCGTTTGCCGGCCTCGGCGCGGTGCTCGGTTTCCTGGTGTTCAACGTTCCCCCGGCTCGCGTCTTCTTAGGCGATGCCGGAAGTACGTTCCTGGGACTGATGATCGCGGTGCTCGCGATCCTCGCGCAGCCGCACCCGTCCACCGGCTGGCAGTTTCCCACAGCACCCCTGGTGCTGTTGGTGCCGGTGCTCGATATCGTCTGGGTCCACTACCGGCGCTACGTGGCCGGGATCCGCTCCGTTCGGGATCTGTTGTCTTCTACTGGTAAGGACCATTTGCCGCACCGGCTGATGACACGGGGGCTGTCCAAGCCTGCCGTGACGGGTGTCGTGACGTTCCTGACCGGTCTCGCAGCTTGCGCCGTCAGTTCCCTGAACATGGGGCTGTGGATCGTGGCCGCAATGGCTTTTCTTGCCCTGGTGGCATTCCTCTGGCACGTTGAAGAGAATTCGGAAGTCGTGATCCGGGCCGGCGATGGCGTTGCCATCTATCAGTTGCGGGCCAAACCGGCCGCGCTGAAGTCGGCGTTGCATCACGAGGAGGGGGTTGCGTGAAGTTAAAGCGCTGGACGACGCTCCTGCAAAACCAGGTCGTCGCCGTAGTCCTGATGCTGTTGTTCCTGGTGCCGATGCTGTTTGCCTCGGCTACTACCCGGCGAATCGATCAGCTCACCGCCTACGGGTTGCTTGGGTTGTTGCTTTTGGCGGTGTGGTTATTCCGAGTCCGGGACCGCATCACCCTCGACCGCGTACGCGGTTTCCTGCTGAGTGGGCCGAACCTGCCGATCGTCTTGTATCTGGTGTGGGGCGGTTTCTCTGCGGCTACCAGTAGTGAGCGGTTCTACAGCAATGTCGCGCTAATTCAACTCGCCTTCGGCGCAGTGGTGTACGGCGTTACGGTTTACCAGTTCCGCCGCCGCGAGCAGGTGCGGGCGCTGCTTACCAGTGTCCTGACCATCGGTGTGGTGGTGGTGATCGCCGCGCTTGCGATCGACCGTGGGCACCACCTGCAGAGCCTGGCGGGTGCGTTCCATGACCGGCAGTTGTTCGGCGCGTTTCTCAGTCTTATCCTTCCGGTAGTCCTGGGAATTGCCGCAGGCACTCGCCGGAAGCTCTGGAAGCTTGGCGCTACGACGGCGTGTATCCTCATCGGCGGCGCGTTACTGATGACCACCTGCCGAAGCTCCTGGCTGGGCTTCATTACGGCACTCGGTTTCTTTGGCGTGTTGAGCGTGGTGTTCGTGTTGAAGTTCCAGAGCTTCGCGACGCACAAACACGAAATGATAGTTACGCCGGCGATAATCCTCGCCGCCCTCGGCATCTTCGTGTTCTTCACACAAAGCGGCGGCGATATCACGAAACGCGCCGCTACCGTTCAGAGTATTCAGAACGACGACAGCGTCAAAGATCGGTTCAAGTTGTGGAACGTGGGGATGAAGGTCCTTGAAGCCCGCCCGCTAACGGGGTGGGGAGTGGGGACCTACGCCCTCGCGCAGCAGCCCTTCAACCCGGAGTCGCGCAGCCGGGAGATCATCCTCCAGATGGGCCCGTCGCTGTCGGAGAGCCCGCACAACTTCTACATTCAGCTAGCCGCGGAGCAGGGCCTGGTGGGCCTGGCGCTCTACCTGTCCATCCTGGCGATGTTCTTCTACCGCGGAGTCCGGGCGCTTCCCCGGATGGACCGCGGCCTGCGACAGTTCACGCTGATTGGTTGTCTCGCCGCGATTGCGGGGCAGTGCGTAGACGGTATCGCCAACCCGGGTTATGCCTATCCGGAAGTCTCCACCTTTGTGTGGCTGATCCTCGGGATGGGGATGTGCGCGGCGGGTGTGGGCCAGGAAGTGGAAGAGGATCGGAATTCTCGGGACGACGACGGCCCCGTGTTCGGACTGCCCCATTTCCTCTACCGTGGCATGCGCACGGCGCTGATCGGATGCGCGGTGGTGTGGGTCGGCGCGCAGTTGCTCAATCTCGACCAGCTGAGTGCCGCCTCCGCCGGAACGGCCGGCGTGACTGCCGCCCAGGGAACGCCGCATCGGCCTACCTACTGCAATGAGATCACCAGACTGGATCTGGACTACCTCAACGACACCGTAGGCCCAACCCGTTGCTGGGACATCAACTCGGGGGCCATTTACGAAGATCGACTGGCGAAGTTCCACGTCTATGCCTTGACGGATGATATTCGGTTCTTTGCCAATGTCACCTTCGAAAGGAAGTCGATCAAGTTCAAGCTCCACGGGATCAAAGGCAAGTTCCTCTACCAGGAAACTGTCAATAATCCTATTTTCTACTTCACCCCGGCGAAGAAGCAGGGCGGAAAGACCGGAACGATTGACGTGAGCTACAAGTGCACGTCGCCGAACCAGACTTACACCACGCGCTTCGTATTGACCATTCTCCCGAGTGGCGACCCAATCGACGAGTCCGCGACCCGTGCTCGTCGTAATTCCCAGGGCACCAGTCCGGATAGTGTGGATTTCCTCCAGACCCTGCCGGGTTTGATTACGATGCCGGTAGAAGACGATGACACTCCGGTGACACAACCGTAAGCTCGGCTAAGCGAGCGGCTTACCAGCCGCTTTCTTTTCGAGCCGCATGAATCCATAGGCCGCCTCGGACACTTTCAGCGTTCCGGGCGGCCTTTCTCTGTGCGTGACCCTCTTTAGAAACGATGCGACGGATCGATACCCCCCTGCCTGGTGTTTGCATCCTCGAGCCACGCGTCTTCAGTGACGACCGTGGATTCTTCATGGAAACCTACAACGCCCGCCAATTTGCCGAATTGGCGATCACGAGCGAGTTCTTGCAGGACAACCATTCTCGCTCCGTGCGCGGCACCCTCCGGGGGCTCCACTACCAGTTGCGCCACCCACAGGCCAAGTTATGCCGGGTGGTGGTGGGGGAGGTGCTGGACGTAGCCGTGGACATCCGCCATGGTTCTCCCACCTTCGGGAAGAGCTTCAGCGTGCATCTCTCCGCCGAGAACAAGCGCCAGATCTACATTCCGCGCGGGTTCGCTCATGGCTTTGTGGTGCTCTCCGACATGGCTGAGTTCCTCTACAAGTGCGACGACTTCTACCGGGGCGACGATGACCGGGGGATCGCCTGGAATGATCCGGAACTGGGTATCGACTGGCTCGTGCTCGATCCACTGCTCTCAGATAAGGACCGCCGAAATCCTCGTCTTGCAGACGTAGACCCGTCCGAGTTGCCGGTATACTCTATCGATTAACCTGGTGCAACTGTTGATTTCGCGGGTCCGTTCTCGGACTGCGTGGGCAAATCCATCCTAAAATGTCCCTGGGTGTGTTGCTTTGAGCCGCGCAGCCAATCCGTTCTAAATCGCAAGAGATCCTCGATGGACATCCCGACCAGTCAATCCCCCCCCGGCTCTACGAGTCACCGCACCCGGGTTGCGATTGCGGCGGATCTCTATCTAAGGGGAGTCCTCAGCCTGGAAGACGCCGCTAACCTCGCCGAACGGCCGATCTCCGTCTTTGAGCGTGAGCTTGCCGATACCTTTCGGAGTGCCACCGCCGGGTGCGAAATCACGCCCGAGGCTCCGCCGCTCACGCTGTCCGTGGTCATCCCGGTCTACAACGAACGACACACTTTCTTACAACTGCTGGACGCCGTCCGCGCCGTACCCATCCACAAGGAAGTCATCATCATCGACGACTGCTCCACGGATGGCACCGGCGACATGCTGCGGGAGCAGGTGGATGGGGTGATCCCCAACGTGCGGGTGCTCTACCAGACGTACAACCAGGGCAAAGGCGCCGCGTTACGCCGGGGCTTCAATGAGGCGCGGGGCGACATCGTCCTGGTTCAGGATGCTGACCTGGAGTACGACCCCCGGGAGTATCCGCAACTCATTCAACCGATTCTCGCCGGTAAGGCCGACGTGGTCTACGGCACCCGTTTCCAGGGCGGTGCCCACCGCGTGCTCTATTTCTGGCACTCGGTCGGCAACCGGTTCCTCACCACGCTCTCCAACATGTTCACGGACCTCAACCTCACGGACATGGAAACCTGTTACAAGGTATTCCGCCGGGAAGTGATCCAGAACATCTCGCTCCGGCAGAACCGGTTTGGATTTGAGCCGGAAGTCACAGCGAAGATCGCGCGCCGTGGCTGGCGGATCTTTGAGGTGCCGATCAGCTACAACGGGCGCAGCTACGCGGAAGGCAAGAAGATCGGCTGGAAGGACGGCGTCCAGGCGATCTGGTGCATCCTCCGCTACGCGTTCAAAGACTAGCAAGCCTGGGTTTGCCGAGAAGGAGCGTTCCACGTGTCCCATTCACGGGACTCTTCTGGAATGCTCGATTCTCGCCTTCGCTATCACTAGCGATAACGCACACCAGCCGGTAGCTCGCAGTTCAACTCCGGAGCCAACGCTTGACCTCGTCCACGATGCCGGCCGGATCGGTATCCGCCATGGCGGATACCGTACTGCGGTTGTCCGTCCGGAAAAGGTTGCCTGCCGCGGCCATTGCGGTCAACTCCGCTCCACCTGCGGGCATCCCGTCCAGGCGGATTGGACCGGCGATTAGCGTGGGTCGTGGTGCGCTCAAGCCAGCGAGATGCGGCACGTCTCCTGCTTTCATGAGGTCTGGGGAGAAGGCGACCATTCGCTGGTTATGCGGCGGCTCGTCGCTGACTAAGCTTGCCACGGTTTCCACCGCCACGGCTCCGGCCAGGTGCGGCTCCACCGCGTTCGCTGCCAACGCGGCGAGCCCGGCCTCCCGCCACCCGATTACCACCGCGCGCGGCTCGGGCCCCACGCCGGGGATTTCGACCGCCAGCAGTTGCTTCAGGTCGTGCACCCACTGCCCAAGCAGTGGGCGACCGATCCAGAGGCTCCACTCGACCACGTTGTGATCCGGAATCTGTTCTCCTAGCCCCTGCCCCGCCATCGTGAGCTCGCCGCAGCCTCGAAGTTCCGGAGCGACGATGTGGATACCTGCCTGATGCAGACGCGCCGCAAGCTGCGTTCCCATCGCTGCCTTCCGTCCGTCAGGGTGCGCCAGAATGGCGAGCCGCGCTCCGCTGACTTTGCCGGCGATCGCTAGCCGGAGCGAGACGGGAATCTCCACACCTGGCTCCGTGACCAGTTTCCGAGTTCGATCCGCCGAAGTCGGCGGACCAGGCTCCCCCGGTGCCTGCCAGAGCGGCGGGTTACTGGCGGGGAGCGCAAGGCTCTCTCGCAGCACCGTGGTCCGCCGTTTTTGCTCGGTCGCACGGTCCAGTGCCACAGCTGGGGCCACCTGCTGCCGGAGCTCTTCCCCGCGCTCTCTCGCCCAGCGAACCGTTGTCATGATTCGCCCCGGGCGGAAGGGCGGTGGGTAGCAGCGAATCACTTCCGGATCGTCGAGCTCGAAGGCGGGCTCCGGAGTGGGGGTGCCGTCCCCTTCACCCTTCAGCCACTTGCGCATCCAACCATACATCGCCTCGCGCATCGGACGGCTGTAGTCGTGGCCGGAGTCGAAGATGGCGT
>Ga0255338_1005304_pt1 | contig 12039 bp, 11 predicted proteins | sample MeOH1_35cm_T4_19_FD_203715 | JGI IMG/M metagenome (GOLD analysis project Ga0255338, IMG submission 203715) | Sandy soil microbial communities from University of British Columbia, Vancouver, Canada - MeOH1_35cm_T4_195 | ecosystem: Engineered > Artificial ecosystem > Sand microcosm > Unclassified ... | reverse complement strand
AACGATCGCCTGTCGATCCGTCGTGCTGAAGCCGTCAAGGCCTATCTGGTCAGCAAGGGCGTGGAAGCCAACCGTGTGTACACGGAAGGCAAGGGCAAGCGTCAGCTGAAGGTTGACCCGAAGTCGTGCAAGGGCAACCGCAAGGCGCAGATCGCCTGCCAGCAGCCGAACCGCCGCGTGGAAGTCGAAGTGGTCGGCACCCGCAGCGCACGTTAATCGGATCCTTTCCGATGAAGAAAAGCCCAGCGCGAGCTGGGCTTTTTTTTTTGATACAGTGGCTGCATACTTTCCGCTCTCGCGCCGCCGCCTGGCCGCGCGCCAAAATCCATGACGCAGATCTCCCCTCCGCACCATCCCACCGTTGAAACCACCCAGCTCGGCAGGAATGCCGATGCCCGCGAAATCGACAAATTCAGCGAGCTGGCCCACCGCTGGTGGGACCCGGAGAGCGAGTTCAAGCCGCTGCACGAACTCAATCCCTTGCGGCTCGGCTGGATCGACGGCATTGCCGCGCTCGAGGGCAAGCAGGTGGTCGACATTGGCTGCGGGGGCGGCATCCTCGCCGAAAGCATGGCGCGAACCGGCGCCACGGTGCGGGGCATCGACTTGTCCACCAAGGCGCTCAAGGTCGCCGACCTGCACAGCCTGGAGTCAGGTGTCCCGGTGACCTATGAAGAAATCGCTGCCGAGGCGCTGGCTTCCCGCATGCCTGCCGGCTTTGACGTAGTGACCTGCATGGAAATGCTGGAGCACGTGCCGGACCCGCAGTCGATCGTGCGAGCCTGCGCAACCCTGGTACGGCCGGGCGGGCATGTATTCTGTTCCACCATCAATCGCAATTTCAAGGCCTATATGCTGGCCGTGGTCGGCGCCGAGTACGTACTCAGGATGTTGCCGCGCGGCACGCACGACTACGACAAGTTCATCACGCCGTCGGAACTCGCGCGCTATGCGCGCAATGCCGGGCTTGAACTCGTCGAGATGCGCGGCATGAGCTACAACCCGCTGACCCAGGTCTACTCGCTGGGCAAGGACACCGATGTGAATTACCTGATGGCGTTTCGCCGCCCCGCCTGAATATGCGCACCTACGACGCAGTCTTCTTCGATCTCGACGGCACCCTTGCCGACACGGCCCCGGATCTGGCCGCGGCAGCCAACCGGCTGGTCACCGAGCATGGCCTCCCTCCCGTGGCGTATGAGCAACTCCGCCCGGTCGCTTCGCACGGCGCCCGTGGACTGATCGGCGCCGCCTTTGGCAAAAGCCCGGCCGACCCTGAGTTTCCCGACCTGCGAGACACGTTCCTGGACTATTACGAGGCCGACATCGCGGTGCATACGCGTCTGTTCGACGGCATGGCCGAGGTCCTGGACGCGCTGGAAACCGCCGGCATCCGCTGGGGCATCGTCACCAACAAAATCACCCGCTTCACCGCGCCGCTCGTCGCCGCCATCGGCCTGGCGCCCCGCGCCTCGGCGGTGGTCAGCGGCGATACCACGGCGCACGCCAAGCCCCACCCGGCACCGCTGCTCCACGCGGCTGACGTCAGCGGCGTGGCGCCCGAACGCTGCGTGTATGTCGGCGACGACCTGCGCGACATCCAGGCAGGCAAGGCCGCCGGCATGATCACGATCACCGCCGCCTATGGCTACTGTGGCGATGGCGAACCGCCCGAGGCATGGGGCGCCGACTACCTGGTGCGCCACCCGAGCGAGTTGATCGCGCTGCTGACACCGGCAGGAGCGCGCTGAGGCCAGAAAGGCTCCCGGGGAACCCGCCAACACTTCGGGCCTCCAACAGAGTACAATCTCAGTTCTTGACACTGTTCACACAGTTCACGCAGGGGCCGACCTGGTTTCGACGTGGGTTACAAAGCAGTGGAGGGCATACCGAGGACCCGTCACCTCGTTAATCAATGGGAATGCAATAACTGCTAACGACGAACGTTACGCACTGGCCGCTTAATTGCGGCCGTCCTCGCACTGGCTCGCTGGCGGGCTAGAGTCGCAAGACTACGCGAGGTCATATACGCCAGATAAGCCCTGAGTGAGTCACGAACCCAGGGACGAAAATCTAGTGACTCGCCGTTGTAGAGCGTGTTCGTCCGCGATGCACCGGTTAAATCAAATGACAGAACTAAGTATGTAGAACTCTCTGTGGAGGGCTTGCGGACGCGGGTTCGATTCCCGCCGGCTCCACCAACATTCAGTCCTGAATAATCCCGGGACTACCAAAACCCCCGAAGGCTAGACGCCTTTCGGGGGTTTTTTCTTTTTGGCGGACTGCCTATAATCGCCCGCCATAATCCGGAGATACCAGGAACCACGGCGTTAGCACGAATCGCGCATCGCCGCGAAGAAACGGGCGACGCTTACCGCCCCAGCGCCCTGTGCGCCGACGCCCAGCTGACAAGCACCTCGTGCTGGCGCACGGTGAGTTCTCGCCGCGCGTCGAGCCATGCCATATCCGCCCGCAGGGCGGCATCGCGCGCGCTTGTCCCCGCCGCGACCAAAGCCCTGGCTGCGGCTTGGTCAGCCGCGCGCCGTGCGAGACCGGCTGCCGCGATTTCGCGTTGCCTGCTGGCGTTGGCTACGGCCCCGAGCGCGACCTCCACCTCGCCCAGCGCGGCCAGCACCGTCCTGCGGTAAGCGGCTTCCTGCTCTTCGGCAGTCGCTGTCGCGTGGGCGGCATGGGCCCGCAGCCTGCCCCCGTCGAACAAGGGCATCTGTACCGCGGATCCAAGCGCCCAGCCAAGCGCGTCGCCACTGAGCCACCGGCCCAGCGACTCGCTCAGGAACCCCGTTGTGCCTGTCAGCGTGAGCGTGGGATAGCGCTCGCGCCGTATCCGTTCGGCGGCCAGGCTGGTGGCAAGTACGCGGTGCCATGCCGCATCGATATCGGGGCGGCTGGCGATCACCGAAGCGGGCATGTCGGCGCGCAGGGACCCGGTGAGCGCCATCCGGCCAAGATGTCCGTCCTGCGCCTCCAGTTGCAGCTCCGCCGGCGCACGGCCCGACAGCACCGCCAGGCGAGAGATGGCTTCGTGGCGATCTTGTTCAACCTGCGCCAACGACTGCTGCCGCTGCGCCACCAGATCGGCCCGATGCCGGACGGCGGCCAGCGTTGCGAGCCCAGCCTCGCGCCGACCGGATTCGTCCGCCGTCAGCTTGCGGGCAAGCTGCAGATCCAGCAGCAAATCCTGGCGTAGCGCGTCGGCCAGACGGACATCGGCGTAAGCGCGTACGACGTCATGAATCAGCCACTGCCGCACGGCGCGGCGATCCGCCTGCGTCGCGTCGGCATGGGCGCCGGCCTCTCCCTGCGCAAGCGCCAGGCGGCCAAACAGATCGATTTCATAGCTGGCGGCGAGTTGCGTGCCAAAGTGCGAACTCCGGTACGGTGGCACGCGAAAGTGACCGCCCTCGCCATCCCGGAACGTAGATTGCTGGATACGCCCCCGCTCCGCGTTCACGTTCAGGTCCAGGCGCGGCATCCTGTTTGCACGTGCGGCATCCACCAAGGCGTGCGCCTGCCTGACCCGCGCGGCCGCTGCCCGCAAGTCCAGGCTGTCTTCGAGCGCGACATCCACCAGCCCGTTCAGAACCGGATCGCCGAGGCTTGTCCACCAGTCGGCGGGCAGCGCCGCTTCGGCGGCATCAGGCAACCCGCTCGCTTCGGCGACAAGGCCGGACCACCGCTGGGTTGGCGGCGCGGGACGCGTTGGCGAGACCGTGGCGGGCACGCATCCGGCCAACAGGAACGAAAGCGCCAGCATGGCAATGCAGATTCGGTGCATCCTGTTCCTCCTCAGCTCGCCAGGAAGCGCACCACCACGCGCTGGCCAATAAGCAAGTCTTGCGCATCCAGCGCGACCACGACTTCCACGACACGGTTGTCCTGCTTTTCGGCGGGGTCGTCGCCCGCGCTTCGCTGCCCGACGATCCTGCCAACGCGCAGCACCTTGCCGCGCCACCGCCTTGCGGGATCCGCCTCCAGGATGATTTCCGCCGGACCTCCCGTCTTGATGCCCGGGATGTATTGCTCTTCCAGTTCGGCACGAACGATGCGGCCAACATCCGGGGCGAACAGGAAGAGCGGCGTGACATTGAGCGTGCTGACGCCATTGCCGGGCCGCGCCTGCCGCTGGATGATCTGGCCATCGAGCGGTGCCGTGATGGACCGCTCCTGCACTTCGCGCTCAGCGATGGCGTGCCTGGCGCCTGCCGTGACAATGGCGGCTTCGGCGGCAAGCAAGCCCACCGCCGCGCTGGCGCGCCGGTCCCTGGCCTGATCCAGTTCCTGGCGCGGAATGGTCTCGTCATCGGCAAGCGGCTGCAGCCGCCTGGCCTCGCGCTCGGCAGCCGCGAGTTCCACGCGGGCCTTGTTGCGCTCCTGGACGGCTTGCCCGACTTCGGCGCGGGCCAGAGCGAGGCCGCGCACCGCGATCTCCGTGTCCAGCGTTGCCAGCAACTGGCCAGCCCGCACCCGATCGCCTTCCTCGACCATGACGCGGGCAATCACGCCGTCGCGCCTGGCCGCCAGGCGCACCGGGCCGCCCTCGATGTCCACGCGCCCCTTGGCGCTGGCAAGCGCGCCGGCCGGGACGCCATGCTGGGCGGACGTTGGTGCGCCTGGCGTTTCATGGCCGCACGCGCCCAGCCACAGCGCGGCGGCAACGAGCCAGCAAGCCTTCGGCAGGCGAATCGGATTATGCATATTCATGTTTGCGCTCCTCTGGCGCGAGGTTGTTTGCAGACGGCCGCCCACGCTGTTGCCGATCACGGATGACGATGCCGTCCTCCAGCTCGATGACGCGGTCGGCATGCGACAGGAGGCGGGGGTCATGGGTGACTCCCAGCACCGTTGCGCCATGCTCGGCGGCGATCTTCTTGAGCAGGTCTATCACGATCTCTCCGTTGGTCTTGTCCAGCGCTGACGTCGGTTCATCGGCAAAGATCAGCCGGGGGTTCTTGACCAGCGCCCTGGCAATGGCCACGCGCTGCTTCTCTCCGCCTGAAAGCTCGGCGGGCCGCAGGTGGCTGCGATGGCCGAGCCCCACTTCATCGAGCACGCGCCGCGCTCGCGCAGCCGCCGTTGCGCCACGCGCGCCGAGGTACTGCAGGGGCAGCAGCACGTTCTCGAACGCGGTGAGCGCCCCGAACAGGTTGAAGCCCTGAAAGACAAAGCCGCAGTTCTCCAGCCGGAACCGGTCCAGCGCCGCTTCATCCAGCGTCCACAGTTCGGTGTCCAGTGCAAAGACCTGGCCGGTGTCCGGCCTGAGCAGTCCGGACATCATCGACAGCATCGTGCTCTTGCCCGATCCCGAAGGCCCGACGATCAGCGTCAACGCCGCCGGATAAATCTCGAGGCTGCTGTCCTTGATCACCTGCTGCGTGATCTTGCCGACCGTGAACGCCTTGGCGATGCCGCGACTGGCGAGTGAAGGTTGGATGGTCATGGGTTCCCCCTCAACGAAGCAGTGATGCAGGCTCGGCGCGGCCCAACGGCCTTAGCGCGAGCAGCCCGGAAACGATGGCGATCGCAAGCAGCAGCCCGCCGGCGCCTGCCAGCATCCAGGCGGGAAACAGCATGGCAATCCGCAAGGCATCGCCCAGCCATGCGATCAGCAATGTGAATATCCCCGTCGCGAACAGGCCGGCCACCCCGACCCAGAGCGACTGCTCAACCACGATGGCCCGCAGCGATTTGTGCGGTACGCCCAGCGCGCGCAGCGCGGCGAACTCCTTGACCGAGGCCAGGATGGCGCCTGAAAGCGTCTGGCTGGTTATGACCATGCCCACCACCAGGGCCAGCAGGGATGCAAACCCGGTGCCGATCCCCGAGCCCGACTCGAGCAGCCAGTAAGCCTGCGACTGCGTGGAAAGCGCATCTGCCGTCCAGACGCTGTAGCGTGGGAATCGCGCCTTGTCCGAGATATCGGCGGCCACCTTGTGCGCATCGAATCCCGGCTTGAGCCGAACCAGGTAGAAGGCAGCCTGCTCGGCGGTTTCCGGAGCGAGGTATCGCGCGGTCGCGAACGAGGCCAGTACATTGACGCCGCCGACGGAGCGTATGCCGTCGACAACGCCGGCGATGCGCGCCCGCCGGCCATTGATCTCAACTGCGGTGCCTACCTGCGCGCCCAGTTTGCGCATGTCGGCAGCGTCGATGATGATGGCATTGGGCTCGCGCATCAGCGCCCGCTCAGCTGGCGTGAGCAGCCGCGAAAAAGCGAGCCCGGCACCGGATACATCCATGGCGTGGAGCAGCACCGATACCGGCACCCCGTCCGGGCGCCTCAGGTCGCCGTATGCGGTGGTATAGGCTTCGATCCTGCCGGCACCGGGATGGGACCAGGCAAGCGCATCGCTCCCGCGCCCCAGCGGCCGGCCGAGATCGACACTTTGCGTGTTGCGAAAGCCGATCCACAGCTCGGCGCCGGATTTGTCGACTACCGCCGCGACCGAGCCGAACAGCCCCAGCAGCAGCGCCAGTTGCACAACGATCAGCAGGCCCGCGAAGGTGATGGCGAGCACGGCGGCGAGGTAGCGCCGCCATTCATGGACGAGGGTGGCACGAGCAAGGGAAACCATGCCTGCCTCACTCGCAACGAGGCGCCGGGGCAATGCGCCGGATCAGGGTGTATCGCTCGACCACCAGTCCGAGCGGGCCCCGCACCTCGACCAGCGCCCGGTGCGCGGAGGCTCGGCTGATATCGACCGGATAGCGGCTGACGGCAGTGCCACCGAGCAGCGTCTCGGGATCGGCGATCTGGCCAATCAGCATGGGCGCGCCCCCATCCTTGCTCTCTTGCGGCACCAGGCCATCGACCAGCACCGCGCCGCACAACTTATTGAGCTCTGCCTCGCTGCGCCGGTAAGCGGCCCGGGCCGGCTGCACGATCATGCCACAGGCATTTCCCGGCACGTCCGGGCACGGTCGGATGTCGATGACCGTGCCGTCGTCCAGGAAGGTCCACTGCCCCGCCATGCCCACTGGCCTGGCATGAGCGCAACCCAGGAGAAGGAGTGATCCAATCATAAACGGAGTAATCCGTCCGGTTTTGAGAAATGCCGGGAAGACTTGCATATGCTGTGATATCGCTTTAGTCAGCTGCCGTTAAGTGGGCCGTCCCGCGGGATCAGGCAAAGATATAGACGCGGCAGAAATCCGCCATTGCGGTGGCCGTGGCCTGCATATCGATTTCGATGCCCGTGTCGCGGTCGAACCCCAGGCCGGAAAACATGGCCAGGATCAGGTTGGTAGCGCCGCGCGCATCGAGCGAGGCCCGCACCCAGCCCTCGCGCTGGCCCCGTTCCAGTTCCGCGATCAGGGTCTGGCGCAAGTCCCGGTCAAAGGCCAGCACCTTCTCGTTCCATTCCGGATCGCGCTGTAGTTCCAGCCAGCTATCCGCGCCCAGGTCGTACTCGGAAGGCGCGAGGACCGCCGCCAGCCCTGCCGCATCTACCTGGCCGAGCCATTCAAGCCCTTCCCTGCTCGCCAGTTGGCGAACTTCGCCCTGGTAACGCGCGAACTCGCGGGCGGCAATCTCCATGATCATTTCCTGCTTGCTGCCGAAATGCCTGAACACGGTCCCGGCGCTCAGTCCAGCCTCGGCGCAGATGTCCTCGGTACGCGCGGAGTGGAATCCCTTCGTCCTGAAGGTGCGCGCGGCCGCCTGCAAGATGTCGTCCCGGCGCTGAGCGTGAAGCTGTTCGTCCTTTGTTCTGGCCATGATTTTTATAAACGGAGTAATCCGTCGCATTATATGGACATTCGAAGCGGTGTCAACTGTCCGCCGCAGACTTGCCGCAGCCGCCATGTCTTGCGAGTCCGCGCGGTATTCGCCCAGAATTTTTGCACCCACTTTGCGAAATTAAGAGCCGTCTGATTCACATTGGCAATGATTCTCTGCATCATCTGGTCAGATCGCCTCCCGGGAGGCGACCTTCCAGGTCGGGGGAATCACCCTCCCGGCCATCAGTTGCCCTCCAGCGCCCGCCAGTTCCTGTGCGGGCGTCTTTTTTCGCGAGGCATATACCCGATGCCAGCCGATTTCGGAGCGCCCAAGCATTGCGGCACCCCTCTGCCGTCTACTGCATTAATTTGTAATCAGCTGTTACAGTCCACTTTTTTTTCGACAACTGGAAGGCGGCGCCAGAGCCGCCCGGGTTCACCGGAACGGGCAACGTATAAATGAAGAGAACGATTGGGGCGGCCAGCTTCGCGCTGGTTCTAGTGGGCTGCGGCGGATCGGGGGATAACGATGGCGGACTGGCGATCATACGGACCCCACCGGCCACTGTCCCGGCTGAACCGGTGGTCCCGGTGGTTCCGCCGGCTCCGGACACCATTGCGCTGGGCACGGGCATCTACACCGGCACTACCGTCGCCAACGAACGGTTCAACATCCTGGTCCTAGACGAGAATGTCTATTACGCGTTCTACGCCAGGGCAGGCGTACCGGACGTACCGTCCGGCGTGGTGACCGGCAACTATAGTTCCGGCAATGGCGCGCTCACCACCAACAACAACGGACGGGACTTCAACCTGGTGGACGCAGGCTACAGCCTCACGGCAGCGAACCTGGCCGCTTCCTACACGCCAGGCAAGGCACTGCAGGCGCAACTCAACTACCGCAACGGCCGCATCGCGACGGTCAACACCACCTACAGCACGGACTACAACTACATCGCCACGGCCGATGGGTTGAAGGGAACGTACTACGGCGCGACGGAGGTGATCGATACCACCGGGCATGGCCCGGGATTCGCCCGGCTGGATATCGATGCCAACGGCAAGTTCACCGTCGACGGCGGCACGGGTTGCAGCTTTACGGGCAGCGCCACGCCGCGCCGCCAGGGCAAAGTCTACAACGTCAGCATTACCCTGGGCGGCCCGCCCTGCCGCAATCCGAATACCGTCATGAGCGGCGTGGCCTATTACGATCCGACCACCACGCATAGCCTGCCCACCCCCGGCCAGCTCTACCTGTTCGCGATGCGGGCCGATCGCGAGGTGGGCTTCCTCTTCACCGGCAAGCACTGATGCCAGGGTGCGGCAATCGCGCCCTGAATGGCACGCCCGTGCGGCTTAGAGGAAACGGTCCAGCAGCTTGCGGCTGGCCTTGTCCAGGCCCATCAGGTTACGCACCAGATAGTGGATGCCGTGGCTGTCGGAGATCAGCAGCGTGGAACCAGCCAGGCGGCGGATGTCTTCCTCGCCGCGCAGTACCAGCGAGGTGCGGCCGCGGTCGGTCTCCACATCCCAGGTGCTGGGGGTGGCATAGGTCGACACCGAGCGGATCCGGCGGATCTCCGGCATGAATTCCCGGCTGGCCAGTTCGGCCTCGATCATCTCGCGCACGGGGACCGGCAAGGTGTCCAGGCGAGGCAGCCACGCCAGTTCACGGCCGTCGGCGCTGATCATGCCGACGCCATCGTCCGGCGCGGCGATCGGGAAAGCGCGCACGGGCACTACGCCCTCATGCGCGGTCCCATCCGCCGTGGTCATCACCAGGCGCCCAAAGGCATTGCGGGAGAGCTTGAAATCAACTTGTTGCATATGGCCTCCCTTCCTTATTGCACGGTGACCGCGTCGGCGGCATCGAGATCCGCCTCGGCATCGGCGTCAACGTTGCGGGCCTGCGCCTGGTAGAGCTTGTAGTAGGCGCCTTCGCGCGCCAGCAACTCCTCGTGGCCGCCCACTTCGACGATCTGTCCACGGTCCATCACCACCAGGCGATCCGCCTTGCGCAGCGTGGACAAGCGGTGCGCGATGGCGATGGTGGTACGGCCTTGCACCAGGTTGTCCAGCGCCTTCTGGATTTCCTTCTCGGTGGCGGTATCGACCGAGGAGGTGGCCTCATCCATGATCAGGATGCGCGGATTGATCAGCAGCGCGCGGGCAATCGAGATGCGCTGGCGCTCACCGCCGGACAGCGCCTGGCCGCGCTCACCCACCAGCGAATCGTAGCCATGCGGCAGCCGGAGGATGAACTCATGCGCGTGGGCGGCGCGCGCGGCGGCGATGATCTCCTCGCGGCTGGCGCCCGGCTTGCCATAGGCAATGTTCTCGGCAATTGTGCCGAAGAACAGGAACGGCTCCTGCAGCACCAGCCCGATATGGCTGCGGAACTCCGACACCGGCAGCGAACGGATATCGACGCCGTCGAGGCGGATCGCGCCTTCGGAGACGTCGTAGAAGCGGCAGATCAGGTTGACCAGCGTGCTCTTGCCGGAGCCGCTGTGCCCCACCAGGCCGATCATCTCGCCCGGCTTGATCGACAGGTTAAGCCCTCGGATCACGGCGCGATTGCCGTAGCGGAAACCCAGGTCGCGCAGTTCGATGGCGCCTTCGACACGCGCCAGGTGCGCCGGCCGCACGGGCTCCGGCACGCTCGATACGTGGTCGAGGATATCGAAGATGCGCTTGGCCCCGGCGGCGGCCTTTTGCGTGACCGAGACGATGCGGCTCATCGAATCCAGCCGGGTGTAGAAGCGGCTGATATAGGTAAGGAAGGCCACCAGCACGCCGACCGTGATCGCGTTGTGCGAAACCTGCCAGATGCCGAAGATCCACACCACCAGCAGGCCGATCTCAGTCAGCAGCGTAACGGTCGGGGTGAACAGCGACCACACGGCGTTGACGCGGTCGTTGATCGCCAGGTTGTGCCGGTTGGCCTCCCGGAAACGCTCAACCTCGCGCTTCTCCTGGGCAAAGGCCTTGACCACGCGGATGCCGGGAATGGTATCCGCCAGCACGTTGGTGATCTCCGACCAGATCCGGTCGATCTTCTCGAAGCCGTGGCGCAAACGATCGCGCACCAGATGGATCATCCACGCGATGAACGGCAGCGGCACCAGGGTGACCAATGCCAGCCACGGGTTGATGGAGATCAGGATGGCCGCCGTCATGACGATCATCAGCACATCGGTGGCGAAATCCAGCAGGTGCAGCGACAGGAACACGCAGATGCGGTCGCTTTCCGAACCGATGCGGGCCATCAGGTCGCCGGTGCGCTTGCCGCCGAAGTACTCCAGCGACAAGCGCAGCAAGTGTTCGTACGTGGTCGTTCGCAGGTCGGCGCCGATGCGCTCGGACACCCGCGCCAGCAGGTACGTCCGGGCCCAGCCCAGGCTCCATGCCACCAGCGCCGCGCCCAGCAGGCCGGCCAGGTACAGCTTGACCCGGCTGTAGTCGATAGGCAGCCCGTTCTGATACGGAATCAGCACGTTGTCCATCAACGGCATGGTCAGGTACGGCGGCACCAGCGTGGCGGCGGTGGACAGCAGGGTCAGCAGGAAGCCGGCCAGCAACTGGAACCGGTACGGCCTGGCAAAGCGCCACAGGCGCAGCAGCGCCCAGGTCGACGGCGGGGTCTCCACATCGCGGCTACATTGCGGACATTGGTCGTCGTCCGGCGGCAAGGGTGCCTTGCAGGTCGGGCAGACCGCCTCCACATCGGCCTCGGCCAGCCCTCCCCGGCCCGAGCCGGACAGGTCGCACTGCGCGTGGAACTGGTCGATCAGGCGCAGCGCGGCCGGGTTGTGGCCGAGCGTGTAGCGCCAGGTGGCCAGCAATCGCCCACTGCCGTGCAGTTCAAGCGTGCCAACCCCGGCGTGATCGGCGTGATGCAGCGATAATCCGGGCTGGATCGTCCATTCCTGCCAGTCTTTTTGCCCTGGCATGCGTGCCAGCAAACGACGATCCGTCACAAGTACCCAGCCTTGGGTAAAATGCAGCTTTGCGTCTAGGTCGACTTCCAGCCAGGCCAGGACGGCCTCGCCGGGTTGCAGGCGGGTGCCGATTTCGTTACGCCACGGCTCGTTCGCGGCGTCGCTGTCAATCACGGGCAAGGAAGGTTGGGTCATCGTTGGTACGGCATGCTGCGTCCCTGGGCTATGGACATAACTTGAAACAATTTAAGGCGGGCGCACCATGGCGGCCCGCCGATTTGCCCGCAGTATACATAAGGCCAAACACACGGGCGTCGCTGATGCACTGCACAATCGCTTTTTAATCAAGAAAGTCAACCGG
>Ga0255338_1005303_pt1 | contig 12040 bp, 8 predicted proteins | sample MeOH1_35cm_T4_19_FD_203715 | JGI IMG/M metagenome (GOLD analysis project Ga0255338, IMG submission 203715) | Sandy soil microbial communities from University of British Columbia, Vancouver, Canada - MeOH1_35cm_T4_195 | ecosystem: Engineered > Artificial ecosystem > Sand microcosm > Unclassified ... | reverse complement strand
ACCCGCAGGTGCGTGAGCGAGGACCGGACGGCTCAACGCACGCCTCGGCGTTCCGCTTGTGACGTGACGCGCCGGCCGCAGGGGCGGCGAGGCGAAGGCGAGCCGGAGGACCGGAGCGAGCGCACCCGCAGGTGCGTGAGCGAGGACCGGACGGCTCAACGCACGCCTCGGCGTTCCAGTGGCCGGCGCCGGTGGCGGAGGAGGTCGGTCACGACGGCGACGATAGACGCGAGTTCGGGGATCCGCAACACGACGCTCAGCCCGAGGTAGACGAGGCCGAACGCGACTGCGGCGACGACGCCCTCGACGACGAGACCCACCATTCGCGGGTCCGGGCCGACGACCGCACCGATCGCCGACAGGGCGAGCAGCCCGACCCCGCCGGCGACGAGCGTGGCGAGCGCGGATTCAAGCGCCACCCGCCCGAGATCGCCGAGGCCGAGCAGCCGGACCTCCCGCGCGAGCAGGGCGAGCAGGACGAGCGCCTCGGCCCAGGCAGCGAGAGCGATCGCGAGCGCGAGCCCGTTCAAACCCAGCGGCCTGACGAGAACGACAGCGAGCGACGTGTTCAGCACGACCGCGAGCAGCGCGGCATAGACCGGCGTCTTCGTGTCCTGGCGCGCGTAGAACGCGCGGGCGAGCACGGCGATCAGGGCATGCGCCGCGAGGCCGATGAGGAAGAACAGCAGCGCGTCGGCAGTCGCAGCAACCAGCGCCGGGTCGAACGCCGGGAACAGGACCCGCACGATCGGGTAGCGCAGGATCGCGAGAAGCCCGGCGGCCGGGACCATCACGTACAGGACCAGCCGGAGCGCGCGGGTCAGCAGCGCGACGTACTCCGCCGTTCGGCCGACCGCGACCTCGCGCGACAGCGACGGAAAGACGACGACGCCGAGCGGTATCCCGATCACGCCCATCGGGATCTGGAGCAGGGTGAACGCGACGTTGTAGGCAGTGATCGCGTGCCCCGGGAGGAGCGAGGCGAGCGACGTCACGACGACGAACGTGATCTGGGTCGCTCCCAGCCCGACGGCCCGCGGCCCCATGAGCTTCAGCGCTGTCCGTGCCTCCGAATCGGCAAGATCGACGCGCCGGTCGTACCGGAAGCCGAGTCGGGCGAGCGGCCGGAGCTGGACGAGGAGGTGGCCGAGCGAACCGAGGACCACGGCGACCGCCAGCCCTTCGATCCCCATCACCGGGCCGAGGATGATCGCCCCGCCGATGATCGCGAGGTTGTAGACGATGGGGGCGAAGGCGGCGGCGGCGAACCGGTTCTCCGCGTTGAGGACGCTCGTCGCGATCGCGCCAAGAGCGAGGAAGACCGGGCTGAGCAGCATGATCCGGGTCAGCTCGACGGTCTGCGCCATCTTCGCCTCGTCGAATCCCGGGGTGATCGCGCGCACGACGCTGGGTGCGGCGAGGAAGAGGACGACGGCGAGCACGAGCAGCGCGCCGAGCATGAGGTTGGCCACCGTGGAGACGACCCGCCAGGCGCGCGGGGCGCGGTGCGTCGCGACGAGCCCGGCGACGATCGGGATGAGCGCCGAGCTGAGCGCGCCCGCGGCGACGAGCTGGAAGACCAGGTCCGGCAGCCGGAACGCCGTGTAGAAGGCGTCGAGTTGCGACGGATGAAACGCGTAGCCGATGACGACCACCCGGACCCACCCGAGCATGCGCGAGACGAGGAACGCGCTCGAGACGATGAGGCCCGTCATCGCGAGCGAGCGGCCGCGGGACGTCGGCCGGCCCGCGGGCCCGCTCGCGACGGCGTCCGACGGCGCCGCCGCTCCCGCCGCGGCACCGCTGGGCGATCCGGGCGGCGGTTCGCCGGGCGCGCCGACGACCCTCGCGGCGTCGTCGGTCACGAGGGCGTCGCCCGTGCCCGCGGGTGGGCATCGCGATAGGCGGCCCGCAGCCGCGTCGGCGAGACGTGCGTGTAGATCTGCGTCGTCGCGAGGCTCTCGTGGCCGAGCAGCTCCTGGACGACCCGGAGGTCGGCACCGCCGTCGAGGAGGTGAGTCGCGAACGAATGGCGGAGCGTGTGCGGCGACACGCCATCGGGCAGACCTGCGGAGCGGCGCAGCCGGTCGAGGCGGAACCGGAGGCCGCGGACGCCGAGCGGGTCGCCGTGGCGGTTGAGGAACAGCGTCGCCGGTGGCGGGTCGTCGGGCCCGCGGCGCGCGAGCAGAACAGGGCGGCCCTCATCGAGGTATGCCTGGACGGCCGCGACCGCGGGTCGGCCGAGCAGCCCGACGCGCTCCTTGCGACCCTTCCCGAGGACGCGGATCTCGGCCCGTCGGAGATCGATCGAGGCGAGGTCCGCCGCCGCGAGCTCGCTGATCCTGAGGCCGGCGGCGTAGGCCGTCTCGACGATCGCCCGGTCGCGCAGGGCGAGGGCCCGGGCGAGCGCGGCACGCGCCGGGTCGCCGGCGTCGGCCGCAGCGAGCTCGTCGTCGACGATCGCGAGGAGCCGCTCGACCTGCTCGACCTCGAGGACGCGCGGCAGGCGGCGCGGAAGACGCGGTGTCGCGATCGCGCCCCAGGGATCGCCGGGCGCCAGCCCTTCGCGCGCGGCAAAGCGATGGAACGCCCGGATCGCGGCGAGTCGCTGGCCGACGGAGCTCCGGGCGACGGACCCACCGAGCTCCGCGAGGTACGCCCGCAGGTCCGCGCGGGCCGGGCGCCGCCAGTCGGCGCCGCGGGCATCGAGCCAGGCGAGGTAGCGCGACACACTGGTGGCGTAGGCGCGCTGGGTGTGGGGTGAGGCGTCGCGGGCCGCGAGGCTCCCGAGGAACCGCTCGAGCGCGCCGTCGGCGTCGCGAAGGTGGCGCTGGGCCTCGCTCACGCCTCCGGGGCGGCCCCGTTCGCGCCGCTGCGCGGGGCGGCTCGACCCTTCGACCGGCTACCGGCGGCGGATGTGCCGTTCGCCTTCGAGCCGGCCCGGGACCGAGCGGTGGATCCGCTGCTCGCGCCGTTCGACGACCGGCCGTTGCGCCGCGAACCGCCGCGTGCCGGCCGCGCCAGTGCCTCCGGATTCGGCGGCCCGCCCGCGAGCCGCCGTCCGACCAGCGCCCGATCGCCTTCGGTGCTCACCTCGGGGAGATCGATCGCCGCCCCGCACTTCAGGCATAGACCAACGTCGCCCTTCCGCGCGACCGGCCCCTCGTCGACGTCGTGGAGCGCCCCGACCGGCTCCAGGCTCGTCGTGAAGTCGCACCGTGGGTAGTTTGAGCAGCCCCAGAAGACGGTCCCGGTGCGGCGGGCCCGCCGGGCGACGAGATGCCCATCACCGTTCTTCGGGCAGGCGACCTCGAACGGGAGCTGCTCCGGGGGCGGCGGACCGTCCTTCCGGATGTAGTCGCAGTCCGGGTAGCGGGAGCAGCCGACGAACGGGCCGAAGCGCCCTCGCTTCGAGGCAAGCGTCCCCTCGCCGCATTGCGGGCAGACCTCGCCCTCGCCCGCGAGCGGCGGTGGCTCGTCGCCGGGCAAGGGCCGCGATTCCTTGTGCTCTGGATACAGCGAGCAGGCAAGGAACCGACCGTTGCGCCCGAGGCGGATCACCATCGGGTGGCCCTCGGAGCAGACCTCATCGGACGGCTCGGTCGTGAAGTCGCTCCGGCGAAGCTCGCGGCGCTTCTCGGCGACGCGGTCGCGGAGCGGGCCGTAGAACGCGCGAAGGAGCGGGACCCACTGCCGTTCGCCCCGAGCGATCTCGTCGAGCTCCTCCTCCATCCGGGCGGTGAACGCGAGGTCGACGTAGTCGCCGAAATGCGCCACGAGCAGGTCAGTGACGATCTCGCCGACGAGCTCCGGCCGAAGCCGACGGTCCTCGACCCGGACGTAGCCGCGGTCGAGGATCGTGGAGATCGTGGCCGCGTACGTCGACGGCCGCCCGATCCCGTGCTCCTCGAGCGCCTTGATCAGGGTCGCCTCCGTGAACCGGGGCGGTGGCTCGGTGAAGTGCTGCGTCGGCGTGACGTCGTCGACGGTGGTGACCGCGCCAGCCTGCAGCGCCGGGAGCTCACGCTCCGCATCGTCGGCGTCGTCGCCGTCGTCGCGCCCCTCGGTGTAGACCCGCGAGAAGCCGTCGAACAGCGTCCGGGTCGAGCTCGCGCGGAGCTCGTACGGCCCGTCGCCGAGCTCGATCGTCGTCGTCTCCATCTCCTTCGACGCCATCTGGGACGCGAGACCGCGCTGCCAGATCAGCCGGTAGAGGCGGAGCTCTTCGGAGCTGAGCGAGCCGGCGAGCGAATCGGGATCGCGGCCGAAGCTCGTAGGGCGGATCGACTCGTGCGCTTCCTGGGCGCCCTTGGCCTTGGTCTTGTAGACCCGACCCTTGGGCATCGTGTACCGGTCGCCGTAGCGCTGGGCGATGACCTGGCGAGCCTCGCCCATCGCAACCCCGGCGATCGCGGTCGAGTCGGTTCGCATGTAGGTGATCAGCCCGACGTGGCCGTCCGGCGTGTCGACCCCCTCGTACAGCCGCTGGGCGACCGACATCGTCCGCTTCGGGCTGAACCCGAGCTTGCGGCTTGCCTCCTGCTGGAGCGTCGACGTCGTGAACGGCGGGGCGGGGTTGCGCTTGAGCGGTCGCTTCGAGACGTTCCGGACCACCGGCCGCGTCTCGCGCAGAGCCGCGGCGTGGCGCTCGGCGGTCTCCGTGTCACCGATATCGATCGGCTGGCCATCGATCCGGACGAGGTCGGCCCCGAACGTCGCGCCATCGGCGGTCGCGAGGATCGCCTCGAGGGTCCAGTACTCGCGGGCGACGAATGCGTTGATCGCACGCTCGCGCTCGACGACGAGCCGGACGGCCACCGACTGGACGCGTCCGGCCGACAAGCCGCCGCGGACCTTGCGCGACAGCAGCGGGCTAAGCGTGTAGCCGACGAGGCGATCGACGATGCGGCGGGTCTGCTGGGCGTCGACGAGGTTGGTGTCGATCTCGCGCGGGTGGGCGAACGCGTCCTGGATCGCTCGCTCCGTGATCTCGTTGAACGTCACCCGGCGTGTCTTCTCGGGACGGATGTGGGCCGCTTCCGCCACGTGCCACGCGATCGCCTCTCCCTCTCGATCGAGGTCGGTCGCGAGGAAGACGGTGTCGGCGCCGCGGGCCGCCTTCTCGATCTCCGAGACCTGCCGGCGGCGGTCCTCGCTGACGACGTACTCCGGCTCGAAGTCGTGGTCGACGTTCACGCCGAACTTGCCCTTGCCGGGGTTGTCCGGCAGATCGCGGACATGGCCGTACGAGGCAAGGACTCGGTAGTCGGTTCCCAGGTAGCGTTCGATCGTTCGAGCCTTCGCCGGCGACTCGACGATCACGAGGTGCTTCGGCATCGGCCGGGAGTGTAGCACCGGCCCCTTCGCGCCCAGTTACCCCCCGACTTGCGCGGAGCGTGCTCCGCAACGGGGCTGGAGCGACACCCGACCAGCCCGGTCAGACGTCGCGGATGCGGCGGAGGAAGTCCTCGTCGATCTCGAGCTCGGGCTCCGGGTCGGGTTCGGGCTCGGGCAGCGCGGGCTCCCGTGTCGCCGTCAGACCGGGTCCCCCGTCCGCGCCCGGCGGAATCTCGACGAACCGGATGTGGCCGTACGGAAAGAAGAAGACCGACTCGACGTGGTCGACGAAGACCGGTCGCTTGCCCGCCAGCGTCCGCAGGTTCGTGCAGATGAGGCCCGCATCGGCCGGCGTCGGCGTGTCGAACAGGTCGGCCAGGAGCGGCTGCTCGTTCACGATGTGGATGACGGCGTTGCGGATCACGGTGCGATCGTCGGCGGTCGTGAGGTCGGCGTCAGCGGCCCGATGGTCCGGGGTGGGACGGGTCCGGCGGGGTCAGCGCGGGTGGTAGAAGTCGACGACGAGCCGGACGCGGCCGCCGGACACCCAGACGCCGATCCCGACCCGGTCGTAGCGGGCGTTCATCAGGTTCACGTAATGCCCGCCGTTGTACGACTTCTCGCCCTGGAAGTAGAGATGCGAGCCGAGGACGGCCTTGTACGGGTCGCCCGACCGGCAGCCGAGGTTCTCGGCCCAGAGGTAGCTGGTATAGCCGGCGCGGCGGAGACGGTCGTCGGGGCCGCCGTCGGCGAAGTGATCGCACAGCGCGCGGGTCGCGAGGAACTTGGCGTACGGCCGTGCGACCTTCGCCGAGATGCCGGAGTCGAGCCGCAATGGGGCGACGTCGCGGCCGCCCGGGCTGCTGCAGGACCCGGTCGAGGTCACCCAACCGCCGGTCCGGGTGCAGTTCATCAGCCGGAGGTAGTACGACTCGACCGCCGTCCAGCTGCCGCTGCCCGCCGACGGCGGCTTCGGAGCGGGCGCCGGTGCGGGCGCCTTGGACGGTGCGGGCGCCTTGGCCGGGGTGGCAGGCTTCGGGCTGGTCGCCGGCGCCGCCTCCGTCGTGAACGTTCCGGTCCACGCATGGGCGATGGCTACGCCCGTCTTCGACCGGGCCTCGGCGTCGACGGCCATGGTGATCGTCTGCCCATAGCCGAACGCCCGTTTCGGCGTGAAGACCAGGACCGTGTCACGTTCGGCGAACGTCACGGTACCCGTCACAGGCGCCGCGCCAACGCTCACCGTGACCGCGGCGGCGGTTGCGGCCCGGTCCATCGGCTCGGTGAAGCGGACCGAGACGGCCGTCTCGCGCGAGACGTCCTCCGTCTTGTCGCGCGGCCGAAAGCGGACGACGGATGGCGCGGCGACCGTCCGGACGACGAGCGACGCAGTGTCGAGCACATGAGCGCCGGTCGCATCCCGGATCGACGGGGCGAGGGTCACACGGTAGGCCATGTCCGCGGCGAGGGGCACCGTCGGGCTGAAGACGAACCGGCGGTCGGAGTCGTCAGCCGGTCCGACAGTGCCGGACACGGCCGGCTCGACGAGGATCCCGCCGCCGATCGTCGCGGGATCGATCGGATGGTCGAACTCGACGACGAACGTTGCGTCCACCCCGGCGCGGCCCTTCGAGACGCCAGTGGCCGACAGCGCCGCGGTCGTCGCGGGGCGGGTCAGGAAGGCGGCACGGGCCGGGCTCGACATCGGTCGGCCGCTGGCGGCGAGCGCCCCGGCCTCGATCGTGATCGTGTGGTACGTCGCGAGGCGCCACGTCGGGTCCGGCGTGACGGTCAGAACCGTGCGATCCGTATTCCACGCGAGATCGACCGCGGTCGCCGGAACCACGCGGAGCGCCGCCGCGACGCTCAGAGGATCCATCGGCGTCGAGAACGCGATGTCGATCGCGGCGTTCGGCTCCTGCCCGACCCGGAGATTGGTCCGAAACGCGGCGCGCGCGAGCGGGACGTCGCGGGTCGGTGGCGTCGCGGTGGTCTCGACCGGGCGAACGACCCCGAGCGCCGCGACGGCGACGACGCTGCCAACGCCGATCCCGAGCACGACCCGCGCCATGACCGACCGCCGCAGGACGACCGGCAGGTAGAGCAGCGCGAGGACCGGGACCGCGAGGATCGTTGCGGCGACCTTCCGCAATAGACAGGCTCCTGGCGAAATCGGCGTGGACGGCGCCGGTGGCCGGGGATCGCGCCGGCGGACGGGATCCGGCAGAACGGGCGCAGGGTAGCACGCGCTCCAGCGGTCTTGCCATTCGGCAACGCAACTGGCCTTCGCGGATCACGGGATCGTCATCACGGCCGCGAGCCGGCCCGCAGGCCGATAGCGCCCGTACGCCCCGGCGACGAGATCGCGCGCCTCGAGGAGCGTCAACGCTCCGAGGACGGCGGCGATCGGCAAGCCGGTCGAGGCAACGAGCTCGTCCGCGGTCGTCCGGTCGTGAAGGAGCGCCGCGGCAACACGGCGCACTCCCTCGCCGAGCTCGAGGAGGACCGCGGCGACTGGCGGCTCGAGGGCCGCGCCGTCGAGCGGATCGGGGAGATCCGCAAGTCCAAGATCCTCGAGCAGCTGCGGGACGCCCGACACGATTCGGGCCTGCCCCGCGAACTCGCGCAGGAAGCCGAGGCAGCCGGCCGACATCGGACTGTCGATGGGTCCCGGGACGAGGAAGCACTCGCGTCCCTGCTCGAGCGCCCAACATGCGGTCAGGAGGGCGCCGCTGCGGGCTCCGGCCTCCACGACGACGGTCGCCTCCGAGAGACCGCTGATCACGCGGTTCCGACGCGGGAAGCTCCCCGGCGTCGGCTCCTTGTCCGGCGGCAGCTCGGAGATCACGGCGCCACCGGCGTCGACGATCGCGTCGGCGAGCCGGCGATGGCCCGGCGGAAAGAGGTGGTCGTGGCCGCCGCCGAGGACAGCGACGGTGATCCCATGCTCGGCGACGACGGCGGCATGGGCGGCGCCATCGATCCCGATCGCCAGGCCCGAGACGACCGATGCGTCGGCGCGAACGAGCCCGGTCGCAATGCGTGCGGCGACCCGCCGCCCCGCCTCGGACGGGCGGCGGGTCCCGACGACGGCGACCGCGCGCCGTCGGCCCAGCGCAGCCGGATCGCCACGGACGAACAGGACGTGGGGCGGCAGCTCGATCGCGCGCAGGCGGGCCGGATAGACGTCGTCCTCGAGGGTGACGATCCGAACGTTCGCCCGTTCGAGCCCGCGGAGGATCGTCTCGGCTCGCGTCGCCGCGTCGACGACGCGCGCCGCGACCTTCGCGGCGATCCCGTGCCCCGGACCGTCGGGGTCCCGGCTGGCATCCACGAGGAGCGGTACGGCGTCGCGCTCGCGTGCCGCGGCGAGGACGCGGACGGCCCCATCCAACCGATCGATCAAGCGGGCGAGCGTCACCGGTCCGACGCCGTCGACGGTCGCCAGCACGGCAAGGGCCTCGCGCTCGGACAGGCCCTGCCGCCCACTCGACGATTCGGTTGGCGCACTCGCCGTGACAACCCCGAGCGGTCCGTCTCGACCGACCCCGATCATCGCTAGCCCGCCAGCCTGACCGCGAGACGGCTCGCGGGCGACCGGAACCTGGCCGCCTCCTCGAGGTGCTCGGGCTCGACGCGGTCCGCCCCCGCGAGGTCCGCGATCGTCCGTGCGACCCGAAGCAGGCGCTCGGTCCCCCGGCCGGACAGCCGCTCAAGCTCCGCCAGGTCGACGGCGCGTCGCTCGCCCGCCGCATCCAGTGCGCACACGGCCCGAAGGGCGCGGCCGGCGACGAGGGCGTTGAGGCGCCGCGGCAGCCGCCCAAGCTGTCGTTCCCGCGCGACCGCGATCCGCGCCGCGACCGTGGACGATGGTTCGGGTGCGGCAACCCCGATCAGCGCGGCCGCGGGCACCCGCGGCATCGTCACCCACAGGTCGATCCGGTCGCGGAGTGGCCCGGAGATCCGCGCCGCGTAGCGCTCCGGCACGCCGTCCGCGCAGCTGCAGTCGCCCGGCTCCGACCCAGCCATCCCGCACGGGCACGGGTTCATCGCCGCCACGAGCTGGAACCGGGCCGGAAAGGTCGTCGCCCGGCCGACCCGGGCGATCGCCACCCTCCCCTCCTCGAGCGGCTCCCGGAGCGCTTCGAGCACGTCCCGTCCGAACTCCGGCAGCTCATCGAGAAACAGCACGCCGCGGTCGGCGAGGGTAACCTCGCCGGGAGACATCCGCGGCCCGCCACCGACCATCGCCGCATACGAGATCGTATGGTGTGGCGTCCGGAATGGTGGTCGACGGACGAGGCGGGTCACGGGGCCCGACCCCGCCGCCGACGCGACGACGGTCGCGGCCAGGGCGGCCTCGTCATCGAGCGGCGGCAGCAGGCCCGGGATCGTTCGCGCGAGCAGGGTCTTGCCCGAGCCGGGCGGACCGATGAGCAGCAGGCCGTGCCCGCCCGCGAGCGCAATCTCGAGGCCCCGCCGCGCCTCGACCTGCCCGCGGACATCACCGAGATCGGGAACCGGAGGCCCATCGACGACAACGGGATCCTCGCCGGAGGCTGCGGCCCCGGCTGCATCGACCCGAGCGGGCGCCGCCGAGAGCGCTCGCCGCGATCGGGGAGACCGGATGACGTCAAGGGCGGCGGCCAGGGTCGCGACCGGGACGATGTCGACCGCGCCCACGAGCCGCGCCTCGGCCGCGGCATCGGCCGGGACGACGACGCGTCGGAGCCCGCGCCGCCCGAGCGCGGCGACCATCGGCAGGATGCCGGGCACGGACCGGACCTCGCCGCCCAGCGACAGCTCGCCGACGAGGGCGAGCCGGCCGCTACCCGTTCGGACCTGCTCCGATCCGAGCAGGATCCCGACGGCGATCGCGAGATCCAGCGACGCCCCGGCCTTGCGCAGGTCCGCGGGCGCGAGGTTGACCGTGATCCTGCGCGGCGGATGGACGAACCCGGCGTTCCGGATCGCCCCCCGCACCCGCTCACGGGCCTCCTGCACGGCGACGTCCCCCAGCCCGACGATCGTGAAGCCGGGCAGCCCCGGGGCGACGTCGACCTCGACCCGGACGACGCGGCCGTCGAGTCCGTGGAGCGTTGCGGAGACGAGCGTCGCGAGCACGGAGGAACCGTAGCGACGGCCCCTCACCCGCGGCTTATCGCAGCCTCACCTGCCCGCTGCGCCCGCACGGTGCGGCGGTGCCTACGACGGATCGCGAAGGAAGACGTAGAGCGCGTCGATCGATGGGCAGACGAAGTGGCCGTGCAGCCGCGGCCATGCCCGATCCGGGATCACCAGGACGTCGCCGTCGGCGACTACGAGCTGACCTGCCGGGTCACGGACCGCTGGCTCGGCGGAAGACCCGGCCAGGAACCCGAGGGACCAGAACGTCCGGAGCACCGCCCCCGTGTCGGCGACGGCAAGCACCTGCTCCTCAGCCGTCGCGTCGATCCGGAAGCGCACCTGTTCGTAGGGCACGCCCACGGCATCGCAGCCGAGGTCCGGCGGCGCCGCCCGAAGGACGATGGGAATCGCCGTCTCGGTTGGAGCCACCGTGGACGACGGTGGCGACGCGCACCCGGCCAGACCGAGCGACACGGCCACGCACACGATCCGGAGTCGCATCTGCCTCACCTCGCGCACGGAAGAGATCCCGCCGCTCAGACTGAAACGCTCGTGGCGATGTGATGCAGATGAGGCGAGGAGACCGGTCGAGGAGCGGCTTACCGCGCGGCCGCGGGCACCGCGGCGCCAGACACCGTCGCCTTGTCGACGACCCGGGCGAACTCGAGAAGGGAGCGCCCGAGGAGCGAATCCGCCTTCGTGAACATGAACGGCGCACCCGAGTTGAGCGCGCTGATCGCGCCCCGGTACTCGTTCACGATCTGGTGGTCGATCGTCCGCTTCAGCGCGCCCTCGGCGTTTTTCACGTTGATCCCGGTGAACGCGTTCGAGCGGTTGAGGACGAGCTGGACCTTCGACTTCTCGTAGCCCAGGTGGCCAATCGTCTCGAGGACGAGCCGGACGTTCTTGAGGCACGAGAGGTCGGCCGTCATGACGACGAACACCGCCTCGGCGGCCTCGATGATCCCGAGGTTGACGTCGTCGAGGCGCTTGTCGATGTCGACGAGGACGTAGTCATACATCGAGCGCAGGTGATCGAGGATGACCGGCATGTGCTCGTGGGTGACGAGCTCGGCCGTCTCGGGGGACGGCGGGGCGAGGAGCAGGTCGACCCCGGAGTCGTGCTTCACGAGGACCTGCCGGACGAGGTCCTGGTCGATCGACGGGGCGGTGACGATGTCGACGATCGACTTCTTGTCGAGCCCGAGGTCGAGGAACACGCGGTGGTCGCCGAACTGGAGGTTGCCGTCGACGAGGCAGACCTTCCGGCCGAGCTCACGATGAAGCGCGATCGCGGCGTTGATCGTGATCGTCGTCGTGCCGACGCCGCCCTTCGCGCCGTAGAACGCGAACACCCGCCCGAGCGGCGGCCGCCCGACCAGCGCGTCACGCGGCGCAAACCGGGCGAGGAGCGACTTGATCCGGGCGAGGAGCTCGGCGGGGTGAAACGGCTTGATCAGGTAGTCGTCGGCGCCGGCACGGAGCCCGCGGACCTTCTGCTCGACCTCCCGCTCGGCGGTCAGCATGATGATCGGGACGTGTCCGGTGTCGCCCTCTTCCTGGCGGAACTTTCTCG
>Ga0255338_1005302_pt1 | contig 12042 bp, 12 predicted proteins | sample MeOH1_35cm_T4_19_FD_203715 | JGI IMG/M metagenome (GOLD analysis project Ga0255338, IMG submission 203715) | Sandy soil microbial communities from University of British Columbia, Vancouver, Canada - MeOH1_35cm_T4_195 | ecosystem: Engineered > Artificial ecosystem > Sand microcosm > Unclassified ... | reverse complement strand
CTCAAGCGCATCCGCGTCAATGTCGTAAGCCTCGACGATTCCAACCGCAAGGACACGGTCGCCCAGATCGATTCCATCCGCCAGAAACTTTCCGCCCAGGGCTGGACCCAGATGGTCTCGGTCCGTGAACAGGAAGGCGGGGACAATGTCGACGTGCACGTCAAGCAGCGCGGCGAGGACGTCATCGAGGGTCTGGTGGTCACGGTCATCGACCACAATGGCGAGGCGGTGTTTGTTAACATCGTCGGCAACATCAGCGCCGACCAGATCGCGAAGGTCGCCGAGAACCTGAATATCGAGCCGCTCAAGAAGCTCCGCGTGAAGGTCAAGGCGCACAAGGGCGAGGACGACGAAGCCTGAACTGCGAAAAACAAGGCAGAGGGATGAATCAACCACCGTCTCCATACCGGTCCGATTCATCCTTCTCCCTCCATAAATCCAACCATAACCAACCATGAATGCCGTCACCCCTCCTCCTGTCACCCGGCGCCGCTCAGTCGGCTGGTGGGTCGTCCTTGGACTTGGTCTGCTATTGACCCCGGTGATAGTGGTCGGGGTGGGCGTGCTCTCGATGCTGACCCTGGATCGTGACGCCGCCTTCCTGCGGCGCGAGGTCATGGCGGCCACCGATGCGAAATGGCACACCAAGGTGCAGCTGAGCGCGGGTTGGATGACCCTGGGGGCCGTGCGCACCGGGTTGCGGTTCATCCAAGCCGAGCACATGGACGAAGCCCGCCTGGCCATGAAGGCGGTGCGCCGGGTGAGCGTCGGGGTTTATGAATGCAACTCCGGCCGGGACGATCTTGCCATGGAGCAGCTATTCAACCGGACCGATCAGGCCATGAAGAAGCGGGGGTGGACGCGTTTGGTTGGGGTGGCCGAGAAGGACGAGACGGTCTTGATCTATACCTCCGAGGACATCGGCAACAGCAGTCGCATCGATCTCTGTCTGGCGGTCGTCGACGGTCATCAAATGGTCGTGGTCTCGACCAATGTCGACGCTTCGGCCCTGGCTGAGCTTGCCGAGCAGCACATCCCGAAGGATGGCCTGAAGGGCAAGCTGAAGATGGCGAAGTTTAGCTTCTAACGGGAATCTTACTTTCTGAGATCATCCTGAGCCTGGCGAGGAGTCCAACTGGATCCTTCGCTTCGTTCAAGATGACGAACTATTGAACATTGGTAGGTGACATGCCATCCGTGGCGCATGTCCGGCCGCCTGCCCCTCATTGTGCATCTCGACGCTGATGCGTTCTTCGTGTCATGCGAGCTGTCGATGAACCCGGCCCTGCGGGGCACCAAGTGCGCCGTGGGCGGGCGCGAGCGGGGCATCATCTCCTCCGCCAGCTACGAGGCGCGCGCCTGCGGCGTATACACCCCGATGCCGACCAAGCTGGCGCTGAAGGTTTGCCCCGACCTGATTTTGCTGCCGCACACTTCCGGCATCTACAGTAAGAAGTCCCGGGAGATGTTCGAGCTTTGCGAGACGCTGACACCCATCGTGCAGCGCAACTCGATAGACGAGGGCTATCTCGACCTCGGGCCCTGCGGTTTCAAGTCGCCGGAGGAAATCGAGCGGCGGGTTCGCGCCCTGCAACAGCGCATCTGGGATGACCTGCAGATCCCGGCCTCGTTCGGTATTGCCGCCAACAAGCTCGTGGCCGCCATCGCGAGCAAGGCGAACAAGCCGCGGGGATTCACCATTGTGCCGCCGGGCCGGGAGGCCGCCTACCTGGCATCCCTGAAAATCAGCGTGCTCCCGGGAGTGGGCAAGAAGACCGAGATCCGGCTGGTCGAAGCGGGGATCCGGTTGGTGGGCGACCTCTTCACCCGGAGTGAGTCGGAGCTGAAGGCCTTGTTTGGCGGCGGCTGGCAGGAGATGCTGACCATGGCCCGCGGCGAGGATGACCGGCCCGTACATACCGACCACGAGGACGCCAAGAGCTACTCGACCCAGGAGACTTTCGGCCACGACATCGGGGACTTCGCCGAGATCGAGCGGATCGCCAAGCGGATGATTGACGAGCTCATGCCCGCCATCCGGGCGGATGGGAAGCGGGTGAAGACCATGACGGTCAAGGTGCGTTATCCCGGCATGGAGGACAGTTCAACGGGCCGGAGCCTCGCGGAGGCCACCGACCTGGAGGCGCCGTTTTATCCGCTGGTCGAGCCCCTGCTTCGCGCCGCATGGTCGAAACGCCGGCCACTCCGGCTCGTGAGCGTGCGGTTTTCCAACGTCGCGGAACAAGGGTCGCAACTGGAGATGTTCGGCCAGTCAGAGGAGAAAAAGCGCCGCCTCGCCGGGGTTCTGGACAAACTCAACCAGAAGGGGAAAAAGGACATCGTGCGTCACGGGCACCAACTGGGGCGAGCGGACGACCACTGATTGCACGGATGGCACAGATAAGGCTTTCTCTTTTTGCATCCGTGTTCATCCGTGTAATCCGTGGCTAACCAAGACATCGAACAGCGCATCGTCGCGGCGAAACAGGCGGTCCTGGCCGAAACCGGTCTCCTGCACCGGGAATTCGGGCAGGCCAAGGCCGTGATCAAGCACGATGGCACCAAGGTGACGCCGGTGGACATTGCCATCTCAGAGCACCTGCAGGACGCGATCACGAAGCAGTTTCCCGGTGACCAGTTCTTCAGCGAGGAACTCGCCCCGACCACCGCGCCGGTGGCGGTCACCTCGCACTACTGCTGGGTCTGCGACCCCATCGACGGGACGAACAACTACGCCAACGGCATCAGCCACTGCGCCATTTCCCTCGGGCTCCTGGAGCACGGGGTGCCGATCTATGGCGTGATCTACGACCTGGCCCGGCGCACCCTCATCACGGGCGGGCCTGGCCGGGGCGTTTGGGATGGGGACAAACCGGTCAAGGGGCGGCCGGAGGCCCCGGGTGGCCACAGCCTGATCGGGTTTCACTCCCCGGTGGACAAGAGCCACGCCGCCGAGGGCAAGCGGCTGATCGAGCACTTCAAGATTCGGGGGCTGGGCAGCAGCACCCTGCACCTGGCCTATGCCGCAATCGGGTTGCTCGACGGGGTCGTGGATCACAACAACAAGGTGTGGGACATCGCCGCGGCCTGCGCGCTGCTGGAAGAAGCCGGCCTGGAAATCCATTATCTCGAAAATCCACCGTTCCCGATGAAGGAGTTCACCCTCAAGGCGGCCCGCGTCCAATACGTCACCGGCAGCAAGGCGATGGTGGCGCGGTTGCGCGAGGTTATCGGGCGCTAGACCTGGTAGGACTGCAACGGGACCGGATCGAGCACCTTGGCATGGGGCAGCTTGTCCTTCAACTGCTCGGCGAACCAAGCCCGGGCCGGCTGATCGCCGTGGGTAAGCACGATGGACCGGGGATTGCATTTCATGGCATAGGCAAGGAGCTCGTCGCGCGTGGCGTGGCCGCTGAACTCGAAGCGCTCGATGTGGGCGCGGACGCGGGTCTTGAGGTTGAGTTCCTCAAACAGAAACTGGTCGCCGTTCTTGGCCGCCAGCAGGTGGCCACCGGGGGTGTCAGGGTCGCAGTAGCCGACAAAGCAGAGGCTGTGCTTCGCGTTGCCCACGAGGCAGGAGGCGAGGAGGTAGGAGGGGGTGTTGGCGACCACCATGCCGGAGCTGACGACATAGATGCCCTGCTCGGGTGGCTCCTTGCCGGGTTTCAGTTCGCGGGGTGATTTCTTGACCTTGAGATCCTTGAGGATGCTGCGGGTGAAGTGGACCAGGCCGGTCTTCTTGCAGATTTGGTCGAAGTAGTCGGCGATATCCATGCCGAGGCCCGAGACGAAGATCTGCGCGTCGCCCAGCCGGTTGAATTTCCGGGCGTCGTGGAGGATGGCCATGATCTCCTGCATGCGGCCGAGGGCAAAGACGGGAATAAGCACCGAGCCGCCGCGCTGGAGGGTGGTGTTGATTGTGTCGATAAGCCGGATCATCTCCTTGGAACGATCGAGGCCGGCCGGCTTCTCCGTGGCGCCGTGGGTGGTCTCGGTGATGAGCGTGTCGAATTTGCCCTTGGGGAATTTGGCCCCGTCCAGGATGCGCTGGACATTGAACAGCACGTCGCCCGTCACGAAAATACGCCGGTGTTTGTGGACGATTTCCACGCCGGCGGCGCCGGGGATGTGGCCGGCGGGATGGAAGGTGAACTCGATCTCATCCTTCGCCCCGGAGAATTTTCGCGGTGTGTTGAAGGCGAGGGCATGCAGCCGCGGGGCGATGCGGTCGATCTCGTCGTGGGTGAAAAGCGGATAGTCGGCGATGCCCTTCTCCTCGCGCTCGCGGACCATGACGTTGGCCGAATTGTGGAGCATGCGCTCGATCAGCATGTGGCTGGGCACCGTCATGACGGCCGGCGTGTTCGGCTGGTGGCGCATGAGGAGTGGCAGCGAACCGATATGATCCAGGTGGCAGTGGGTGATGATGATCAGATCCAGCTTGACCCCCTCCAGCGGCCGGAGGTTCGGGGCGGCGAGCCGGCCCACCTTCTTGGGGTGGAGGCCGCTGTCGATGACGAGGTGAAAATCGCCGAGCTGGAGGTAGAGCGAATTGGCGCCGATGCCGCCGTCGCTGTTGAGATCAATGAGCTTCATTCGCTGGGACCAGTCAGTCCCGAGGAATCGCCATGTCAAATGCCGGGATGCGGACAAAGATGTGCGCGCCGTCGGCATCGACCCCGTGGAAGCTGCCGTGGGCCCGGGCGTCGCAATGGCCGACGTGGTAGCTGTTGTAGGAAAAATGTTCCCCCGGGGCGAGGGTGGGGGTCTCGCCGACGATCTTGTCGCCCTCGACCACCAGCCGGGTGCCGTCGGCGTGCTCGATGACCCACTTGCGACCCAACAGGGTGACGGTGCGGTCCGAGTCGTTATAGATCGACAGGAAATAGATGAAGGCGTGCGGCTTGTCCGGCGGCAGCTGACCGTCACCGCCATGGCGGTAGACCAGGTTGTCCAGTTTGACGCTGAGGCCGGGCAGTTCGAGCGAGGCGGGCATGAGCCAACGAAACCCCGAAACCCCGGAAAGACCAGCCTGCGCTCCGCCGGGTGCGGCAGCGGAAAGGCAAGGAATGCGCGTACGCCCCGGCTTTCGTCTTGCCGAGAAAAAGCGCGAGGAGCAAAAAGGCCTGATCCTATGGAAAAGCTCGCGCTGCTCTCGGTCAGTGACAAACGCGGTCTCGTGGAGTTCGCCACGGGGCTGGTCAAACAGCACGGTTACCGCCTGCTCTCGACCGGCGGCACCGCCAAGCTGCTGGCCGACGCCGGCCTGCCGGTCACGGAGGTGAGCCAGCACACCGGCTTTCCCGAGATGATGGAGGGTCGCGTCAAGACACTACACCCCAAGATCCATGGCGGGCTCCTCTGCCGCCGGGACAAGGCCGACCACCTTGCGCAGGCGAAGGAGCATGGCATCGCCCTCATCGACCTGGTGGTCGTGAACCTTTATCCCTTTGAACAGACCGTGGCCAAGCCGCACGTCGAATTTCATGAGGCCATCGAGAACATCGACATCGGCGGACCGTCCATGCTGCGTAGCGCGGCGAAAAACCACGACAGCGTGACCGTGGTCTGCGATCCCGCCGACTATGGCGCCGTGCTGGCGGGTCTGGCCAAGCCGGAAGGCATGGCCGACCTGCGGCGCAAGCTGGCCCTCAAGGTCTTTCAGCGCACCGGGGCCTACGACACGGCCATCGCGCGCTACCTTGAGACCCAGCAGGCGGAGCCGGACCTCGAGGCCATGAGCGGCTTTCCGTCCAGTTACACGCTCTCGCTCAAGAAGGCGCAGAGCCTGCGCTACGGGGAAAATCCCCACCAGAAGGCGGCCCTCTACGGCACCTTCCACCAACATTTCGAGCAGCTGCAGGGAAAGGAACTCAGCTATAACAACATCCTGGACATCACCTCGGCGACCTACCTCATCGGGGAGTTCGAGCGGCCGACGGTGGCGATTCTCAAGCACACCAATCCTTGTGGCGTCGCCAGCGCCGACACGCTCATCGAGGCCTGGCACAAGGCCTACGCCACCGACCGGCAGGCGCCCTTCGGCGGCATCATCGTCGTCAACCAGACACTGGGGCTCGACCTGGCGGAGCAGATCAAAGATATCTTCACGGAGGTGATCATCGCACCCCGTTTTTCCCGCGAAGCGCTGGCGATCTTCACCAAGAAAAAGAATCTCCGCCTAATGATCGCGAAGGAAGGCATCGGGGCCGACGCGCTGCAAGAGGTGCGTTCCGTGATCGGCGGCGTCCTTGTGCAGGACCGCGACCGCTCGATGGAAAAACCGGCGGGCTGCAAGGTGGTGACCAAGCGCGAGCCGACCGCTGAGGAGTGGGCCGCGATGATCTTCGGCTGGAAGGTTGGCAAGCACGTGAAGTCCAATTCCATCGTGTATTGCCGGGGTGAACAGACCCTGGGCATCGGGGCCGGCCAAATGGCCCGGGTGGACAGCTCGCGCATCGCCGTCTGGAAGGCGGGCGAGGCCAAACTCGACTTGAAAGGGTCGATCGTGGCCAGCGAGGCACTGTTTCCCTTCGCCGACGGCCTGATCGCCGCGGCCGACGCGGGTGCCACCTGCGCCATCCAGCCCGGTGGATCGGTGCGCGACGAGGAAGTCATTAAGGCCGCCGATGAGCGCGGTATGGCAATGGTGTTCACCGGCGTCCGGCACTTCAAACACTGAGGAGACCACGCGATGAGTCGGCTTAAAGTTGCCTCATTATTGGCGGTGCTACTGGTGCTGGCCGGATGCTACACGGTGCCGGAAACGGGGCGGTCGGCCTTTGTCTTGCCGCTCGGGGACGAGGTGGCGCAAGGGGCGTCGGCCTTTGCCGGCATCAAGGAGAAGGAGAAGGTTTCGGAGGATCCCGCTTACAATGAGCGGGCGCGGCGGGTGGGCAGCCGGATCGCCACGGCGGTCGGTAAGGATTTGCCAGCGGCAAAGTGGGAGTTTGTGGTTTTTGACGCACCGGAGACGGTGAACGCCTTCGCCCTGCCCGGCGGGAAAGTCGGGGTCTATACCGGCCTGCTCAAGCTGGCGGAAAGTGACGACGAACTGGCCGTGGTGATGGGGCACGAGATCGCCCACGTGACCGCCCGGCACGGCTCCGAGCGCATGAGCAAGGGTCTGGCGGCGGCCGTTCTCGGCGCAGCGTTGGAGGTGGCGACCGAGGAAAGCCGCAACCGGGACCTGATCCTGGCCGCCTATGGCGTCGGGGCGGGCGGCACCATGCTGAAGTTTTCCCGGGACAATGAGAGCGAGGCCGACTACATCGGCATCCGTTACGCGGCCAAGGCGGGTTACGATCCCCATGCCGCGATCGATTTCTGGCGCAAGATGGCCAAGGAGGAGAAGGGCGCCCGCCTGCCCGCGTTCCTCAGCACGCACCCCACCGACACGAAGCGAATCGCCGACCTGGAGAAGGCTGTACCCGGCGCGCAGCCGCTCTACGAGGCCGCCAAGAGCCGCTACTAGCCGCCGCCTCGCCGGCACTTCGGACTAGCGCCGCCGCGGGACATGGGTCAAATTGCGGCATGTTTGACCCCATTGAAAAGCTGAAGGAATACGTGCGGCATGCGAGCGTCTCGGCTGACCCGCAGTTCAAGGCCGGCATGGTCGGAGCCCAGAAATTCGTCGCCGGTCTGCTCACGGAGATCGGATTTGCCGTCGAGGTGGTGCCGACCGCCCTGCATCCCGTGATTGTCGCCAAGCGCGGCGACAATCCGAAGTGGCCGCACGTGCTCATCTACGGGCACTATGATGTGCAGCCTCCCGATCCGCTCGACAAGTGGCAGACCCAGCCCTTCGACCCGGTCATCAAGGGGGAGCGCATGTATGGCCGCGGCACGGCGGACAACAAGGGCCCGCTGATGGTCCACCTGACGGCAGTGGGGCGCCTGCTGGAGAAGAATCCCCAGCTGCCGCTGCGCATCACGTTCGTCGTCGAGGGCGAGGAGGAGATCGGCAGCAAGAACTTCAAGACGTTCCTGCTGGCGAACAAGGAAAAGCTCCGCGCCGATTTCATCTACTTCTCGGACACGGGCATTCCGAATCCCGAGCAGATGGTGATCACGACGGGCTTGCGCGGCCTGCTGGCCTTCGAGGTGGAACTGACCGGTCCGAAGTCTGACCTGCACTCGGGCAACCATGGCGGGGTGCTGATGAACCCCCTGCAGGCGCTGGCTGAACTCTGCGCCTCGCTGCACACGCCGGACGGGCGCGTGAACATCCCCGGCTTCTACGATGCCGTGGTGGAGCCCCAGCCGTGGGAGCGAGAGGAGCTGGCAAAACTGGGGCTCAAGGAGTCCGAGTACGCGGCGTTTCTCGGCATCAAGGAATTCCATGCGCCGCCCGGCTACACGCCGTTCGAGGCCAATCGCTTTCTGCCGACCCTGGAGTTCAACGGATTCAGCGGGGGCTACCAGGGGGAGGGGACCAAAACGGTGATCCCGAGCAAGGCAAAGGTGAAGATTACGTGCCGGTTGGTGCCCAACCAGACGCCTGATGGCATCAAGGATACGATCTTCAACACCATTCGCAGTCGTTGCCCGAAGGGAGTGTCCCTCGCGATCATCGAGCAGCACCATGCCACCCCTTATGTGGCGATTCCGCCGGACCGGTCGAACACGCCGAAGAACCAGTCGCCGATCCTCGCCCGGGGATTCCGCGCGGTGCACAAGGCCGTCACGGAGGTCTGGGGCCGGCCGCCGCTCTACCTGCGCGAGGGCGGCAGCGTGGGCCTGATCGCCGATTTGAAGCAGGTACTGGGACTGGATGCCGTGATGCTCGGCCTGTTCCTGCCGGAGGACAATTTGCATGCGCCCAACGAAAGCTTCCACCTCGGGGTGATGAAGAAGGGCATTGAGACTTCCGAGCGCGTGCTGGCTGACCTCGCGAAAGGGTAGGAATTTCTACGGCGAGGTCGCCGTAGCTCCATAAACTGGACCGCGGGCGACATCGCCCGCGTAATCGGTTCAACAAAAAAGCCCCGGAGCGATCCGGGGCTTTTTGCGGAAGAGGGGTGGCAGCTTACTGCTTCTTGAGCTCGACGAAGTCGACGCGGCGGTCCTTGGCCCACTCGCTTTCGCCGCCGGCCTGCTTGGCCTCGGTGGAACCCTTGGAGAGGGTCTCGAGGCGTTTCATGTCAGCGCCGAGGCTCTCGAGGTAGCGCTTCACCGAATTCGCGCGATGGTCACCGAGGCCGAGGTTGTACTCGGCGGTGCCGCGCCAGTCGCAATAGCCGATGAGCACGAGATTCTTGTCGGGGTTGGCCGCGAGCCACTTGATGACGGCATCGAGCTTCGGGCGTTCCGGCACGGCGACCGCGAAACGGTCGAGGGCAAAGTAGATGGGCTCGACCACGCTCTTGTTGGCGTTGTCCGGCGTGCCGGCGTTGGCATCACGCGATTCCAGGTTGATGTTCTCTCCCGGCAGGGCGATCGCCTCGGGGTTGATGCCGTTGTTCCCGGAACCCATCTGCGTGGTGTCTTGCGGGGCGCGAATGGGCTTCTTGGTGCAGGCCGTGAGAAGCAATGAAACGACGGCCAGGGAGATGCCGAGGAGTTTGGAAACGTTCTTCATAATGAGCGGGAAAGGTGGGCGTGGTTATTGGCCAAAGGCCAGAGGCGCGCAAGAACGAAACATGCCGATATGCGGAGCTCAGCTCCGGTGGTCGATCAGCCCGATCTCGAGGGAGTAGCGGGTGAGGCTGGCGACGTCGTGCAGGTTGAGTTTGCGCATCAGATTCGTGCGGTGGTTGTCGACCGTTTTCACGCTGATCCCCAGCTTCTGGGCGATTTCCTTGGTGCTGTGGCTTTCGGCGACGAGCTTGAGGATCTCGCGCTCGCGGTCGGTGAGGCTCTCGACCCCCGTGCTGGAGCCGTTGTTGGCGACCACCGTGCGCAGCAGCGCCGCCACGCCGGGGCCGAAATAGGTGCCGCCTTGGGCGACGGTGCCCAGGCCCTTCTTGAACTCGCCGAGGCCGGCCGTCTTCTCGACGAACCCGTGGGCCCCGGCCTCGAGCATCTCGCGCACCAAGGCGGGGCTCTCATAGGCGGAAAACACCAACACCCGCGTGTTCTTCAGTTGTTTGCCGATCCGGCGGAGGATATCCACGCCGCTCAAGCCCGGCAGCCGGGCGTCGAGCACGATCAGGTCGGGTTTCAGGTCCAGGCAAAGCTGGCAGGCCTGCAGGCCATCACCACTCTCCCCGATGATCTTGTAGGCCGGATCCACCCGCAGGATCTCCGCCAGCATCTCGCGGATGGCGGTGTGATCTTCGACAATGACGATGCGCTTTGGGGGATTTGCGGAAGGCATGGACGGCTGCGTGGTAGGTAGTTAGCCCTAAGACAGGACCGGGAGGACTCTCAGGGGTTCTGGGGTGAAACACAACCAAGATTAGGTTACTCCTGCGAGCGTTCAGCCGCGAACCCGGGTCACTGGCGGGTCAGGGTGGTGGGGCGACTGGGATTCGAACCCAGAACCAATTGCTTAAAAGGCAACTGCTCTACCATTGAGCTATCACCCCGTTTGTACCCAAGGCTGCCGATAGTTTTTCGCTTGGACGGCAAGGCAAGTTTTATTTGCACCCGGGAGCCGCTGCAACCCGACATTGACCGCGCCGTCTCGAATAGTCCAAGCTGCGCCAACCTTAAGACTTTAGTGGGAACAATACTCAAATTTCCGGATCAGAACGAGCCTGAGCAAATGACAGCTAAAGCCCAGGAAGTCGCCCTCGACCGTCTGCTGGTGGACCGCTTTAAAGGCGGTGATGCCACGGCATTCGACCAATTGGTAACCCGCTATTGGGACCGCATCTATGCGATGACCAATCAGCTCCTGCGCAACCAGCAGGATGCCGAGGAGGTCACCCAGGACGCCTTCATCCGCGCCCATCGCGGGCTGGTCAATTTCCGCGGAGACTCGGCGTTTTCGACTTGGCTGTACCAGATCGCCACCAACCTGGCCCGCAACCGCTATTGGTACTGGTGGCGGCGCAAGCGCGATAAATCCATCTCGTTTGACGCCCCGGTCAGCGGTGACAACGACACCACGCTGGCGGAACTGATCCCGGCCGAGCAGGAGACCCCGGAGGACGCGACGGTCACCCAGGAATTTGTCGGCCGCGTGGCCGAATGCATGGAGCAGTTGAACGAAAAACACCGCGAGATTCTCATTCTGCGCAATGTCCAGAATCTCGCCTACGAGGAAATCGCCGAGATTCTCGGCATCAGCGTAGGCACCGTTAAGAGCCGTATCGCCCGGGCCCGCGAAAACCTGCGGGAAAAACTTGGGGAGGAATTCCAGCCATGAAAGACCATCGATTCATCGAATTGCTGAACCTGTACATCGACCGCCAGATCACCGTGGCGGAAACCGCCGAGCTGGAGGCCGAGATCCAACAGAATCCCGGACGCCAGGCCGTCTATCGCCAGTACTGCCGGATCCACTCTGCGACCAAGCTGGTCTACGACAGCTTCCGCGCCAATGCCGCCGGTCAGCTTTCGCTCCCGTCGGCCCGCCAGGGTGAGATCGAGCTGTTTGAATCGAAGCGCGGTAAATTCAAACTCGCCTATTTTGCCGGCGGCTTGGCCGCGGCCGCCTGCCTGACCCTGCTCTTCGTACGCTACAACGCGACGCCGGAGGTCGGTGGACTGGGGACCGTCGCCCAGACCGAGGTCCGTCCGGTTGCGCCGGCCGTCGTTCCGGTCGCCGTGGCCGCCATCCCGGCGAAGTCCGTTGAACCGGAGGTGGGCTTGGTGAGCCTGCGGAACACGGCCACCCACACCCCGGATTACGCGGCCATGCTGGCCGCCCTGCGCGAGCAGGATGAGGAGCGCGCTTTTGCCAGCGGTCACCTGCAGTTCAATCGCACCCAATCCCTGTTTGATGACGCGGTGTTCAATCCCAACCGGCCGGCGCCGGCGCAGGATCCCCGGGTTTTCCGCAACCGGACGGCACCCGCCCAGCAGGCCGAGTTCTCGGCCTTCCAGTTCCAGCGCTGACCGGACTCAGCCCAGCGCTTTCTTGATCAGGGCCTC
>Ga0255338_1005300_pt1 | contig 12045 bp, 13 predicted proteins | sample MeOH1_35cm_T4_19_FD_203715 | JGI IMG/M metagenome (GOLD analysis project Ga0255338, IMG submission 203715) | Sandy soil microbial communities from University of British Columbia, Vancouver, Canada - MeOH1_35cm_T4_195 | ecosystem: Engineered > Artificial ecosystem > Sand microcosm > Unclassified ... | reverse complement strand
GACGAGCCCTATATCCATCAGTTCCGCTTCGCTCGGCGGTACCTGTAAGGCAATCAGGAAGCCAGGAAAACAGGAAGGGGAACGGACGGACAATCGCAAGGCGACCGCCAAAGCAGGCGCAACCCCGACGCGCCCCAGCAAGCGTGCCGCAACGGTCATTCCGAGGGCAACGAGAAATCTCGGTTGTACCATTTCGGGTACGTAGGGGTTATCGCTATGCTCACCCCGTGCTTCCTTAAAACCCCGCGCCTGCCGTCCTTATCCCACGCCGATCTGCTTCTCCCGGTACTTCTCATCCGGCCGGGTGTAGATCCGGTTCACGTTCTCCGGCGTGAGGAAGTTGGGGCCGCCCAGCGCGTAGGTGCCCAGGAGCACGCGGGCCGTTTTCACGAACATCGCCGTGGCGCTCTCCACTTGCTCGGGGCTGCGACCCAGCGCGATGAAGCCGTGGTTCTGCATCAGGATCACGCGCGGCGCCGTGTTGTGCTCGTCAATATACGACTCCACACAGTCGCGCATGGCGCGGGAGAGCGGTTGGCCCGGATCGACGTATGGCACGAAGCACGGGGCCGGTCCGCAGCACACGATCTCGTCCGGAAACAGGCGGCCCGACACGGCCTCCTTGGCGTTCTGAGAACAAAGGATCGCGTTCACAGGCGTGGGGTGCGTGTGCCCCACAAAGCTGATCCCGGGCAGAGAGAGCAGGTACGCATGGAACAGCGTCTCCACCGACGGCCGGATCGGGCTTAGCGTGTCCACCCGCGCGGCGAGCATGCCATCCCGCACCTCGTCGTCGGTGACCGACTCGCGCTCCAGCAGTTCGAGGATCGGCGCACGGCGTACCCGCACGAATCCCTGCTCCCCAATGTCGCGCAAGGATACCCCGGAAGCCTTCACGTAGAAGGTATTTGCGTCCACCACCGCCGACGTGTTCCCCTCACCGAGGATCACATAGTCGAGCGCCGGGTCTGCCAGCCGGCGGCTCATCGCCACCAGGTCGTTCAAGATTTCCTGTGGAGCAGGCATGGTTGAAGGTAAAAGTAAAAAGTAGACAGGCAAAGCGGGACGCGGGTCGCACGGTAGCGCCCGGCATCTGCCGGAACTGTATCACACCGCCCCAGCCTCGCTTTTTTACTTTTCACTTTTGCCTTTTTACTTCTAACGCTATGCCTTTCTTCGACCTCACTCAGCAGCCCACTCGCGAGCTTTTCCCCGGCGTCACCATCACCACCGCCTGGGGCGACGAAATCATGCTCTCCTTCGTGACGTTCGACCGGGCGGACGCGCTGGTGCCCACCCATCACCACCCTCACGAGCAGGCCGGCATGGGTCTCGAAGGCGAGTTCGAGCTGATCATCGGCGACGAAGCCAAGATCATCCGCAAGGGCGACAGCTACGTCATTCCCAGCAACACCCCGCACTCCGCCCGCAGCGTAAACGGCCCCGCGAAGGCGCTGGATATCTTCCACCCCGTACGCGAGGACTACAAGTAGCGGCGCCTCCCCGTCACAGGGTACCGCCAGACTGCTTGAGCAGCGTCGCCACCTTCCACTGCTTCTCGGCGAGCGCGATGGCCAGCGGGGTTCGGCCCTGGTGGTCCCGAGCGTGAACATTGGCCCCGTGGGTTAGCAGTATCCGTGCTGCCTCCACGTTGCCGACCCTCGCCGCCAACATCAGCAGCGTCGTGCCGTCCTTCATGGGTACTTCCGCATCTCGGACCCGGTCCAACCAGGTGGGAAGGCCGGCCGATCTTCCCGAATGGATCTCCGTACGCATCCACACTCTCATTGCTGCCGGTCGAGGGTAAGCGCCCTGAACCGGAAGCACCATCGAGCCAGCAACCACTGCGCCGAAAGTGAATGTGGCCGCCGCCTGCAACTGATCGCGCCGTCTCTTCCGTTTCCCCTCCGCACCTTCCGGGCAATCGCGCGTCAGCATAGTCCCATCGGCCCGGCGATAGAAGCGGATACAGAGATCATCCGTGTGCTCGGCAACCCGCGCCCCAGCCTCTTCCACGTCCATCGCCGAAAGGTTGAACACGTGAAGCTGGCACTGGGAGCAGAAGCGCACCTTCTCATCCCCCTCCATCTCGTCCCAATCGACGGTGCAGGGCGATGCCACCTCAATCTGGCTGAGCTGAGCCAGCTGGAACTTGCGCAACCGGTCCCTGATCGACATCGAGCAACCCTCCTCCGCACCGGAAAGATGAGCGTCCTTACCGTGATATTCGATCAGTAAACTCCGCGTCCTCTTTGCCGCCCCAACTCCAGCTTCAGAGCCTCGCGCAACCAAATGCCGTTTCATCTAAAAGATCTGCGAAACGATGGAAAACAATCTTTGCACCCGGCAGCGCGAGCAGGCTCCCCTTTCCATTCAGCGCAATGGCATGTGCCCCTTGGTCGCGCCGGGGGAGGGGCGTCTCCAGGCACTAGACTTCCACCCAAGCAACGCGTAAAATAGCAAACAGAACAAAGCCAATCCCCCCCAGCCTTACCCTTCCTCCCCATTTCCTAAGGGCTGCCAAAACGTGCCAATCGCTGCCACGCCAGGCACAAATCGCTCCCTTTGCCTGGCTTCTTCAGGCCCAATTTCGACCGGTTTACGCCCGAGAACGGCCGTTCTACGGCAGCAGAACTATCAAACTGTGCCAGGTTCACCGTATCGGCGAGCCATCACCGCTTGCGCTTTCAACGCGTCGCCCTACGGTATAAGATGGAAGGAACTCCGCACTCCAGATGGCCTTCCACTAATCTCCCCCATCTGCGAAATCTGCGGATAACTGCCAAGCAACCTGGAGAAGTAGCGTGGAACGGGTAGTCGTAGGGATGTCCGGTGGGGTCGACTCCTCCGTAGCGGCGGCCGTGCTGCTGGAGCAGGGCTACGAGGTGATCGGAGCCACCATGCTCGTCTGGTCGCCGCCCGGGGTAGACATGAACTACTCCGATAGCTGCTGCGGCCTCTCGGCGGCCGAAGACGCCCGCCGGGTCTGCGCGCGCCTCGGCATCCGGCACTACACGCTCGACTTCAAAGACGTCTTCTACGAGCGGATCATCCGCAACTATAAGGAGGAGTACCAGCGCGGTCGCACACCGAACCCCTGCGTGCTCTGCAACGAGTGGATCAAGTTTCGCGCCCTCCTGGACCGAGCCCGCTCCCTCGGCGCCGAGCACGTGGCTACCGGGCATTACGCGCGCATCCGCTTCGACGCGGCGCGACAGCGCTGGCTGCTGCTGCGCGGCCTCGATCGGCGCAAGGACCAGTCGTACGCCCTCTATCGGCTTTCGCAGGAGCAGCTTTCCCGTACCCTGTTTCCCCTTGGTGAGCTGACGAAGCCCCAGGTACGAGAAATGGCGGTGAGCTTGAATCTTCCTACTGCCGGCAAGCCGGACAGTCAGGAGACTTGCTTCGTTCCCAACAACGACTATCCCGCGCTGCTCCAGCTCCTGGTGCCGGACACCTTCCGTCCCGGCGAGATCCGCTCCACTGGCGGACAGGTGCTGGGCCGCCACGAGGGGATTGCCAATTACACCATCGGTCAGCGCAAGCGGCTCAACGTCGGCTCCCCAGTTCCCCTGTACGTCACCGGAATCGATCCGGACGAGAACCGCGTCGTCGTCGGCACAGCCCAGGACGAGGCACTTTACCGGACGGAAGTCGTCGCCGAAGACGTCAACCTCATCGGATTTGAGAACCCACCGGATCCAGTGACGGCTCCAATGCCGGTCACCGCGAAGATACGGTATAATTCGACCGACCAGCCAGCCACCCTCCATTTCGAACAGGTGAATGGCCACTTGCAGTTGACCGCCCGCTTTGCCGAACCGGTGCGAGCGGTCACCCCGGGTCAGTCGCTCGTTTGCTATCAAGGCGAAGAAATAATCGCTGGGGGCGTGATTGCTGGTTAAAACGCCAGGAGAAGCGGGTAGCTTTCACTGTGCCACGCTGGAGGAGATACTGTGACCAGGCAAGACGGTGACGATCAAAGCGGGTTGGTAAGCCTGCTTGCGGGAATTGGCGTTGGGGTATTGGTGGGCGGAGCAGTCGCGTTGCTCGTAGCACCGCAGTCGGGCCAGCAGACCCGGGCGCAGATCAAGGAATCCGCGGACGATGCGCTGCATAAGCTCCGCGACTCCATGGATGATCTGCGCGAAAAGGTTGAAGACCTCGCCGCCCAGGCGCGAGAGAGCGCCGCAACCCGTCGGGGTATGGCCTCTGGCGCGCTGCAGGGCGACGTAGCCGGAGCCACGGACGAAAGCCCCGTCGGCATCGGTTAATTTCTTCACCTACTTCCACTCTTTATTGCGTTCCGGACATACCTCGTGCCAGCGTGGCTAATGGCGTCTGTCCTGGTGGCTGGTTAAGCCGGAGGAGAATTCGGATGAACTTGAGGGTCGAGACCCGAAACCCGCGTGAAGACGTGGCGGTGATTGCCCTGAGCGGGGAAGCAGATGTGTATACCTCGCCGCGCATCAAGCAAGAAATCGTGGACCTGTTGAACAACGGGACCCATAAGCTAATCGTAGACCTGACGGGTGTGGAGTATCTCGACAGCACCGGGCTGGGTGTTCTCATCGGTGGGCTCAAGCGAGCCCGCGAACGGGATGGTGACCTCAAGCTCATCTGCGACAACGTGCGTATTCTGCGCATTTTCGAGATCACAGGTCTCACGAAGATTTTTGACATCTACCGCAGCGAATCCGATGCATTGGAAAAGCTGTGAGACAGAGGGAGTCCTGACCTGTGGCTGACTCGAAACCGTTAGCTGAAGTGGAGCTGAATATTCCGAGCCGTCCGGAATACGTGGGCGTGGCACGCCTGGCGATTCTGGGAGTTGCCAGCCGGATGCGCTTCAGCTACGACGAGGTGGAAGATATCCGTCTCGCGGTGGGTGAAGCGTGCACGCGCTCCATCGACCGTCTGAACGGAGGTGCGGACAGTCACGCCATCAACTTGCGCTGCCTCATCGACGCGAACCGGCTGACCATCGAAGTCCGCAACGCGCTGACCAAGGCCGCTCCCGCTCCGGCGGAAGCAGACACTCCGGACGCCGAGAAAGGGCTCAGCGACGTGCTGATCCGCATCTTGATGGACGAAGTCGATACTGAAGAGCGGCCGGATGAGGGTATCTACCTGTTGAGAATGGTGAAATACGTCGCAAGGTGAGTTTAGGTGAGTCAAAGTAAGCCAGACGGCCCGGCCCCGAGGTTTGAGGCAGATGCCGAAGGCCTCTTTGAGCACTTCCACCGCACCAAGAATCCGGCTATCCGCGACCAGTTGGTGGCGGCACACGAAAACCTGGTACGCTTTCTCGCGTCGAAGTTCGCGAACCGCGGCGAGCCGCTGGATGACCTCATCCAGGTCGGCATGATCGGCCTGATCAACGCGGTAGACCGCTTCGACCCCGCGCGCGGCATCAAGTTTTCCACGTACGCCACCCCCACCATCGTTGGTGAGATCAAGCGTTACTTTAGAGACCGTTCCTGGAACCTGAAGGTGCCGAGGTGGCTGCAGGAATTAAACCTGCAGGTCACCAAGGCGAACGACACGCTGGCCCAACAGTTGGGCCGCTCACCACTGGTGGAAGAGATCGCGGAGCACGTCGGCTGCAGCGAAGAAGAAGCGCTGAAGGCGATGGAGCTTGGTAACGCCTACGAGACGGTGTCTCTGGACACCCGCCTCGCGTTGGAAGGCGACGCTGCGCTCACTCTCAACGATTCGATCGGGGTAGAAGATCTGGAGTTGGACCAGATCGACTACTACGACGACCTCAAAGTGGCGCTGGAGCAGTTGGACAACCGGGAGAAGATGATCATCTACCTCCGGTACTTCCAGGACCTGAGCCAGACGGAGGTCGCCAAGCGGCTGCGAATCTCACAAATGCACGTATCTCGGCTCCAGCACAAGGCGCTCAAACGCCTCAAAGAAATTCTGGATGCCGAACGAGCCAAGGAGTATGGAAGGGCAGCATAGCCCTTGCTTACGAACTGTAAGGGCAGGCACCGCTCTTTCGCCGGTGCCTGCCTCTTCTTATGTCAACCGACTCCACGTCTCGCACCCTCTTACTGCTGGCCGGCCTCGCTCTCCTCGCCGCCGCCGTGTGGCTGATTCGAGACGTGCTGCCGCCGTTCCTCATCGCGGCCGCGCTGGCGTTATTGCTGGACCCGGTGTTGGGACGCATGCAGCAGGCCGGGCTCCCCCGCTGGGCCGCCGCCGGAATCACCTTCCTGGTGTTTGTGGCCGTCCTCTTCGGCGCGATGGCAGTGCTGGTGCCCCTGGCCGTAACGCAGCTTTCCGAGTTGATCCACAACCTGCCGGACTACACGGCCCACCTCCAGGGTGCCGCGGACGATTGGGCACGGCGAAATGCGGCCTTACTCCAGCGGCTAAACCTCCCCCCCTCCCTCAGCGACCTCTGGCGCGACTACCAGCAGGAGATCTCCCGCTACGCGCAGGTCTTCCTGGAACGCGTGTTCCAGTCGCTCCAGGCGTCCGCCGGGCTCCTCGGCTGGCTGGTGATCGTCCCCATCGTCACGCTTTATCTGCTGGCAGATATGAACGCATTGCGCGCCCGCGTCGCGTACCTCATTCCGGACCGGCACCGGGGGACAGTGGTCGCCCTCGCGGCGCAGGTAAGCCGTGTATTCGGCGCCTACCTTCGCGGGCTCTCGGCACTTTGCCTTGCCTACGGCTTCATCGTCTACCTGGTCCTCGAGATTGGGGTACACCTGAACTATGCGCTGGTGCTCGGGCTGCTGGCGGTAGTGCTCTATGCCGTGCCCTACCTGGGGCAGATTACCCTAGTCCTCTTCGCCGTGCTCACTGCGTGGGTCACCGGCAAGAGCCCGGGCCAGATGATCGGATTGGTGGTCTCGATTGTCGTGGTCGGACAACTTTTCGACCAACTGGTCACCCCGCGGGTCATCGGCAGGCAGGTGGGGCTGCATCCCGTGATCGGGATCTTCGCCCTCATGGTAGGCGGTCAGCTCTTCGGCTTGATGGGCATGGTCATCGCCGTGCCGGTGGCTGCCTCCGTGCGCGTAGTCCTGATCCAGCTCTTCCCGCGCCTCGCCGAACCGATTCCTGTGGATGTCGCCACCACGGACATGGTGTCGGAACCCGCAACGAAGTAACCGGGTACGCGTGTTGGGCCCCGGCATCGTTGTAGATCCCGGGGCCCAATACCCACTGCCTAGCGCCATTATCTGGCCAAACCTGGGCGGGCCTCCATTTGCACGAGGCGCATGATCGCATCTCGGGAAACGATCCCTTGGAGCCGTCCCTCGTTGATCACCAGCAGCCGGGGTGCGTCGTATTCCACCATCTGCTTGAGCGCGTACCAGGCATCCTGGTTGTGGGCGACCATCCGCTCCTCATCCGGTTGATGGGCCAATGCGCCCACGCAGGTAACCCCCCACACTGCCCGATCCAGGTGCCGGACGTCTTCAATCGAAACAACGCCCATGAACTCACCGTGGCGAAGGACGGGGTAGGTAGAGTAATCGTGCTGCAGGACATAACCGGTGACGAATTCCGGAATCCGCATGTCGCCGTCCACCTGCGGTACATCGTTGGTCATGAGGTCGCTCACGGGAACGCCGCAGAGGGCACGCTGGAGCAGCAGTTGTTGATAAGCCGACTGGGCGGCGGAGCTCAAGAACCAGCCGACAAACACCATCCAGAGCCCACTGAACTCATGCACGACGACTCGAAACACACCGTATCCGATCATCAAGTAGCCGAAGCCCTGGCCGAACATGGACGCCCACCGGGTGGCCTCCCGTAAGCTGCCGGTGAAGTGCCAGATCGTGCTGCGCAGCAAACGTCCCCCATCCAACGGAAATCCGGGCACCAAGTTGAACACCGCCAGGGCGATGTTGACGATGCCAAGGTAGTTCAAAACCGCCGCCGCTGGCCGCAGCATACCATGAAGGGGCAGCCACAGCGATAGTCCCAGGGTCGCCACACCAAGCGCCATGCTGGTGAGCGGACCCACGCCGGCGATTAGAAACTCCGACCGGGGCGAAGGCGGCTCGTCCTTGAGTTGTGCCACTCCGCCGAACAAGAACAGCGTTATCCCCGTTACCTCGATCCCGTGCTGTCGAGCCACCAGGGCGTGGGACAGTTCGTGGATTAAAACGCTTACGAACAGCAGGATTGCCGCGGCGAACCCCAGAGCCCAACTCATTACGGTATTGAAGTGATAGACCGCCGGAAACACCCCCGAAGCAAGGCTCCACGTCGTCAAACACAGGACCAGAAACCACGAAAGGTCGAGCTTTATCTCAAAGCCGAGTAAACTGCCGAGGCGAATACTACCGCCCATTTCCGAATCCCTTCCCCCGTGCCGCGTTGAATTGTCTAGTTACGTTTCTTGGCCCCTCATACCCGTTCCGGCGCGCCCTTACGCGCGAAGTGTTGCACACGGGGGCAGAGGAGTGGCATCTCTGCACTTCACGCCCATCGCCACTTCTCGATAGCGGCTGCCGCCCTACCGAGAGCTTTCGGCTCCAGAGGTGCGGAAACAGCGGAAACGCTCCCCACCCCAGACGCAAACAGGCCTCGCGGGACGCGCGTCCCGCGGGGCCTGGCTATCTTCCGACGAGTGGGTGAGATTACCGGCGATATCGGTCGTCGTACCGGTCATACCGGTCGTGCCGGTCGTTGTATCGGCCGCGATCCCGGCTGTAGTCGAACCAGTCTTCGTACGAGCGGGAGCGGTAGCGGCTATAACGGCTCCCGGTTGCATCGCGGAGGTCACGGGCTACGTCGCGCAGGTCGTCCGAGCGGCGGTCGAACTCGCTGTCGCTGAGATGCCGGTCGCCACGAAGGAAGTCGCGAACGTCGTCCAGGCGCTCGTAGAGACGGTTAGCTCGGCTGCGGCTGATGTCTCCTTCCCGTTCGGCGAGGCGGATGCGGTCCGCCAGGTCGATCAACCGCTCTCGCAGCAACTCGCGCCGGCGGATTTCGGAGCTATCCCGGCCGCGGTAATAGCGCTGTCCGTAGTAGCGATCGTAATGCTCGTAGCGTTGAGCCTGCGCGGCCGGCGCGACGGCTCCCAGGCCCGCCACTCCCAACACGAGCGCAAACACCAGGTTTCGGCGTGTCATTCGTCTAACTCCTGTTCATAACAGTGAGGGGGAGCCGCCGTATCTTAATCCCCGGGTTCGGAACACTCCGTCCGGGTTCGTGCTCTCCTGACCCATCAACTGGGAGCAAAGACCCGCTACCCACATCTTGGTTCCCCAATTTCCGGCTCACGCAACGCCCGGAAAGAATTCAAATACCGTTAGGGGAGGCGGCCATCGAACGAGAGGGAACCACTTGGCGCTGGATTTGAGCTTTATCCATCGGGTGTACCGTACCGGCCTCATTCTTTCTGTACTGGGCGCCGCATTTTTGTGGGAAGTGATCGGGCCGCGCGCCTGCTTTGGCTGGCTGGTGGGCGCCTTCCTCAGTCTGCTCATGCTGGCCGGGGTGGAGTGGAGCATCAAACGCTTCATCCAACCGGAATCGCGATCGGCGCGGGGGCTGATCGGGGTGCTGCTGGTCAAGATGGTGGGAGCCGCCGTCATACTGGTGCTCGCGTTCCTCGCCGCACTGAAAGGATGGCTCGCGCTCTTATGGGTCTTGGCCGGGTTTGCAATGCCGCACGCCGTGGTCGTGTTGAAACTCGTGGGCCTCAAACTGCGCGAGTTTTATGCTGAAAGTGATCCACCCCCTTCGAAGCGAGTTTAGGCAAGGGAGAGGCCGGGTTAGCTCAGGAAGCCGAACTCCCCTGCGCTGGGCGGGCGGGAGGAGTCCCACTGTCAGGCGGGCAATGGTGTGCATACCCCGCCGGTTAGCGCTGCGGCAATGGTTGCCGCAGACGGTACGTGCTGAAGCGTGCCGGCGAGAGGAACGATGGCCCACCGAACCGCGCCCGTGACCTATTCCGGGCGGCTGACGCCCATTGAGGGCCGGCAGCCGCGATCCCTTCGCGCCCTGCTGGTGCGGCTGGGTCCCGGCCTGCTCGCGCGGCTATTGGGCACTGCGGACGGCCACGCGGTAGCGGCGATGGCTGCCCGCGAGCTCTCGCTGATTCTCCGTTCGCGCGATTGGCACCGCTTGCTGGGTATGTGGGCCGTCGCCAGCGTCGCGATCCTGTTCCTGCCGATCTTGTATCGCTCCGAAATCGGCAACTGGCAGTCCCCCACCGGCACGGGTTGGTTCGTCCTCTGCGGCTACGCGCTTCAATTCGGCGTGTGGCTCACGATGGTGCAGTGGACCGTCAACCGCCTCCGTCGCGACCTGTACAACGACCGCCTCGACGAGCTACTCCTCACGCGCTGCTCGGCAGCGGACATCGCCATGGGCGAGGCGTTGGCGGCGGCCGTTGCCTCTCTCTGGCTGGTGGCTGCCACGGCGCCGGCATGTGTTCTGTTGGGCGCGCTGGCAGGCCAGGGACCGGATGCCGCACTGCGCCTGGGGCTTACCCTGGCCCCCTCTGCCGCGTTTGGGGTCTGGTTCGGAATGGGTTGGGGCCTGGCGTTCACCTTACGCCGTTCCGCCGCCATCGTGGCAATGACGGACTGGTGGGTGAAGACCCCGATGATGCCGATCTGGTTCTTCTGGGCCGCCCTCGGCTTCATCCCGCTGCTTTGGGCGATGGTGGCGCTGATCCCAGGCGGCAATCTCGCGCTGCTCACCGCGCTGGGCGTGTTCCAGTGGACCGTGCAAAAGATAGTTTGGCACCTCAATCCACTGCTCACCGTGGGCGCCGTGGTCCACTACTGGCCCAGCACCTGGTTTACCGACTGGCTGGTATTGCTGGTATTGATGCTTTTCATGATGCGGAAAAGCATGGATGCCATCCAGATCTCACTCTCCAGCCTGCCGGAGCGCGACATCGTCCGGAAAGACGCCGACCATTGGATCCACCACGACGGCCACTTCTTCACCCAATACAGCGACGACCGCCGTCAACAGGCGCAGTACCGTGACGGCGGCAACCCGATCGCGGCGTTCGACGTGGCGCTGGGGCACCGGGTGTATCTCCACCCGTTCCTCTGGGCCGTGGCCATCATGCTCTACCTCTTCCTCCTGGGTTGGAGCATGCTGGTGCCTGCGCTGGGCAACGGTACCGGCGTTGCTGCGGTGCTGGTACCCGCTACCGGCGCGCTGTTGTTGATGTCCGGAGGCGTGGCGGTGAGCTTTGGTTGGGAGCGCGATCAACATCGCTGGCCCACGCTGGCGGTGCTCCCCATCAGCAATATCCGGTTGGCGCTGGGTAAGATCAAAGGTGTGGTGCGGCCCACGCTCTGGATCGGGCTGGTCGCCAGCCTCACCGCGCTCCTGCTCGGCTGGCGCGGTGCCATCCATCCCGAGGCCGCTCTCTGGTTGTCGCTCCATGTTCTCCTGTTCCCCGTAGCGCTGGCCTTCGTCTCCGCCACGCTCGCGTTAACCACGCCGACCGTAGGCGAGGCGCTCTTCCGCTGGGCTGTATTGGGCGCCATTCCTACAATCGCGTTCGTGCTGCCGCCACCCATCGGCGGCGAAGGCGGCCTGGCACTTCCGTTCTCACCGCCGTTCCTGGTGCTGCTCCTGGTCCTCAATGGCCCCAGCCCGGAGTTGATCCGCGGCGCCTGGATCAGTCTGGGGCTGGAGTTGTTCGGGATCATCACCTCGCTGCTGATCCTCGGGCTCTTGCTGCGCCGCTGGACGGTCGGAGAACGCGACTGAGAGGCACCGCTCCGCCCTGTGCGCACCATTCTCCATTCTCAATAGAGAACGGGGAAGATCGGTTGGCAGGTGCTGCTTGTGAGAGTTCCAGTCACCATTGATAGTTGACGACGCATTTAGCGGGTGGCGTTGAGGGTTCCGGCACCGTTTAGATCCCAGTGCGGCGGAGCGCTTTCCACTAGCGGTTCTCCGATGACCGGGGGTTGGCCGGTCGCTTCCAGCACGGAGAGCCAGGTGTAGCCCAGCGGATCCACCTGCTTGCGCCCCGAAACCGCGAGTTCCATCGGCACGTGCACGAACTGGCCGTGCCAGAGGCTGATCATCATC
>Ga0255338_1005299_pt1 | contig 12046 bp, 7 predicted proteins | sample MeOH1_35cm_T4_19_FD_203715 | JGI IMG/M metagenome (GOLD analysis project Ga0255338, IMG submission 203715) | Sandy soil microbial communities from University of British Columbia, Vancouver, Canada - MeOH1_35cm_T4_195 | ecosystem: Engineered > Artificial ecosystem > Sand microcosm > Unclassified ... | reverse complement strand
CCGCTCCGACCGGTCGACCCCGGTGAGCGAGACGTCGGGGCGCCCGCCGGCTACCTGCGAGAGGAACCGCCCCGGGCCGCACCCGACGTCGAGCAGCCGGCCGCCCTCCGGCAGGAGCGCCGCGACGTGAGCCGCGGTGCGCCGGTGCATGCCCGCCAGCCACCGCGAGTGGCTGTCGTACCGGTCCGCGCCCGCGCCGTCGAACGTCTCCAGCCACTGGTGGTCGTGCCTGTGCCCCATCGCGTCACCTTCCCTCCGCCGCCTTGGCGCCGATCTGTTACGGCTGCCCCGCGCTCTGACCCCGAGCCAACCGCGGCGCCATCGACTCCATCTGTTCCATGACCAGCTTGATCGCACCGGGCTGCTTGTCCGGCGGGTAGTCGTACTTCACCAGCAGACGCCGGATCGACGACCGCAGCTTCGCCTTCACGTCGTCGCGCACGGTCCAGTCGGTCTTCACGTCCCGGCGCATGATCGCGACCAGCTCGCGTGCGATGTCCGCGAGCACGCCGGCGCCCTGCACCTGGACCGCCGACTCGTTCGCGGCGACGGCGTCGTAGAACGCCAGCTCGTCCTCGTCGAGGGGTGGGATGAAGTCCGTGCCGCGATTGCGCTCGTGCGCGACCTCCTGGGCCAGCGCGATCATCGCCGCGATCACCTCGGCCGAGGTGAGCTGCTGGTTGGTGTACTTCGTCATCAGCTCGAGCAGGCGCTCGGAGAACGCGCGCTGACGCACGAGGTTGTGCGGGGAGCTCGCGCGGCTCTCCGACTCGATGAGCGCCCGCAGCGCCTCGACTGTCAGGTGCGGCCGCGCGCTCTCGCGGGCATGCGCGAGGAAGTCCTCGTCGAGCGCCGTCAGGTCCGGCCGGGGCATGCCGGCGGCGTCGTAGATGTCGAGGACCTCGGTGGACACCACCGCCCCCGCGACCAGCTCGTTGAGGATGCGCTGGACGTCGTCGGGGATCGGCTCGCCGCGGGCCTGGCGGTCCTCGGCGTCGAACTTCGCCATCCACACCCGGACCTCTTCGACGTAGCGCGCCTCGTCCCGCAGCGGGGCCAGGGCGTCGGTGCCGCTTGCAATCGCCCATGCCCGCGACAACTGGCCGGCGAGGCGGCGGAACTGCGCCGCGAGGCTCTCCTCCCCCTCGGGGATGGGCCGCGGCCGCCGGAGGTGCTCGACAGCGCCGAACACCGCCTTGATGTAGGCGCGTGGACCGGTCGCTGCGAGTGCCGCTCGCCAGTCGAAGCCGGTGAGCAGGCCGCGCAGCCGGCCGAGCAGCTCGTTGACCAGCGCCACGGCGTCGTCCACGGACCTGCCGACCGGCTTGGCCTCCTGGTCGGTGCGTGTGTACTCGGCGAGCGCCTTGGCGAGGTTGTCGGCGAGCGGTGCGTAGGCGACCAGGAGGCCGTCCTGCTTGCCTCGGAAGGTGCGGTTGACCCTGGCGAGGGTCTGCATGAGAAGGGCGCCCTGCAACGGCCGGTCCAGGTACAGGGTGTGCAGCGGCGGGGAGTCGAACCCCGTGAGCATCATGTCCTTGACGATGACGATCTCGAGGCAGTCGTCGGGGTTCTTCAGGCGCTGTTTGATGACCGCGTTCTCCGAATCCCTGCGCACGTGGTCGGAGACCGGCGGCGCATCGGACGCCGTGCCGGAGTAGACGACCTTGACCAGGCCGGACTCGAGGTCCTCGGAGTGCCAGTCGGGCCGCAGGGCGACGATCTCGGCGTACAGGCGCGCGCAGATCTCACGCGTCGCGCCCACCACGAGCGCCTTGCCCGGCACCCGGGGGTTCTCCGCCGTGGAGAGGGCCGCGGCCATGGTCTCGCGCCGGTTCTCCCAGTGGGTGACCAGGTCCTGGGCGAGGACCTTGAGGCGCTGGGGTGCGCCGTACACCGCGTTGACCACGGCGACCGATCGCTCGATCCGCTCGCGCTCGGCGTCGTCCAGCCCGGCGGTCGCCTCGTCCGCGGCCGCGTCGATGAGGTCCTCGGTCAGGGACTCGGCGAGGTCGACCTTGACCAGCCGCGACTCGAAGTAGACGGGGACGGTCGCGCCGTCGGTGACCGCACGCGTGAGGTCGTAGATGTCGATGTAGTCGCCGAAGACCTCGCGTGTGTTGCGGTCCGCGAAGGAGATCGGGGTGCCGGTGAACGCGATGAGCGTCGCGTTCGGCAGGGCGTCGCGCAGGTGCCGGGCGTAGCCGTCGAGGTCGTCGTAGTGGCTGCGGTGCGCCTCGTCGACCACCACGACGATGTTGTGCCGGTCCGAGAGCAGCGGGTGCTCGAGGCCCGACTCCCGCTCGGCCAGCGTCCGGCCGAACTTCTGCAGGGTGGTGAAGTAGATCCCGCCTGACGTCCGCCTGGCGAGCTCGGCGCGCAGCTCGGCGCGCCGCTGCACCTGGGTCGGCTTCTCGGGCAGCAGCAGGCTGCGCGCGAACGCCTGGTAGAGCTGGCCGTCGAGCTCGTTGCGGTCCGTGACGACGACGATCGTCGGGTTCGCCAGACGGGGGTGGCGCAGGACCTGGTTCGCGTAGAGCTCCATCTCCATCGACTTGCCCGAGCCCTGGGTGTGCCACACCACTCCCGCCAGGCCGTGCGTAGCCACCGCCTGGACCGTGGTACCCACCGCCTTCGTCACGGCGAAGTACTGGTGCGGCTTGGCGATGCGCTTGCTGAGCCCGTCCTGGCCCTCGTCGAAGGCGACGAACCCGGTGAGCAGCTGCAGGAAGCGCAGCTGGTTGAACAGGCCCCACAACAGCGTGTCGAGGGCGGTCTCGCCGCTCGCGGACATCGCCTCCGCCGCGACGGGGTTGCCCTCGTCGTCCACGTTCCAGGGCGCGAAGTGGTGCAGCGGCGTGAACGGTGTGCCGTAGCGCGCCAGCACCCCGTCCGACGCGACCACCAGCACGGCGAACCGGAACGCGAGCGGGAACTCGCGCACGTAGGTCTGCAGCTGTGCGTGGGCAGCGCCCACGTCGGCGTGCTGGCTGCCCGCGCGCTTGAGCTCGACGATCGCCACCGGCATGCCGTTGAGGTACAGCACGACGTCGAACCGGCGCTCGCGGTCGCCCCGGACGATCGTCAGCTGGTTGGCGACCAGCCAGTCGTTCTCGCTGGGCTCGGCGCTGACGAGGCGGATGGTCGGGGTCTGCTCGAGGCCGTCGCCGTCGATGTAGGTGACGCCCCGGTAGCCCTCGGTGAGGAACGTGTGCAGGCGGTAGTTCTCGGTGATCGCGTCCTGTGAGCCCGGGGCGAGGATCGCCGCGAGGGCCTGCTCGAGGTACTCGCGGGGCACCGACGGATTGAGGTCCCGCAACGCGGCTCGCAGACGCGACGGGATCGCCAGTTCGTCCCAGCTCTCCCGCTCGCCCGACCCGGGCGCGAGCGATGCCCCGGGGACCGGGCGCCACATCAGCTCGCCGAGGGCGTCGAGAGCGAGGTGCTCCCAGTCGTCTTCCAGGAAGGGCGTCATCGGGGCTCCTCGGTGGGCTGCGTATGTGCAAAGTGATGGAGAGCCGGGGGTACGAAGTGGTGCAGAGTCGGAGTGAAGTCAGGTGAAGTACGCACCGTGGCCGGCCGGTCAGGCGACGGGCCGATAGAAGAACCCGCGACCGACGCGGGTTTCGCGGTTGCCGACGAGATCGCCGGACTCCTCGAGTCGCTGAAGCACTCGGCCCACGCCGCTCGGGTGAGCGTTGACGATGCTCCCGAGCTCCGTGGTGCTGACCCGCCCGCGGTGCCGCGCCCAGCTGAGCGCCACGGCCTCCCTCGCACGTGCGGGCCGGCGCCAGCCCGCCGCCTCGTCCTCCTCGGCAAGGGCGACGCGCGTCCGGGCGCCGAGGGTCCAGGCCGGCGGGCTCTGCGCCGGTGTGCCTGCGACAGCCGCCGCGATGGGGCTTCCGTCGATGGTCACCTCGAGGAACGCACGGATGGCGGCCGTCGTCTCGGTCTCGTCGAGCTGGAGGAGCGGGGCTGCCGCGCGAACGTCGAACCACCCCACGTCGACCAACCTGCGCAGCAGGACCAGGACGTTGAGGCTGCCACGCGCCTCATCGGGTGTCAGGCGGCTCAGCAGGCGGATCCACGCCTCGTCGAGGGAGTCCCCAACGAGGGCCACGCGGACGTACGGGCCGGCTGTCTCGCTGATTGCGGGCGGTGGGTACCCGAGGGCGATCATGTCGCGCACCATCCGGTCGACACCCACGCCCTGCCGCTCCGCGATCCGGAGTGTCGTGAAGAGGTCGGCCAGGGAACGGTTCCGGGCCTGGGACGGGTGCGTGATGATGTTCTCCGCGGTCACGCCCCCGATGAAGCCTCCGGGTGAGCTCACCACGAGCGTCCGGCCGATGTGCTCGACGACCGTTGGGGCACCGCTCGCCCAATCCCGATGGACGACGCCGTTGACGATGGTCTCGCGGATGGTGCTCACGGGAAGCTCACGGAGGCGACCGATGACGAACCCTCGGCGGATGTGGCGCTCCTCGTTGAAGGCGTCGATGGCCGACTCGACGGCGTCGATCTCCTCCAGGAGCGAGAGGTCGGGTTCGAGCACACGACGGCGCGTGTCGGCGCCGCGGACGGTTCGCCGTTGGTAGTCGAGCACGGGCAGCCCGCGCCCGACGAAGGTGAGGTGGCCGGCGTTTGTCAGGTAGCCGTCCTGGGTGACGACGTTGAGCCGCCGAAGGAGTTCTGCGTCCGTGACGGAGGCTAGCTCCTTCGCGGGGCTCTCCTGGGACTCGCGGAGGTGTCGCCGCGCGATTGCGAGCGCGGCGGGCCGCACGGCACGCGGGTCTGTGTGGGACGACTGCTCGGACCAGTCGTAGCGGTCGCGCGTCATGCGGCGCTCGTGCCAGGTGGACGCGTCGATCTCAACGCACCGGTCGTCCACGCGCCAGGTGATGCGGTTTCGGTAGCGGATAGGTTCGATGGCCTGGAACGCCCGCACGACGAGCAGTCGAACTCCCCCGAGGTGCTCTTCACGGACGTCCACCGTCAGTCTGCGGTCGGTGAGCTCGTAGACCCTGGCGCGCAGCCACTCGGTATCGAGCGCGGTCCCGAGCAGCGTGCGGTCGTTGGCAACCCCGACGATCAGCGCACCGCCGCCGTCGGAGTTCGCCATGCACGCGGCCTCGGCTGCCAGGTGTTCGGCCGCGGTGTCGCTGCGTGCCGCGCCGGCCACGATCTTCCCCGCGCGGTCGCGCCGGCCGGCCTCTTCCTTGAGATCGACTCGCACGGTCTCCAAGCGGTCGCCGTCGCCAGCCGCGAGGGCGGTCAGCACTCGGGCTACCTCAACGGCGACCGGATCGCTGCCGCCAATCACGCACACCACCCCCGCGCGGGACTCGGTGTTAGGTTTCGCTCATGGAAATCTAACAGTTGATGCGGTCCGCGTACGCGGTCTGAAGATTCGCGCGTCAGTTCTCGCCGCGGTGCTGACACGCGGCCCTCACTTTTCCGCGACGGTGAGCACGCCGTCGAGGCCACGGTCGGGGTGGTAGGACCACGAGACCGTGATGTTGTCCCAGGTCTCCGTCTGGCGGCCGTCCATCGACGTGGTCTGTTTGATGTGGGAGAGCACCGCCGAGGGCATCTTGAGCTCGTCGAAGACGCACATGATGGTCGCGATGTCCGCACCCCGGGCGTCCTCCTCGCCCCTCATGTCGAAGGTGAGCGACGTGCCGCCATCGGCCAGCGTCGTCCCGTAAACATGGTTGGTGCCGCAGGCGTCGGCCGCGTCGGTGAGGACCGCCCCGCGCTCGGCTTGGGCCTTCTCCTCGGCCGCCGCGGACGCGGAGGCGGACGCCGCGGAGGCCGAGGCCTCGGCGCGGTCGGCGGCGACCGCACGCTGTCCACTGATGAGTGCCGTCCCGGCCGAGCCGATCACCACGCCGAGGACACCGGTCAGCACCGGGACGAGCCATGCGGGGCGAGGGCGCGATGGCTGCCCGCCGGCCGAAGGCGCACCGGGCTGCGTTGGCAGGGCGGGAGTATCGGCGGTCAGTGCCGGCTCGGTGCTACCGGGCTCAGGCGCAGGCACGCCGGGCTGGGCGAACGGATCCTGCGGTGTGGTGCTCATGGTGGTGCCCCCTGTCGTGATGGATGGTTGGAGCTAGGTCTGGTCGGAGACCGCCCACTCGGCATCGCGCACGCGCAGCGCGCCGGACATCAGAGCGGGCAGCAGTGCGTCCCGCGTCGCCGCTAGCGTGAGGTTCTCCCTCTCGCGCTCGGCTGCGAGGTCTAGAAGCGGTCGCACCTGCCGGCCGAAGTCGTCAAGCAAGTCGCCGGACGGGACCGGGACCTTGAGGAGCTCGACGTCGCGCTTGTTCACGTGCTGCTGGGCGGCTCCGGTCGCCGCCTGCAGCAGCCGTGGGATCTCCGAGCGCACTGCGAAGTAGAGCCAGTCGTTGAGTGCATCGTCCTCGGACCAGATGCCAACGAGTGACTGGTTACCTGATGCTGCGATCTCCATTCGAGCAACCTTGCCAAGGGTCGCTCCGGTGATCGCGACGACCGTCGAGCGCCGAGGCATCAGCTTGGCTGCGCTACGGGCGAGAGCTTCTTCGGTGATCCACTCGGACGGTTCAAGCACGCGGCGCTCGTTGGCCTTGCCGGAGTTGAGCCACGGCACGTCGCCATCGGTCCAGTACGACGCGATGCCGCGGTCGGGGGTGCCTCCCAGAACGACGGTGGCCTGGCTCGAGAGCGTCGACATCGTGGCCCCGGGCTCGCCCGCGGACGCCTCGAAGAGTGACTGGGCCAGCGCATCTGCCCGGTTGGCAACCTTGATGTTCGCGGCGATCTTGTCGTCGAGCGCGCCGAGGACGTTCGCGATCGCCCACTGCTCCAATGGGTCGGGTATGACGAGCGGTACCGCGCCAAGGATCGCCGTGTTCAAGTTGGGCATCGTGGCGCCCACGGCGTGCCGGACGATCCAGCCGCGGGACTCCTCGGTGCCGAGCAGGTATGAGATGAAGCGCGGATCTGCTGTGGTCGACTTCCCGAGGCGGACACGCAGACACCCAGTCCCGCACAGCCAGCCCGTGTGCTTTGCCCGTACAAGAGCGCGCTTCTCGACGTCACCACGCCGCGAGTACACGATGTCGCCCTCGGCCAGGAGGTAGCGCGAGAGTCGTTGTGCGTCGCTGGCGGTGATGCGTGCGATGCCATTCTCGATGATCACGTTGTCCCCGATGTTGAGCGGCATCACGCTGGGGACGCCGTCTGCGACGTAGTCGCTCGCGTGAAGCTGACTGCCGAAGGGTCCGGTCTGAATACCTCCGCCACCCTCAGCGCAGAGCGCCCCGAGCGTCGTCTGGCGCCACTCACCCACGGACGCGCTCCAGCTGCTCGCGCACGACCTTCTCGAGCCGCGCGGACTCGTCGAACGCGGCCAGCAGCTCGCCGCGCAGTCGCTCGATCTTCTCCGCGATGGGCTCGCCGTCCGCCTCGGCGGCCGCCGCGCCGACGTACCGCCCCGGGGTCAGCGCGTAGCCGGCCTCCTTGATCTCGGCGAGCGTCGCCGAGCGGCAGAAGCCAGGTACGTCCGCGTAAGTCAGCCCGGCCTCGTCCGCGGACGGAGTCCCACGCCACGCGTGCACGGTGCCGGCGATGCGCGCGATGTCCTCGTCGGACAGGGCGCGTTCGGCGCGGTCCACCATGTGGCCCAGCTCGCGGGCGTCGATGAACAGCACCTCGCCGCGCCGGTCCGCCGACCCGCGCGAGCCGGGCGCCTTGTCCGTGGCGAAGAACCACACGCACACCGGGATGCCGGTGGAGCGGAAGAGCTGCGTGGGAAGGGCGACCATGCACGAGACGAGGTCCGCCTCGACGATCCGCGCTCGGATCTCGCCCTCGCCGCCGCTGGTGGTGGACATCGAGCCGTTGGCCATGACCACGCCGGCCGAGCCGCCCAGGGCGAGCTTGGAGAGGATGTGCTGGATCCAGGCGTAGTTCGCGTTGGTGGCGGGCGGCACCCCGTAGACCCACCGCGGGTCTTGCTCGGACCGCGCCCAGTCCTTGATGTTGAACGGGGGGTTGGCCAGCACGTAGTCCATCTGGACGTCCGCGTGCTGGTCGCGCGCGAACGTGTCGCCCCACCGGGACGCGAGGTTCGCGTTGAGGCCGTGCACCGCGAGGTTCATCTTGGCCATGCGCCACGTGCGCTCGTTGGCCTCCTGGCCGTAGACCGCGATGGCCTGCGTGTCGGCGCGGTGGCGTTCGAGGAACTTCTCGGTCTGGACGAACATGCCGCCCGAGCCGCAGCACGGGTCGTACACGCGCCCGCTGAACGGTTCGAGCACCTCGACGAGCACCCGCACCACGCCGGGCGGGGTGTAGAACTCGCCCCCGCGCTTGCCCTCCGCCGCCGCGAACTTGCCCAGGAAGTACTCGTAGACCTCGCCGAGCAGGTCGCGCGCGCGGGTCTGGCCGTCGCCGCGGAACCGGGCATCGTTGAACAGGTCGAGCAGCTCCCCGAGGCGGCGCTGGTCGACGTTGTCGCGGTTGTAGATCCGCGGGAGCGTGCCGACGAGCGACGGGTTCGAGCCCATGACGTGCTCCATCGCCCCGTCGATCAGCTCGCCGACGGTCTGGGCCGGCTGGCCCATCGCGGCGGGCAGGCCCTTGGCGTGGCGGGCCAGGTAGCCCCAGCGCGCGGTGGCCGGCACCCAGAACACCCCGTGCCCGGTGTACTCGTCGCGCTCGTCGAGCAGCGAGTCCACCTGGTCCTCGCGGTAGCCCTCCGCGATGAGGTCGGTGCGGATCTGCTCGCGACGCTCCTCGAACGCGTCGGACACGTACTTCAGGAAGACGAGCCCAAGGATGACGTCCTTGTACTGCGACGCGTCCATCGAGCCACGGAGCTTGTCCGCCGCCTTCCAGAGCGTGTCCTTGAGCTCCTTCATCGTGATGGGCGCGGTGGGGTCGGGGCGCTTGCGGGGCGGCATGTCGTCAGCCTTCCATCTGGGTGGCGCCGGTCGCGGGAAGCTCAGGGGGCAGCAGGGTGGCCGAGCCGCTCGAGGTGGCCTCGACGAGCTGCGCGGCCAGGGCGGCGAGCGCGTCGAGGCGCGCGGCGGCCTGCGCACGGGCTGCGGTGATCTCGGTCAGGGCGTCGCGGAGCGGGCCTGCCTGCGCTGCGGGCAGGAGCGGAACCGAGATCGCCCGCCAGCCGGTCCCGGGCGGGGCGGAGGCGATCGCGTGCGCGATGACCTCCGGGAGCAGGCCGGGCGGCGCGGCGGAGGTGGGCCGCAGGGCCCGCGCCGGGGAGGCGATCACCGCCAGACCGTCGTGGTCCACGACCCCGGCGGGGCGGGGGGTGGTGGCGAAGACGACGTCACCGGGCTCGGTGAAGCGGCTGCGGGGGTAGGCGTCGGCCAGGTGGAGGCGGTCGATGCGGGCGGTGGCGCCGGGTGTCGCGTGCGCGAGCGTCGCGGCGGTGTGCACCGCGACGCCGGCGGTCTCCGTGAGGTCTCCCGGGTGGAATCGGTTGCCGCGGACCAGGCGGAGCCGGCCCTCGTCGACGAGCCGGCCGAGCGTCACCATCACGGGCCCGGCGGCCTGACCCGGGGCGGCGTGCCAGTACGTGAGCGAGGCGACGGGTGCGGTGAGGGAGGCGTAGCTCGCGGTGATCGCCGCCGCGACCTCCGCCGTGTCCGTGCGCGGGCGCCGAGCCGGCAGGCTGGGTGCGACGAGGGCGCCGGCCGAGGCGATGAGCGCCGTCGTCGGAGTCAGACGTGTGAAGCGGAAGGCGTGGCCGCGCGCGGTCGAGCTTCCGGGCAGTACCGCCACGACATCCGTGACCACGTCCTCGATCGTCGTGGGGTCCAGCCGCGTCCCGCCGAGGTCGGCGGTCGCGGTCCGGTGGCTGTCGACACGCACGTCGGTGGGGCCGGGTGCGAGCAGCCACAGGGCGAGCCGTTCGCGGGTGCGGGCGGGCCGCAGCGCGGCCGGCAGGCGCACGACCGCGCGCACCCGCCCTGAGCGCAGGACCGTCGCTCGCACGCCCTGGAGCCGGTGGGGGAGGCGGTCGCAGAGGACCGCCGCCGGCCCGAGGACGAGTACCCGCCCATCCGGCGGGAGCGTCGCCTCGACCTCGCCGAGCGCGTCGAGGACCGACTCGGCCGTTCGGCCGGGCTGCGTCGCGCTGGGCAGGAGCACGAGCGCGGCCGAGGGTGTGACCGGCGACCGCGCCGCGTCCTCGATGCTCCAACCGGCGGCCAGGAGCAGCCGCCGCGCGTGACGCGCGGCCGGGCTGCCGGGTGACGTGAGGAGCGCGGTACCGGGCTCACCCGTCGCGGCGCCCACGGCGAGCAGGAGCTCGGCCTCGCCGAACGGCGCAGCCAGCGTGCCGAGGGCACCCGACTCGTCCGACGCGAGCGCGGTGACGAGCCGGGCCACGAGCTGCTCGGCGGCGGGTGCCAGGGAGTGCTCGGTCACGACCGTCATGCCCAGTCGGCGGTGCTGCGCCACGAGCGACCCGACGGCGCCGGCCGGTGTGTACGCCGCAGACGCGAGGGCGTCGGCGTGCGCGGCCCATCGGGCTGCGTCCCGCCCGAGGGCGGCGATCTCGGAGTAGAGGCACGCGTCGTCCGGGTCGACCTCGTCCGCGAGGTCCACGAGGTCCGCAGGTTCGAGCGCCCGAAGCGGAGTACCGACCTGGGCCTTGAGCGCCAGCAGGGCGATGAGCCCGTCGACGGCTGCGGCGCGCTCGTCGGGCGGAAGGAGATCCAGAGCCGCAGCTGCGGCAGCGTCCTGCCGAGCGGCCGCGTTGTTGCCGTGCGAGGTGCCCTCGAGCCAGTCGACGACCTCGCCGAGCCGGAAGACTTCGCGGCCGTCATGCCGCGCCACCGCAGGCGGGAAGGGCACGCCGCCGCGGGTGTGCCGGCTGCGCCACATGCTCACGACGGGCCGCCGGACGTGCGCGAGGGCGGCGACGTCGCTCAGGGTCACCAACTCTGTCGCTGACGGTGTGGGCATGCGGTCACCTCCTCGGGCGGACCAACGCTAGAAGCGTGAGGGGTCGACGTCGAGTTCTGGATTTGATAAGTCCCCTTATCAATCGCGTACGCGAACAGGAACCGAAGATGGCGCGATCGTGTGGTCGACCACAACGAGCCCCAGGAGGCCCACACATGAACGAGACCCCCGTCTCCCCGCAGCCCGCACCGACCGACGTGGCGACGAGCGACGCACCGCCCCGCCGCCGTCGGCGCTGGGTGTGGCCGGCCGCGACCTTGGTCGCCCTGCTCGTCGGCGTGGGCATCGGCACCTCCGACCAGGGGGTGGCCCAGGACACGTACGACCAGGTGGTCAGCGACCGCGACGCGCTGGCCGAGAAGGTCGAGACCGCCGAGGCGTCCGCCCGGACCGCCGAGGACGAGCTGGCCACGCAGCAGGGTGCGCTCGACGCGCGGGCCCAGGACCTCGACGCTCGCACGTCAGATCTCGACACCCGTGAGGCGTCGGTCGCCGCGCGCGAGGCGGCGGTCACGCAGACCGAACAGGCGGTCGCGGCCACCCAGATCCAGATCGGCACCTGGACGGTGGGCGTCGACATCGAGCCCGGCACCTACCGCACGGCCGAGCCCGTCACGAGCACCTGCTACTGGGGCATCTACCGCAGCGGCACCAACGGCGACGACATCATCCAGAACGACATCGTCGAGGGCGGCCGCCCCCAGGTGACACTCGAGGCCGGGCAGGACTTCGAGAACGGCTGCGGGGTCTTCGTCAAGCAGTGAGCCGGCAGCTGGGTCGTGGCGCGTCGCAGGGGGACGCGCCACGACCGTCCTCGACGGCACGGACGCCAATCGTCAACGTGGGTTGACATCGGTCCGCCGTCAACATAGGTTGACAGCCATGTCCGAGACGTTGCTCGCCGCCGCCGGTGACCACCCCCGCGAGGGCTTGCGCGCCGTCCGATCCCTGCGCGAGCTGGCCGACCGCCTCGAGGCGCTCCAGGTGGAGCGCGCCCGGGACCTCGGCTGGTCGTGGCAGGAGGTCGCCGACGCGCTCGGCGTCACCAAGCAGGCGGTCCACAAGAAGTACG
>Ga0255338_1005298_pt1 | contig 12049 bp, 9 predicted proteins | sample MeOH1_35cm_T4_19_FD_203715 | JGI IMG/M metagenome (GOLD analysis project Ga0255338, IMG submission 203715) | Sandy soil microbial communities from University of British Columbia, Vancouver, Canada - MeOH1_35cm_T4_195 | ecosystem: Engineered > Artificial ecosystem > Sand microcosm > Unclassified ... | reverse complement strand
CTGCTGGCGCTCCTCGCCGCTGGCGAAGGCGCCTGGCGCGGCCAGCAAGGCCAGCGGGAGGAAGAGCAAGCGGATGGACATGGCCACAGCCTATCAGGTCAGCGAGGTATCGACCTCGCGGCGCGCCAGCGCCAGGTACTCGGCGCTCTGCATCTCCTGCAGGCGCGAGACGGTGCGCGGGAACTCGTGGGCCAGCGGGCCCTCGGTGTAGAGCTGCTCGGGCGGCACGGCGGCCGAGATGATCAGCTTGACGCGGCGGTCGTAGAGCACGTCCACCAGCCAGGTGAAGCGCCGCGCCTCGCTGGCCAGGCGCGGCGGCATCTCCGGCACATTGGACAGGATCAGGGTATGGAACTGGCTGGCCAGCTCCAGGTAGTCGTTCTGCGAGCGCGGGCCGCCGCACAGGGTCTGGAAGTCGAACCAGACCACGCCGCCGGCACGCCGGCGCGCCAGCAGCTCGCGGTGCTCGATGTGCAGCAGCGGGCTCTCCTCGCGTGCCTCCGACAGCGACTCGAAGGCCTTGCTCAGCGCCGCATCGGCGGCCGCATCCAGCGGCGCATGATAGAGCTCGACATGCTCCAGCGAGCGCCGGCGGTAGTCGGTGCCGTTGTCGACATTGATGACCTCGAGCTTGTCGTTCAGGAGCGCGATTGCGGGCAGGATGCGGTCGCGGTGCAGGCCGTTCGGGTAGAGCTCGTCGGGCTTGAAGTTGGAGGTCGTGACGATGGAGACGCGGTGCTTGAACATCGAGTCCAGCAGGCGGTGCAGGATCATCGCGTCGGTGACGTCGGCGACATGGAACTCGTCGAAGCAGATCAGGCGGAAGCGCTTGGCGATGCGGCGGCCCAGTTCCTCCAGCGGATCGGCGATGCCCTTCAGGTCCTGCAGCTCGCGGTGCACCTCGCGCATGAATTCGTGGAAATGCAGGCGCGTCTTGCGCGTCAGCGGCACGGCCTGGAAGAAGCAGTCCATCAGGAAGCTCTTGCCGCGCCCCACTCCGCCGTACATATAGACGCCGCGCGGCAGCGGCGGATGGCGCAGCAGCTTGGTCACCGCATTGCTGCGACGCGCCTTGTAGTCGGCCCATTCGTCCTGGCAGCGCTGCAGCGCGGCGATCGCGCGCAGCTGGGCCGCATCGGCGGTGTAGCCGCGTTCGGCAAGGGTTTGCTGATACAGCTCAGTGACAGAAGTCATCGGGATTCCAGCCAGGAAAAAAAGGGGCGACCGAGGCCGCCCCTTTCACTCGGAAGCGCCGCGGCGCGATCAGAAGTTGAGGGTGCGCTTGTCGACGGCCAGCGCTGCTTCCTTGGTCGCTTCGCTCAGGCTCGGGTGCGCATGGCAGATGCGCGCGATGTCCTCGGCCGAAGCCTTGAACTCCATCGCGACGACCGCTTCCGAGATCAGCTCGGAAGCCATCGGGCCGATGATGTGCACGCCCAGGATCTCGTCCGTCTTGGCATCCGCCAGGAACTTGACGAAGCCGTTGGTGTCGCCCAGGGCGCGCGCGCGGCCATTGGCCAGGAAGGGGAACTGGCCGGCCTTGTAGGCCACGCCCTCGGCCTTGAGCTGCTGCTCGGTCTTGCCGACCCAGGCGATCTCGGGGCTGGTGTAGATGACCCAGGGGATGGTGTTGAAGTTGACATGGCCGTGCTGGCCGGCGATGCGTTCGGCCACGGCCACGCCCTCTTCCTCGGCCTTGTGCGCCAGCATCGGGCCGCGCACCACGTCGCCCACCGCCCAGACGTTGGGCAGGTTGGTCTTGCACTCCTCGTCCACGACGATGGCGCCGCGCTCGTCCAGCTTCAGGCCGACGGCTTCGGGGTTCAGGCCCGTGGTGTTGGGCACGCGGCCGATGGAGATGATCAGCTTGTCGATCTCCAGGGTCTGGGCCTCGCCCTTGGCATCGGTGTAGGCGACGCTGACGCCCTTCTTGTCCTTCTTGACCTCGCCGATCTTGACGCCCAGCTCGATCTTCAGACCCTGCTTCTTGAACAGCTTGGCCGCTTCCTTGGCCACCGACTCGTCGACCGCGCCCAGGAAGGTCGGCAGACCTTCCAGCACGGTGACTTCGGCGCCCAGGCGGCGCCACACCGAGCCCATTTCCAGGCCGATCACGCCGGAGCCGATCACGCCCAGCTTCTTGGGCACGCCGCCGATGCGCAGGGCGCCATCGTTGGAGAGGATGCTCTCCTCGTCGAAGGCCGCGCCGGGCAGCTGGCGGGCGTTCGAGCCGGTGGCCACGATCACATGCTTGGCGGAGACGGTTTCCTCGCCGGCCTTCAGCTCATAGCCGCCGTCCTTGGCGGCGACGAAGCTGCCGCGGCCGTGGAAGAACGTGACCTTGTTCTTCTTGAACAGGTAGAGGATGCCGTCGTTGTTCTGCTTCACCACCTGGTCCTTGCGGCCCAGCATCTTGGCCACGTCGATCTCGACCTTGCCGGTCGAGATGCCGTGGTCGGCGAAGTGCAGATTGGCGTGCTCGAAATGCTCGCTGGACTGCAGCAGGGCCTTGGAGGGGATGCAGCCGACATTGGTGCAGGTGCCGCCGGGCGCGGGACCGCCCTTGTCGTTCTTCCACTCGTCGATGCAGGCGGTGTTGAAGCCCAGCTGGGCCGCGCGGATCGCCGCGATGTAGCCGCCGGGGCCGCCGCCGATCACGACGACGTCGAATTGCTTGGTGCTCATAGTCAATGCTCCTTGGCGCAGCTCAGTGCGCGAGCTTGAGGGTGACGACGCCGCCGACGATCATCGCCACGCCGAGGAATCTCCACAGCGTGGCGGCATCGCCGAAGAACATCACCCCGATCAGAAAGGTGCCGGCGCCGCCGATCCCGGTCCACACCGCATAGGCGGTGCCGATCGGGATCTCGCGCTGCGCCATCCACAGAAGCCAGCCGGACAGGCCCATCGAGACGACCGCGCCGGCGATACCGCTGACGCGGTATTCGGCCTGCTGAGACAGCTTGAACCCGAGGGGCCAGCCGATCTCGAACAGGCCTGCCAGCAGCAGATAGACCCAGGCCATCCGGCTGCCGGATGCTTAGATGTCGAACAGCAGGCGGGCCGGGTCTTCCAGCGCTTCCTTCATCGTTACCAGGCCCAGCACGGCCTCGCGGCCGTCGATGATGCGGTGGTCGTAGGACATCGCCAGGTAGTTCATCGGACGCACGACGATCTGGCCGTTCTCGACCACGGCGCGGTCCTTGGTCGCATGCACGCCCAGGATGGCCGACTGCGGCGGGTTGATGATGGGGGTCGACAGCATCGAGCCGAAGGTGCCGCCGTTGGAGATCGAGAAGGTGCCGCCGGTCAGTTCCTCGATCGACAGCTTGCCGTCCTTGGCCTTCTGGCCGAAGCCGGCAATGGTCTTCTCGATGTCGGCGAAGCTCAGCTGGTCGGCATTGCGGATGATGGGCACGACCAGGCCGCGCGGCGAACCGACGGCGATGCCGATGTCGAAGTAGCCGTGGTAGACGATGTCGTTGCCGTCCACCGAGGCGTTCAGCACCGGGTACTTCTTCAGCGCGGCGACCGCGGCCTTGACGAAGAAGCTCATGAAGCCCAGCTTGACGCCGTGTTCCTTCTCGAACTTCTCCTGGAACTTCTTGCGCATCTCCATCACCGGCGCCATGTTCACCTCGTTGAAGGTGGTCAGGATGGCGTTGGTCGACTGCGACTGCAGCAGGCGCTCGGCGACGCGGGCGCGCAGGCGGGTCATCGGCACGCGCTGCTCGGGGCGGTCGCCCAGGTTCTGCGCGATCGGTGCGGCCACGGCGGGCAGCGGCTTGGCCACGGCCGGAGCGGCCGGCACGCTGATCGCGGCAGCGGGCTTGGCGCCGGCGGCCAGGGCATCGCCCTTGGTGACGCGGCCGTCCTTGCCGGAACCGGCGACGTCGGTGGCCGCGAGGCCCTTCTCGGCCAGAATCTTGGCGGCGGCGGGCATCGCGACATCGCCCTTGCTGCCGCCGGTGGCGGCCGGCGCGGGAGCGGCGGCGGCAGGCGCCGGGGCGGCCACGGCCTTGACTTCCAGCGGGCTGACCTGGGCCGAGCCTTCGGTGTCGATGCGGGCGATGACCTCTTCGCTGGCCACGCTCTCGCCGTCATTCTTGATGATCTGGGCCATCACGCCGGCGCTCGGCGCGGGCACTTCCAGCACGACCTTGTCGGTTTCGATCTCGATCAGGATTTCGTCGATCGCGACGGCCTCGCCGGGCTTCTTCTTCCAGGAGATCAGCGTGCCTTCGGAAACGGATTCGGAGAGCTGGGGGACTTTGACTTCTACGATTGCCATGATGTGAATTCTTTCTGTTCTGAACGCGCAGGCCCCGGGCCGCGGCAGCGGCACGGGGCCCGGAGGTGCTTACTTCGTCAGGATGAAACCCTTGAGCTTGGCGAAAGCCTGCTCCAGCAGGGCCTTCAGTTGGTCCTGGTGCAGGTGGGCATAGCCGACGGCCGGCGAGGCCGAGGCCGGGCGGCCGGCGTAGCCGAGCTTCTGGCCTTCCACCATGTTCTCGTGGATGTAGTGCTGGACGAAGAACCAGGCGCCCTGGTTCTGCGGCTCGTCCTGGCACCAGACGATGTCACTCGCGTTCGGGTACTTCTTGATCTCGGCCGCGAAAGCCTTGTGCGGGAAGGGATACAACTGCTCGACACGGATGATGGCCACGTCCTTCTTGTCGCCGCGTGCCTTCACCAGGTCGTAGTACACCTTGCCCGAGCAGGCGATGATGCGCTTGACCTTGGCCGCGTCGATGCTGTCGTCACGCTCGCTGATGACCGTCTTGAATTCACCCTTGGTGAATTCGCTGATCGGCGAGGTCGCTTCCTTGTTACGCAGCAGCGACTTCGGCGTCATGATGATCAACGGCTTGCGGAACATGCGCAGCTGCTGACGACGCAGCAGGTGGAAGATCTGCGAGGCCGTCGTCGGCTGCACCACCTGCATATTGTTGTCGGCGGCCAGCTGCATGAAGCGCTCCAGGCGGGCCGAGCTGTGCTCGGGGCCCTGGCCTTCGTAGCCGTGCGGCAGCATCAGGGTCAGGCCGTTGGAGCGGCCCCACTTCACTTCGCCGGAGGCAATGAACTGGTCGATCACCACCTGGGCGCCGTTGACGAAGTCGCCGAACTGGGCCTCCCAGATCGTCAGCGTCAGCGGGTCGGCCGAGGCATAGCCGTACTCGAAGCCCAGCACCGCCTCTTCCGACAGGATGGAGTCGATCACGACGAAGGGCGCCTGGCCTTCGGCGACGTTCTGCAGGGGGATGTAGGTGCCCTCGTCGAACTTCTCGCGGTTCTGGTCGTGCAGCACGGCATGGCGGTGCACGAAGGTGCCGCGGCCGCAGTCCTCGCCGGACAGGCGCACCGGGTAGCCCGAGGCGACCAGCGAGGCGAAGGCCATGTGCTCGCCCATGCCCCAGTCGATGTTGATGTCGCCACGGCCCATCGCGGCGCGGTCGGCGATCACCTTCTCGACCAGCGGATGCGCCTTGAAGTTGCTGGGGATGGTCGTGATCTTCTCGGCCAGGCGCTTGAACTCGGCCACCGGCAGCGCGGTGTCGCAGCTGTCGGTCCACTTCTTGCCCAGGTAAGGGCTCCAGTCGGTGGCGTACTTGCTCTTGAAGTTGGTCAGCACCGGGTCGACAGTATGCCGGCCCTCGTCCATCGCGGCGCGGAAGGCCTTGGCCATCGCGTCGGGGCCGTCGGCCGGCAGCACGCCCTGGGCCACCAGCTTGTCGCCGTAGAGCTTGCGGGTGCCCGGGTGCTGGGCGATCTTCTTGTACATCAGCGGCTGGGTCAGAGCCGGCGTGTCCTGCTCGTTGTGGCCCAGCTTGCGGAAGCAGACGATGTCGACGACCACGTCCTTCTTGAACTGCTGGCGGTATTCCAGCGCCAGCTGGGTGGCCAGCACCACGGCTTCCGGATCGTCGCCGTTCACGTGCAGCACCGGGGCCTCGATCATCTTGACGACGTCGGAGCAATACAGGGTGGAGCGGGTATCGCGCGGATCGGAGGTCGTGAAACCGATCTGGTTGTTGATGACGATATGGACCGTGCCGCCGGTGTAGTAGCCGCGCGTCTGGGCCAGGGCCAGGGTTTCCATCACGACGCCCTGGCCGGCGAAGGCGGCGTCGCCGTGCACCAGCACCGGCAGCACCTGGGCGCCGGCGGCATCGCCACGGCGGTCCATGCGGGCCTTGACCGAACCTTCGACCACCGGGTTGACGATCTCGAGGTGCGAGGGGTTGAAGGCCAGCGACAGGTGGACCGGGCCGCCGGGGCTGGTCACGTCGCTGGAGAAGCCCTGGTGGTACTTGACGTCACCGGCCGGCAGGTCTTCCGGGGCGGTGTGCTCGAACTCGGCAAACAGGTCCTTGGGCATCTTGCCCAGGGTGTTGACGAGCACGTTCAGGCGGCCGCGGTGGGCCATGCCGATGACGATTTCCTGCACGCCCATCAGGCCGCCGCGCTGCACCAGCTCGTCCATCGAGGCGATGAAGCTCTCGCCGCCTTCCAGCGAGAAACGCTTCTGGCCGACGTACTTGGTGTGCAGATAGCGCTCCAGGCCTTCGGCGGCGGTCAGGCGGCCGAGGATGTGCTTCTTCTTCTCCGCATCGAAGCTGGGCTTGGAGCGCACCGACTCCAGGCGCTCCTGCCACCAGCGGCGCTCGGCCTGGTCGGTGGTGTGCATGTACTCGGCGCCGATGGTGCCGCAGTAGGTCTCACGCAGGGCCTGCACGATCTCGCGCAGGGTCATCTGCTCGGCCTTGGAGAAATAGGTGTTCGTGGCGCTGAACGAGATGTCCATGTCGGACTCGCTCAGGTCGTAGAACGCCGGCTCCAGCTCGGGAATCTTGGGGCGCTCGGTGCGCTTGAGCGGGTCCAGGTCGGCCCAGCGCGAGCCGACGTTGCGGTAGGCGGCGATCAGCGACTGCACATGGACCTGCTTGCGGGCCACGGCCAGTTCGGCGCCGCTGGCCTTGTTGCCGAAGGCATTGGCCTTGGCGCGCTGGGCGAAAGACTCGATCACCGGCGCATGGGCCACGTCGCGGGCATCGCTGCCGTCCACCGCGGGCACATGCTGGAGCGCGTCGAAGTAGGCGCGCCAGTTGTCGGGCACTGAACCCGGGTTGTCGAGGTAGGCCTCGTACATCTCTTCGACATAGGGCGCATTGCCCCCGAACAGGTACGAATTGCCCCTGTATTGCTGCATCATCTCTCGCTCACCTTCTGCCCCGGTCTGCAGGGCTGTTGGCTGGTTAGTAAACCTTCCGCGACACGGCTCGACCGGTTGGCGGATTGCGACCCGCCTTGACTGTTGCCAGAAAAGGGGACGGGAAGGACCAAAATGTCTGGGGCGGACTGTAGCACTCCTGGCTTACCCTAGGTGGCTGTTTGAGCTTTGTCAGGACTGTGCGTGCTTTTGTCGCGCCAGCTCAGGAAATCTCGGCCGCGTCGCCCCAGGCTGAAGGCCTGAATGCGCTTTTCTCCTGCGCACCGATCGCCCCACCCCGCTTCCAGTGACGAAAGCGCATCGAGCCGACAGGCCCTGCGGCTTGACTGCAAACGTTTGCGAATCCATCGCCCATCCCCTAGACTTCCCGCCTGCACACGCGCCAGGGCCCCGCGATTGAATGGCCCGGCGTCGGGACGAGTCAGGAGAGTTCCCATGCAAGTCAAAGTCGTTGACTACCGCGCCGCCGATGCGGCCGAACAGTTCACCCGCTCGCTGCACGAAACCGGCTTCGGCGTGCTGGTCAACCACCCGCTGCAGCAGGCCCTGGTCGAGAAGATCTATGCCGACTGGCTGGCTTTCTTCGATGGCCAGGACAAGCATGCCTATGCCTTCTCGAAGCAAACGCAGGACGGCTATTTCTCCACCGAGATCTCGGAGACCGCCAAGGGCTTCACCCAGAAGGACATCAAGGAGTACTTCCACATCTATCCCTGGGGCCGCATCCCGCCGCAGCTCAAGGCCGATGCGCTGCAGTACTACGAGCAGGCCAACGGCCTGGCGCAGCAACTTCTGTCCTGGGTGGAGCAGTACACGCCCGCCGAGATCGCCCGGCATTACCGCGAGCCGCTCTCGAACATGATCAAGGACAGCCGCCTGACCCTGTTGCGCGTGCTGCGCTACCCGCCGCTGACCGGCCAGGAGCCCGCCGGCTCGCTGCGCGCCGCGCCGCATGGCGACATCAATCTGCTGACCATCCTGCCGGCGGCCAACGAGCCCGGCCTGCAGGTGCAGGGCAAGGACGGCCAGTGGTTCGACGTGCCGGGCGACTTCGGCACCCTGATCATCAATATCGGCGACATGCTGCAGGAGGCCTCGCAGGGCTACTACCCCTCGACCCAGCACCGCGTCGTCAATCCGAGCGGCGAGGGCGCGAAGAAGAGCCGCGTCTCGCTGCCGCTGTTCCTGCATCCGCGCGAGGAGGTGGTGCTGTCGGAGCGCTACACGGCACACAGCTATCTGGAAGAGCGACTGCGCGAGCTGGGCGTCAAGCAGTGACCCCCCGGGGCTGGCCCCCGCACCCCGCCAAGCCGGCCCCGCGCCGGCTTTTTTTTCATGCGCGCGGCCCACGCTGTTCTACAGTGGCACATGCATCCGGTGATCCAGATCCATCCCGAGGCGCCGCCCAAACCGCCCCTGGGCCAGCCCTGCAATGGCTGCGGCCTGTGCTGCCTAGCCGAGCCCTGCCCGCTGGGCATGCTGGTGAGCCGCCGGCGCCGCGGCCGCTGCGCCGCGCTGCAATGGTCCTGGGAACAGCGGCGCTATCTCTGCGGCATGGTCAGCGCGCCGCAGCAGGTGCTGGGCTGGGACGGCCTGCTGGCAGCGAGATTCGCGCCCCTGCTGAGCCGCTGGGCCCGGCGCTGGATTTCGGCCGCCAAGGGCTGCGACGCCGCGCTGGAGCGCGAGGATCTGCCGGACGACAAGCCCCGGGCAAGCCATTAGTTTGCGGCCCGGGCCTTGGGGCTAGGATGAATCTTTCAATGCCTCTCGGAGCAAGCAGACGATGAATCACAAGTTCAAGCTGGCCGCCTTGTCCCTCGCCCTCGGCATGCTGGCCGCCGCCAGCGGCGCCCAGGCCGTGCCGCTGCGCTGGGCCGCCCAGAACGACATCCTGACCATGGATCCGCATTCGCAGAACCATGCGACGACCAATGCGATCCTGATGCATGCCTACGAGGGCCTGACCCGCTACAACACCAAGTACGAGGTCGAGCCGGCCCTGGCCACCAAGTGGACCTATATCAGCCCGACCCAGGTGCGCTTCGAACTGCGCAAAGGGGTCAAGTTCCAGGACGGCACGCCCTTCACCGCCGACGACGTGATCTTCTCCTTCGGCCGCATCAAGCAGCCCCAGGGCACCATGCAGATCTACGTGACGGGCATCAAGGAGATCAAGAAGGTCGACGAGCACACGATCGACATGATCCTCGACGCGCCCAATCCCATCCTGCTGCGCAACATCATCGACTTCCGCATCATGAGCAAGGCCTGGGCGGAGAAGAACAAGACCACGACCACGCAGGACTACAAGGCCAAGGAAGACAACTACGCCTCGCGCAACGTGATGGGCACCGGCGCCTACAAGATCACCGGCTGGCAGCCCGACCAGAAGATCTCGATGGTGCAGAACCCCGACTGGTGGGACAAGGCCCATGCCAGCAACATCACCGAGGTGGCCTACCTGCCGATCAAGTCGGATCCAACCCGCGTCGCCGCCCTGCTCTCCGGCGACGTCGACCTGCTGACCGACCTGCCGACCCAGGACGTCGCCAAGCTCAAGGCCGACCCCAAGCTGAAGGTCGTCGAAGGCCCCGAGGTACGCACCATCTTCCTGGCGCTGGACCAGGGCAGCGAGGAGCTCAAGGGCTCCAACATCAAGGGCAAGAACCCCTTCAAGGACAAGCGCGTGCGCGAGGCGCTGAACCTGGCGGTGGACCGCGAGGCGATCAAGCGCACCATCATGCGCGGCCTGTCGATCCCGGCCGCCATCATGGTGGCGCCGGGCGTCAACGGCAACACGCCGGACATCGACGTGCCGCTGAAGGTGGACGTCGAGAAGGCCAAGAAGCTGATGGCCGAGGCCGGCTATCCCGAGGGCTTCGAGATCCAGATGAACTGCCCCAACAACCGCTACGTCAACGACGAGGAAGTCTGCCAGGCGGTCGTCGCGATGTGGGCCAAGATCGGCGTCAAGGGCCGCCTCGTGGCGACGCCGATGGCGCAGCACAGCGTGACCTTCCAGAAGTTCGACACCTCGCTGTACATGCTGGGCTGGGGCGTGGCCACCTACGACGCGCAGTACGCGCTGCAGTCCCTGGTGCGCACCAAGACCACGGGCGCCGACGGCAACTTCAACTTCTCCAAGGTCAGCGACGCCAAGATCGACGCGCTGGTCGACGCGATGAAGACCGAGACCGACGTGCCCAAGCGCAACGCGATGATCCGCGAAGCCCTGCTGCGCACGCGCGACGAATACCTGTTCGTGCCCCTGCACCACCAGATGCGCCCCTGGGCCATGCGCGCCAACGTGACGACCGAGCACCGCTCGGACGACCGCCCGGAAGCGCGCCTGACCAACATCAAGTAAGGCAGACGCTCATGACAAAGGGCCACCCGCGGGTGGCCCTTTTCATTGCAGGCGCCGTCGGATCAGCCCAGCGCCAGGCGCTGGCGTGCCGCACGGTACTCACGCGCCAGGCGCTCCACCAGCACCCGCGCCGGCACCACCTCGCGCACCGCGCCGATGCCCTGGCCGCTGCCCCAGATGTCCTTCCAGGCCTTCTTGGCGTCACCGCCGAAGTTCATCTTGCTGGGATCGCTCTCCGGCAGCTTCTCGGGGTCCATGCCGGCATTGACGATGGAGCCCTTCAGGTAGTTGCCGTGCACGCCGGTGAAGAGGTTGCTGTAGACGATGTCGTCGCTGTTGGAGGCGACGATCATCTGCTTGTAGGCCTCGGTCGCGCGCGCCTCCTCGGTGGCGATGAAGGCCGAGCCGATGTAGGCGAAGTCGGCGCCCATCGCCTGCGCGGCCAGCACCGCATCGCCGGTGGCCATGGCCCCCGACAGCGCCAACGGGCCGTCGAACCACTCGCGGATCTCCTGGATCAGCGCGAACGGGCTCTTGACGCCCGCATGGCCGCCGGCCCCGGCCGCCACCGCGATCAGGCCGTCGGCGCCCTTCTCGATCGCCTTCTTCGCGAACTTGTTGTTGATGACGTCGTGCAGCACCACGCCACCCCAGGCGTGGACGGCCGCATTGACGTCCTCGCGCGCGCCCAGCGAGGTGATGATGATGGGCACCTTGTACTTGGCGCACAGGGCCATGTCGTGCTCGAGCCGGTCATTGCTCTTGTGCACGATCTGGTTGATCGCGAAGGGCGCGGCCGGCTTGTCCGGATGCGCCTTGTTGTGGGCGGCCAGGGCCTCGGTGATCTCCTTCAGCCACTCCTCCAGCAGCTCGGCCGGGCGGGCATTGAGCGCGGGCATGGAGCCGACCACCCCGGCCTTGCACTGTTCGATCACCAGCTTGGGATTGCTGATGATGAACAGCGGCGAGCCGATGATGGGCAGGGGCAGGTTCTTCAGGACGGGGGGCAAAGGCATCGGGGGTCTCCGTTGTTGTGTGTGTTCACCGATGGTCAGAAGGCATCCAGGGCCAGCGCGGTGACGCTGTCGGCGCCCTCGACGATGGCGTCGCGCAGGCCGCCGGCGCGGCTCAGGATGTGCTCGGCATAGAAGCGCGCGGTGGCGATCTTGGCCGTCATGAAGGCAGTGTCCTCGCCGGCCGCCAGCTTGTCCTCGGCCACCAGCAGGGCGCGTGCCAGCTGCCAGCCCGCCACCAGATTGCCAGCCAGCATCAGATAGGGCACCGAGCCGGCATAGGCCGCGTTCGGATTGCCCTTGCCCTGGCCGGCGATGAAGTCCACCACCGCCAGATAGGCCTCGCGGGCGGCCTTCAGGCGCTTGAGCACCGCGCGGGCGGCGGCGCTGTCGCGCTTGGCCAGCAGGCCCTCGGTCGCCTCGATCTGGCCGGCCACC
>Ga0255338_1005297_pt1 | contig 12050 bp, 9 predicted proteins | sample MeOH1_35cm_T4_19_FD_203715 | JGI IMG/M metagenome (GOLD analysis project Ga0255338, IMG submission 203715) | Sandy soil microbial communities from University of British Columbia, Vancouver, Canada - MeOH1_35cm_T4_195 | ecosystem: Engineered > Artificial ecosystem > Sand microcosm > Unclassified ... | reverse complement strand
TGGTACTATGTGCAAACAGATCCCTTTTATAAAGACAATACGGCTTTTATCATTACAACCGATCACGGCCGGGGCAGTAAAAGAAATAAATGGTCACAACATGGATTTTGGGTCAAAGGCTCAGGCGAGGCTTGGATGGCCATGATCGGCGCGGGTATTGCGGCAGATGGAGAAAGAAAAACAAAAGAGCGGCTGTACCAGAAACAGATTGCTTCTACCATTTCGACTTTGCTGAATGAAAAATTCCGAGCCAATGACCACAGGGTGGCTTCCCCGATGCAGGTATCACCTGTATTGGTTGTCGCAGATGAAAGAAACGGCAAAATAGCTGCCGCAAACAAATAAGCATGCAGGAAATACTCATCAACTATTTTGTTCTGTATGGTTACCTCGCCATTTTTGCCGTGGTTCTGCTACAGGAATTGGGCATGCCGGGACTTCCCAATGAGCTGGTATTAGTTTATTTTGGATACCTGAGCCGGCAGGCAGAACTTTCCTTTCCCCTGGTAATTGCTTTGGTGGTGGTGGCTGATATGCTGGGTTCTGCGATCCTTTATCTGTTATTCTATCATGGTCGTGTATGGCTGATGCGTATCAAACCGAAATGGGTTAAAGTTCCTGTTAAAAAAGTGAACTCGATCAAACAGAAAATAGCTTCACAAAAGGGGAAACCTATTTTTATTGCCAAATTAACGCCTTTTGTACGTAGCTACATTCCTGTGGTAGCGGGGTTATTGCAGGTAGAGCCTGTTTTGTATGGGCGCATCATTTTCCTGACCGCCATACTTTGGAGTGGTGGGTGGGTTACGGCAGGCTGGTTATTGCATGGGTAAACGTCAAAAAAAATACCATCTGATAAGATGGTATTTGGCTAAACCTTTTCTGGTTAATTATAGATAATGAAACCATTGTTTGTTCACATCCCAGTTTTCGAATTCTTTGGCTACTTCTGAGAGAAATTTGGCACCAATGCTTCCATCCACGATCCGGTGATCGTAACTCATGGAGAGATACATCATGTGTCGGATGCCGATCGTATCCCCCTCAGCTGATTCCATTACCATCGGGCGTTTTTTGATGGCTCCTACGGCCATGATCGCTACTTGCGGCTGGTTAATGATGGGGGTTCCCATCAGGCTGCCGAAAGTACCCACATTGGTCAGGGTAAAAGTACCGCCCTGTGTGTCTTCCGGTTTCAGCTTGTTGTTGCGGGCCGCATCGGCCATATTATTCACCGCTTTACTCAAACCTACAATATTCAATTGATCGGCGCCTTTGATCACCGGAACAATGAGGTTGCCGGTGGGCAAAGCAGTAGCCATGCCGATGTTGATATCTTTTTTGATGATGATATTATCTCCATCCAGCGAACAGTTGATCAGCGGGAAACGCTTGATCACCGTTGCAATACATTCCAGGAACATCGGCGTGAACGTGAGTTTGGTACCCTCGCGGCGTTCAAATTCATCTTTCACTTTCTGACGCCATATTACCATGTGCGTAACATCGGCTTCGGCAAAACTGGTAACGTGCGGACTGGTTTGCTTGCTACCCACCATGTGTTTGGCAATGAGCTTGCGCATCCTGTCCATCTCAACGATCTCCGTAGCGCCGGATAAAACCACCGTAGCCGGATCGGATGATTTACCCGAATAGGAGGCAGGCGTATAACTGCTGGTGATCACAGCAGGAGCTGTTGCGATCTGAACAGCCGGTGTGGTATTGATTTTGGTAGCAGGCGAACTCGGAATGATATTTTCAGAAACAGTAGCCGGAGTATAAACAGCAATGGTTCCTGCCTTTTTATCGGCCACATATTGCAGAATATCTTTTTTGGAAACCCTTCCATCATTGCCCGTTCCGGGAATTCTTTCCAGCTCACTCAACGGAATATTTTCGCTGTTGGCGATATTGAGCACGAGCGGGGAATAAAAACGGTTGGCGGCTGGTTTGGCAGCAGGCAAAGTGGCTTCCGCTGCAACGGGTGCCGGTGTATAAGGAACCTCAGGTGTTTCAGGTTGGGCATAATAGGCTTCTGCCATAGCAGGAACTGCCTGCACCGGTTCAACTGCTTCAGTAACGGGTACTGCAGCGGGTTGTGCCGGTTCGGGACTGCCGGCAGTTTCAGTTGCCTCCTGCCCGGTGCGGATGCGGGCGATCACGGTACCAATGGGCACCACATCGTTGATATTGAATAAGATCTCGGTAATCACGCCCTCTGCGGTAGAAGGTACTTCGCTGTCTACCTTATCGGTAGCAATATCCAATACGGTTTCGTCCTGTTTTACAGTGTCGCCAACCTGTTTGTGCCATTTCAGGATCGTGGCTTCCATGATACTCTCGCCCAGTTTGGGCATTACCAGTTCAGCAATTGCCATACTATCGTGCTGTTTTAATTCGGATATGGTTCTATTCTCTGTTTACCGCTTTCCTTCCTACCGCACAGTAAAATACACACAGAAAACGAAAGTGCAAATGTATCGGTTGCTATGCAAAAACGAACACCTGTTAGGGCTTTTCCTTGATAAAGATACGCAAAAGGTTCAGCGCATTGGTTGCGGTTAATTCAATATTCCTTCTGCGGTCAAACCGGAAGTTGAACAACTGGGTTACCACCCTGTCCTGATCAGCCACGGCCACCCATACCATACCCACCGGTTTTTCGGCAGTAGCACCATCCGGCCCCATGATACCGCTCACGGCAATGGCATAATCTGTCTGCATCAGTTCCCTTATAGATCTGGCCATTTGTTTTACGGTGTCTTCGCTAACGGCACCCACGGTTTGCAGGGTTTCTTCCGGCACGTGCAGGATGGTTTCTTTGATCCGGTTGGCGTAACTGACCACACTGCCGGTAAAATAGACAGAAGAACCGGGGTGCGATGTTATGATATGGGCAATATATCCCCCCGTACAGCTTTCGGCGGTAGATAAGGTCTTTCCGCTTTCTTTCAGCAGCCTGGCTACTACCTGTTCCATGGGCAGGTCTTCGTCTATTACGAGGTAATCTTTTACTTTTTCCTTGAACTTATCAAAATGCCGGTTGATCTCTGTGATCAGTGCCGCTTTATCAACCCCAAATGCGGTTAATCGTAACCTTACCATGCCGTAATTGGGCAGGTAAGCCAGTTTGATATGGGCAGGCAAGGTTTCTTCGATCTCCTGTACCAGGTTGGCCAGAAAAGATTCACCGATGCCGGCAGTGAGCAGGGTGCGGTGTTCAATAAAACCTGTCTGAAACAGTTCCGGAATTTTCGGTAACATTTCATTCGTCATCAGCCACTTCATCTCATGCGGTACACCCGGCAGGGAAACAAAAATGGTTCCGTCTTTTTTGAATAACATACCCGGTGCCGTTCCCTGCTGGTTCATCAGAACGGTACAAACATCCGGTACTTCGGCCTGTTTGGCATTGCGCTCGATCATGGGGCGTTTCAGGATATTTTCGAAAATACGGGTGATATGCTGCAGGGTAGGTTCATGCACCACCATCTTACCGCCAAAATAATCGCAGAGCAGGGGTTTGGTGATATCGTCGGCCGTAGGGCCCAGTCCGCCGGTAATGATCACCAGCGATACTTCCCTGCTTTCCGCATCCAGCGCCTGCCAGATATCTTCCCTCACATCGCCCACCGCCACACGGTGTTTCAGCGAAATGCCCACTTTATTCAGCTCCTGGGCAATCCAGGCACTGTTGGTATCGATCACTTGTCCGATCAGTAATTCATCTCCAATGGTGATGATCGATGCAAAAACTTTTTCCATAGTCTGCTTAGGCTTAATTTTAGTGCAAGGTAAAGGGCAATTATGAAAACAGTCTATTGGGTTATTTGTTTATGTATCTATTCGCTTTCTCTCTCGGCACAGCCCGTGAAAGAGCGGTTGGCAAAAGCAGTAGACCTACTGCAGGCCGACCCTCAGATGAAACATGCCCTTCTGGGTTTGCAGGTCATTAATGCGCAAACAGGCGATAAAATAGTTGAAGTAAATGCCCAAACAGGCTTAGCACCAGCCAGTTGTCAGAAAATCATTACTAGTGTGGCCGCCCTGGAATTACTTGGCCCGGCTTACCGGTATGAGACCCAACTGGGTTATACCGGCCATATTTTGAGGAATATTTTACAAGGAGATCTGTACCTGTTAGGCAGCGGCGACCCCAGTCTGGGCAGCTGGCGTTATGATTCTACCAAAGAAGACCGGCAATTACAGGTGTTAACCAACCTGCTTACACAGAAAGGGATCCGTAAAATAACGGGAAACCTGGTGGGATATAGCGGTAAATGGGAACAGGAAACCTTACCCGGCGGCTGGATCTGGGACGATATCGGGAATTATTACGGCGCCGGCACTTCTGCCTTGAACTGGCATGAGAACCAGTACGACCTGATTCTCCATTCGGGCAAAAACATAGGCGATACAGTGGATATCATCGAAACCCGGCCTGCACTTACCGGTGCAAGCCTGCAAAGCCAGTTGCTGGCCGCCGCCAAAGGCACGGGAGACAATGCGTATATCTATCTGCCGCCTTTTGCCAATCAGGGTTTTGTAAGAGGTACTATACCGGTAGAAGAAAAAAGGTTTGTGATCTCCGGTTCATTTCCGGACCCTGCTTTACAAACAATCAGTACACTGAAGCAGTCGCTGGAACTGGCTGGGATCCGTTTGCAAGGAGTAAATGTTTCTTACGATAAAGCTGTGCCGCAGGTGCAAAACCTTGGGAAACTCATTTCTCCCAGGCTCGATAGCCTGAATTACTGGTTTATGCGGAAAAGTATTAATCTTTATGGAGAAGCTTTTTTGAAAACAATTGCCTTCGAAAAAACAGGAAAGGGTAGTACTGATAAAGGCGTGGGACTGGTTAAAAAATTCTGGAAGGAGCAGGGTATCAGTTCAGCAGCATTGCAGATCATGGATGGCAGTGGTTTATCTCCCCAGAACCGCATCACGGCCGATGCGTTGGTGCAGGCACTGCAATACGCTCGCGGCAGAAGCTGGTACCCCGCTTTTTATGAATCCTTACCTTTTTTTAACCAGATGAAACTGAAGAGCGGTACCATTGGCGGCACCAAGAGTTTTGCGGGTTACCATACTTCCAGAGAGGGCGTAACATATACAGTGGCCATCATTATCAATAACTATGATGGTTCGGCCGGGGAGATCGTAAAGAAAATGTTCCGGATACTGGATGAACTTAAATAAAGCCACGATTCAATCACTGTGCTTATTGCGGGCTATTGTAGGCAAGGGCTGATAAAAACGATATCTTCAACCAAACATAACCTTCATGAAAGAGCAAAATTACAGTAACCATACCCAGTATGTTCCCGGGTATCATTATCTCACAGCCACCGGTATCCTGGCTTTACTGATCGGTTCCTGTATCAATTTGTCGCATTCTGCCAAAGAGAACCTCTATTCAGCCTCGCTGATTTGCCTGATCAGTCTGATACTCTGTTTGTTCTTCTGGTATATGCGGGCTTTTGCCTTAAAAGCGCAGGACCGTGCCATCCGTGCAGAAGAGAATCTCAGGTATTTTATACTTACTGGTAAACCATTGCCTAAGTCACTTCGAATGAGCCAGATCATTGCGCTGCGCTTTGCGAGCGACGAGGAACTGGTGGAACTGGCAGCCCGGGCTGTGAATGAAAACTTAAAAAGCAACGAGATCAAACAGGCCATCCGGAACTGGCGCCCCGACCATCACAGGGCCTGATCTGTGAAAAAGGGTGTTAATTTTTCCTTCAGTTCGGCCGGTAACCCGATCCATTTGCCGGTATGGCTATCGATAAAGAAAAGAACTACTTTCCCTGTGGTCAGTAGTTTTTTTCTTTCATTGTATACCTCATGGTGAAACTCGATCTGGTGCTTGGCCGGTAGTTCTTTCAGGATCGTTTTGATGGTGATCAGATCATCATAATGTGCCGGCCGCAAAAACCTCGCTTCCATTGATACCACTGGCATCCGTACGCCCATCTCCTCCATTTTTTTATAGGTAAATCCGAGCTCCCGGATGCATTCTGCACGACCCACTTCAAAGTACTGGGCATAGTTGCCGTAATACACGATATCCATCTGGTCTGTTTCGGCATAACGCACCCGAACGGTGGTGATATGTTCGTACATGGGGTCTTGATTTGTTGACAAACTTACGTCCCTTATCTGTTTTTCCACAAATGATGGAATGATGTTTGCTTACAAACCCCGAATACTACCTTTAAAACAGGTTTTCGCTTTTCATTAAGAAACAAAGGGAAATCTTTGCCGCGTTGCTTCGTTTAAAGAGTAGCATGTTATTGGCCTTTTAGTCCGTTACAGGATAAAACAGTTGTAAACCGTTCCTTGCACTATGAAGAAAACATTTCGCATATTCCTTTTGATTGGGTTGGTGGTAAGCGGTACCACGCTGCGGGCACAGCTTACCAAAATACACACAGACCCCGATGCTGCCTTCAAACGGGCCAAAGACCTGTACCAGAAAGAGCAGTTCAGCCTGGCTTATCCTGTGTTTAAACAGGTATACAGCGATGAAGCAGGGCAGGGGCAGACCACCGATTTTGTCAAACTCGAAAGCCGTTATTATTATATCATCTGCGGTCTGCAGTTAAACGATAGTACCGCGGTACCTCTTGCTACCCGTTTTATAGAACAGGAGAATACCCCGGCCCGTATCCAGATGCTGCACTTTCACCTGGGCGAGTATTATTACCGCCGGCAGGATTTTAGTCATGCACAGGAACAATATGCGGCTACCAGCATCGCTAACCTGAGTAACCGCGAGATCGCTGATCTGAAATTTCACCAGGCCTATGGCTATTTCCTGACACAGGATTTTGGAAAAGCGAAGCCATTGTTCAACGCCATCCGCCAACTGCCAGCCGATCCCAATTACCTGGATGCGAATTATTATTTTGGTTTTATCTGTTTCAACGATAAAAATTACCAGCTGGCACTGGAAAGTTTCCAGATAGCGGAGAAACTGCCTGCCTACCAGCCGGTAATCCCTTTTTATATAGCCGAGATCTATTATTTCAGTGGTGATAAACAAAAAGCGCTCCAGTACGGAGAAGTGGCTTTACAGAAAAGCGGTTTGTTTTATGAGTTACAACTGAAACAACTGGTGGGACACCTGCTGTTCGAGAAACGCGAATTTGCCAAAGCCCTTCCTTACCTGCAGCAATATGTGTCTGCCAACCAGAAAGTAAGAAGGGAAGATCTCTATGAACTTTCGTTCTGTTATTATGAAGCCAAAGACTGGTCACGTTCCATCGAAGGGTTTAAACAATTGGGTGGTGCCCAGGACTCGCTGGCCCAGAACAGTATGTACCTGCTGGCAGATGCGTACCTCAAAACCAATGATAAAGCCAATGCCCGCACCGCCTTCCAGTTCTGTGCCGCCAATAACAGCAATGCGGTACAGAAAGAAGTGTCTGCCTATCACTATAGCAAACTGTCGTATGAACTGGGTTATATGGATGCAGCCTTGAAATCTTTTCAATCATTTCTCGATGTTTACCCAAAATCAGCTTATACGCAGGAAGCCCGGGAACTTTTGGTGAACACCCTCGCTAATACCAGTAATTACAAAGAGGCGTTGAAATTATATGAGAGCCTGGGTGTGAAAAGTGACATGGTGATTAAACTGTATCCAAGACTGCTGTACGGAAGTTCGGTGGAACTGATTAACGACCAGCAGATAGACCAGGCAGATCTCTTACTCACCAAACTGCTGCAGGTGCCTTATAATACGGCTCAGTTGCCGTTGGCTTATTTCTGGAAGGGAGAGATCGCTTACCGCAAAGGACAAATAGAGTCTTCCGTCGCTTTTTTTCTCAATTACCTGAAGAACCCGGTTACCAATGGAGAAGTGAATCCGGTAAATGCGAAATACAGCCTGGCCTATGGTTACCTGAAGAGTGAACAGTACCCGCTGGCCAAAAATTATTTTGAGCAGATCACCAGAACCATATCTGCCACATCTACCCAGATAGAACAGGATGCTTACCTGCGCGCAGCGGATTGTTATTTTATGAGCAAGGATTTTAAGCAGTCGCTCAAAATGTACGAAACAGTGCAAGCCCTTCAACTGGCATCGGCTGATTATGCCCTGTATCAGAAAGGTATTATTTCCGGTGCACTGAATAAAAATGCGGAAAAGATCAGTCTCTTACAATCCATCGAAAAAATATATCCTTCTTCTGCGCTGGTGCCCGATGCCCAACTCGAGGTAGCCAATACTTATCTGGCGGATGAAAATTACCAGGCGGCCATTGCGCCTTTGCAGAAGCTGGTAGGCAATCCGCAGGCTGCAGCCATGGGGCCGCAGGTGTACCTGAAACTGGGAGTGGCTTATTTTAACCTCGACAGGAACGATGAATCGCTGAAAAGCTTTCAGAAACTGGTAACCACGCATCCGAATACACAGGAGAGTACTGATGCGATCGATTATATCCGCAACATTTTTGTAGAGAACCAGCAACCCGGCGATTTTGCGGCTTTCATGAAACAGAATGGCAAACCCATTACTGATACAGAAGAAGATTCGCTTACGTTCCGTTCGTATATGCTGCGCTACGAGGCCAAAGACCTGCCTGCTGCCAAAACCGGTTTTGCTGCTTATCTCGCTAAATTTCCGGAAGGCAGGTATTCGCTCGAAGCCAATTATCTCATGGCAGAAATGCTGGTCAACAACAAAGCCAATACAGAAGCCCTGCCGTTTTACAAAGCGGTGGCCGATCGTTCGCAGAATAAATATGCAGAGCGAAGTACTTTGCAAACAGCCAGGATCTATTATTTTGATCTGAAAGACTATCCCAATGCCACTAAATATTTTGCGCAGTTAAAATCCCTCGCTACCCAGCAGGAGAACCGGCTGGAAGCCATGCGGGGCCTGTTACGTTGCCAGTTTAAGGCGCAGCTATGGAAAGAAGCGGCCACCAACGCATCGGAGCTGTTACAGGAGAAAGGGATCGCTACAGACGACCGTATGATGGCCAGTATGGTAGTGGCCAAGAACCACCAGTTGGCTAATGAAGCAGACCCCGCCATAGGCGCTTATAAACAGGTGATCGCTGCCGGTAAATCGGAATATGCGGCAGAAGCGCAGTATCGGATAGCAGAGATCCTGTTGCAACAGAATAAACTGGCAGAAGCGGAAAAAGCGGCTTTTGAAGTGATCAAAAAAATGGGTTCTTACGATCACTGGGTAACCCGCAGTTATATCCTGCTGGGCGATGTATTTGTACAGCAGAAAGACTGGTTTAATGCAGAAGCCACGTTTAAAAGTATTGTAGAGAATGCCACGATAGCTGAACTGAAAACAGAAGCACAGCAGAAACTGGATAAAGTACTGGCAGAGAAAGTAAAAACCAATCAAGTTGAACAACAGTAAAGCAGACCCCTCATGAAATATATCATCAGAACGATAGTGATCTTTTTGCTGGCAGCTTTTGCAGTGAGTTCTGTGCAGGCACAGAAAAAGAAGACCCGTAAAAAAGCGCGGACGCAGAAAGCGGTTCCCAAAAAGAAAAAGACCAGCCGCAAAACGGCTTCGGTAAAACCTGCTGCAAAAACAGCAAAACCTGTTGCCAAAACAACATTGAAGAGTACCGATGAGATTTCTTCGCAATTGTCGAAAGAGGGGCTGGGCGATAGCTCTTCACCCAAAGTGGTTACCATTACCTCGGCTTTCAAACCTTATCTGAAAAATGCGGCCAAAGTGAATTTTACCGCGGCAACACCGGTCATAGATTCTTCCCGGATGCCGGTGAGTTATACCATTCCTTCGCAAAACCTGTTTTTTTCTTACCAGCCGGTTCCGATTAAACCGTTAGCGCTCGGTATTGATTCCGGTTACGAATGGGAAAACCACCAGTATATCAAAGTAGGAGCCGGTAATTTCAGTACCTACCTGGCAGAAGCGGGCTTTTCGTTTGGGGATGGTCAACGCTCCATTACACAGGTGCGGGCTGATTTCCTGACATCTACCGGTCATCTCTATGCCCAACAGGCCGCTAAATGGGGACTGGAAGTGATCTCTGTATTTAACACCGCCACGGAACACGAATGGACGGCCAATCCTTATTACCGAAGCACTACCCAATACCGGTATGGGTTTGAACCGGCTACACTAAATTTTCCGAAAGACCAGTTACTCGAAAGATATTCCACCATCGGCGTGGATCTCGGTATGCAGAATAAAAAAGCCAATGCTTTCGGCATCACCTATCATCCGCAACTGAAAGTGTCCCGTTTCTTTAATAATTCGGAGGCACACGAAAACTGTATCCAACTGAAAGCGCCTATCAACAAAGCCTTCGGCAAAAATTACGCGTTTGATCTGGGACTGACGGCCGATATGTCTACCGCCCGTTTTCCCATGATACCGAATGAACTGGTATTGAAGAATAATCTTTATTATATCAATCCATCCATACAGGTGAATACGTCCAATCTGAAGCTGAACCTGGGGATACAACCTTCCTGGGATAACAAAGTGTTTGCTGCTTTACCCAACCTGACCATACAGGCCAAAATGACGGAGATCAACCTAGTACTCGAGACCGGATGGATAGGTTATTTCCAGAAAAACACTTTCCGTTCACTGGCCGGTTTTAATCCCTGGATCAGCTCGCTTACCGGTTTGCAGAATACAAAAATCACCGAACAGTATGCCGGTATCAGGGGCGCGGGGGGGGATCATTTTACCTACCAGGTAAAAGCTTCTTTATTCCGGTTCAGCAACCAGCCGTTTTTCCTCAATAACAATACGGATGGGAAAAGTTTTGATGTGGTGTATGAACCCGACATGAAAGCTGTTCGTTTACATGGAGAAATGAATTATACGGTGCAGGAAAATATTTCGTTCACTGCCGGAGCCAGTTTTACCCATTACAGTTCGCTGACTGTGAACAAAAAAGCATGGGGTTTATTGCCCCTGGAAGCCAATGGATCGGTAAAATGGAAACTGGTCAAAGACCTGCAGGTGAAAGCAGATATGTATCTCTGGGATGGAAACGCTTACCGGACCAAAAGCCTGGAGGAAAAAAAGGCATCCGCAGTGGCAGATATCAACCTGGGAGCTGAATTTACGGTGATGCCGCGATTGAATCTCTGGTTGCAGATGAACAATGTGCTGAACAATACTTACCAACGCTGGAACCAATATAGTGTACTGGGCTTTACTATTTTGGGAGGAGTTGTATATTCGTTCCGGTAATTAACCGTCATCATGTTCCACATCCTCCATAAATACCTTGTTTTACATCACCAACTGATCGTTCCGCAGGTGGGTCTTTTTTATGTGGAGAAGGAGCCTGCCACTTACCAGGACGATACCGGCTTATTGTCGGCCCCCCGTTCATTGATTCATTTCGCACAGAAACACCAATCGGGTACCGATAAACTTTTTTTTGAATTCCTGATCCGCGAAACCGGGCTGGATGAACCTGCGGCTATTCACGATTATCTGGAATTTGCCAATGGATTGCGGGCCGAATTGATAGATAAAAAAACAGCGATCTGGAAGGGGGTAGGCACGTTGTTTCTCAGCGACAATGATGAGATCCGTTTTGAAAGGGCTACCGATCTGCAGGAACTGATGCCGCCGGTAACCATAACAGGCGCAGCAGGTTTTGAGGCAGTTGCATCAACTGATGAGATGGAAGAAACAGCAGCCAAAGATTACTGGTGGTATTATGCCATTATTTTACTGATCCTGGGCCTGGGTGCACTCGCTTATTATTATATCTGATTCCCCCATTCTTATGCCTGAACTGATTCATTATTCTCATTGCCCCATTTGTGGTTCTGCTGCGGTTTATCCGGCCCTGTCTGCAAAAGACTATACAGTTTCTGACGAACAGTTCGAGATCTGGCACTGCGATGATTGTACGGGCCGTTTTACCCAAGAGGTTCCCACATTGGCCGCTATTGGGCCTTATTACCAATCTACCAGTTATGTGTCGCATTCAGATACGGAGAAAGGATTGGTGAATCGTATCTATCACCTTGTCAGAAATTATACCCTCAAAAGCAAGTGCAGACTGGTGCAG